>Ga0105100_10000083_pt1 | contig 49766 bp, 59 predicted proteins | sample PPLLak12cMay2015_2_FD_87033 | JGI IMG/M metagenome (GOLD analysis project Ga0105100, IMG submission 87033) | Freshwater sediment microbial communities from Prairie Pothole Lake near Jamestown, North Dakota, USA - PPLs Lake P8 Core (1) Depth... | ecosystem: Environmental > Aquatic > Freshwater >... | reverse complement strand
CGATAATGTGAACCTGGAAGTGGAGTTGATCGTGCCGGTGGCGTTGGAGCAGGGATCGAAGTTTGCGATCCGCGAAGGTGGTCTGACAGTTGGCGCTGGCGTGATCACCAAGATCCTGGATTAGGCGGTAAGATATGGCTAAGCAGAAAATCCGTATTCGGTTGAAGGCTTACGATCATCGTATTCTGGACCAATCGGCCAAGCGAATTGTTGAGACAGCCGAGCGAACGGGAGCCAGAGTGGTGGGACCAGTCCCATTGCCGACTCGTATTGAGCGGTTCACCGTCCGGCGCTCGACTTTCATCGATAAAGACTCTCACGAGCACTTTGAAATTCGAACCCATAACCGCTTGATTGACGTTCTGGAACCTGATTCAAAAACGATTGATATGTTGATGCGCCTGAACCTACCTGCAGGCGTGGATATTGAAATAAAAATTTAGTATGAAAATCTCCGTGCGATGTAAGGAGTAAAACGAGCTCTGCACATCATACGGATACTGAGGCTGCGTAAGAGCGGCTCCGGGCGCGAACCCCAAAACAAACCAGTTTCGCGACGGTTCATCTTACTGCGCAGCGTTCAGGGATGATGCAGCCAAGCCCAGGCTGACAGTCCCGCAATCTAATTTAGGAGAAAATTGAGATGTTGAAAGGGCTGATTGGCAAGAAAGTCGGTATGACCCAGATTTTCGATGACGCCGGTGTCGCCATCCCGGTAACGATTATCGAAGCTGGGCCTTGCTTTGTAACCCAAATCCGCCTGCCAGAGCAAGATGGTTATTCTGCAGTGCAGTTGGGTTTCGATGAGGCGAAGCCAAAGCGTCTTACCGGTGGTCAGATCGGGCACCTAAAGCGCAATAATATCCCTCCATTGCGCTTTTTACGCGAGTTCCGCGAGAAGAACCCGGAAGTTAGCGAAGGTGACAAGATCACCGTCGACAAGGTTTTCGAGGTTGGTGAGTTCGTGGATGTGATCGGCACCAGCAAAGGTAAAGGATTTGCCGGTGCGGTGAAGCGTTACCACTTCCGAGGCGGTCCGAAAACCCATGGTCAATCCGACCGGCAGCGAGCGCCTGGCTCACGCGGTTCTGGGACAACCCCTGGACGTGTGTATAAAGGCTCCCGCGGTCCAGGGCATATGGGTAATGAACGGGTGACCGTGCAGAACCTGGCGGTAGTTCTGGTGGATGGTGAGCGCAATTTATTGGCTGTGCGCGGCGCGATCCCGGGAGCGAAAGGTGGCGTGGTGATGATCAAGGGAGCACGCAAGCAATAGTCCACTTCATCCTGACCCGCATTGCCGATGGATGATCAGCGGCAGGCGGTATATCAGGATGGGCTGATGCTTGAATTGGAGCGAGAAATTATGGAACTTGATGTATTGAACATGGATGGTCAGAAGGTCAGTACAATAGAACTCCCTGCCCGGATCTTTGAGGCCCCGGTTAATGTGGATCTGATGCACCAGGCTTATGTCCGCCAGATGGCAAATGCCCGCCTGGGCACCCATAAAACCAAGACCCGCAGCGAAGTCTCGGGTGGTGGGCGAAAACCCTGGCGCCAGAAAGGCACCGGTCGTGCTCGCCAGGGATCCACTCGTGCTGCACAATGGGTGGGTGGTGGCAAAGTGCATACCCCTCGACCGCGTGACTACTCGCTGAGTATGCCGCGAAAAATGCGCCGGGCTGCGCTTCGTTCTGCGCTCACGGTCAAAGCCTCAGAGGCTGAGATCGTTGTGCTGGACAATCTTAAGTTCTCCGAGTCGAAAACCCGGTTGCTTGCCCAGACTCTCCAACGGCTGGTCGGGGATGCAAGTGTGCTGATCCTGATCCCGGAAAAAGATGCGGATTATGAAATCGTAATTCGCTCGGCTAACAACCTGCCAGCCGCCAAGACATTGCTGGCAAACTATTTGAACATCCGTGACCTGCTTGGCTACGATAAAGTCATCGTGCCGCTCAAAGCATTGGATGTGTTGCAATCTTACTTAGGTTAGATCGGAGGAAGCTATGACAACTATTTATGATGTGCTTCGCCGACCGATCATTACAGAGAAGTCGAATTATCTAAACAGCAATCTCCACCAATATTGCTTCGAGGTGACCCCGAAAGCCACCAAGAGACTGGTGAAAGATGCCGTCGAGACATTGTTTGATGTGGATGTGTTGACAGTCAATATCATCAATGTGCCCGCCAAGCGCACACGTCGTGCTCGTAGCCGGCGCTTGATGATCCGTCGCAGTGGTTATAAGAAGGCTATCGTGACCCTGTCTGCAGACGACACGATAGATATCTTTGAAGGGGTGAAGTGATGGCAGTAAAGAAATATAAGCCGACAACCCCCGGTCAGAGAGGCATGACGGGGTATACCTTTGAAGAGGTGACCAAGGACAAGCCTGAGCGCTCTTTGCTCAAGCCTTTACGCAAAAGCGGAGGGCGCAACGCCTACGGGCGCGTGACGGTACGCCATCGCGGTGGCGGGCACCGCCGTCATATCCGCGTGGTGGATTTTAAACGTGAGAAACATGGAATTCCGGCTCGTGTTGCGGCGATCGAGTACGATCCCAACCGAACAGCTCGCCTGGCTTTGCTCAATTATGCAGACGGTGAAAAACGTTACATTATCGCGCCGGTAGATTTGCGCGTGGGTGATACCGTTTTGTCTGGTCCGCGAGCGGAGATTCGTACGGGAAACAGCCTGCCGATTTCTAATATCCCGGTCGGCACCCTGGTGCATAACATCGAGCTAACACAAGGGCGCGGGGCGCAGCTGGTGCGGTCGGCAGGCGGGGCAGCACAGTTGCTGGCAAAAGAGGGCGATTACGCCCAGGTGCGCATGCCTTCCGGCGAAGTGCGCCTTGTGCGCCAGACCTGTTATGCGACGATTGGGCAGGTTGGTAACCTGGAACATGGAAATATTAAGCTGGGCAAGGCAGGCAGAAAACGCCATAAGGGAATCCGCCCAACGGTGCGTGGTTCAGCTATGTCTCCCAGAGACCATCCGCATGGTGGTGGTGAAGGCCGGCAACCGATTGGTATGCCAGGCCCGAAGAGTCCCTGGGGTAAGCCGACCCTGGGATACAGGACACGTCGCAATAAAAAGACGGATAAATATATCGTCCGCCGGCGCGGCAAGAAACGCTAGGTCTCTGGCGGATACACACGCAACCTGCAATCGCTGTTGAGATATAGTTGGAGATGATCTGATGGGACGATCGTTGAAAAAGGGTCCGTATATCGAACCCAAACTGCTCAAAAAAATCGAAACTATGAATGAGCGCGGAGATAAAAAGGTCATTCGCACCTGGAGCCGCGCCAGCACAATCTTTCCCCAGATGGTGGGTCACACGATCGCTGTGCACGATGGCCGCCGGCATGTACCCATTTACATTACCGAGAACATGGTGGGGCATCGATTGGGTGAGTTTGCTCCGACACGCACCTTCCGTGGGCATGTAGCGGAGAAGAAAGTTAAGAAGGGCAGGTAAGCCATGCAGACTGATATTCGCGCCGAGGTGCGCTTCGTGGAATACTCTGCACAGAAGGTACGCCTGGTGGTAGACCTGGTGCGGGGCAAAGATGTGAACGAGGCGCTGACTTTGCTAAAATTCACTCCGAACGCGGCTGCCGGTCCGGTATCTAAAGTTTTATCTTCCGCTGCAGCCAATGCAGAAGAAAATTTCGGCGTCAGCCGGGATGACCTGTACGTGCATAGTATATTTGCCGATGAAGCCCCGACGCGCAAATGGAGACGTTTTGGTGCACGCGGCCGTTTCAAGGCCTGGTTACGACGTTCCTCCCACATCACGGTCGTCTTACGGGAGCGAGAATAGGAATTCATCCAGTGGCGTAGGTTGCCTGCTTGCTAACCTGATCCACTCAGGCAGCAGCGGGCACTACTAAGGAGAGCATATGGGTCGTAAAGTACATCCAATCGGTTTTCGGCTAAAGATCAACAAGACCTGGGAAGGTCGCTGGTACGCGGAAGGTAACGAATATGTAGACCAGCTTCACCAGGACTTTGAATTGCGCTCTCTCATCCGGCAGGAAGCTGCCCGAGCAGGCGTATCGCGTATCGAAATCGAGCGCTTTCCGGGTAAGGTAAAAGTTGTAGTCCATACCGCCAAGCCGGGTATTTTGATCGGTCGTAAAGGTGATAGCGTGAAGAAGATGCGCCAGAGCCTGGAAGCGCTGGTCGGCAAAAAGATCGACCTGGAGATCAAGGAAATCAAATCTCCAGACCTGGATGCGTACCTGGTTGCGCGAAATATCGCCGATCAGCTTGAGCGGCGCATCAGCTACCAGCGGGCGATGAAGCGGGCGATCCAGCAGTGCATCCGCCAGGGCGGTGAAGGGATCCGCGTGGAGGTTTCCGGACGCTTAAGCGGCGCTGAGATGGCTCGTACGATAAATATGCGTGAGGGTCAGGTTCCGCGCCAGACTCTCCGGGCAGATATCGATTTTGCTAAAGAAGAAGCAACTACCACCTACGGGCAAATCGGTGTCAAAGTCTGGATCTACAAAGGCGAGGTACTTCCGGAGATTGAGGAGCAAATTCAGTCGACCGAGGGTGTTTACGTCAGTGAATAACCGGGTGTTGCCGGGGTTTGTGATCGCTTATGGATCTGTCGGTGAAGTACTCCGGCACCCAAGGCAGGATCACACAACTCGGCACACCGGATTTGTGGAGTTGTCATTATGTTAATGCCAAAGCGTGTAAAGTGGCGCAAGCAAATGCGCGGAAGAATGAGAGGCAAGGCCCAACGCGGAGCCGAGGTGACCTTCGGTGATTTCGGGCTCCAGGCGCTGGAGCCTGGGTGGGTGACGGCGCGGCAGATCGAGGCAGCCCGGCGTGCGATTGTACGTGCTATGCGCCGGCGTGGAAAAGTCTGGATCCGGATATTCCCCGACAAACCGGTCACCCAAAAACCTGCCGAAACCCGTATGGGTAAAGGTAAGGGTAATGTGGAATTTTGGGTAGCGGTGGTCAAGCCGGGACGGATCATGTTCGAGGTGGGTGGTGGTATTCCAGATGATATTGCACACGAAGCCTTGAAGCTGGCCCAGTATAAATTTTCCATTAAGACAAAGATTATTGGTCGTTACGACCAGCCAGGAGGCGAGGCATGAAACCAGCTGAGGTTCGCAACCTGACAACAGACGAGATTCAGACTCGCTTGAATAACGCTCGGGAAGAATATATGAACCTGCGTTTTCAAATGGCGATTGGCGGGCTGACTGATTTTACCCGCTTGCGCTATACCCGCCGTGAAATTGCCCGCCTGTTGACCGTGCTCAACGAGCGAGAACAAGCTGTAGATTAGAAGGTGATGCATGAATACTCGCCGTCGGATAACCGGAGTTGTAACCAGTGACAAGATGGATAAGACGGTAATCGTTGAGATTACCCGCACTTATCGACATCGTTTGTATAAAAAAGTGGTCAGCAGTCGTAAGCGTGTCATGGCTCACGATGAGCTAGGATGCCAGGTTGGCGACCGTGTACAGATTGTGGAAAGCCAGCCGATCTCACGCAACAAGCGCTGGGTTGTTGAGCAGATCCTCCGCCGCGATATTGTCGCCGGAGAACCTGAGCTGGAGGCCTAAAAATGATCCAGCAAGAGACTCGTCTCAAAGTGGCGGATAATACTGGTGCCCGCGAGCTGCTCGTGATCCATATCATGGGTGGATCTACCCGCAAGTTTGGTGGGGTGGGTGATGTGGTAGTCGCCACCGTAAAGTCGTCGAGCCCGCAAGGTGCTGTCAAGAAAAGCGATATTGTGCGGGCAGTGATAGTGCGCTGCTCAAAAGAATGGCGCCGAGACGATGGTTCCTACATCCGTTTCGATGACAATGCGGCGGTTATTCTGGACTCGGATGGCAAAAATCCGAAAGGAACCCGCATCTTTGGTCCAGTGGCAAGAGAGCTGCGCGAAAAAGGTTTTATGAAAATCGTATCACTGGCACCAGAGGTGCTCTAAGTGAAAGCAGGAGCGAAAGCCGTGAAGGTAAAGATACGAAAAGGTGATACTGTTGAAGTAATCAATGGTCGCTTCGAGGATAGAGGCAAGCGTGGTGAAGTGATCAAAGTGTTGCCCGATGAGGGGCGCGTGGTTGTGCAGGGTGTTAACATTCGCAAGAAGCACCAAAAACAGGTGCAAACCCAGGCACGCCGCTCGTTTACGCCGGGGATTATTGAGTTCGAGGGTTCCACCCATATCTCGAACGTGATGCTGGTTTGCCCGAAATGCGACCAAACCACCCGGGTTGGTTATCAGCGCCAGGACGGCGAAAGCGTGCGGGTGTGCAAGAAATGCCAAGCGCTGATCGACTGATAAGCCGGCAGGAGTATTGTGATGAGCCATATTATGAAAGAACGTTACGAAAGTGAAATTGCGCCGGCATTGATGCAATCGCTTGACTTGAGCAACACCATGCAAGTGCCGCGCATCAAAAAAGTAGTCGTGAACATCGGCGTTGGTGAAGCCTTGGATAACGCCAAGGCTTTAGATGCTGCCGTTGCGGACCTTACCCAAATTGTAGGCCAAAAGCCGATCATCACCAAGGCGCGCAATAGCATAGCGAATTTCAAGCTGCGCGAGGGCAGGGCGATTGGGGTGAAAGTTACCTTGCGGGGTGACCGCATGTGGGCGTTTCTGGACCGCTTGGTGAATGTTGCCTTGCCACGTGTGCGTGACTTCCGGGGTGTTAACCCAGACGCCTTCGATGGGCGGGGTAACTATACCCTTGGCTTGCGTGAACAGCTGGTCTTCCCGGAGATCGAGTACGATAAGATCGACAAGCTGCGTGGTTTGGAGATTAGCATTGTAACTACAGCACGAGACGACGATGAAGGCAGACAGTTGCTGCAAATGCTTGGCATGCCGTTCAAGAAGGAAGGATAGGTAATGGCGAAAAAGTGCATGCAATATCGTGAGATACGGCGAAAATACCCGATCCGGGTTCGCAATCGCTGTAAAGTATGTGGTCGCCCACGCGGATATATGCGTCGATTTGGATTATGCCGCATTTGCTTCCGTGAGCTGGCATTGGAAGGCAAAATCCCTGGTGTGGTGAAGTCGTCCTGGTAACCGGGCGGAGGGTTAAGGTATGAGTTTTAGTGATCCAATTGCAGATATGCTTACCCGCATTCGAAATGCGGTGATTGCAGGTCATACAACGGTGGCAATGCCAAGCTCGAACCTGAAAGTGGCGATTGCTAAGATATTGAAGGAAGAGGGTTATATCAGTTCCCTCGAGGTTGTGGACGGAGATGCACCCGGGCACATAGTATTGCGCATCCGCCTGAAATACGTCGGCGAGCGCCGCGAACGAAAGCCGGTAATCACCGGCCTGGAGCGCGTCAGCCGCCCTGGTCGGCGGGTGTATACCGGTAGGCGTGAGATCCCCTGGGTGCTTTCTGGCATGGGTATCTCTATCCTGTCCACCCCCAAGGGTGTGATGACCGGCCAACGCGCTCGCCAACTGGGCGTGGGAGGCGAGATTCTTTGCAAAGTTTGGTAAACGGGTTTGACCATCTGGGCTTTTGCCAGCAAAAAATGATCCGCCTGGGATCCCAGATTGCTGGTTGTGCCCATCGATTGTCAACCTGGAGGAGGTAACTGTGTCACGAATTGGTCGTATGCCGGTGGTCATACCAAAAGGCGTGGATATTGAAATCAAGGGTTCGCACGTGCGCGTAAAAGGACCGAATGGTGAGTTGGCGCGCACCTTCCCGGCAGCCATGAAGATCGAGATGGAAAATGGCGAGATTATTGTGCAGCGTCCTACGGATGAGAGCATGCACAGAGCGCTGCATGGGATGACGCGGGCTTTGATTAATAACATGGTCGTGGGTGTGAGCTCTGGTTTTGAGAAAAAACTGGAAGTAAATGGTGTGGGTTACCGCGCCGAGCTATCGGGTAAAACCTTGGTTCTACATGTTGGTTATTCTCACCCTGTGATGATCGAGCCCCCCGAAGGGATTGTATTCGATTGGGACGCGCGTTCACGGCAGATCAAGATAACCGGCTATGATAAAGAGATGGTTGGCCAGGTGGCAGCGAATATCCGCCGAGTGCGCCCTCCGGAGCCATATAAAGGCAAAGGCATTAAATACTTAGAAGAGAAGCTCCGCCGTAAGGCTGGTAAAGCAGGTAAGGTGTAATCTATGAGCGCAAAAAAATCACGTTCCGTAGCCCGATCTCGCCGGCACGTGCGTGTCCGGAAGAAAGTCTATGGCACTTCTGGACAACCCCGCCTGAATGTGTTTCGCAGCGTAGCGGAAATCTATGCTCAGGTGATTGACGATGAGCAAGGTCGCACCCTGGTAGCAGCCTCCAGTATTGACCGAGAGCTGCGCCCGGATATGTCTGGCCTCAAGAAGGCCGAACAGGCGCGGCTGGTAGGGAAAACTTTGGCTCAGCGGGCATTATCCAAAGGGGTAACCCGTGTGGTTTTCGACCGGGGTGGTTTCCGCTATATTGGTCGTGTGAAAGCGTTGGCAGATGGGGCGCGAGAAGGCGGCCTCGAATTCTAAGCCCGGGCAGCCCAGGCGCTGGAATACCAAGCCTGGAGCGCCAGGCAAGGATGGAGTAAAACATGACGGATTTTTCAGAATTTGAACACGAGCTTGACGAGCGGGTGATTGATATTGCCCGGGTAGCGAAGGTTGTAAAAGGCGGCCGCCGGTTCTCGTTCCGTGTTACAGTAGTGGTTGGTGATAATCGTGGTAGCGTGGGAGTCGGCACCGGGAAAGCCAATGCGGTGCCGGATGCGATGCGCAAAGCCAGCGAACAGGCTCGCCGCAATATGCACAAAGTTTCGCTTTTTGAGACAACCATTCCCCACGAGGTGATCGGAGTGGTCAGTGGAGCAAAAGTGCTGCTCAAACCTGCCTCCCCCGGAACGGGTGTTATTGCGGGTGGTGGCGTGCGCGCCGTAATTGAAGCAGCCGGAATATCCGATATCCTGACCAAATCTCTCGGCAGCAGCAACTTGCTCAATGTGGTCTATGCCACTATGGAGGCGCTGGACCAGCTACGCTCACCTCAGGAAGTAGCCGCTATCCGCGGGAAATCGCCGAAGGATGTCACCCCGTTCTGGGAGCGGAGGAAAAATGCCTGAGAAAAAAGCAAAAGATGTGAAAGTAGTCCGGGTAACGCTAGTGAAAAGTCCCATCGGCTACTCACAGCGCCACAAAGATACGATCAAAGCGCTTGGCTTGCACCGGATGCACCAGACGGTTGAACATAAGGATACTCCCTCGTTGCGCGGTATGCTTTATAAGGTTGCGCATCTGGTGGAAGTTGCGGAAGCCGAATAGGTTTTGTGTTTCCTTGAATCAAACCATCCGGGTTTGTTGAGCGATAGGAAGCAAACGTTTTGAGGAATATCGATGAAATTACATGATCTGAAACCGAATGATGGAAGCAAGAAAGACCGCAAGCGCGTCGGTCGGGGTACTGCCGCGGGTCAGGGAAAGACCTCCGGTCGGGGTACCAAAGCCCAGGGAGCGCGTTCGGGCGGTGGAGCTCGCTTGTATCACCAGGGTGGCAACCTACCGTTCTTCCGCCGCTTGCCTTTTGTGCGTGGTAAGGGCTTCACCCCCCTGAACCGGACTGAATACAACGAGGTCAATGTTGACCAGCTGGCTGATTTCCTTGCTGGAAGTGTCGTTTCTCCTGAGACCTTGGAAGATGCTCGCCTGCTGCGGGATATCCGCAAGCCGGTTGTCATCCTGGGCAGAGGCGAATTAAATGTTGCCCTGAAAGTGCAGGTTCACCGGGTGAGCAAAAGCGCTCAATCTAAGATTGAAGCTGCTGGTGGACAGGTGGAAATCCTGGAGATGTAAGCGGGTGAGCATGGCTGTATTTGGCAAAAACCCGTTTGCACTCCGTATACAAAGGAGCCAATAAACTATGAAGCGGTCTGCCTGGCGATATTTATGGTCAGCACGTGATATCCGCCGCAAGCTTCTCATTACGCTGCTTATCCTAGCGATCTACCGCTTTATGGCCCACGTGCCAGTCCCTGGCGTCAACCGTGAAGCGATCGCTTCGATTCTCGCTGGGGGTGGAGCTGGTTCAACGCTGGTGAACCTGCTGGACCTACTTTCGGGTGGAACAGTATCGAACTTCTCCGTAATGGCAATGGGCGTGTACCCGTACATCACCGCCCAGATTATCTTGCAGCTTCTGGTGCCGTTCATCCCGGCAATGCAAAAACGGATGCAAGACGATCCCCGGGAAGGGCAAAAGTGGATGGATAAATGGACGATCATCCTGGCGGTGCCGATGGCGGCGCTGCAGGCGATCGGTCAGATCAATATTTTCAATTCCTTTACAACGACGCCCATCCTGGACAACTTTGGCTTCACGGCAGAGACCTGGCTGTCATCCTTGACGGTGATTATCAGCATGACTGCTGGGACCATGTTCGCCATCTGGTTGGGAGAGCTGATTTCCGAGTATGGCGTGCGCAACCAGGGCTTGTCTTTGATCATTTTTGCTGGCATCGTGGCGGGTATACCGAGCAATTTGCTCAGCTTGCTATCGGATGAGCAGACGCGCTGGTTTGTGCTGATCTTCCTGATCCTGCTGCTGGTTATGATCATCTTTGCGATTGTCTTTGTTCAACAGGGTCGCCGCAACGTGCCCGTGATGTATCCGGGTCGGCGTGTGGGTAACCGCATGTCAATGCCAGTGAAAGGCACGCTGCCTTTGATGGTGAATATGGCGGGCATGATCCCGATCATTTTTGCCCAATCTTTGCTCACTTTCCCGGCGATTGTTGCCAGCTTTTTCACAGGCTCTGAGATAGCTTGGGTGAGTAATGTGGCGCTAACAATCCAAAACTTGTTTAGTGGGCAAGGCTCTTTTTACTGGATTATGTACTTCATCATGGTGGTTGGGTTCACGTTTTTCTACACCGATATCTTGTTCGCACAGCAAAACTACGGCGAGAACTTGAAAAGGGTAGGGGCTCAGATCCCAGGCGTATCGCGTGGCGCGCCAACTCAAAAGTACCTGACCAAAGTATTGCGTCGCATCACTTTGCCTGGGGCGGTATTCCTGGGATTGGTTGCCATCACACCGTTCTTGCTGGGCTTGATCCTGCCCTTTGGGCAGAACTCCAACCTGCTACTGGTTTCATCCGCCGGCTTGTTGATCGTGGTGGGTGTAGTACGTGACCTGTTCTTTAATATCGAAGCCGAGCTCAAGCTGCATGGCTATGATGACGCTTTGCTCATCCGCTAAGGAAAGCTAAGCATGCCGACTTATTATGTCTTGCTGGGACCACCTGGCGCCGGAAAGGGAACTCAGGCCCAAATTGTTTCAAAGACCCTGGGTTTAGCACATATCTCATCAGGAGATATCTTCCGGGAGCACCTGAAGAACCAGACGGAACTCGGCAATCTGGCGAAAGGCTACATGGACCGCGGCGAGCTGGTTCCGGATGATGTGACGATTGCCATGATCCGTGAGCGGCTTTCTCGCCCAGACTGCCAACCGGGAGCGCTCTTAGATGGTTTTCCGCGCACGCCTGCTCAGGCCGATGCACTACAGAATATGCTGGCTGATTTTAATGGCAAGGTGAATGCAGTGCCTTATATCAGCGTGCCAGAAGCGGTGCTGGTAGAACGCTTGACCGGTCGCTGGACTTGCAAGGCTGAGGGGCACGTCTTTCACGAAAAATTCAATCCGCCCGAAAAGGCGGGCATCTGTGATCATGATGGTTCAGAACTTTACCAGCGGGATGACGATAAGGCGGAGACGGTGAAGCGCCGTATCCGGGTGTATCTTGACCAGACCTTGCCGCTCATTGAATACTACCGAAATGCTGGTACGTTGCTGGAGATCGATGGCACGCAATCCATTGAACAAGTGACGGCCGATTTACTGGCTGGGCTTGGTTAGTGTTTGGTTGGGATGAGTATGCAACGTGGCATTTACATCAAGAGTGATCAAGAGCTTGCCGTCATGCGCGAGGCGGGGCGTATTAATGCCCTGGCTCTGGCAGCTACTCGGGAGCTGCTCCGCCCAGGAGTCATTACAGCGGACCTGGATGCGGCAGCTGCTGAGGTGATTCGCGAGCATGGAGCCAAACCGGCTTTCCTGGGTGTGATGGGCGCTTATCCCTACCCGGCGACCATTACTGCCAGCATCAATGAAGAGTTGGTGCACGGTATTCCTGGAAAGCGCAAGCTCAAAGAGGGCGATATCATCTCGATCGATTGCGGGGCGATCTTTGAGGGATATGTCGGTGACGCTGCGTATAACGCCGGGGGAGGAGAAATTTCAGCCGGGGCTCAAAAGCTGATTGAGGTCACCCGAAAATCGCTCGAGATCGGCATCCAGAAATTGCGCCCGGGGAACCGGGTGGGAGATGTGGGAGCTGCTATCCAGGAATTTGTGGAGGGTCAGGGTTACCATCTCACCCGAGAGTACACCGGACACGGTGTTGGACGGGCTATGTGGGAGGGACCCCAGGTACCCAATTATGGCGTAGCCGGACGCGGTATCGTTCTCAGGAAAGGGATGACAATTGCCCTGGAGCCTATGGTGCTGATCGGTACGCAACAGACCCAGGTGCTGCCCGATCAGTGGACGGTGGCTTCCCGAGATGGTTCTCTAACTGCCCATTTTGAACATAGTGTGGCGGTGACCGATGGTGATCCGTTGATCTTGACAGCAATAGACGATGCTGGACGAGATTTCTGATAGCGGGTATAATGGAAAATTCGGCTGGTAAGAGCCGACCCGAACTAAAGGAGCGAGAAAAATGAAGGTTTCTTCGTCTGTAAAGAAGCGCTGTGCAAAATGCAAGATTGTCAAGCGCAAAGGTATAGTGTACGTTATATGTGAGAATCCGAAACATAAACAGCGACAGGGATGATGAATTATGGCACGTATTGAAGGCGTTGACCTACCACGCAACAAGCGAGTTGAAATTGGTTTGACCTATATCTACGGCATTGGCCTGCCCAGGGCACAGAAGATCTTGCGTGAGACTAATGTCAATCCGGACACGCGGGTGAAGGACCTCACCGATGCTGACGTCGCTCAATTGCGCGACTTCATCGGGACAAACTACAAAGTTGAGGGTGACCTGCGCCGGGAAGTTCAGCTGAATATCAAGCGGTTGACTGAGATCGGCAGCTACCGTGGTTTGCGGCATCGCCGCAATCTACCGGTGCGCGGGCAACGGACCCGCACCAACTCGCGGACGCGTAAAGGTCCAAAGAAGACGGTAGCCGGGCGCGGTCGCCGTCGTGGAGCAAAGAAGAAGTAATCCTGTTTCGGCATTTCTTACCGGCTGGATGGGGACCCTTCCTCCCTGCGGCTGTCCGACCGGTTTGATACGCCACTCGGGTTTAGGGTTGTGTAAGTATCTCGTAGCTCCATTTGAGAGCAGAGGATACTCGTCCAGACGACCTACGGGTATTCGTCTCATAGCATTAAGTGTTTAGTGAGGTTTTATGGCTCAGAGTGTACGATCTACTCGCCGCAAAGGCGTCAAGAAAGTAAAGCGCACATTGTCCAGTGGGCAGGTGCATATACTGGCAACCTTCAATAATACCATTGTCACCATCAGTGACCCGGCTGGCAATACGGTGGCCTGGGGAAGTGCTGGCTCTGCTGGATTTAAAGGCTCGCGCAAAAGCACTCCTTTTGCAGCGCGCCTGGCAGCAGAGCAAGCCATCAAGGCTGCGATGACAATGGGTCTACAAGAAGTGGCGGTCTACGTCAAAGGTCCGGGACCCGGTCGCGAATCAGCGATCCGTGCAATCCAGGCACAAGGTCTGAAGATTACCTCTATCTCGGACTTGACCCCGGTTCCACATAATGGATGTCGGCCTCCAAAGAAACGCCGCGTTTAATATTGATCAGGAAGGTAAAGGAATTCATCTATGGCTAAGTATCGTGGGCCAGTTTGTAGATTATGCCGGCGAGAGGGAGAAAAGCTTTTTCTGAAAGGCAACCGTTGTTTTACACCCAAATGCGCTTTCGAGCGTCGGGGGTATGCACCGGGTCAGCACGGAAAAAGCTCGCAATTCCGCCGCAAGCGCGACTCTGACTATAATCGCCAGCTGCGCGCCAAACAAAAAGCACGCCGTATCTACGGCATTATGGAACGACAATTCCGGCGCTATTATGAAGTCTCTTTGCAGCGCCGAGGACTGACGGGTTTGAACCTGCTTCAGATTCTTGAATCCCGCCTGGATAATGTGGTGTACCGGCTTGGTTACGCGAGCAGCCGGGCTCAGGCTCGCTTGCTGGTAACCCATGGGCATTTTGCAGTGAACGGTCGGCGTACTGATGTCCCCTCCATGCTGGTATCTCCCAGCGATGTGGTCGCTGTGCGTGAAGAATCTCTTCGCCGGCCTTACTTCAATGAACTGCCTGATTTCGCCAAAGATCGTAATATTCCTGCCTGGTTGGACCGTGACCTGAAGAATCTCTCCGGGTCGGTTTTGCGTCTTCCGGAACGTAGCGAGATCGACGGCAATATGCAGGAACAGCTCATTGTTGAATATTACTCGCGCTAATCGGGCGTTGATGGGGATGAGGTGAACCGTGATAGGTTTAGGAAATTTGGTTACGCCGAAGATTGAGCGTAAAGCAGAAGCGCGCAATTACGGCAAGTTCATCATCAGCCCGCTAGAGCGTGGCTATGGAACCACTTTGGGTAACGCGCTCCGCCGTGTGTTGCTATCTTCACTGGAAGGCGCAGCCGTTACCTCGATCCGCATTGCGGATGTGCAACACGAATTTAGCGATATCCCCGGTGTGCGCGAGGATGTGATTCGGGTTATGTTGCAGATCAAGCAGTTGCGAATAAAAATGAGAGATGTTGATACCGCCCGTCTGCATTTGGAAGTTCGCGGCAGCGGCTCGGTAACTGCGGCGGATATCATTGCGCCACCCGAAGTTGAGATAGTCAATCCAGAGCTGTATCTTTTCACTGTGGACGACAGTAGTGCCAGCCTGGAGATTGAAATGACCGTTGAACGCGGGCATGGCTATTCTCCGGCGGATGATCGAACCGGAAAACTGCCCATTGGTGAGCTACCGGTCGATACGATCTATAGCCCAGTGCGGCGTGTAAATTGGGAAGTGGCCAATGCACGCGTTGGACAAAGCACGAATTTTGACCGCCTGGTTCTGGACATTTGGACAGATGGGACGATCGGTCCTGAGGAGGCTTTGAGCGCCAGTGCGCGCATTTTAATCGATCACCTCCGCCACCTGGCAGGGATCAGTGAAGAGACCCTGGCAACCATGGCAGAAGAGATTGAAGAAGGCAGCCGCTTGACAAGCGAGATGATCGAAACCCCGATCGAGAACCTTGACCTATCCGTGCGGGTCTTCAATTCCCTCAAGCGTACTGGTATCACCACCGTCGGTGAGGTTCTTGAATTGCTTGAGAAGGGTGAAGAAGCTGTGATGTCCATCCGGAACTTCGGTGAGAAAAGCCTGGACGAGCTGCGTCAAAAGATGCGGGAGAAAGGCTATCTCAAGGACGAAAATGAAAGTGAAGCGGAGTAGTAAGCGATGCGACATAAAATGGCAGGTAAAAAGTTAAGTCGAGGTAAAGACGAGCGAGCAGCACTGCGGCGAATCTTAATCAAGCAGTTATTTGAGCACGAACGGATACATACCACTCGTGCCAAAGCGCAGGCGGTGCGCGGGCAAGCTGAGCGCTTGATCACGTTAGCGAAAGAAGGTAATAAAGCTGGCGATGCCCAGGTTGTTCATGCCCGTCGTTTAGCTGCTGCCCGGCTGGGTGATGCGGCAGCTGTAAAAAGGTTGTTTGATGAGATCGCTCCGCGATTCAGCGATCGACCAGGTGGCTATACTCGGATTGTTAAGCTGGGCTTGCGCCAGGGCGATGCGGCTGAGATGGTCATTCTGGAGCTGGTTGAAGATTAGTTAACAACTGCCGGCAGGTTTTGAGCACCAAATCTCTGGCAGAGATCATGGCACGTTACCAGGTTATACTCGCTTACGACGGCAGCCAATACCGAGGCTTTCAAAAGCAGCGTCTAGCGAATACCGTTCAGGCTACGGTTGAAGCTGCTTTGAGCAAGCTCGGTTGGAGAGGTGGAGCCATCCTGGCGGCAGGTCGCACAGATACCGGTGTCCATGCAACCGGCCAGGTCATTGCATTTGACCTGGATTGGGGGCATGCTGCCAATGATTTGCAAGCAGCTATGAACGCCAATCTGCCTGCAGATATTTCTGCGCTCGAGGCACTGCCGGTTAGCAGCGATTTCCATCCAAGATACGCTGCTACCGCCCGCTGCTACCGCTACCGCCTGTTCTGCCAGGAGATCCGTAATCCATTGCGAGAACGTTATGCCTGGCGGGTTTGGCCGGAAGTGGCCATAGAAAAGATTGCCGTTGCTGCTGAAATCCTGGTGGGCAGGCATGATTTCTCTGCTTTTGGCACACCCCCCGGGGCTGGAGGCAGTACCATACGATCTGTGTTCGCAGCAACCTGGAAGCCTGTGGATGCCCATTGGGAGAATCCTGACCTGGTTTTTGAGATCACTGCCGACGCATTCCTGTTTCGCATGGTTCGCCGTCTGGTAGCGATCCAGGTGACGGTAGGGCAGGGCAGGCTGGAATCGTCTGACATTTCTCGCTGGCTTGAAATCCCACCGGCGTTCCCTGTGCAAGGTTTAGCGCCTCCCCATGGGCTGTACTTGCACAAGGTAAGTTACGGAGAAAATAACGAAATATCGTAAGCAACCGGGTGAGGTTGTTCGGAAGCGAATGAGTAGACCTGAATAAGATTTGTACGTGGAGAAGGACGAAGTGGAAAAAACCTATTATCCGAAAGCTGGTGATATCACCCAGGAATGGTATTTGGTAGATGCCAATGACCAGAATCTTGGACGGTTGGCTGCCCGCATTGCCAGCGTGTTGCTGGGAAAGCATAAACCAAACTTTACGCCCGGTGTGGATACGGGCTCACATGTAGTCGTGGTAAATGCCGAACGGGTGCAGGTAACCGGTAATAAGATGGTGGAGAAAAAATACTACCGCCACTCACAATACCCGGGTGGTTTAAAGACGATCAGCTTGCGCGATCAGCTTGACAAGCACCCCGATCGTGTCCTGCAAAGCGCGGTTTGGGGCATGCTTCCGCATAACAAGTATGGACGCCAGGTGATCAAGAAACTCAAGGTATATGCGGGCCCGGACCATCCGCATCAGGCCCAAAATCCGAAGCCACTGGCTTAGCTTGTAAGGAGTAATTATGTCTGTACAGTATTATGAAGGAATTGGCCGCCGGAAAGAAAGCACTGCGCGGGTGCGTGTTATGGCAGGTTCTGGCAAACTGGTTGTCAACGATAAGATCGGGCAGGATTACTTTGGTCGGACTGGCGACATAGAGAGAATCCTCGCCCCGCTCAACGCAGCAGGAGAAAATCCTTCCGCACTCGATATCACCGTGGTGGTAAAAGGCGGCGGCGTTACCGGTCAGGCAGTCGCCATCCAGTTAGGTGTAGCCCGAGCCCTGCTTCTCATGAATCCTGATTTACGCAGCACCCTGCGCAAAGGTGGTTTCCTTACGCGCGATGCACGGGTAAAGGAACGCAAGAAACCCGGTCTAAAACGTGCTCGCAAGGCTCCTACTTATACCAAGCGCTAGACCACCTTCCTGGCGTTATCCCGGCTGGGTGATGGGAGTAACTTGAACGTAATGCGTGCCGCTGGGTGATGTGCGCATTACGTTTTCATTTAACTTGTTGCGTACTTGTCCGATTTTTTATATACAAACGAATTGGAAGGCTGCCATGAATACAACTGGTATCACGCTTCTCGGGTTGGGTCCGGGCGATCCCGATCTTCTCACCCGACAGGCATGGGATTTGCTTAATAGTATTACCGATATCTACCTGCGCACAGACAAACATCCCGTTGTTGCAGCTTTTCCAACTGGCTTGCAGGTGCACTCTTTCGATCACTTTTATGAGGAAAGCACAACATTCGATGATGTTTATTTGCATATTATCGAGAAGGTTTTGGAGTTGGGTAAAACGCCAGGCGGAGTCGTCTATGCTGTCCCTGGTCACCCTTTCGTCGCAGAAGCAACCAGCCCAGAGATTGCCCGCCGCGCAAGGCAGCTCGCTATCCCACTGAAGGTGGTGGAAGGGCTCAGCTTCATTGAGCCGGTTCTTACCGCCCTGGGAAAAGACATTTTCCCGCATACTGCCTGTGTGGATGCGCTGGAGTTAGCCAGCCTGCATGTCCCGCTCTTCCCTCCCAGCGCTCCGGCGGTTATAGCTCAGATTCATTCTCCTGTGGTAGCGAATGATGTCAAGCTAACCCTGATGGCTGTTTATCCGGATGAGCACCCGGTGCAGCTTGTACACGCTGCCGGGACAGCCGAAGAAACGATCGAGGATTTGCGCCTGTATGAGATCGACCGGAGCCCACACATCGGGTTGCTTACAGCTCTGTACGTTCCACCATTAGGGCAAGGCACATCTTTCGAAGCTTTTCAGGAGATCATTGCACACCTGCGAGCGCCGGACGGATGCCCGTGGGATCGCAAGCAGGACCACCAGACACTCCGTTCGCATCTATTGGAAGAGGCGTACGAGGTGTTGACCGCCCTGGATGCGGACGACCCTCAGGCGATGCGCGAGGAATTTGGCGATTTGTTGCTCCAAATCGTTTTGCATGCCCAGATCGCCAGCGAGCACGGCGAGTTCAGCATGTCTGAAATCATTGAGAGTATTTACGACAAGATTGTCCGCCGCCATCCGCACGTGTTTGGTGATCTGGATGTGAAAGATGTAGACGGCGTACTGGTCAATTGGGAGAAATTGAAAGCTGCCGAGCGGGTCGAGAATGGTAAATCTGAAGCCAGCCTGCTGGACGGGGTTGCTCTGGCTTTGCCGGCGCTGGTGCAGGCATACGAGTACCAGGACCGCGCCGCGCGGGTTGGTTTTGACTGGCCAGGGTTAGAGGGCGTTTACGAGAAGATCGCAGAAGAGATCGCTGAGGTGCAAACTGCCCAAAGCCAGAGCGATCGTGCGGCTGAATTGGGAGACCTGTTATTCTCAGTGGTCAATCTAGCGCGCTGGTTGAAGGTGGATGCAGAGAGCGCCTTGCGGGAAGCCAACCAGCGCTTTCGCCAGCGTTTTACCTGGATCGAGGCTGGGTCTCGCGCCCAGGGTCGATCTGTCGCTGACCTCTCCCTGGAGGAGATGGAGGCCTTGTGGCAGTCTGCCAAGCATTCGTAGTAGCGTGAACGTTTCCCCTGGGTGATAGATTTATTTATTACCAACAAAGCTCAAACCGAGAATAACTCAGAAAGCTGTTGAGCTCCCTCGGCATCTGTTACGGCTAGCACCTCATCACTTGCCTCCAGAACGGTATTACCTCGTGGAACTACCATCTCTCCACGTCGGATAATTGCTGCAATGATGCACTGATCGGGCAATACCAAATTTTTGATGGCAACACCAACTGGCTCTGTTCCCTCTGGGATCCGCGCTTCAACAACAGAGAAGTTTCCGCGGCGGAGTTTTAACAGAGTCATCATATCTCCCATGGACATTTCTTCTTCGATTAAATGGGCTAATATGGTGGCTTCATTTAGGGCTACATTCACATGATATTTTTGATCGAAAAGCCAGGCATGGCTCGGGTCGTTAATCCGTCCAATCGTACGGGGTACATTATAGAGTTCGTGAGCCAGATAACAGAGGGCCAGATTTTCTGTATCGCTAGGGGTGCAGGCAACCAATACATCAGCCTGCCTTACGCCTGCTTTTTCGAGCAGGTCAAGTTCAGTAACAAATCCTTCTATGATCACCTCAGTGGGTAATTTCTGGTGAAGATGAGCGAGTACCTGCTGCCGATTTTCAATCAGGCGAACTTGATGATGCTGTGCGATCAAGAATTTGGCTAATTGCAAACCGACTGGTTCACCGCCGGCAATTAAAACATACACATTAATCCTCCTGGAGCAAGTTTAAGCGTTTATGTAACGCAGAGACTTGTTCAAATGAGATAGTAAGATAGATCACATCGCCAGACTTCAAAGTGAGATCTTCGGCAAATTGTAAAATGTTAGACTTGCGTGCAATCGTGACATTCTGAGAGGAATCCTCAGGGAGAAGCTCTTTCAGCAAGTGGCCTTGCCACTTTTTCGGGGCGATTATCTGGTATATTGCTGTTTTAGACTTGTCGTCCGTAAAAATTAAGTGTAATGGATTATCGGAAAGTAAGTCCTCAAAACGATGCATACCCCAACCCGCAGTGCTCACAATATCCAAACCGAATGCTTCCTGGAAACGATACCAGTGTGGATTGTAATTCCGCACAACTACATTGCGTATATGGTAGACAACCTTTGCCATATGCGCTACCACTGCATTGAGTGTATCGGAATTCGTCACGGCTGCAAGCGCATCGGCGTGTTCTATCTCGGCGCGATGGAGCACATCTCGGGTGAGCATATCCCCTTCTATGACCCGCCCATGGAAATCTGCTGGCAGGTTAATGAAGGAGGCCGCGGAACCATCAACCACAGTCACTTGATGACCGCTCATGGACAATTGGACTGCCAGGGTAGATCCCAGGCGACCACAACCAACGACAATCACATTCATAGGTGTCCTTACTTATTCGACCAGATAGGGTACATCGGTAATGACAATCCCGGGTTTAAATAGCAAAGCCAAGCGCAGCCAGGTAGCGGTCTGAGCGTGGAGAATGTTGTGCCACCTGCGTCGTGGGACGAATTGAGGCACAACAATCGTGATGACTTCCTTTGGCTGGCGTTGCACCAGGATCTCCTCGATATACTCTAAAAACGGCTCTAATAGCGTGCGGTAGGGGGAATCTAGAATGACCAGCCGCACCCCCTCTCCCCAAATATCCCACTTTTGGCGCAACGACTCGGCTTCGACCGGGTCGATCGACACGTACACTGCGGTCACATCGCTGGAGAGCAGGCGTGCATAATGCAACGCAGCAATTGTACCCTCGTGCACACCACTCATCGGTAAAATCACCCGGTGGCGGGTGATTTGCGAGCGGATCCCATCCCGTTTTAGTGAAAGGTTCTTTGCCAGAATCTTATAGTGGCGATGGATCATAAAAAAGACAGCAACCATGGATGGGATCAGAATAACCACGATCCAGGCCCCGTCACGGAATTTGGTGATCGCAAAGATCACTGTCACTACAGCCGTGCAGATGGCACCGAAGCTATTTATAAGCATCTTAACCACCCAACCGGATTGGTACTGCAGGGTTGAACCGCGTTCGCGCACCTCTTGCCCGGGTTGAAGCTGTCCGATCTTCCACCAGCGGCGTGCCATTCCGACCTGGGATATAGTGAAGGAGAGAAAGACTCCAATTGCCCAGAGAGGCACGAGCGCCGTGACGCTTGCGCGGAAGGCGATCACCAGGATGGCTGCTATCACGCCCAGGGTGACGATGCCCCGAGAGTAAACCAACCGGCTGCCGCGGTATGTGAGCTGCCGGGGAAGAAAGCCATCCCCAGCCTGGATGGCGCTCAGGCGAGGAAAGTCTGCGAAGGCGGTATTGGTTGCCAGGAATAGGATAATCGTCGTGCCGATCATCGTTCCCAGGTAGAGTATTCCCCGCCCTCCGTAGACAGTGCGCGCTAGCTGCGAGATGACGGTTTCTTCTTCGGATGGCACGGCACCAATTTGCTTGAGAAGGATTGTTATCCCCAAGAAAAGAGTGCCTAATATCAATGACATCCATATCATGGTAATGGCAGCGTTGCGACTACGGGGCTCTTTGAAGGCCGTTATACCGTTCGAGATGCATTCAACTCCGGTCAAGGCGGTTGTGCCGTTTGAGAAGGCGCGCAATAGCAGAAAAAAAGTGACGGGTTGTAAGGCTACACCGACCTCCATCTCAGGTGGGTCAATGACGACACCCAGGGTTCCTGTCAGGTATTGCACCAAGCCCACCCCAACCATCAGAAAGGTCATGAACAGAAAAAAATAGTTGGGAATTGCAAAGGTGATGCCTGATTCTCGTACCCCCCTGAGATTGATCAGCATGATTAAGAACAGTATGCTAACTGCCATCTCTACCCGGTATGGGTACAGCGGTGGGTATGCAGAGACAATTTGAGCTACTCCCGAGGACATTGCCACTGCGGCCAGCAAGATGTAATCCACCAAAAGGGCAGCCCCGGCAACCTGGGCGGCTAGCTCCCCCAGATTATCACGCCCCACGATATACGCGCCGCCACCGCCAGGGTAGGCATAGACCGTCTGCCGGTAGGAGATGGTGACGATTGCCAACAATATTGAAACTGCAATTGCGATAGGGACAGCGTAGCCGAATGCCTGTGTGCCCGCTGCAGCCAGGATGACTAAAGTCTCTTGAGGCGCATACGCCACCGAAGAGAGCGCATCAGCCGCAAAAACCGCCAGACCAATTGCCTTGCCGATCGCTTGGTGGGGGGCATCGGCTGTGGATAACGGCCGGCCAATCAACCAGGTGCTCAGTGTGCGCGGTGGTCGATTAACCGCTGAACGCCGTAACACCGTCGAGCCTTCCTCTTCTTCGAGCGTGAAGTCCTCTTCCGTCATTTGGTGTCCTTCATTGGATTATTTACTGGCTGACCAACGGGAAAAAATCGCCATTGAGATCGACCGCTGAGCGCTCTTCTCTTGAATGATCAACTCGCCGCTGGTGACTTTACCATGAAAATCATTGATTGTGTTCTCTAGCGCGTAATGAAGGCTGAGCGACGATGCCCGGATGGCATAAGCAGTGATGACAATGAATAATGGATTTGGGCTTAGCACCGCCCGGCAAGCCTCCAGCAATCGGGGAAAAAGGTCGAAGAATTCCCATACCTCACCCTTAGGTCCGCGCCCGAATTTGGGCGGGTCAAGGATGATTCCGTCGTACTGGGCGCCGCGCCGGGCTTCACGCTGGACGAATTTCATGGCATCGTCTAATAGCCAACGAATGGAACGATCCAATAAATCCGACATCTCCTGGTTCTGCCGCGCCCATTGCAAGGCTTTCTTTGACGCGTCCACGTGGGTCACCCTGGCACCCGCCTGCGCCGCAGACAGGCTTGCCAGGCCTGTGTAGCCGAATAGGTTGAGCACCTGGGTCTGCCGTTTAGATGCCAGGACGGTATCACGGATCCAGTCCCAATGCACCGCTTGTTCAGGAAAAACCCCCAGATGCCTGCCCGCAGTGGTCTGTACCTGGAACCGGAGCTGAGCGTAGCGCATTACCCAATTAGGTTCTATGGGCTGCTTAAATATCCAATGTCCACCGCTCTCTTCTCGGCTGGGTTGAAAGACAGCATGTGCAGATTGCCAGCGCTTCTCTTTTAGAGCGGGTTTCCACATGGCTTGTGGCTCTGGGCGAATGAATTCGTAAGGTCCGTAGCGTTCCAGTTTCTGCCCGTTGCCGCTATCCACCAGCTCGTAATCCTCCCATTGGGGTGAAAGCAATAACGTGAGTGTGCGGTGTTCGATGTTGTTGGGTGCGTCTGGCATACCGGTCAATCAGTCTTTCGTGCCAGGGCAAACGCGTAGCCGAGGACGAATATGGAAAACACACCGATGGTGAGCCATCCAGCAAGATTGATCCATACTTGCCATTGTTGGGTGATTGCAACATAAAGTCCGAGGATATTTCCCAGGAGCAATGCCAGATAAAGCTTGCGTTTTTTTGGGGCTGAGAGCGCTCCGCTGGACGGTAGATCACTGATAGCCCAAAGCAGCAAACCATATCCAAATAGCGCAGCCCCGATCAGGCGGGCAAAGGAGGCAGTGAACCAGTATATTCCGCCGTCTGCTTCAGCGAAATCCAACATGCCAAAGGCATTCATCATTAATGGGCCGTAAAGAGCGAACCCAATTCCCAGGGCAAAGAAAATGATCGCATTCAATAAAATTAGTTTGTCGATTTTCACGGAACGAGTCCTTTGTAAGTTCGATTTCTCTAAGGCTATGTATGTGTATGATCTGTCTGTCAATCAGACTCGCCTTAACAATTGGATGGCGTAAAGCAATATGACCGCCCCAACAATGGCGCTAACTAGCGACCCAATGAGATTGCCAACAGCAATCCCGAAAAATTCAAAAATATACGCCCCGATGATGGCGCCAATAACGCCAACAACCAGATTGCCAACCAAACCCAGGCGGGGTTCTTTCATAATTCGACCTGCCAGCCAGCCGGCAATCCAGCCGATGACGATATAGAATATCAGGTCATCCATTGCTCTTTTTTCTCCTGAAATTTGTGTTTTTACCCATCTCTCGTAGGGAGTAGTTGGAGTGGATACATCTGTGTTTTGCCCGGCGATTGGTATTTGATTGAAAGCAATCTATTATCATAACTCAGCTACGGCATAAAGTCGCGCAAGTAGCGGATAAAACGAGGCGCAATCTACCTTCCTTAAGGATACTTTGCATGGTAAGATTCTACTCCACGTTAACAGAATTCAGTCAGAATTATTCGTGGATTTTTCATGTAGAATGTAGTTAAGACGTATAAATTATCGTTTCTTGGGGTGGGCTTATAGCAAGAATTCCTAGGCATTTTAGTACTCAAGTAAGGTTGATATTTAGGACAACTTAGGTATAATTATTGTGGTATAGTTGGTGGGAATATTTGCACTTTTCAACCGAAATTTCATATGGATTTTTATGGAGGCGATGATCCAGAGACCATAATTGGTCGCTGATCCTCTGAAAGTTGGGGGGTGATCTTTGGGGAGCCAGAAGCGAAACCGGCCATTGGGCCGGTTTTTATTTTTCACAACGGACAATATTCGGAATATATAAATGAGCTAGCAGGGGAACCTACTTATCTTAGGAACGGACAAAATATGGGGATGGCTTGTTTGTATTGTCTGAACTTCAGACTTAGTTTGATTAACTATAAGAGGAGATAAGCAATGAGGAAATTTTTTCACGTATTCTTGTTGGTCAGTATAGCACTCAGCATGAGCGTCAGTACTGGATTGACTCGTTCCATTGATAATAACTTTAGGGGTGATTATCTGGCAGAAGAAGGAACTTCGGAAATGTTTTCTGTCCCGGATAGCCCCAATCCAACACGAGCAGTTATCAATGTTACGAAAATAGCGGATCCTGTGCAACAACTGGAACCTGGAGGGGAAGTCACATTTACCGTAGTAATAATCAACACCGGCGGTGCACCAATTGATGTGACGATCACCACTCTTGTGGATAATATTCATGGTGATCTTAATGGCCGTGGTACTTGTGCGGTGCCCCAGGTGATAGCATATGGTGGTAGCTATGCTTGCCAATTCACTGCTATAGTTACGGGTAATGCTGGCTACATTGAGACAGATATTGTCACTGCCTCTGGTATTGATGCCTATGGATATTCTGTAAGTGATTACGATGATGCTACAGTAACAATAATCGGCGTACCACCCGTGATTGAAGTAATCAAGACTGCCAACCCAACCACCGTAACAGAACCTGGTGGGGATGTTACCTTCACCGTAGATGTAACCAACCTCAGCAACCCAACCGACCCTGTGACGATAACCAGCCTGGTAGATGATATCCACGGCGATCTCAATGGTCAAGGAACCTGTGCTGTGCCGTTCACCCTGCAGCCGGGGGAGACCTATACCTGCCAATTCACCACCCTGGTTGAAGGAAGTGCAGGCGATAGCGAAACAGATATAGTTACTGCATCGGGTACAGATGACGAGGGTGTACCGGTAAGCGACTGGGATGATGCTACGGTAATTATCATTGCCGATGATGGTCTGCCTGAAATCGATGTTGTCAAGACGGCTGACCCAATCACGGTCTATGAACCCGGTGGGGAAGTTACCTTTACCGTAGATGTCATCAACCTGAGCAGCCCGACTGACCCGGTGACTATCACCAGTCTGGTAGATGATGTTCACGGTGACTTGAACGGTCAGGGAACTTGCGCTGTACCGTTCACATTGCAGCCTGGTGAGACCTACACCTGCCAGTTCACTGCCCTGGTGGAAGGCAATGCCGGCTATGTTGAGGTGGATACGGTGACTGCCTCGGGTACAGACGATGAGGGTCACCCGGTAAGCGATTTTGATGATGCAACAGTCACCGTGATCCCACTTGATCCAGAGATCGAGGTGGTCAAAACAGCTGATCCGGTGGAAATACCTGAACCGGGTGGAGAGGTTGTCTTCACCGTTGAGGTGACTAACCTGAGCAATCCCAGCGATCCGGTGACGATCACCAGCCTGGTGGATGATATCCATGGGGATCTGAACGGTCAAGGCACTTGCGCTGTACCGTTCACTTTGCAGTTTGAAGAAACTTATACCTGCGAGTTCACAGCCCTGGTGGAGGGCGAACCCGGTGATAGCGAGACAGATGTCGTCACTGCCAGCGGTACGGATGACGAAGGCACCCCGGTTGACGACTCGGACGATGCCACGGTAACCATCACCCCCCTTGATCCAGCGATCGAAGTAGTCAAGACCGCCGATCCGGTTGAAGTGCCTGAACCTGGTGCTGAGGTAACATTCACAGTTGAAGTCACTAACCTGAGCAATCCTAGCGATCCCGTAACGATCACCAGCCTGGTGGATGACATCCACGGCGATCTGGATGGTCAGGGCACCTGTGAAGTGCCGTTCACCCTGCAGCCTGGAGAAACCTACACCTGCGAGTTCACCGCAATGGTGGAAGGAGATGCCGGGGATAGCGAGACAGATGTTGTCACCGCTTCTGGCACGGACGATGACGGTACACCGGTTGACGACTCGGATGATGCCACGGTAACCATTACCCCGCTTGATCCAGAGATCGAAGTGATCAAAACTGCCGACCCGGCAGTTGTGGCAGAGCCAGGTGGCGTGGTGACCTTTACAGTGAATGTGACCAACCTGAGCAACCCGAGTGACCCGGTAACAATCACCAGCCTGGTGGATGATATTCACGGTGATCTGAATGGACAAGGGACCTGTGCGGTGCCCTTCACTCTGCAACCTGGGGAGACTTATACCTGCCAGTTCACAGCCCTGGTGGAGGGAGAGGCGGGCGATAGCGAGATCGATGTCGTCACAGCTTCGGGCACCGACGATGATGAAACACCGGTCAGCGACTCGGATGACGCCACTGTGACGGTTGTCACTGATGATGGTCTTCCCGAGATCGAGGTAGTGAAGACCGCTGATCCTACCTTCTTGCCCGAGCCAGGAGGAATGGTGACCTTTACCGTGGAAGTAACCAACTTGAGCAATCCAACAGACCCGGTAACGATCGAGAGCCTGGTGGACGATATCCACGGTGATCTGGATGGGCAGGGGACGTGCTCGGTACCGCAGGTCATCCAGCCCGGTGATACCTATTCCTGCCAGTTCACAGCCCTGGTGGAAGGTGAAGCAGGCGATAGTGAAACGGATACTGTCACTGCCAGCGGCAGGGACGATGAAGGCTTCCCGGTCAGCGACTCGGATGATGCTACGGTAGTGATCGAGTCTTCTACTGCACTCTACAAGGTGTACTTCCCCAGCGCGGAACGGGTGAATATCCTCTCCAACGTTGTCCCGTTGACCCTGGGCTTCGAGGATCTAGATTTCGATCGCCCGGATATGGATTTTGACTACAATGACTGGGTGACCAATATTGATACGAGACTGGTTGTTGATCAGGAGGAACAAAATCTATACCGGATTAGCTTCAATATTACTCCACGTGCGCGCGGGGGTGTTCGTTCTCACTCCTTCCATATCCTGATCCCAGCAGATACCTTTGCCAGTAATGGGACTGCTACCTTGACTATCCGGGATGGCGAAGGGAATGTGGTTAGCACTGCACAAACGCCTTATGTAGCCTCCCAGGCAAGCGATTATGTGGTTATCCCGTGTACCTGCGATGCCTTCCCGGCAACGGGCGAGATTATCAATGCAAAGGAAGGAACTCCGCTGGCAGTGACGGAAAGAACTGCGGAGTTGAGCATCGATTTCTACTCCCCTGCGCCATTCGATCAGGATTATTTGAGCGAGGACAATCTCGGCGAGCCACACGGTGGCGGGTTGTTCTTTGACCCATACCTGGAAGTGCTGGATAAGCAACTCGAGATCCATCAGGGAGATTTGCGCTTGCTCAGCATCCCCACCATCAACTGGATGTGGCCCGAGGAGCGCGTCCAGATCGATCAGGCTTATCCTGGTGTAATTGGACCAGCCCCAGATTTCACCTTCCCGGACGGCTGGTGGCTGAACCATAATACCTGTGTGTATGGGGATGGGATTAAATGCCCATCGGCGATCTACTCGCAGTATTTTGATGCTGAGTAAAGGGGAGGTATCTGCCCCGAAGTGAGGTGAGACCTCACGCGAACCAATCGCCGTGCTTCGGATGGTGAGATGGATTGACAGCTTGTAGTAAATACGCATAAAATTCAGGTGCTGGTGTGACTCTGCTCTTCGTCCAGCACCTGAATTTTTTATGCAAAGCTATGATTACTACACTATGTACTCGAAGCAGCAGCGCTTGAACATTTTTCGCACTTACATAATCCTGAGTTTTGCAGGAAGCCTGGTTGGCTTAATTGCCTTAGATCGTCTTCCCCTGGTGGAGGGAAGTCAGGCAGGCTTTTGGGCTTTAGCCCTTCTTGCCCTCTTTTCTATCATTTTCTTATGCCTGGCTGTATTGGCATTTCGACAATCCAATACGGATAAGTTGTTGAGGTTTACTGGCCAATATCTTGGCGGGGGTGTTGGGTACGCGACAGCGTTCTTGATTGTATTTTATACATTCATAATCAGCCTGATCTACAGTCTATCTGCTTCAGCGGAACTCTATGGGCCAGTATATCCAGTCTGGATGGTGCCGTTTTTCTTGTGGTTGGTATGGATCAGTGGTTTGGCTTTGGTCTTTTTAGTAATCTGGCGTTTTCGGGCCTCACGGACTGTTTTGATCAGCCTGCCGGTGGTGATAGCAATACTCGTGATGGGCATCGCGGTAAGCTTGCAATTCTGGGGCTATGAGTCCCCCAGAAAGGAGGATATCTATTTTACCTACCTGGATGGCGAGCGCCTGTTACAGGGTGTAAATCCCTACGAGCGGGTGCTGGCTGGAGATATGCGTGTCAACGATAAATACTCCACCTACTTCCCCGGTTTTTATTATCTCGCCTCGCTGGTCCAATTCGCCGGCTTAAGCGCCTTTGATACCTGGCTATCTATTTGGCGGGTGATATTTTTGGTGTTCAATATATCGATTGCTGCTCTGTTGTTTTATATCCCAGCCCGGAAACAGATGTTAGGATTATCCGTATTTGCAGCCTTGTTCTGGCTGTTCAATCGCTGGACTTTGCACGTTGCTCGCACTGCCGATATTGACTTCATTCCATTGTTCTTTATGCTGTTATCCCTCTATCTCTTTCAGCGAAATCGAAAAACATCTTACCTGCTCCTAGGATTGTCCTTAACCATCAAGCAGGTAGCTATCTTTCTAGTGCCCGTCTACTTGATCTGGACCTGGAAAAGTGCTCCAGATCGGAGTGCAAAGCATCTGGTCGGTTCAGCCCTTTGGATTGGAATTATCCCCTTGATTGCTTCTCTACCTTTTCTCATTTGGAATTGGGAGGCTTTTGTTCGCTCGATATTGTTCTCTACCACCCGAGTAGCCGCGGCAGCTTTTAATGTATATTCCCTAGATGTTACACTGGGCTGGCAGGGCCTGCTTGCACGGGTGCCGGTTGTGATAATGTTTCTCATGGCTTACTGGTTGACCTGGAAATACAAGCTGGGCGTATTTAGCATGGCATTATTGATTCTGGCAATATTCGTATTCTTTAACTCTGTTTTCTACACCAGTTACATGGTCTGGGTGGTGGCACTCATCCCGCTCACAGCTTATGAGTTTATCGCCCACATTGGTGGCAATCCTTACGAGCTGCCTGGATAACCTGATGATTCGAAAATGAAGAGGATATTTATCTATGCTTGAGATCGTTAATTTCACACTTGGACCTGTGATGACGAATGCATACCTGGTGGCTGATCCAGCATCAGGTGAGGCGGTGGTAATCGATCCGGCAGACGATGGTGAAGTGATTGTGGCTGAAGCCCAGCGCCGTGAATGGCACATCGGCAGTATCTGGTTGACCCATGCTCACTTCGACCATCTGGCTGGAGCGGGCGGGGTCGCAGACCGGGTGAATCCGCCACCACCGGTCGCGTTGCATCCGGATGATTACCCCTTGTGGCGCATGCAAGGTGGCGCACCGCTTTTTGGGATGCAAATCGATCCCGGCCCCGAGCCAACCGTTGATTTATATCACGGACAGAACTTGAGGCTAGGCGAAAACTGCATCGAAGTTCGCCTTACGCCGGGTCATACCCGAGGGCATGTTGTCTTTATTTGTTTAGCAGAAAAAGTAGCTTTTTGCGGAGACGTGATCTTTCAAGGCTCGATCGGGAGAACAGATTTGCCAGGGGGAGATTATCAGACCCTCATGGATAGTATCCAAAAGCAAATCCTCTCCCTACCCGATGACACCCGGCTATTTTCCGGTCATGGTCCGGTTACCACGGTAGGTAGGGAGAGGAGGTGGAACCCATTCCTGGTTGGCTAGTTTATTTCGCCCAATCGATGGCGCGTGTTTCACGGATCACGGTTACTTTGATCTGACCCGGGTACTGCATCGTCTCTTCGATCTGCTTGGCGATATCCCGTGCCAATCGGTTGGAAGCTAAATCATCAATATCTTCTGGCTTGACAAAGATGCGCACTTCACGCCCTGCCTGGAGGGCATACGTCTGGCTAACACCCTTAAAGGAGTTTCCGATATCTTCCAGGGCGCGCACTCGCTTAAGATATTGATCCAGGCTCTCCCGGCGTGCACCAGGGCGAGCGCCAGAGATTGCATCGGCTGCTTCAACGATCGCCGCCTCAACGGTCTCTTGATCGACCTCATGGTGGTGTGAGGCAATCGCGTTGACCACCTTGGCATTGACCCCATACCGTTTCGCAAAGTCGGCGCCGATCTGAGCGTGCGTCCCTTCCACATTATGATCCATAGCCTTGCCCAGGTCGTGCAATAGCGCGCCTGATTTGGAAATCTCTACGTCAGCGCCAAGCTCGGCTGCCAGCGCTGCAGCTATATGGGCTGTCTCCACAGCGTGAGACAGCTGGTTTTGTCCATACGATGTGCGGAACTTCAGGCGACCGAGCATTTTGATCACTTCTGGGTGCAGACCGTTGACCCCGGCATCGAAGGCAGCTTGATCGCCTGCCTCAGCAATTACGCGCTCAACCTCTTTTTGTTCATTCTTGAGCACCTTCTCGATATGGGCTGGATGGATACGCCCATCTAGCACCAGCTTGCCAAGGGCGCGCCGGGCAACTTCTCGGCGCACGGGATCGAAGCAAGAGATGGTCACCGCTTCTGGGGTATCATCAACAATTACATCCACCCCTGCAGCCTGCTCGAAAGCGTGGATATTCCGCCCGTTGCGCCCGATGATGCGGCCTTTCATCTCGTCGGCTGGAAGAGAAACCACAGAAGTTGTCACTTCAGATACATGCTCAGATGCCACACGCTGGATAGCCGTGGTAATACTGGCCCGCGCTCGGCGCTCGCCCTCCTCCCTGGCCTCCGACTCGATCTGGCGGATAATCTTTGCCATATCGTTGCGAGCGTCCTTCTCGACCTCGGCAAGAAGCATGGCGCGGGCTTGCTCAATGCTCATCTGGGAGATGCGCTGCAATTCTTCCATCTCATCCGAGTATAGCTTTTCTATATCATTGGCGCGCTTGTCCAGGGCGCTCTGCCGCTTGTTGATTGCCTGCTCGCGTTTCTCCAGGCGATCGCTGCGCTGGTCCATTTCTTCGCGCCGCTTCTGCAGGCGGTCTTCCTCCCGGTTTAATTCATTCCGCCTGCGTACCACTTCCCCCTCTGCTGCCTGCCTGATTTCTAATGCCTGGTTCTTGGCTTGCAGCTCCAATGCGGTGGCTTTTTCTTTTGCTTCTCGTAAGATCCGGTCAGCCTCGATTTTTTGACGTTGCAACTCGCGCTCAACTAATGTTTGTTTTATAAAGTAACCGATTCCCAAACCAATCAGCAGAGCAAGGATTGATATGGGGATCCAAAACCATATCCCATTCATAGATCTACCTCTTCTCGTAAGGAGTTCGTATCAATTTCCTGTTCTTCGGTATGTTCTTGCCAAATACGGTTTACTATCGGAGCAGATATCTCGTAGCTAAAGCCCCGGCGTGCCAGGAAAGCACACATTTTTTGTTTGAACCCTGGCCAATCGAGTAAAAAATATTTATTTGCTTTTTTCCGGGCTGCCAGGTATGCCATTTGTTCCTCATCTAATCCCTCAACAGCCGCATTGATCATTTCTTCAGGAATGCCTTTATATTTCAGCTCATGGGTCAAGGCGCGCCGGCTGCGTGGGCGGAACTCAGACCGGTTTTCTACCCAGGTTTCCGCAAATTGCTGGTCGTTGAGCAACCCGCTTCGCTTCAGGCGCTCAACAGCCTTTTCGATGAGTTCAGGTTCAACATCTGCTTTTGCCAGATTCGTGCGTACTTCAGCCTCGGTGCGGCTGCGATAGGATAGAAAGTTTAGCGCTTTCTGATAGGCAACTTCACTGCTGTCTTCTTCCTGAAGCTGTGCTATTCTCTCCTCACTCAATTCCTGACCCACATAGAGCCAGGCAGCCACAACCCGTGCGAGTCCGAAGGCAAACTCGCCTTCCAGGTAGACATTCACCCGGTTGGGATTGCGTTTCTGCACGGTTAAGGAAGTGATTCTACGTCCCATCTTAAACAAATACAGCCGTGACCCTGCCTCAATAGACCACGGCTGCGGACTTGATACAATACACTCAGTTATGCGGATAGGTAGACAGGCGGACTCCCGTACTGCTGTCTGCGGCTCGAAAACTCGAGCACCCGATGCCTGCTAACCTATCAAATGATTGGGAACGGTGATTATGTATTCAGATTGGTCATTCGCAATGTCGCCCAATATCACTCGTATCCACTACCTGCGGGATAGCCCGACAAATCCGTAACACACCAGGACAATCACATAACTGATTTCGTAGTCAAACCGTAGCCGCATAAATAATACTGGAATAATGATCTCTGCGGCACTCTGAAAATGTACGCAAGCGCCAATAAATTAAGCTTGCTGGTCAATCAAAACCTTTCAGACTGACCACGTACGAAATTTCATTTTGTATATTTACATTATACATTATATCCAAATATCATTCCAACTAATCAGGCAAGTTGTCTATGAAACTTAGTGACAAACGCAACTTCGCCCAGCAATAATCTTATGGCAAGATTAACTCACTGGTAACGAAAGGTCCTCTAACCCATTCTCTTTCATCATGCAAGTGGAGTCTCATATGGCAAAAATCACCCGAGAAGAAGCACTTGAATATCATCACCTGGATGGAAAGCCGGGAAAAATATCCGTTGTGCCCACCAAACCGATGGACACGCAACGCGATCTGAGCCTGGCTTATACTCCGGGCGTGGCTGTGCCGGTTCTAGAGATCGAAAAGGATGCTGAGCTGGCATATGAATATACTTCGAAGGGCAATCTGGTTGCGGTGGTCTCGAATGGAACCGCGATTTTGGGGTTGGGCGATCGCGGTGCCCTGGCTTCCAAGCCAGTCATGGAGGGTAAGGGGGTATTGTTTAAAAGATTTGCTGATGTGGATGTATTCGATATAGAGGTCAACACTCACGATCCAGACGAGATAATTCGCGTGGTGGCGGCAATCGCACCTACATTCGGGGGGATCAACCTGGAAGATATCAAAGCCCCAGAGTGTTTTTATATCGAGGAAACCCTGAAAGAAATGCTGGATATACCCGTCTTCCATGACGACCAGCACGGTACGGCGATTATCTCTGGAGCAGCCCTGTTAAACGGCCTGGAAATTGTCGGCAAATCATTGCAGGAGGTCAGGATCACAATATCTGGGGCGGGTGCGTCTGCGATCTCCTGTGCGGAGTTGATGGTTCGGCTGGGAGCCAGGCGAGAAAATATCCTGCTGGTGGATACCCGTGGAGTGGTCTTCCAGGGGCGGACTGAGGGCATGAACAAATATAAGCAGCGATTCGCTCATGATACGGATGCCCGTACCCTGGAGGATGCGGTACGCGGCTCCGATGTTTTTTATGGGCTATCGATTGCTGATATTCTTACCCCAAATATGGTTAAGACCATGGCAGAACGCCCCCTGATCTTTGCCATGGCGAATCCTGATCCGGAAATTAAGTATGAGCTGGCGAAGGAAGCCCGCCCGGATGCCATTGTTGCCACTGGTCGCTCGGACTATCCCAACCAGATCAACAACGTCTTAGGTTTCCCGTTCATCTTTCGCGGCGCTCTGGATGTACGTGCCCGGGCGATCAATGAGGAAATGAAAGTGGCTGCGGCTCAATCCCTGGCGGCGCTTGCCAAGGAAGATGTGCCGGATAGCGTCTTGCGTGCTTACGGGCTTGAAAGCCTCAAATTTGGTCCAGAGTACATCCTACCCACCCCGCTTGATCCCCGGGTACTGCTATGGGAGTCGCCAGCCGTGGCTAAAGTTGCCATGGAGACCGGAGTAGCGCGGAGATTGATTGATATTGATGAGTATCGCGAGCAATTGGCATTCCGCCAGGGGATGGGCGAGCAGGTGCGCTACTTTATCCTGCATAAAGCCCAGAGCTGTCCGGTCAAAAAACGGTTGGTCTTTGCAGAAGGCGAGGAGTCCAAGATCATTCGGGCTGCCGCGCGCGTTGCAGATGAAAATATTGGCGCGCCAATCCTGATCGGACGCCCGGATGTCATCCAACAGAAAATTACTTCATTAGGATTGGATTGCTGCCCGGAGATCGTTGATCCGGCTCATTTTGAACGTGTGGATGAGTACGTCCAAGCTTACTATGAAATGCGTAATCGAAAAGGCGTAACTTTACGAGATGCGCGCAAGCGGCTTCGAGAGCCAAACGTGCTGGGTCCAATGATGGTGAAGATGGGTGACGCAGACGCATTTGTCTCTGGTTTGACTTATGATTACCCGGAGGTCATCCGCCCGGCATTGCAAATTCATCATACCCATCCTGGAGCAAAAGTCGCGGCAGGCGTTTATATCATGATCGTCAAGGGGAAGGTCTACCTGTTCACTGATGCCACCGTGAACATTGACCCCAGTGCAGAAGACCTGGCAGAGATCGCTTGCCTGGCTGCGAGCTTTGCCCGCCAGCTGGGTCTGGAGCCGCGCGTAGCTTTGCTTTCGTTCTCAAACTTTGGTAGCACGCCGCACCCCCTGACCGATAAAGTGCGCAAGGCAGTGGAAATCATTCGCGGCAAGTGCCCTGATTTCGCTGTCGATGGGGAGATGCAAGCGGATACCGCGGTGGTCTCCGAGCTGATCGAAAACCGCTACTCCTTCAGCGCTGTGAAAGACGCCAACGTACTTGTTTTTCCCTCCCTGGAAGCTGCCAATGTTGCCTACAAGCTGTTGGCTCGCTTGGGGAATGCTCAGGCGATTGGACCCATCTTGCTTGGGGTTGGCGCGCCAATTCACGTCTTGCAAACCGGTGACGAAGTGCGGGATATCGTCAATATCGCCGCAGTCGCGGTCATCGACTCGATGGATCGGCAGGGTGGCTGTTAGCCTATTCGGGGCAGTGGAGGGCGCGGGAGTTAGTTGCCCACGCCCTCCTGATTTTAGTGAGCCAGTTGGATGGTTTGTTGCCGGCCGCGACCTCTTGAACACGAAATTTCGCGGCGCGCCTCGAGGTCTAACTTGACCGTGGTGCAGTACCAACTGATCGAGCCATCGAACTGTCCTGTAAGCTTCTGCTCTACTGCTTTGGTTAAATCTTTGAACGTCAAAGAGCCATTCGCCTGCAAGGCTTCAAAAATCGCCTGGCGCACCTGATCGTATTTTGAGCGCTCGATCCGCACTCCGTTCAATCCTTGTGGGTGGAGGGTTAAGATTTTCTCTCCCATTGTCTTACCTCCTGGTATCAAGCTGGCATCCCGGTTAGTTACTGTCCTGATTCTGGGTATAGCTATTTAAAGGTTGTTTCTGACTTAACAAGGAAAGTTCAAAGAGGATATATTTGATCTAATTATACTTTGCATGCGACCATCCTGTGGTAGGATAAGCGGATCATTCTAAAATAGGAGGCTATACTGGATACACAGAAACGGTTGTGTTTTGTATGCTTGGGGAATATTGTGCGCAGCCCGCTGGCGGAAAACTTGTTCCTCCACCAGGCTGAACAGCAGGAGGTGGCTCATAAGTACCAGGCGGACTCGGCAGGTACAAGCTCCTGGCATATCGGGGAATCGCCGGATATGCGGATGCGCCGTGTGGCAGCCCGCCACGGTCTATCGTACAGCGGCAGGGCGCGCCAGTTTCAGGAGAGCGACCTGGATCGCTTTGATTTGATCCTGGCAATGGATAGAAATAATTATACAGAGTTGCTTCGCCAGGCACGCAGCGACCAACAGCGCAAGAAGATCCGCCTGCTACGAGAGTTCGATCCCCTCGGCGGGCTGCGAGCCGAGGTTCCAGACCCATATTACGGTGGTCTGGAAGGTTTCGAGGAAACCTACCAGGTGGTCGAGCGGAGCTGCCGGGGCTTATTGGATGCGCTTGAGGCAGGTAAAGTGTGACCATTCCTGCAGCCGTTATAATTTTTCTTTCAGAAAACGCTTTCGGTGAAGTGCGTACCCGCCAGGGGGTTGGTGGCGGTTGTATTAACAACGGCTCCCGGCTGTTCACGACAAGTGGGGAGACCTTTTTCCTAAAGACCAACTCGTCTGCACCGGAGGATATGTTTGCCCGCGAAGCAGAGGGCTTACTGACTCTGGGTGTACCCGGCGGACCTGCGGTGCCCCGGGTCTACCTCTACGGTAAGGAATTTATCTTGCTGGAAGACCTGGCTCCAACCGCTCGCTGCACCGATTACTGGCCGCACTTTGGCCGCCAGCTGGCCGTGTTGCACGACCGGGTTCACCCAACATTTGGTTTTCACCACGATAACTATATTGGCAGCACGCCGCAGCCGAACTCGTGGATGGATGACGGGTACCGTTTCTTTGCTGAGCAGCGCCTGCTCTTCCAGGTCCGCCTGGCGGTTCAGCGTGGCTTGCTTGGAAAGGCAGAGCAAAGCCAGGTTGAGCGGTTGGTCAACCGCCTGCCACAGCTTGTGCCTCCCCAGCCGGCTTCATTACTGCACGGCGACCTGTGGAGCGGCAATGCAATCACCAACCGGCTGGGTTTGCCTGCGATGATCGATCCGGCGGCTTATTTTGGCTGGGCAGAGGCTGACCTGGCAATGACAGCGCTGTTTGGTGGTTTTCCAGACTCGTTTTACAGAGCCTATGCGGAAACACGTCCCCTGGAGCCGGGCTTCCGGGAGCGCTTTGGAGTCTATAACCTGTACCACCTGCTCAACCACCTCAACCTGTTTGGAGGCAGCTACCGCGAGCAGGTGAACGCGGTTTTACACCGATTTGCGCCCTAGTTTTCAAAAGAAAAGTATTTATCGAACTCTGGTGCCCAGCCGTCAGGGATATACTCCCCGCTGGCGATATCCTGGTGATACTTTCCAGAATATTGGCCATTTGCCACGCAGCTCAAGGCGTACACCAAGGCATCTACATCTTCCATCGTGTTATATAACCCGAACGATGCCCGGATCATCCCCGGCATATCTGACCTGTCGCCTGACAGCATACGCTGGCGAACAGCGCGGGACTCCTCTGAGGTCAGCTTAAGCAAGTGCAAGATGTATGGGTGGGCGCAGAAGCAACCGCTGCGCACACCGATGCCGAACTCGTGCCCTAGAATGGCAGAAACCTTGAAGTGTGAAATCCCCTCCAGCAAGAGGGGGATCACCCCCAACCGCTCTCCTGCCCGCTCCGGGCGGTTATCGCCGAATATATGAATCTTGGGTATGGCGCTTAGCTCTTGCAGCGCGTAAGCTGTCAGGCTGGCTTCGTGCTCCGCCACTGCCTGCATCCCCACGCTCTCCAGCTGGCGCAGCGAGGCGGCTAATGCAACGGCCCCGACTGTGTTCGGGCTGCCGGCTTCATCGCGGTCCGGCGGACCTGCCCAGACCACATCCTCCAGGGTGACGATCTCCACCGTACCACCGCCTACCATGTCCGGGTCACCCTGCTCGAATACATCCCGACGACCGACAAGGGCTCCGCCGCCAAATGGTGCGTATAGCTTATGGGCGGATATGCTCACAAAATCCAGGTGACCGGGGTCATCCAGTGAGAGCATGTCGACTTTGCGGTGCGGGGCAAGCTGGGCACAATCCACCATGATCTTCGCTCCCGCCGCATGGGTTTTCTCTGCCAGACGGTGGATCGGATTCAAGTAACCCGTAACATTGCTCGCTCCAGTGATCGCAACCAGCGCAAGACGAGAGCCGTAGCTGGCTAATTTCGTTTCGAAATCGCCCTCATCCAGTCTCCCGTCAGGCGTCAGAGCAACGTGGATTGTTTTTGTTGCGGCGCGCCAGGGTAAATCGTTCGAGTGGTGCTCCATACCGCTGGTCAGGACAATGTTTCGCTCCGGCGTGAATGGGAAGCGGCGGGCGAGCTTGTTGATTGCCTCGGTAGTGTTCTTGACGAAAATGCAGGTGTGCTCGTCTGGTCGGGCGCCTAAAAAGTTAAATGTAATCCGGCGGGCTTCTTCATAGATATGCGTTGAGATCTGGCTCTTAAAGCCTGTGCCGCGGTGCACGCTGCTGTAATATGCGAGGAATTCGTTCACTGCGATTTGAGCCGCCAGGAAAGCCGGGGTAGATGCGGCATTATCCAGGTTGGTATAAACCCGCCGTATTCCATCCAGCAAGGGGGTTTCTACCTCCAGTCCGACAAATAAATGGCGGTAACTGTTGTGGTCGGGGGAGGGAATCATAGCAGATTTGCCTGGACGAGAATAGTTGTGATGACTGGTTGAAGTGGTTGCATTGAATGCCTCTTGAATGATCGAAGTTTGGAAAATAGTACTAAAGTCAGCTATCGAAAATGAAAACAACCCTTGCAATTAAGATCGATTTCGTATATACTGTGTTTGATTGTGGGAGAAAGTGGGAATAAGTGGAGCGCCGGATGAGTCCGGCGTTCTGCAATTAAAGGCAGGATAGAACAGATGTTCCTTGGTCAATACCAGCATACACTTGATAACAAAGGCCGCCTGACGATCCCGGCCCGATATCGTGATTTGCTGGATGACGGAGCATACCTCACCCAGGGATTTGACCGAAACTTGATGGTGATGACCGTATCTGCCTTCGAAGCGCTCTCCCGCCGGGTTAACAGCATGAGCATCACGGATTCGAGAGCCCGCTTGCTCAGGCGATTGCTCTTTTCGAATGGAGAGCGGGTAGATGTAGACAAAGCTGGGCGTATCCTCATCCCGCAATTCCTGCGGCAGTCTGCCAGTCTGGACAGTGACGCTATAGTGGTTGGCGGGGGCGATTACTTTGAAATCTGGTCTCCTGGACATTGGGCAGAGCAAGCAGTAAGACTGAATGATGCCGAGGCAAACGCCGACCTGTTTTCCATCTTCGATATCTCGGCTGAGTAAGGTTAGGTGGATATCGACAAGTCAGGATATCCATGCACCGTCCGGTACTTTACCACGAAATTATACACGCATTGAGCCCGCAACGGGGTGGCCATTATGTCGATGCTACCCTGGGCGCAGGGGGGCATGCCTGGGGTATTTTGCAGGCGAGTGCACCGGAAGGACTCCTGTTGGGGATGGATGTTGATCCGCTTGCGCTGGAAATTGCCGGTGAGTATTTAGCAGACTTTGGATCGCGCGCTATCCTGGTGCGGGCTTCTTATACCTCACTGGCTGAGCAGTTGGCTGCGTTGGGATGGCAGTATGTTGAGGGTATCGTGCTGGACTTAGGGGTTTCATCCATGCAATTGGACACCCCAGGACGGGGGTTTTCATTTCAGACGGACGCACCTCTGGATATGCGGTTTGATCCGAGTAATCCTGTGCGAGCAGCCGACCTGGTGAACGAGCTTCCCGAGAGTGAGCTGGCAAACTTGCTCTCACGTTACGGGGAGGAACGCAGGGCGCGGCAGGTGGCGAGAGCAATCGTCGGCGCCCGCCCGCTCGAGACCACAACTCAGCTGGCCCGAGTGGTAGCTGCAGTGACTGGTTCCGGTCGGCCTGGGATGCACCCGGCTACTCGTACATTCCAGGCATTGCGGATCGCCGTCAACCACGAGCTGGATGCTCTGGAAGAGTTCCTTCCCCAGGCGCTCTCGGCATTAGCTCCCAGCGGGAAACTGGCTGTGATCAGCTTCCACTCGCTGGAGGACCGCATTGTTAAGCAGTATTTTCGCAGGGAAAGCCGGGATTGCATATGCCCGCCCCGCCAACCGGTATGTACCTGTGGGCATCGGGCTGTGATCAATATTGTGAATAAACAGCTCATCAGACCCGATGAGACTGAAGTAAAGGATAATCCACGATCGCGCAGCGCCCGGCTGCGAGTTGTTGAAAAAAAGAAATAACCAGCCATATATTGGCACAACACTTGCAAACCTGTTTAACGGGCTGGTGTTGGCGGTTGCAAGCCAAGATTAGCGGTAGGCACTGACCAACCCGCAACCCAAAGCAGGAGGAAATTATGGATGGTGTGAGACAGCTTACGCAGGCATACTCACAAGCTCCCTGGCGAAAGCAGTTACAGATCCTGGGTCTGTTTTTGCTTGTGGTTGTTTTAGCGGCACTGGTTGCCGGGATTTACTTAAACGTCACCGCGCGGGCAGCGACGATAGGTCGTGAGATCCTTTGGATGCAATCCAGGATCGAAGATCTGCAGTTGGAAAACTCCGACCTGGAAACCCGGCTGGCGATGGTTAATTCTGCTGCGGTTATGGAGCAACGGGCGCTTGCGATGGGGTTCCAACCATTGGGGCGGGATGATGTCACCTATATCGTTGTTCCCGGCTATGTCTCTCGCCAGCAGGCAGTGATTGCCCCTCCGCCCAAGCCGGTGGTGGTGGTTGCCAACCTGCCCGCCGATTACACTGAATCCCTATTTGTTTGGCTGGAAGAGCGCGCTCTACCGGCGGTGCAAGAGTGGTTGGAGGTGTTCCCGTGAAAGGCGAAAACATCTGGCGCTATACGTTGCTCGGAACGGTCATCTCTGTTTTGGCATTATTTATTGTCTGGCAAACCATCCGCATCCAGCTTAACCCAGAGATGGTGGATAAGTTCAACGCACAGGCAGCAGCCTACGCCCGGCCTGCAAAGACAATCTATCCGGCGCGCGGCATGATTTACGATCGTTGGGGTCACCTGCTGGCAGGCAACACGACTGTCTATCAAGTGGGTATTGACCTGAACAGGGTGGAGAATCCGCACAGTATCGCCCTTACTTTGAACGTTGTCCTGGGTCTAGACTACGACGAGGTACGCAAGGCAGCCAGCCAAGAGCCCAGTAAAGATCAGGTTTATGCTGTGGTGGACGATTATGTTACCCAAGAAAAGATCGACCGTCTGGAGGAGCTCTCTCGAGAGATAGAGAATACCTATACCCAGGGCCGGGATGAAGAACCGCACAGCCTGGAGGGTCTGGTCTTCCAGCCGCATCTACAGCGGACATATCCTGAAAATGCGCTGGCTTCGAATGTGCTCGGTTTTGTGGGCCGCGACGAAGATGGTAATATTCGTGGCTATTTTGGGGTCGAGTCTAAATACAGTGATTTGCTGGCCGGTCAGCCGCAAACGGTTATCATGCCGAATGATCCGAACCTGGTGGAAGAGTTGCCCGAAATTCCGGACGGCGCCAGCTTGGTGCTTACCATCGACCGCGATATCCAGACCGCCATGGAAGAAACCGTTGACCGGACGCTGAGCAACAGCGGGGCTGAGTCGGTGACAATCGTGGTGGTCGAACCGAAAACGGGTGATATTCTCGCTATGGCAACCACACCTCGCCTGGATTTGAATAAGTACTGGAACTACGAAAATATTTTTGAAGGCTCGACGCCTTTCAACCGTGCGATCAGCCAGGCTTACGAGCCAGGCTCGGTTTATAAAGTGCTTACCATGGCAGCCGGATTGGACTCGAAGGCGGTTAAGCCGGAAACGACCTTTGTAGATACAGGTGTGTTCGAGATCGGCGGAACTTTTATCCGTAACTGGAACTGGGGAGCCTGGGGACCACAGGATATGCAGGGATGCTTGCAACACTCTCTGAACGTCTGCCTGGCATGGATTGCTTCTCAGATCGGTCCAAAACAGTTTTATGAGTACATGAACGCGTTTGGGATCGGTCGCCCAACCGGGGTTGAGATGGCAGGTGAGGCCAGTGGTCGCTTGAAAGAACCAGGAGATGAAGACTGGTACGATGCAGACCTGGGGACGAACTCGTTTGGACAGGGTGTTTCAGCCACACCTCTCCAGATGGCGATGGCATCTTCAGCGATAGCCAACGATGGCAAATTGATGGCTCCGCGCATCGTGCGCTCGATTATTAGTGATGGATACCAATCCAATCATGATCCGCGGGTGGTTGGGATGCCAATTTCAGCGGAGACTGCTCACACCCTGACCGAGATGCTTGCCCGGTCTTTGGAATTGGAAGCCTCAGATGCCATGGTAGAGGGTTACCGCGTTGCTGGTAAGACCGGCACAGCGGAAATCCCTACTCCGTATGGGTATACCAGTAATGCCACCAATGCCTCTTTTGTGGGTTGGGGTCCTATTCCTGATCCGCGCTTCCTGGTGTATATCTGGCTGGAAAAACCCACGTCTTCTATTTGGGGCTCGGAGGTAGCAGCACCGGTATTTGCAGATGTTGTTGAGCAACTGGTGGTTTTGATGAATATCCCTCCTGACGATGTTCGCAACGCCCTCTTCAGCCAGTGAACGGCAGGATGGATCTATTTGGTTTGGGTTTAATTGCAGGATGATCAGATCAGTGGGATCAGTGCCGGAAATGTATGTTGACTTTAGCGGACATCCTGGAAGCCCTAACTGGGTTTCGCCCTGAACGGGCAAACCAGGTGATCACGGAGGCAGTGATTGATTCACGCAAGGTTATCCCGGGCTCGATGTTCGTGGCGCTTCCCGGTGAGCGAGTTGATGGGCATGATTTTGTTGAATCGGCATTCCAACGAGGAGCCAGCCTGGCGCTCATCCAGCGGGAGCTATCGCAACCGGTGGATGTGCTTGACCTGCGCGGTGATATTAAGCCTCAAGGACCATCGCTGCCGGAGACGCCTTATTGCTTACTCGTACCGGATGCTCTCCAGGCATTGCAACGGATCGCCTATTTCTGGCGGCGTAAACTCAACCTGCGGGTTGTTGGCATAACCGGTAGTGTTGGCAAGTCCACCACAAAAGAGTTGGTGGCAGAAGTACTTGAACAGCGTTACAGCACCTTAAAAAATCTAGGCAACTTGAATAACGAGATTGGCTTGCCGATATCCCTGCTGATGTTAAGTGAAGGTCACCAGGTGGCAGTGCTGGAGATGGGGTTTTACGTGCCGGGAGAGATCGCCATGCTGTGCGACATGGCCCTACCGCAGGTAGGGGTGATTACCAACGTGGGCACAGTCCATGCCGAGCGCGCCGGCTCGCAGGAAGCAATAGCTCGAGGCAAGGCAGAGCTGGTGGAATCATTGCCTGCAGATGGTGTGGCTATCCTGAACTACGATGATCCCTGGGTCCGTGAGATGGCCTCTAAAACCCGTGCCAAGGTGTTTTTCTATGGGCTGGACCCGCGTGCCGATCTGTGGGCAGACGAAGTGACCGGTCTCGGGCTGGAGGGAATTCGTTTCCGACTACATTATGGCAATGAAACCCTGCATGTGCGTGTGCCCTTGATCGGTCGCCATTCGGTGCATACAGCCCTGCGTGCAGCCGCAGTGGGGCTGGCTGAAGGCCTTACCTGGGAAGAGATTATCAGGGGATTGCGATCCGGTCACTCTCAGCTCAGGCTGGTGGCAGTGAGATCCGAAAATGGAGCGCTGCTCTTGGACGATACCTATAATGCTTCTCCCGAGTCGACCCTGGCAGCCTTGAACTTGCTGGACGAACTGGATGGGCGCAAAATCGCCGTCCTGGGCGATATGCTAGAATTGGGACCTTACGAGGTTCGTGGCCACGAGATGGTCGGTGTTCGGGCAGCTGAGGTTGTGGATGAGCTTGTCACGGTTGGTGAATTGGGCAGGATCATTGCAGTGTCTGCCCGGAAATCTGGATTGCCGGAAAGCGCGATCACACTGCTGGCAACCACCCAGGAAGCAATCCGGCATCTGGAACCACACCTGCAGAAGGAGGATGTCGTTCTGGTAAAAGGGTCACGAGGAATGCGCATGGATCGAATTGTTGCTGCGCTGGAGCACCGCCGATGACACAAGCTTCCATGTCAGTAGCCCTGGCGGGTTTGAGTTTCATGCTCACCCTGATTTGGGGAGCCCCGTTATTGCGGATCCTGAGGCACTTCAAGGTCGGTAAGACGATCCGTGTAGAAGGTCCGCAGCGTCACCTGACCAAAATGGGAACCCCGACCATGGGCGGCGTACTGTTTGTCTTGCCGGTGTTATTGCTGACAGCCCTGTTGAATGTCGGCTCCCTGGTGGGTTTCAGCGTGTTGGGGCGGTCCGTGTTATTGCCGATGGGTGTGCTGGTGCTCTACTCGCTGCTGGGAGCGATCGATGATTGGGAAGGGTTGCGTGGCCAGGGGATGCGCGCCCGGACCAAATTCTTCTTTCAGGTGGTGCTTGCCCTGCTGGCAGCGATCGGTCTGTACTATGTCCTGGACGTCTGGAATATGTACTTCCCGGGTGTCAAGGGCGAAGTGGAGATGAGTGGCCCGCTGTATGTCTTGATTGCGGTAATTCTGATCGTAGGCTTTTCCAACGCGGTGAACTTCACCGATGGCCTGGATGGCCTGGCAGGCTTGATCTCGGCCACTGCCTTTGCGGTCTATGGCGCGATCGCTCTATTGCAAGGACAAGACTACTTAGCCCGGTTCTGTTTCACCCTGGTGGGAGCGGTGTTTGGTTTCTTGTGGTTCAATGTGCATCCTGCAGAGCTGATCATGGGTGATACGGGTTCGTTATCTCTGGGAGCTACGCTGGCTGTCGTAGCGTTGATGACTGGTCAATGGCCGCTTCTGCCAGTGATCGCAATTATCCCGGTCAGCAATGTGCTCAGCGTGATGATCCAGACTTCTTACTTCAAGTACACCCGTAAGAAGTATGGCGAAGGGCGCAGGATTTTCAAGATGGCACCGTTGCACCACCATTTCGAGTTGCTGGGTTGGAGTGAGACGCAGGTTGTGCAGCGCTTTTGGCTGATCAGCCTGTTGACAGCCATGATCGGGGTTGCCCTGGCATTGGCATAGAAGAATACTGAACCTTAATAGTTGAGGAAAGTCGATTGAGCGATTGGAGCGGCAAGCGTGTTGTGATCATAGGCGCAGCCCGGCAGGGAATTGCCCTGGCGCGTTACCTGGCTCAACACGGCGCCCGGGTGATCTTGAATGATCGCCGTTCAGAGACCGAGCTGCAAGCTGCGCGGGCTGCTCTGGCTGATCTGGAAAGCCAAATCCGTTGGGTTTGTGGTGATCACCCCTTAGATTTGCTGGAAAGCGCTGATCTGCTGTGTGTCTCGGGTGGGGTTCCGTTGACCTTACCGTTGGTTGTTGAAGCTCGCCAGCGGGGTATACCCCTCTCGAATGACTCGCAGATCTTCCTGGAGGCGGCGGCTTGCAGGGTGATTGGCATTACAGGATCAGCCGGGAAAACCACTACCACAACCTTGGTTGGACGGATAGCCCAAGCGGCGCTTGCTGCCGGGAGGTTATTCGGCAAGGTATGGGTGGGCGGCAACATCGGGGTGCCCCTGATCGGTGTGCTGGGTGAGATGTCTGCCCAGGACCTGGCGGTGATGGAGCTTTCCAGCTTCCAGCTAGAGCTGATGACCCGCTCTCTCCAGGTGGCGGCAGTGCTGAATATCACACCAAACCATCTCGACCGGCATGGCAGTATGGCAGCCTATACCGCCGCCAAAGCCCGGATCCTGGCTTACCAATCCTCTGTGGATAGCGCCGTCTTAGGGCGGGATGATCCAGGGGCATGGAGCCTGAGGGGCCAGGTGCAAGGACGGCTGGTATCCTTTGGCCTGAGCGAAAGCCCACCGGTAGTATCAGGAACCGATGAGACACAAGCGGATGTCTTCTCCCGAGACGGGGAGCTGTGGTTCAGGCAGGGAGGTCAGCTCACCTGGTTGATGTCCCGCTCCGCGGTGGTGTTGCGTGGCGACCATAACTTGCTCAATGTCTTGGCTGCTTGTGCAATATCCCTGGCAGCCGGCATACCGGAGCGAGTGCTGGAAGCAGGCGTGCGCGGATTTGGTGGGGTAGCCCATCGTTTGGAGTACGTCCGTTCGTGGGGCGGTGCCGATTGGTACAACGATTCGATCGCCACTGCGCCGGAGAGGACCATCGCCGCTATTCGCTCATTCACGGAGCCGCTGGTGCTGTTATCGGGCGGTAGAGATAAGGATTTGCCATGGGAAGAGCTGGCAGCTTTGATAAGCCGGAGGGTTGACCATTTGATCCTTTTCGGGGAAGCTGCGGAGAAGATCAACCAGGCGCTGGTGAGCGAGTTGGCTCTGTCTGGAGGTAGCGACCGGACTCTAACCGTGACCCGTTGTCCCGGTCTACGCCAGGCAGTCCAGGCGGCTTCCCAGGTTGTCCAGCCCGGTGATGTTGTGTTGCTCTCACCTGGCGGGACCAGTTTTGATGAATTTACAGATTTTGAGGAGCGAGGAGAATGTTTCAGACAGCTGGTGACGCAACTATAAATAGAGAGAAAAAATCTAAATCCCCATCTCGTAAAAGATCAGTACATCTGAAGATCGATGTGCCTTTACTGGTGGTGACGATTACCTTGGGGATCATCGGGCTGGTAATGGTATATTCAGCCAGCTGGGATTATTCCTATATGCTGTTTGATTCTTCCTCGCAGATCTTCCAGCGCCAACTGCTATGGTTCATTCTCGGTATAGGGTTGGCAACAATATTGACCTTTATTGATTACCGGATTTTCCGCAAGCTGGCTGTCCCGATGTTAATCATCACGGTCGCCTCGCTAATCCTGGTACTGCTGGTAAGCGATATGCGCAATAACGCAGTCCGGACTCTGGTCCAGGGCTCGATCCAACCTTCCGAGGCGGCTAAACTGGTCATGGTGATCTACCTGGCTGTGTGGTTGTTTTCCAAGCGAGACCAACTGCAAGATGTTAGCTTTGGATTAATCCCATTGGGAGCTATGCTGGGAGTGGTTGGTGGGTTAATCTTTGTCCAACCCGACCTGAGCGCAGTCATCACGATAGTCTTCCTCGGCGGGATGATGTTTTTCCTGGCAGGCGGAGACTTGAAGCAAATCGGGTTCCTGGCACTGCTGGCGTTGCTATTTGGATGGGTGGTGGTGGCGCTGAATCCAACCGGTAGCGAGCGTGTTGCCAGTTATTTGGCTGGCTTGCGTGATCCTTTTGCTGCTTCGTACCATGTGCAGCGATCGATGGAAGCATTTGTTCAGGGAGGCTGGTTTGGGGTAGGCATTGGTGATTCGCAGACCAAGCTGACCGGTCTACCGGTTCCGCCGACGGATAGTATTTTTGCGGTAATCGGTGAAGAGATGGGTGTGATTGGGACGACCATCCTGGTGATTCTATATACTGTGATGTTGTGGCGCGGCCTGGGGATCGCCCGCCGAGCCCCGGATGGTTTGGGAACACTGATGGCAGCGGGTTTGGTTATCTGGTTGGTGACAGAAGCCCTGGTTAACATGGCAGTAATGGTTGGTTTGCTCCCGTTTGCTGGAAATGCACTGCCATTTATCAGCGCGGGTGGTTCAAACCTGGTGGTTTCGTGCATGGCGGTTGGTATTCTCTTGAATATCTCTCGTTTGTCCGTCCAAAACCAGGAAGAGGAGGTAAAGTCATTCAGTGCGGTGGTTAATTTGCGCCGGTGGGACCGGCGGCGGCGTGTACCCCGCTCTCGCCGTGCTCAGCGCAGCGAGCAGTGAGGCGGAGCCGTATGCAGCGTTACCTGAACCAGCCGAGCAAGCCGCACCCGATATTCTGTGGGTGGGTGGCGAGGGTGGCATGGAGGCAGACCTGGTGAAACGAGCAGGCGTGTCTTATCAGACCATTCCTGCTGCGGGTATTCATGGGGTTGGCTGGCGCTCCTTGCCAGGCAACCTGTGGCGTCTGTGGCGCGGCTTTTTGAGATCACGGCAGATCTTGGGTGAATTTCGCCCGGATGTCCTTTTCTTTACGGGTGGTTACCTGGCTGTTCCTATGGCTATTGCCAGCCGGTTCCCCCTCAAAGGCGTACCACGTCCGCGCAGCCTGCTCTTTGTGCCAGATATTGAGCCGGGTTTGGCACTGAAAACCCTGGCGCGCTTCGCAGATCGGATTGCATTGACCGTTGATGCCTCGAGAGAATATATGCCTGCCAACGCCAACCTGACGGTAACCGGTTATCCAACCCGACCGGACCTGCGCTCGTGGGACAGGCAAGCCGCGTATAAAGCTTTTAAGCTGGAAACCGATTCGCCGGTGTTGCTGGTCTTTGGGGGAAGCAGCGGTGCCCGCTCGATCAACCGCGCTTTGCTGGCTTCGCTACCCAGGCTACTGGAAGAGATGCAGGTTGTTCATCTAACCGGAAGGCTGGATTGGCCTGAAATACAGGCGGCATGGGAGGAGATGAAGGAAACATTGCCAGACTCTCGTGTTCGTCGTTATCACTTTTATCCCTATCTATACGAGCAGATGGGTGCCGCTTTGGCTTCCGCAGATCTGGTGCTATCACGAGCCGGAGCATCCATCCTGGGAGAGTACCCGATGTTTGGTTTGCCGGCTATCCTGGTGCCTTATCCGTATGCCTGGCGCTACCAGCAATTAAATGCCCGCTACCTGGAAAAGCGCGGAGCGTCTGTAGTTGTTCAAGATGCTGACTTGCCAAACATGCTATTTTCCACTGTACACAGCCTCATCACCGACCAGAAAAAATTGGCGGATATGAGCTCAGCCATGCGCGCCCTGGCGAAACCTCAGGCGGCCCAACAACTAGCCACTTTACTTGGCTCGTTGGCTTCGTACGGACGAGGTGCAGGATGATAACACTGCAGTATTTGTTCTGGATTTTGATTATTTTATTCGCCATCATAGGTGCCATGCGAGGCTGGGCTAAGGAGCTATTGGTCACATTTGCGGTGATCGTTGGATTGTTCATGATCGCCATCCTGCAACGCTTTGCTCCATCGTCATTGCGTGCCTTCCTTTTGGATGAAGGTAAGCCTCAATTCTGGATACAAACCGGTATCGTCCTGCTGATGGCATTCTTCGGCTACCAAACGCCCTATATCACCAAGATAGCCTCAGGGAAGTTCATACGGGAGAAACTCTCCGACTCGTTATTAGGCTTTTTCATTGGTGCGTTTAATGGCTATTTGATTGTCGGGTCAATATGGTATTTTATGGAACAGGCAGGATATCCCTTCACACCGAATATCGTTGCACCACCTACTGACCTGGCAATCATGAATTATTTACCACCAGAATTGTTGATTGCCAATAATAACCCGGCGATTTACTTTGCGGTGGCAATCTCATTCTTGTTTGTACTGATTGTGTTTATCTGAGAAGGAATTGATGAGTCGGATCCACTTTATCGGGATAGG
>Ga0105100_10000082_pt1 | contig 49820 bp, 47 predicted proteins | sample PPLLak12cMay2015_2_FD_87033 | JGI IMG/M metagenome (GOLD analysis project Ga0105100, IMG submission 87033) | Freshwater sediment microbial communities from Prairie Pothole Lake near Jamestown, North Dakota, USA - PPLs Lake P8 Core (1) Depth... | ecosystem: Environmental > Aquatic > Freshwater >... | reverse complement strand
GATCCGAGATGCACGGTCTGGTCGAGCCGCTGCGCACCAACCTGCAGGCTCTTGATTCGCATCTGCGCGACCTCGAGCAGAAGCGCGAGGGAGCCTACTCGGGGTTGCAGGAGCAGGTGCGCCAGCTGGCCAGCGCCCAAACCGCCCTGCAGACGACAACGCTGACGCTGGCCCAGGCGCTCAAGTCGGGATCCGTGCGCGGGCGCTGGGGCGAAGTGACGCTGCGTCGCGTCGTCGAATTGGCCGATCTCGTTCGGCACGTTGATTTCGAGGAGCAGTCGAGCACGGACCTGGGTCGCCCGGACATGATCGTGCATCTCTCCAACCAGGGTGTCGTGCCGGTCGATGCCAAAGTCCCCCTGAACGCCTACCTCGAGTCGATCGAGGCCCGCGACGAAGAGACCCGCCGCGCCAAACTGACGGAGCACGCTCGGGCGATGAAGGCCCGCGTGCGTGAGCTGGGGCAGCGACGCTACTGGGAGCAGTTTGAGCGCACACCAGACTTCGTCGTGATGTTCGTCCCCAATGAGGCCTGTCTGGCGGCTGCCTTCGAGAGCGATCCGGCGCTGCTCGAGGATGCAATCCAGCAACACGTGCTGGTCGCCTCGCCGGTCACGCTGCTGGCATTGCTCAAGTCCGTGGCCTACGGCTGGCAGCAGGCGCACGTGGCCGACAACGCCCGGGCTATCGCCTTGTTGGGGCAGGAGGTCTACAAGCGCCTGGAGACCTTCATTGACCACCTGGCGGACGTGGGCAAGGGGTTGAACCGTGCCGCCGAAGCCTACAATCAGGCTATCGGGTCGCTGGAGCGGCGGCTGCTGCCTTCGGCGCGCCGCCTGCAGGAAGCCGGGCTGACGGCCAGCGCCATCGAGCCTCCCGCTCCGGTCGATGCCCGGGCGACGCTCCCCTCGCCGCCCGACGAAAGCGGCTGACAGAGGCTGCCGCACCTGCCTCAGGTATAATCAGCCGTCCCCCCACTTGGAGGCCATGTGGAGATCGTCTGGCACGGTCTGTCCTGCTTTCGATTATCTGAGCGCGGTCTGGCGACCGTCGTGACCGACCCCTTCGACTCCGCCGTGGGCCTGCCCGTGCCGAAGCTCAAGGCGGACATCGTCACCGTCAGCCATGACGCACCCGGCCATAACAGCACCCAATCGGTGAAAGGGGAGCGGCGGGTGATCCGCGGGCCGGGTGAGTATGAGATCGGCGGCGTGTTCATCACCGGCATTCGAATGGAGGCCAGGGGCAACACGAAGACCGGCGATCGCCCGAACACGATCTTTGTCTTTGACTACGAGACGGTCTCGGTCGCCCATCTGGGAGACCTGGCCTATGTGCCCACGCAGGCACAGATCGAGGACCTGGGCCCGGTCGACATCGCCCTGGTCCCCGTCGGCGGCGGCGGGGGCATGGAGCCCGGCCAGGCCGCCGAGGTCCTCAGCCTGATCGAGCCGTCGATCGTGATCCCCATGCACTTCATGACCGGTCCGGAAACGCTGAAGCTGGCGACGCTCGAGCGCTTCCTCTCGGAGATGGGGTTGACCTCGGTGCAGGGCGCGCCGGTCCTCAAGGTGACCAAGAGCGGCCTGACAGAGGACACCCAGGTGATCGTGTTGGAGCGGACCGGCTGAGCGCTCGCCGCGAGTGCTGCCGGGCAGCAAGGGGTTGCACGTGGTCAAGTTGTTGATGACTTGGGATATCCTCCCCGGGCGCGAACAGGAGTACTTTGAGTTCGTGGTGCGCGACTTCGTCCCTGGGATGCAGCGGCTGGGGATCCAGCCGACGGAAGCCTGGTACACGACCTACGGGCAGCGCCCGCAGATCCTGACCGGCGGCGTGGCGCCCGATCGCCAGACGATGGAGCAGGCACTCTCGGGAGAAGCGTGGGAAGCCCTGCGGAGCACACTGCTGGAGTACGTGACCAACTTCGAGTACCGCGTGGTGCAGGCCGCAGGGGGTTTCCAGATGTGACCTGGGTCCGTTGCGCCGAGGCTACGGCCGGTGCATTAATGATCGCGGGGTCCGGGCAGTGCCCGGGCCTTTCTGCCTCTCTCGCTGAGCTGCATGCCCAATCTGAGTGGGCGACCTGCAGGGTAGGGGGAAGAACGATGCCTGGCGCATTGGCCAGGCGGGAGTGGCTTGGGGTGTGCGGACCTGGGCCCGCAGGCGCCGGATATGCTTCAGTTCTCGGCGGTGGGAGTCTCCTTCTTCGGGGTGGCATTCGCCGAGTCGGATTTCTCCTTCTTCGGGGAGGCGTCCGCCGAGTCGGTTTTTTCCTTCTCGGACTTCTTCCCGTTCTTGGCCTGACCGGAGGGAGAGCGGTGATCCGTGGAGTAGAAGCCGGAACCCTTGAAGACGATCCCCACCGGCTGATACAGTTTGCGCAGCGATTCCTCGCCGCATTCGGGGCAGGTGGTCAGGGTGGAATCCGTGAATTTCTGCACCTGGTCGAATTGCAGCCCGCAGTTCTCACAGCGGTAGGCGTACAGCGGCATCTTAGCTTGCCTCAATCGAAGAAATAGTATACGGCCCGCTGGCCGTTCCTGCAAGGATGTGTACCCGCCGGGAGGGTAGCACACCCCCGTCTGCAGGACATTAACGCCGTTCCTCGCGGCGGGCTTGCCTGCGCTGGGGAGCTTCATCCGGAAATGGATCGCTGCCACCGGTAGTCGCGCGCAGGTCCGACAGATGTCGGACGAAGGTGAGAGGCTGACTGGGGGAGCCGCCGCGCCAGGCCGGGCAGTCTACCGCGCTGGGCGGTCGGGTGCCGGCGGTGCGCAATGGCCTGGGGCTCAGAGCATTCGGCGAACAAGCGCAGCGCTTCCGGTCGGGAAGGGTGCCCGGGGTGATCCGCCACGCTGCGGCCCGATGCCTTCAGGTCCATCTTGCAGCAGAGCAGGGCGGGCCCGAAAGGGGGACCTTGGATCGGCATCGCGCGAAAGTGGTGATTGTTCACCATGACCCAACGCAACAGGGCGAAGGTCCCTGGGCGGGCAATGGGTTTCAGGGGAACGGCCCGCGCAGGACTCCAATGCCCGTGCTCCTTGGACTGCGGTGGGGGGCTCCCCGGAGCGAGGAGAGGGGGGAAGGCTCGGGACTGGATCTGTGGTTTCCAGGGCGTCGATCGACGGTCTCGGTTGTGGCGAAGGGAGCTAGGGAAGGCGGCATACCTTGGGCGATCGTGCCAGAGTGCGGCGTTGACGGGCATGCTGACGGCCGGTATGCGGTATGATGGAGTCAAGGCTGGGTCGGCCGGGCGACCGCGGACGGCGAGACTCCAGGTACTCCGGGGTCCGCCGCTCGAGGAAAGTCCGCGCTCCGTCGGGCAGGGTGCCGGGTAACACCCGGTCAGGGAGACCTGGGGACAGGGCCACAGAAAACAACCGCCCCGGCGCAAGCTGGGGTCAGGGTGAAATGGTGGTGTAAGAGACCACCGGCGTCGGCAGCAATGCCGGCGGCCAGGCAACCCCCACCCGGAGCAAGGCCAAGCAGGGGCGATGGGTGCCCAACCGTTGAGCCCCGGGTAGGCTGCAAGAGCCAGGCGGCAACGCCTGAGCCCAGAGAGATGGTCGCCCAGGTGCGGCTGGCGGGATGACGGGGTTACCCGTAAACCGCCGGCTACACTGGACAGAACGCGGCTTACAGGCTGACCCAACGCATCGGCCCCGGCGCACACCGCGCCGGGGCCGCCCTGTTGTCTGGGCACTGCCTTTCCTGCGGGAGCAGTAGCGCCTCAGCTCAGGCCAGCACGGTCTGATCCCCCAGCTGGCGCCCACTGCACGGGCCGCGCCTTGCCTGCAGATCCTTCTGGGAAGGGGAAACTGGCCGTCCGGGGGGCTATCCGAGCTGAGGGAGAACGGACGGGAAGTCGAACACCCGCGCCTCAGGGACGTACTCGCCGGTTTGGGGGTCCTGCGTGTAGTGTCCGCTGACCTCGCCGCGGGTGATCGCCAGCAGCGCTTCGACCAGCACATCGACCTCCTGCAGGGTGTTGTACAGGCCAAAACTCGCCCGCACCATCCCCGGCATGTCACGCCGATCACCTTCCAAGATGCGGCGGCGGGACTCTGCCGCCTGCTCACGGTCCAATCCCAGCAAATGGAGCACGTAGGGGTGGGCGCAGAAGCATCCGCTGCGAACGCCAATCCCGTGCTCGTTTCCCAGGATCGCGGCGATTTCGAAGTGGGAGCGGCCGTGCAGGCTGAAGGGGATCACGCCCAGCCGCTCTGCTGCGCGCGCAGGATCAGGGTCGCCGTAGAGCTGCAAGCCGGGCACCGCCGCCAACCGCCGCAAGGCGTGCTCGGTAAGCTCAGCCTCGTGCTGGGCCACGGCGGCCATGCCGATCGACTGCAGCTCGGCGATGGCCAGCGCCCAGGCGACGGCACCGACGACATTCGGCGAGCCAGCCTCTTCCCGGTCCGGCGGCCCGGCCCAGGCCACGTCGTCGATGGTCACCACCTCCACCGTGCCGCCGCCGACGGCGTCGGGCACGCCGGACTCGAAGAAGGCCTTGCGGCCGATTAGGGCGCCGGTCCCGTAGGGCGCATACATCTTGTGGGCGCTGAGCGCCACGAAGTCGAGGTGCTCGGGATCAGCATCTCCCCGGACGTCGACCGGGCGGTGTGGCGCGAGCTGTGCGCAGTCCGCCACAATCCAGGCGCCGGCGGCGTGCGCCTTACGCGCCAAGCGGTGGAGCGGATTCAGGTAGCCGGTGACGTTGCTGGCGCCGGTCACCGCCACCAGCTTCACCCGCCCGTTGTGCTCAGCCAGCTGCCGGTCAAAATCGTCCTCGTCGAGCCGGCCGTCAGGGAGCAGCCCGACATGCCGCACCTGGCAGACCGCGCGCCAGGGCAAGTCGTCCGAATGGTGTTCCATGGTCGTCGTCAGGACCACATCTTGAGGATCCAGCGCCATGCGCCGGGCGAGCTTGTTGATCGCCTCGGTCGTGTTCTTGATGAACACGCAGGTGTGGGTGTGCGGATCGGCTCCGACAAATTCCAGACAGCGATGGCGCGCCTGCTCGAAAGCCCAGGTCGACAGCTGCGACTTGAAGCCCGTGCCGCGGTGCACGCTGGCGTAATAGTCGAGGAACTGGTTGACCCCGTCCCGCACGCTGCGCAGCGGCGGGGTGGAGGCGGCGTTGTCCAGATTGATGTACGGCCGCTGGCGGCCGTCCAGCAGCGGCACTGGGATCTCCAAGCCGACGAACCGCTCGCGGTAGGGGGCAGAGGGTGGGGGCGTGGGGGTCAAGTCAGGCCTCGGTGGGAAAGGTAGGCTGTCGGCTCGATGAGTGGGGTGCCGAGCAGGCTTGGGTGGATTGCCTTCGCCTGACTGGTTGGGCGACCGACATGCCAGATGTGCGGGCGAGCGCGCCTTCTCCCCGCCAATCTGGGCCAGGGAGGCGATATCCGGTGGATGGCTACCCGCCGCCGGGCCGAATTGGGCCCGACGGGTGGGAATTCAGTACTGGCAAGAGTGGTGTCTCTCAGTGTTGCGCACTTGCGAAATCTTGGTATATACTGTGGCAGATTGTGGGGGGAAGTGGGGCCAAGTGGGGAAGTGCGGATAGCCAGTCTCCAGCTCACAACGGCTTGAGGAGTAGGCGTGTTTCTAGGCCAGTTCGCCCACAACGTGGATACCAAGGGCCGCCTCACGGTCCCGGTGCGCTTTCGCGCCAGCCTGGCGGCCGGCGCGTTTGTCACCCAGGGCTTCGAACGCAACTTGATGGTTTATACCACGGACAGTTTCGAGCGTCTGGCGAAGCGCGCCAACATGCTGTCGAGCACCGACCCCGAGGCGCGCGCCGTGCGCCGGATGATCTTCGGTGGAGCCACGGAGGTGTCGCTCGATTCCGTCGGCCGCATTCTGATCCCCCCGTTCCTGCGCGAGTTCGCCGAACTGAAAGATGAGGTGACCGTCGTTGGCGTAGGCGAGTACTTCGAGATCTGGAGCACCCAAGCCTGGCTCAAGGAGCTGGCCTCGGTGACCGATGCCGAGTCCAACTCCCGCCGGTTTGCTGCCTTTGATCTGTCTGCCGGGTAGGCGATGGCTGCGGCCAGTCCGCCACCGCATGTTCCGGTCCTTTACAGAGATGTGCTCTCCGCGTTGCAGGTCAATGCGGGGAGCCATCATATTGACGGGACCATTGGGGCGGGCGGCCATGCCGCCGGCATCCTCGTGGCCAGCGCACCCGACGGCCAGCTGCTCGGCCTGGATCGAGATCCGCTGGCCCTGGACGAGGCCCGGCGCCATCTGGCCCGCTTCGCAGGACGGGCTCAGCTGCGACGCGGCTCCTTTGCTGACCTCAGGCAGCATGCCGCCGCGCTGGGCTGGGAGAGTGTGGACGGCGTGCTGCTCGACCTCGGGCTCTCGTCAATGCAATTGAATGACCCGGGGCGCGGCTTCAGCCTGCGCATGGACGGGCCGCTGGACATGCGGTTCGATCCCGAGCAGCCGACCTCGGCTGATGAACTGGTCAACATCTGGGAGGAGGCGGCGTTGGCGGAGGTGATCGGGCGCTACGGCGAAGAGCCCTCGGCCGGTCGGGTGGCGCGTGCGATTGTCGCCCGGCGGCCGATCCACTCGACGCTTGATCTGGCCGCCGTGGTGGCCGGGGCCGTGCGTTCCCGCCGACCCGGACTGCACCCAGCGACCCGCACCTTCCAGGCGCTGCGCATCGCGGTCAACCAGGAACTGCTGGCCCTCGAGCAGACGCTGCCGCAGGCGGTCGACCTGCTCCGCCCTGGGGGGCGGCTGGTCGTGATCTCGTTCCACTCGCTCGAAGACCGGCTGGTGAAGACCTTCCTGCGCCGGGAGAGCCTGGACTGCGTGTGCCCTCCTGGCCTGCCGATGTGCATCTGCGGGCATATCGCCCAACTGCGGCTGGTCGGGCGCAAGGCGCTCAAGCCGGATGCCGAGGAAGTGGCTGCCAACCCGCGAGCGCACAGTGCCCGCCTGCGCTGTGCCGAGCGGCTCGGGGCGGCATGAGACTTGCATGGCAAGAGACGTGCCCGAGACGAAAGGACGCATGTGACCGCGCGCAAGAAGCAAGCCTTCCGTCAGACGCCCTGGCGGGTGCAGCTCAAGCTCACCGGGCGAACGGTTCAAGTGACCGTTGTGCTGCTGGTGGTGGCCGGGCTGTACTTGGCTGTCAATGCCCGCCTGGCCGATGCCGGGCGGCAGGTGCTCGTCCTGGAGGATCAGCGCGAGTCGTTGCAGCGCGCCACTGCCGAACTGACCGCACAGTACGCCGAACAGACCAACCCGGAGCGCATGCTGGAGCGGGCGGGGTCGCTCGGCTACAAGCCCGCCGATTCGGACGAGATCTTCTACCTGCAGGTGGAAGGCTACGTTCCGCCGCCGGCCTTCGTTGCGCCGCGTCCACCGAGCTCGCGGCTGGAGGGCGCCACTCGGCTCTCCCCGGCCTACACGGAGACCCTGGGTGAATGGATGACCCGCTGGCTGACGCCGGACTAGGCGAAGCGCCTCCCCCGGTCCGACTTTCTCGCCTGCGCATCATCTCGATGATGGTGGGCGTCAGCCTGCTTGCCCTCGGCCTGTTGTTCCAGTTGGTACGGGTCCAATTCGGGCCGTACGCGCCGATCTTCGCCGACTGGGCCGAGACCTCCGCCGGCCGCCTCGAGCGTCTGGTGCCCGCCCGCGGCAATATCTACGACCGCAATGGGAACCTGCTGGCCACCAATGCCACGCGCTACATCGCCGAGATCGAAGTGCGTCAGCTCCACTCGCAGAGTCGCCAGGATATCGCCACTACCATGTCCGAGCTGCTGGCCCTGCCGTTCGAGGATCTCAAGGCTCAGCTCGACACCGACTGGATTTCGGTCGGCCAGTACCGGATTCGCCTGACCCAGAAGGATGACAAGGGACAGACCTGGCCCATCGGCATCGAGAAACAGGAAGCACAAATCTTGTTTGCCCTGCAGGAGGATCCGCTCGGCCCGGACCTATCGGGGCTGGACTTGGTGCCTGCGCCACGACGGGTGTATCCGGCGGGCTCCCTGGCGGGCCATCTGCTGGGGTTTGTCAACCAGGAGGGCAAAGGCTTCTACGGGGTCGAGGGCTATTACGACGAGTGGCTTTCCGGCCGGCCGCTGACGGTCGAACGGCCGATCATCCCTCCGGAAGCGCGTGTGGCGCCTGACCCGCCGGCAGGGGTCAACCTGGTGTTGACCATCGACAGCGGAATCCAGCAGACCGCCGAGATCGTGCTCAGAGAGGCGATTGACGACAGCGACGCCGAGTCCGGGCAGATCCTGGTGATGGACCCGCGCAACGGCGAGATCCTGGCCATGGCCGCCTGGCCTCCGCTCAATCCCAATGATTATGACGAGTGGTTGCCTGGCGGGAAGCCCTCCGTCGGGGAGTCGGACAAGAAGGAAAGCGACTCCGAAGAAGATGACGAGGACTCGGACTCTGACAAGAAGGATGAGGACGAGGAGCCGGTGATCACCCCGGGTGTGGCCGGGCAGTATGAACCCGGCTCGACCTTCAAGGTGCTGACCATGGCCGCCGCGCTGGACGCCGGCGTGGTGACGCCGCTTGAGCAGTTCATCGACACCGGCGAGATCGAAGTGGGTGGCCATACGATCCGCAACTGGGATGGACGGGGTTATGGGCCGGTCGATATGATCGGCTGCCTGCGGTACTCGCTCAACGTCTGCCTGGCCCATATCGCCGCCGACGAGCTGGGCGCCTCGCTGTTCTATGACTACATGTCTGCCTTCGGCATCGGTCAGATCACCGGCGCCGACCTGGCGGGTGAGATTCCTGGGAATCTGCGGACGCCGCGCGATCCACTTTGGACCGAGTCGGATCTGGGGACCAACTCCTTCGGTCAGGGGGTGTCGCTTTCCCCGGTGCAGTTGATGGCCGCGGTCAGCGCCATCGCCAACGACGGGTTCATGGTGCAGCCGCACATCGTGCGCCAGGTCGTCGGCCCACAGGGCGTGTTCGCCCCCAAGACCACCGTGCTCGGTCAGCCGATCTCGACCGACACCGCCCGCCTGCTGACGGAGATGCTGGCGATCTCGCTCGAGGGCGAGACCAGCCACGCCAGCCTGCCGGGCTACCGGATCGCCGGCAAGACGGGCACGGCTCAGATCGCCGGCGAGTATGGCTATGACCCCCGCTGGACGATCGCCTCCTTCATTGGCTGGGGGCCGGTGCCCAACCCGCGCTTCATGATCCTGGTCAAGCTGGACAAACCCGAGAGCTCACCTTGGGGCTCGGTCGTGGCGGCGCCGGTGTTCCAGGAGTTGGCGGAGCGCGTCGTCGTTCTGCTCAACATCCCTCCCGATCCGGCGCAGATGCCGATCGCCGGTGCCAGGTAGGGCGGTGCGATGCTGACGCTGGGAATCGTGCTGGAGGCATTGACCGGTCAGTCCTACCCGACGCTGGGGCAGGTGGTCACCGATGCCGCCGTCGACTCGCGACTGGTGATCCCCGGGTCGCTGTTCGTGGCCCTGCCCGGTGAGCGCAGCGATGGCCATGACTTCGTCGCCAGCGCCTTCGAGCGCGGGGCGATTGTGGCCTTGGTCGAGCAGGACATGCCCAGCCAGTTTGAGACGCTCGATCTGTGCGGCGGCTCACCGCCAACTCTGCCGCATGAGCCGCGCCTTCCCCTGTGCCTGCGGGTCGAGAGCAGCCTGCGGGCGTTGCAGGCGGCGGCGCGCCACTGGCGGGCAAGCCTGGACATACGCGTGATCGGGGTGACCGGAAGCGTGGGCAAGTCGACCACCAAGGAATTGATCGCCGATATCCTCGATGAGCGTTATCGCACGTTGAAGAACCCCGGCAATCAGAACAACGAGATCGGGCTTCCGCTCAGCCTGCTACGCCTGACCGAGGCGCACGAGCGCGCCGTGCTCGAGATGGGTTTCTATGTGCCCGGCGAGATCGCCCTGCTGTGCGAGCTCGCCCGCCCGACGGTCGGGGTGATCACCAATATCAGCCCGGTGCACCTGGAGCGCGCCGGCAATATGCAGGCGATCATCGACGGCAAGGCCGAGCTGGTGGAGGGCCTGCCGCCGGGGCCGGGCAGCGCCGCCATTCTCAACTATGACGACCCGCTGGTGCGCCCCATGGCCGAGCGCACTCAGGCGGAAGTCCTCTTCTACGGCCTATCGCCCGAGGCACACCTGTGGGCGGATGACGTCGAGAGCCTGGGACTGGAAGGTGTGCGCTTCACCTTGCACCACGCCGGCGACCACATCCACGTGCGCGTGCCGCTGCTTGGGAGGCATTCCGTCCACACCGCGCTGCGGGCCGCGGCGGTCGGGCTGGCCGAGGGCCTGCGCTGGGATCAGATTGTCCACGGATTGCAGGCCACCCAGAGCCAGCTGCGCCTGGTGGCGGTGCAGGGTCCGCGCGGTTCACTGATCCTGGATGACACCTACAACGCGGCGCCGCCCTCGGTGATTGCCGCTCTCAACTTGCTGGGCGATCTGGAAGGCCGCCACACCGCCGTGCTCGGCGACATGCTGGAGCTGGGCGACTATGAGGAAGAAGGTCATCGCCTGGTGGGGATGCGCGCCGCCAGCGTGGTCGACGAGTTGGTGACCGTCGGCGAACGCGCCCGCTGGATCGCCGACGAGGCTGGCCGGTCGGGCCTGGCGCGCGGCCACATCATCGAACTGGAGAGCAGCCAGGCCGCCGTCGAGTACCTCGGACCGCGTGTCGGTGACCGGGATGTGATCTTGGTCAAGGGCTCCCGCGGCATGCACATGGACGCCATCGTCGCCGGATTGGAGGGCCTCTCATGAGTGAGACGGCCGTCGCCCTGAGCCTGGGCGGGATCACCTTCCTGCTGACCGTGATCTGGGGCGGGCCGATGATCCGCATCATGCGCATGCTGAAGATCGGCAAGCAGATCCGCATCGAGGGGCCCCAGCGCCACTTCACCAAGCTCGGCACCCCGACGATGGGCGGGTGGATGTTCATCATCCCGGTCGTGCTGATCACCGGCGTGCTGAATCTGGTCTCGATCGTCAGCGACCTGGACGTGCTGGGCCGGGCGGTGCTGCTGCCGCTGATGGTGATGGTCGCCTTCGGCGTGCTCGGCGCGATCGACGACTGGGAGGGCGTGCGCGGGCATCGCCGCGGCATGGGGATGTCGGCGCGCATGAAGTTCCTGTGGCAGGTCGTGATCGGTTTCATCGCCGCCATGGCCCTCAAGTACGGCCTGCAGGTGCCGGACCTGTTCATCCCCAACTTCCCGGCCGAGATCGACCTGGGCGTCTGGTACATCCCCTTCGCGGTCTTCATCATCGTAGCCGGCACCAATTCGGTGAACCTGACCGACGGCCTGGACGGCCTGGCCGGACTGATCGCCGCCACGGCCTTCGCCGCCTACGGTGTGATCGCCATGCTGCTGGGTCAGGTCTTCCTGATGCGCTTCTGCTTCACGCTGGTTGGGGCGGTGTTTGCCTTCCTTTGGTACAACGTCCACCCCGCCGAGTTGTTCATGGGAGATACCGGGTCGCTCTCGCTCGGCGCCACCCTGGCTGTAGTGGCGCTGATGACCGGCCGCGCCATCCTGCTGCCGGTCATCGCCATTATCCCGGTCAGCGTCACGCTGAGCGTCATTCTGCAGATCGGCTACTTCCGCATCACCAAGGGCCGTCGCCTGTTCAAGATGGCTCCCCTGCAGCATCACTTCGAACTGATCGGATGGAGCGAGACCCAGGTAGTGCAGCGCTTCTGGCTCGTCACCCTGCTGGCGGCCATGGTCGGCGTCGCCCTGGCATTGCTCCGAGGAGAGTGAGATGCGCGTCGGAATGCTCTGGTTCGATGACAGCAATCGCAGCCTGCCGGAGAAGGTGGCGCGAGCGGGCAACTTCTACCGCGACAAGTTCGGACGCAGCCCGAACCTGTGCCTGATCAACCCCGAATCCTGCGATGTCAAGGAGGGGCTGATCGCCGGGATCGAACTGCGCCAGGCGCGCATGGTGCTGCCCGGCCACCTGTGGATCGGGGTGGACGAGGAGTCCGCCGCCAAGCCCGCCGAGGGCGCACAGCCGGCTCGCCGCACCACCAAACGATCGAAGGCCCGGGTCGAGGGCGAACTCCGTCTGCCGCTGTTCGCCGACGGTCCGGCCGCCTGATGGAGCGCATGTGCGCAATTGGAAGGGGCAGCGCGTAGTGGTGCTCGGTCTCGCCCGTCAGGGCAAAGCCGCCGCGCGCTACCTCGCCGAGCACGGGGCGCAGGTCGTGGTCAGCGATCTCAAGCCACCGCTGGCGCTACAAGCGGCTTGTGAGGAGCTGGCCGACCTGCCGATCGAGTTCGTGCTGGGAAGCCATCCGCCCGAGCTGCTGGCGGGGGCGGACCTGTTGTGCCTGTCCGGCGGGGTTCCCGCCGATCTGCCGCTGGCACAGCAGGCCCGCGCCGCCGGCATCGGCCTGACCAACGACGCCCAGATCTTCCTGGACGCCTGCCCGGCGGCGACCATCGGCGTCACCGGCTCGGCGGGCAAGACGACCACTACGGCCCTGGTCGGGCGGATGGCGGAGCAGCACATGGCCGAGACCAGCGGCCGTGCCTGGGTGGGCGGCAACATCGGCCGGTCCCTGCTGGCGGACCTGCCCCAAATGCGTCCGGACGATTGGGTCGTGCTCGAGCTGTCCTCCTTCCAGCTGGAGTTGATGACGGCCGGCGTGCAGGTGGCTGCCGTGCTCAATCTGACGCCCAATCACCTCGACCGGCATCATACGATGCAGGCGTACGCCGAGGCCAAGGCCCGCATTCTCGATTGCCAGACGTCTGCGGACAAAGCAGTCCTCGGGCGAGAGGACGACGGCGCCTGGGCTTTGCAGTCCCGGGTGCGGGGCGAACTGCTGGCATTCGGACGGCAGGATCACGAAGCAGAGGGCGCCTTTGTCGCTGGTGAACAGGTGGTCATGCGGCGGCAGGGGAGGCTGGTCCCGCTACTGCCGCTGAGCGACATCCGATTGCGCGGGGAGCATAACCTGCTGAACGTGCTCGGCGCCTGCGCTGTGGCCCAGGCCGCCGGGTTCTCGCCGGAGGCGATGGCCGCCGCCGTGCGCACGTTTGACGGGGTTCCACACCGTCTGGAGTTCGTGCGCAGCGTGGGCGGCGCCGATTGGTACAACGACTCCATCGGCACGGCCCCTGAGCGATCGATGGCCGCACTGCGCGCCTTCGACCAGCCGATTGTGCTGCTGGCCGGCGGCCGCGACAAGGATCTGCCGTGGGAATCGTTCGCCGACCTGGTCGTCGAGCGCGTCGAGCACTTGATCCTGTTCGGCGAGGCGGCCGACAAGGTGGGCCGGGTGGTGGGGGCCGCCATGGCGCGCCGCCCGACGGGCCGCCCGGTGACAATCGATCGCTGCCCGACGCTCGCCGAAGCCGTGCAGGCTGCCGCCCGCTGTGCCCAGCCGGGCGACGTGGTCCTGCTCTCGCCCGGTGGGACCTCGTTCGATGAGTTCAGTGACTTCGAGGCTCGCGGCCTGGCCTTCCGGACTCTGGTGCAGGCATTGTGATGCAGACCGCGCGACGTGTGAAGGCTCCCCCCGTTCCGCCTGTGCCCCTGACCCTGGGCGCTGGGCGCGGCCGACTGTTCGGGATGGACCTGTGGATGCTGTCGCTCGTGTTCGCCATGATCGGCTTTGGGCTGGTGATGGTCTATTCGGCCAGCTGGGATGTGTCCTTCCGGCTGCACGGCGACGCCAACGCGCTGTTCCGCCGTCAGTTGGGCAACCTGGTGCTTGGGCTGCTGGCGATGGGGGTTACGGCTTGGATGCCCATCCGCTGGCTGCGCCGGCTGGCGGTGCCGATCCTCGGCGTCAGCATGCTGGCGCTGCTGCTCGTGCTGATGGTCAACTCGGGCGACGGCCCGCGACGGGCGATCCTCGGCGGCTCGGTCCAGCCCTCGGAGATGGCCAAGCTGGCTGTGATCATCTACCTGGCCGTGTGGATGGAGTCGAAGGGCAATCGTCTGTCTGAGTGGGGCTATGGTTTCATCCCCCTGCTGATGCTGATCGCCATCATCGACAGCCTGATCCTGCTGCAGCCGGACCTGAGCGCGGTGCTGACCGTGGCCATCGTCGCCCTGGTGATGTTCTACCTGGCCGGCGCAAGGATCTCTCAGGCGCTGTTCATCTCGGTTGGCGGCGCGTTCGTCGGCTACCTGTTGGTGCGGGTCACCAACACCGGTCGCGAACGCTGGGCCGACTACATGGACGGCCTGATCGACATTGAGCAGGCCTCCTATCACGTGCAACACGCGCTGCAGGCCTTCTACGCTGGCGGGATCCTGGGACGCGGGTTGGGGGCAAGCCGCGAGAAATTCGGTCTGCTGCCGGCGCCGCACACCGACAGCATCTACGCCGTGATCGGCGAGGAGCTCGGTCTGATCGGAGCGCTGTTGGTGCTGGTGATGTTCTGGCTCTTCTTGTGGCGCGGCTTCAAAGTGGCCATGAACGCCGAGGACCGGTTGACGATGCTCCTGGCCAGCGGGGTCACGGTGTGGATCGCGGTCGAGGCGTTGGTCAACATGTCGGTGTTGCTTGGCCTGTTGCCGTTCGCCGGCAACGCGCTGCCATTCTTCAGTTATGGAGGTTCGAGCCTGGTCGTCACTCTCGCCGCAACCGGCTTCCTGCTCAATGCTGCCCGCAGGAAACGCGTGGAGGTTCAAGCGAAGACGTATGTCTCGCCTGTTGGTATCGGCTGGCGGAACCGGCGGAGGCGTGTATCCCGCCTTGGCCATAACCGCCGAACTCGACCGGGGCGTTGACGTGCTCTGGGTCGGATCTGAGGGGGGCATGGAGGCTTCCCTGGTCGAACGCGCCGGGGTGCGCTTCGTGAGCGTGCCGGCAGCGGGCTTGCATGGCGTCGGCCTGCGGGCGCTGCCCGGGAATCTGCGGCAGCTTGCCCGCGGGGTGGCCGCGGCGCGGCGCATTGTCAGGGACTATCGGCCGCAGGCCTTGCTGCTCACCGGCGGGTATGTCGGCGTCCCGGTGATGCTGGCGGCCCGCAGGATACCCAAGCTGGTGTATGTTCCGGACATCGAGCCCGGTCAGGCGCTGCGCCTGATGGCCCGCTTCGCTGACTGTCTGGCTGTGACGGCGGAGGAGACCATCTCCCGCTTGCCGCGTCGCCGCAGGGTGTGCGTCACCGGCTATCCGACTCGCTCGGACCTGCGGCGTGCCGAGCGCGAGCAGGCAAGGCGCCACTTCAACCTCGACTCGGCGCTGCCAGTCGTCCTGGTGTTCGGTGGCAGCAAAGGTGCCCGGTCGCTGAACGAGGCGGTGTGGGGTTCGCTGGCGGATCTGCTGGCCGGCGCCCAGGTGGTGCACATCACCGGTTCGCTCGATTGGCCGCGCACCGAACAGGTGCAGCAGCAGCTGGCGCCCGCCCTGGCGCCGCGTTACCACCCCTTCGCCTACCTGCATGACGAGATGGGCATGGCGCTGGCAGCGGCGGATCTGGCGGTGGCGCGAGCGGGCGCGGCGACGCTGGGCGAACTGCCGCTGTTTGGCCTGCCGGGCATCCTGGTGCCGTACCCGCATGCTTGGCGCTACCAGAAGGTCAACGCTGAATATCTCGAAACCCGCGGCGGCGCAGTGCGTCTCGAGGACGGCGAGATCGCTGCCAGGCTGGTACCCGTGGTTCGCCAGTTGCTGGCGGATCCGCAGCGGCTCAACGGCATGCGCCAGGCGATGCGGCGGATGGCTCGCCCGCAGGCGGCGGCCGAGATCGCGGCCGAGGTCGAGCAGCTGCTCGGCGAAGGCGCTGGCCGTGGTTAGCCTGGTAGTGCTGTTCTGGGTGTTCATCATCCTGTTCGGCATCATCGGCGCCATGCGCGGCTGGTCCAAAGAAGTGCTGGTCACCAGCTCGCTGGTGATGGGCCTGTTCCTCAATGCCATCCTCGGCAACTATGTGGCCGTCTACCAGAACCTGCTGACGGGCGAACCCCCGGCCACGCAGTTCGTCCTGCTGGCGCTGCCGCTGCTGTTGCTGGCCTTTGCCGGCTATCAGTCGCCGCGCTTGACGGCGCTGCAGGGCAAGCTGGCCCGAGAGCGGATCGAGGGCATTTTGCTCGGGCTGGTGATTGGCCTGCTCAACGGCTACCTGCTGGTGGGATCGTTGCTGTTCTATTTCCACGCCACCGGCTACCCGACGGCGCTGATCACCGCGCCGGCCGAGGGCAGCGAACTCGCCGCTCAGTTGCAGGGGATGATGGCCTTCATGCCTCCGGCGTTGCTGACGATTCCGTATGTGTACTTCGCCGTGGCGGCGATCTCGATCCTGATCATCGTTGTGTTCGTATGAGTCGTCGGATTCATCTGGTGGGGATCGGTGGAGCAGGCATGTCGGCCATTGCGAAGGTGCTGGCAGAACGAGGAGAGAGCGTGAGCGGATCGGATCAGGCCGTTTCGGTGTACTCGGAAGCGCTGGAGGCTCTGGGCGTGCCGATCGCCTATGGCCATCGGGCTGAGAACATCGCCGGCGCCGATCTGGTGCTGGTCTCGTCGGCCGTCCCAGCGGCCAACCCGGAAGTCGTGGCTGCGCGTCAGGCCGGCGTGCCGGTCATGCGTCGCGAGGACTTCCTCGCCGAGCTGACCGCGCCCTACCAGGTGATCGCCGCGGCTGGCACGCACGGCAAGACGACCACCACGGGCCTCATCGCCTGGATCCTCTCAGAGGCGGGCCTGGACCCGAGCTTTATCGTCGGCGGAGTGCTGCTCGACTTTGGCAGCAACGCGCATGCCGGCGCGGGGAAGGCCTTTGTGATCGAGGCCGATGAGTATGATCGGGCTTTCCTCGGCCTGCGTCCGGACGTGGCCGTGGTGACCAGCGTCGAGCACGATCATCCGGACTGCTTCCCCACGCCCGAGGATTTTCTTGCGGCCTTCGAGCAGTTCGCCGCCCAGGTCCAGCGCACGCTGATCGTGTGCGCCGATGACCCGGCCGCGGCGGGCCTGTCGACCGGTGCAGACCGGGTCACCTACGGCCTCGCCCCGCAGGCGGACTGGCGGGCAGAGGAGATCCGCCCCAACGGCGTGGGAGGCTGCGACTTCCTGGTGCTCCATGGGGAGCAGGTCGTCGGCCTCGTGCGGACCCGCCTGCCGGGAGATCACAACGTGCGCAACACGCTGGCGGCGCTGGCGGTTGCCGATGAGCTGGGGGTCCCCTTCGCCGCGGCGCGGCAGGCACTGACCAGCTACCGTGGCGCCAGCCGCCGCAGCGAGGTGATTGGAGAGGCAGGCGGAGTGGTGGTGCTGGACGATTACGCTCATCACCCGTCCGAGATCCGGGCGACGCTTGCCGGGCTGCGCCAGCGGTACCCGGGGCGAACGCTGTGGGCGGTCTTTCAGCCTCACACCTTCTCCCGAGTGCGGGCGCTGTTCGACGATTTCGCGGCATGTTTCGGGCAGGCCGATCATGTTCGCATCACCGACGTCTTTGCCGCGCGTGAGCAGCCCGATGGCAGGACGACCGGCCGCGCGCTGGCGGAGCACGTCCACCACCCGGATTGCCGCTACAGCGGGTCGCTCGAGGACAGCGCTCGCCAGTTGATCGAGCAGGTCGAGGGGAACAGTGTGGTCGTCACCCTGAGTGCGGGGGACGGGAATTGGATCGGGAAGAAGCTCTTGGAGGCACGAAGCCTGAGGGAAGGAGGCCGCAATGCCGAAGGATAATCGCCGACTGTTTGAGGCCGACCGGCGCATGGAGCTGAAGCTGCGCCTGGCGGCCAAGCGAGCATCGGTTGCTGAGCCGGCTACTGCTGCGGCCCTCGAAATGGAGGGCCCGCCGGATCGGCAGGTGCTGTCGAAGTTGATCGAGAGAGTGCGCAGGCTGTAATGCCCGTATGGGACGTCGAGACAGTCGCCCGTGCGCTGCAGGCCGAGGACTTCGGCCGGGTCGATCGCCAGGTTTCGCTGGCGCGCTTCACTTCCGCCCGGGTGGGGGGGGCGGCCGACCTGCTGCTGACGATCCGCTCGGGCGACCATCTGGGCGCGGCTGCCAGCTGGCTGTGGGCGCGGGAGATCCCCTTCCGGGTGCTCGGCGGCGGGTCGAACGTGCTGATTGCTGATGCCGGGATACGTGAGGTGGTGGTCTTGAATAAGGCGGCCGAGGTTCAGTTCCAGGACAGGCCTTCCGGCCCGGCCGTGTGGGCCGAGTCGGGCGCCGGCCTGGGCAGCGTTGCCCGGCGTGCGGTTGAGCGGGGACTGGCTGGCATGGAATGGGCCGCCACGATTCCCGGGACGATCGGCGGGGCGGTAGTGGGCAATGCAGGCGCCTTTGGCGGGGACGTGGCTGGGTGCCTGGAGGCGGCCGAGATCTTGCAACCGGCGCTCAGCGCTGAGACCTGGCCGGCGGAGCGCCTGGCCTATCGCTATCGCGGCTCCTGGCTGAAGGATCACCCCGGCCAGGCGATTGTGCTCTCTGCCACGTTCCGCTTGCAGCCCGATGACCGCCGGGCATGCCGCGCCCGGCTGGCCGCGTATCTCGAGCAGCGGCAGCGAACGCAGGCTTCCGGCCCAAGCTGGGGGTCGATGTTCAAGAACCCGCCGGGCGATCACGCGGGCCGGCTGATCGAGGCGGCGGGGCTGAAAGGGGTGCGGCGGGGAGGGGCGCAGATCAGCCCGGTTCACGCCAACTTCGTCATCAACCGGGGCGAAGCGACGGCCACGGATGTGTGGGCGCTGATCCAATTGGCCCGCAGGGAAGTGACGCAGAAGTTCGGCGTCCAATTAGAGCTTGAGATCGAGCGCCTGGGTGAATGGATCGGGCCTGAGGGAACCGGAGGCAGCGAATGACAGCCAAGAAACTGCGCATGCTGGTCCTGTTTGGCGGACGCTCCGGGGAGCATGAAGTCTCCCTGCGCTCGGCGCGCTCCGTGCTCTCCCAGCTCGACCCGCAGAAGCATGAGGTGATACCGGTTGGCGTCACCCACGATGGACGCTGGCTCGCCGGCGACGACATCCTGGGGAGGTTCGAGCGGCGGGAGCTGGCCGGATTGGCCCCGGTCACTTTCATCCCCGAGCCGGGCAACTGGACGCTGTATGGCTGGGAGCCAGGCAAGCCGCTTCACACCTGGCAGCAGGTCGACCTGGTGTTCCCACTGATCCACGGGACCTTCGGCGAGGACGGTACGCTCCAGGGATTGCTGGAGCTGATGGAGATTCCCTACGTCAGCTGTGGCGTGCTGGCATCCTCGGCGGGGATGGACAAGGGGATCTTCAAGGATGTGATGCGCTCGCAGGGAGTCCCGGTGGTCGATTGGATTGTGGTGACCGGGACCCAGATCGCCGAGGACCCGCAGGGCATGCTCGACGCCTGCGAGAAGCTCGGGCCGTATCCGTTGTTCACCAAGCCCGCCAACCTGGGCTCGTCGGTCGGGATCTCCAAGTGCCGCAGCCGCAGCGATCTGATCGAAGGACTGATGGATGCGGCCCGCTACGACCGGCGGATCCTGATCGAGCGGGGGATCGACGCCCGCGAGATCGAGGTCAGCGTGCTGGGCAATGACGACCCGGACGCTTCGGTGCCGGGCGAGGTGATCCCTGGCGACGAGTTCTACTCGTACCGCGCCAAGTACCTCGATGACAGCTCGCGGCTCATCATTCCGGCGGAGCTGGATGAGTCGCTCTCCGCTGAGCTCCGCGGGCTGGCCGTGCAGGCTTTCAAGGCGCTGGACGGCGCCGGCATGGTGCGCGCCGACTTCCTGCTGGAACGCGGCAGCAACCGCATCTATCTGAACGAGGTGAACACGATCCCGGGGTTCACCAGCATCAGCATGTATCCGAAGCTTTGGGGCGCGAGCGGGGTTCCGTACCCTGTATTGCTGGAGCGCCTGATCGCGCTGGCGTTGGAACGACATCAGGAGAAGCGGCGACTGATACGCCGTTACGAAGCATAGCATGTCGATTGCCGGACGGGTCCTGGGAAATGGCAAATCGCGCGCACGCCGCGTGCGGGCCCAGCGCGCCCGCATGGCCTATGCGGCCGATGCCGTGTTGGCAGAGCCTCGCCGCCGCCCCGTCCAGCGCAGGGCTCGGCGCCGCTATGAGGTCTCGGTCCCCAACCGGTTGGGTGCGGGCGTGCAGTTGCCCGCCGTGCCGGTCGTGCGTCCCGGGCCGCGCCTGCTCTCGGCGTTGCTGCTGGGGCTGGTGCTGCTGGGTGGGTGGCAGCTGGTGGCCGCGCCGCAGTTCAGCGTGGTCGAGGCGGAGGTCACGCAGACTCTGATGCTGCCCGACCAGCTGATCCGCTCGCTGATCGGTGTCGACCGCCGTTCGGTCTTCCTGGTCGATCCGCAGGCGATCCGGGCGCGGCTGGAGTCGCAGCCGGAGATCGCCCGGGCGCAGGTCTCGGTCAAGTGGCCGAACCGGGTGGTGGTGGAGATCGAGGAACGGCACCCGATCGTGGAATGGAACGATGCCGGACGCGTGTGGTGGATCAGTTCCGAGGGGATCGGCTATTTGGCCCATGGCGCCTGGCCTGGGCTGATCCAGATGTCCAGCCGCAATCCCATACTGGCCATCTCGCCCGATCCGCTGGCGCCGGTGGTGGCGCCGGAGATCCTGCGGGCGGCCGGCGTGCTGAGCGCCCAGCTACCGCCCGAGATCGTGCTGCTCTATCACAAGGACCACGGATTGGGCTTCGAGGATCCTCGCGGCTGGAAGGTGTACTTCGGGGTCGACGGGGACCTGGTACTGAAGTACCGGCTGTACGAACGGATCGCCGAGGCCCTGCAGGCGCAGGGCATACAACCTGCACTGGTAAGCGTCGAGGACATCGGCGCCCCGTACTACGAGGAGTCGAGGTAGCCACGTGGCAACCATCATCGGATCCGAAGAGTCGATCTTCGTCTGCCTGGACATCGGGACGACGAAGGTGACAACGCTGGTCGGCCATATGGACAGCGAACGCGGCCTGCGCGTGATCGGTGTGGGCGTGGCACCCTCGTTTGGCATGCGCAAGGGCGGTGTGGTCAACCTCGAGGAACTGGCCAAGTCGGTCGAGGCCGCCCGGGATAAGGCCGAGCGGACCTCAGGCTATGAGATCACCGGGGCGCTGGTCAGCGTCTCCGGGGCGCAGATTGCTTCACAGAACTCGAAGGGCATGGCCGGCGTTTCGGGCCGGGTGATCGGGCCGGATGACGTCGGCCGGGCGTTGGACGCGGCGCGCGCGGTGGCCGTGCCCTTCAACCGCCAGTTGATCCATGTCATCCCGCGTGGCTTCATCGTCGATGGACAGGACGGCATCCGATCCGCGATCGGCATGCATGGCTTCCGCCTGGAAGTCGAGGCGCACATTGTGACTGCCAGCGCCACTGCACTGCGCAACTTGGAGAAGGCGCTGGAGGTGGCCGGCATTGCCGTCGACGGCTGGGTCCTGTCGTCGCTGGCCTCGGCCGAGGTGACGCTCACCGAGACCGAACGCGAGATGGGCGTGGTGCTGTGCGACATCGGCGGCGGCACCTGCGACCTGGCGGTGTTCATCGAGGGCGCGGTCTGGCACACCGCCGTGCTTCCAGTAGGCGGCGACCATCTCACCGGGGACATCTCCCAGGGCCTGCACCTGCCGCTCGAGACGGCCGAGGCGATCAAGCGGCGCCACGGCGAAGCCCGCCTGACCGGGACGTCGTCCGAGACGGCCTTCGCCGTCCGGCCCTTCGGTCAGGAGCGGCCGGTCGAAGTTCGCTGCAGCGACCTGGCGGCGATCATCGAGCCGCGGGTCGAGGAGATCTTCGGTCTGGTGCGCCAGGAGATCAAACGCTCCGGCTACGACGGGCTGCTTCCGGCCGGCATGGTGCTCACCGGTGGCAGCAGCTTGCTCAAGGGAATTCGCGAGGAGGCCGGCGAGGTGCTCGGCCTGCCCGTGCGCTGTGCCCAGCCCGGTGAATTGCGCGGGCTGGTGGACCAGCTGCGTTCGCCGACCTATTCCACCGGCATCGGCCTGCTGCACTGGGCTCGGCTGCAGGAAGAACAGCTGGCTCTCAACGGGCGCGGCTTCGGACGATTCGCGCTGCCCAGTCTCGACCTGAACCGGGCGGCGGAGTTCTTCAAACGATTGCTGCCGGGTTAGCCCCGGCGCGCCCCATCCGGCAGGCGCGGGCGGGGCGCAGGAGAAGAGGAGGAGGCAAACCATGCAACCAGCACCGCAGACAGAATCGTTCGCCAGAATCAAAGTGATCGGGGTCGGCGGAGGCGGCAGCAACGCCGTCAACCGCATGATCCAGGAGGGCCTGGCCGGCATCGAGTTCGTGGCCGTCAACACCGATGCCCAGGCGCTGCTGCTCTCCAATGCCTTGACCCGGGTGCGCATCGGCGACAAGCTGACGCGCGGCCTGGGCGCCGGAGGCAATCCCGAAGTCGGCCAGAAGGCGGCGGAGGAGTCGGCGGAGGACCTGTACGAGGTGATGAAGGGCACCGACATGGCTTTCATCACCGCCGGCATCGGCGGCGGAACCGGCACCGGGGCCGCGCCGATCATCGCCCAGATCGCCAAGGAAGTCGGCGCGCTGACGATCGGTGTGGTGACGCGGCCCTTCACCTTCGAGGGCGCCAAGCGGGCACAGTCGGCCGAGGCCGGGATTGGCAAGCTCAAAGAGCATGTCGACACGCTGATCGTGATCCCCAACGACCGTCTGCTGCAGCTGGCCGACAAGAAAGCCAGCCTGCAGGCCGCCTTCACCATGGCCGACGATGTGCTGCGCCAGGGCATTCAAGGGATCAGCGAGCTGATCACCGTCCCCGGCCTGATCAATCTCGATTTCGCCGACGTGCGCACGATCATGTCCGAGGGCGGAGCGGCGTTGATGGCCGTCGGTACGGCCGCCGGTGAGGACCGGGCGCGCATCGCCGCCGAACAGGCGATCTCCAGCCAACTGCTGGATATCCGCATCGACGGCGCCCGCGGCATCCTGTTCAACGTGACCGGCGGGCCTAATCTCAGTCTGTTTGAGGTCAACCAGGCAGCCGCCATCATCAAGGAGACGGCGCACCCGGATGTCAACCTGATCTTCGGCGCCGTGATCGATCCCAACATCGGCGACGAACTGCGGGTGACGGTGATCGCCACCGGCTTCGAACGAGCCGGAGCGACCGCCCGCCTGGATCGCCGGGCGCGCACTCGGACCGAGGCCAAGGTGTCCCAAGCGGGAGCCCAGCTCCCCCAGGAGATCGCCTTCGAGGAGTTCCAACCGGCGGCCTTCGACGTCAACAACCTGGACATTCCGGCCTTCCTGCGACGCCGGTGAGATGCCCCGCCTGTGGCGGGCATACCAACCAGACGGCAATCCGCCCCCTGGCCGGGTCCCAGACAGGGCGGGTGGTCGATTGGGCGAAGACCGGTGGCGGCCCCTCCTCCCGCCATCGGTCTTCGCCTGCTTCCAGGACCTAAGTACTAGGGTGGCCAAGGCTAAGTCCCTGCTGGGGGGATTGCCAGCCGGCCCGGCAGCATGCTAGAATTTGGCCCCTCCCCCGGATATATCGGGAACGACAACTGGGACTGGCATACATCTGGCGCCAAACGTTTGTTCGGCGTGAGGCGCGGCAGGGTGAGTGCGTATGAGATGCCCATATTGCCAGACCGATAACACCCGCGTGATCGACACCACGCACGAGTCGCGTGGGGGCGTTCGCCGCCGCCGCATTTGCCAGGCGTGCGGCCAGCGATTCAGCACGCATGAACGCGCCGTGCTGGCCACGCCGATGGTGATCAAGCAGGACGGCATGCGCGAGGAGTTCGACCGCGAGAAGCTCGCCAGCGGTGTGCGCATCTCCTGCGCCAAGCGCCCGGTCTCGGCGGCCGATATCGATCGCATGGTGGGCGAGATCGAGGCCAGGCTGCAGACCATGGGCAAACCCGAGGTCGCCTCGCGGGTGATCGGCGACATGGTGATCGCCGGGCTCAAGGAGCTCGATCATATTGCCTACATCCGCTACGCCATCGTCTACTTGAAACTCGATGATCTGCGCTCGATCCGCGACGAGATCAACCGTTTACTGGAAGCCTGAGATCCGTGTATGGGGGCCGGGAGCGCTCGTGCTCCCGGTGTGTCGTTGGAGACGGAGGTGGTTGGATGACGGACAGGGCAGACCCCGACACGCGGGTGCAGGCACAGCCATCGACCAGCGCCCTCCGGCCGCCGATGCCGGAGGGTTTGCGCCGTGTCGAGCTGAGCGAAAACGCCCGAACCGTGCTCACCAAGCGCTACATCCGCAAGGGGGCGGACGGTGAGCCGCTGGAAACCGTCGAGGGGATGTTCTGGCGCGTCGCCTACCACATCGCTGAGGTCGAGAAGGAGTGGGGCGGGGATGTAATGCATTCGGCGGCCGACTACTTCGAGCTGCTGGCCTCGAAGCGCTTCTTTCCCAACTCGCCCACCTTCACTGGCGCCGGGACACCGCTCGGACAGCTGGCGGCGTGTTTCGTGCTGCCCATCGCCGATGACATGGGCCGCGATCCCTCCGGCATCTTCCAGACCCTGCGCGACGCCGCCCTGATCCAGCAGACCGGCGGGGGCAACGGCTTTTCCTTCAGCCGGCTGCGCCCCAAAGGCGCCCTGGTCAAATCGTCGGCCGGCAAGGCGACCGGGCCCGTCGGGTTCCTGCGCGTCTACGACAAGGCCTTCGGCGAAGTCGCCCAGGGAGGCACTCGCCGCGGGGCCAACATGGCTGTGCTGCGCGTGGACCACCCGGACATCCGTGAGTTCATCACCTGCAAGGTCGACGAGAACCAGATCACCAATTTCAATATCTCGGTCGGGCTGACCGACGCCTTCATGCAGGCGGTCAAGGACGACACCGACTTCGACCTGGTCGCCCCGCACTCTGGCGAGATCGTCGAGACGGTGCGCGCCCGCGCGATCTTCGATTTGATCGTCGAGCACGCCCACCACAACGGGGAGCCGGGCGTGCTGTTCCTGGATGAGGCCAACCGGGGCAACCCCGTTCCCCAGCTGTATGCTTTGGAGGCCACCAACCCGTGCGGCGAACAATGGCTGGGGCCGTACGAGAACTGCTGCCTGGGCTCGATCAACCTGGCCCAGCATCTGGCGCCCGGTGGGCGGGTGGACTGGGAGCGGCTGCGCCAGTCGACCGTGCTCAGCACGCGCTTCCTCGACAATGTCGTCACTGCCAACGCCTACGTCCCGGCCGTGCCGCAACTGCGCGAGGCGGCGCTGCGCGCCCGCCGCATCGGTCTGGGGATCATGGGGCTGGGTGACCTCATGTATCACGTCGGCGTGCGCTATGGATCGGAGGAGTCGCTGGACTTCGCCGGCCAGGTGATGGAGTATGTGCGCTACCATTCGATGCTCACCAGCGTCGCCCTTGCCGAGGAGCGGGGCGCCTTTCCCGCCATCCAGGGCAGCATCTACGATCCCCAGCATTTGAGCTGGACTCCGCCGCAGCCGGCTTTCCCCCAGGCGGGGGACTACGCCCGGCCAGCGATCGACTGGCAGCAGGTTGTGACGGGGATCCGTCGGCACGGCATCCGCAACGCGGCGCAGACGACGATTGCCCCCACGGGGACGATCGCCACGGTGGCCGGCTGCGAAGGCTACGGCTGCGAACCGGTCTTTGCCCTGGCGTACTATCGGCATGTGGATGACGGGGGCTCCGATCTGCGTCTGACCTACACCAGCCCGCTCTTCGAGCAGGCGGCGATCGAATCCGGCATGGACGAAGCTACGCTCGGAACCATCGTCGAGCAGGTGATGGAGAAGGGATCGTGCCAGGATATCCCCGAGGTGCCCGACAGCCTGCGGCACGTGTTTGTCGTTTCACAGGACACCAGCGGTGAGGAGCATGTCCGCATGCAGGCCGCCTTGCAGGCGTTCGTCGACAACAGCCTGAGTAAGACGTGCAACTTCCCAGAGGGGGCCGCGCCGGAAGACATCGCCGCAGCCTACCTGCTGGCCTGGGAGCTGGGCTGCAAGGGCCTGACGGTCTACGTCACCGGCTCACGTCAGAAGGTTGTGCTCGAGACCAAGGCCACGGCGACAGCCAAGGAACCGGCGCTGCCGCTATCCCAGATGCCGATGTGGATGGAGGGGAAGAAGCCGCGCCCGCAGCGCCTGGAGGGGTGCACCTACCAGATCAGCACCCCGGTTGGAAAAGCGTTCGTCACCGTCAATCAGAACCGCCAATCCCAGCCCTTCGAAGTCTTCATCACGACCGCCAAGGCCGGATCGGAGACCGCCGCCGTCTCGGAGGCCATCGGACGCCTGACCTCCTATATCCTGCGCGTTGCCTCGCCAGTGCCGCCACGCGAACGGCTGGCGGAAGTGGTGCGCCAGCTGGCCGGGATTGGCGGTGGCCGACCGATGGGCTTCGGGCCTAACCGGGTGCTCTCGCTGCCCGATGGCCTGGCGCGGGCGCTGGCCGAGTATCTCGGCTCGACCCCGGAGGCCGGCCTGGCTGAAGCCGATCCGATGCAGACCCAGATTCCGATGCAGGTCGGCGATCTATGCCCGGAGTGCGGCGCAGCGGCCGTGGTGAACGAGGAGGGCTGCCGCAAGTGCTACTCTTGCGGTTACAGCGAGTGCTGAACCTCGCCGAGCGGCGCCTGCGGAGAAGCCGAGTGCCATGACCCAGGAGCGGGCAGCCAAGGCCTGCCTTCCGGGTCATGCTTCATTTCTGGCTTAGGTCCACCCAGGACCCAGGCGCGGCGCGGGCTTCTCGCCCACTGTATACTGGTTCGAGGCGTCGGTTTGCCGCTCCGGGAGGGGGTAGGTGGCATGATCACCTTTCGCGAGATGCTGGACTCCGTCGAGCGTTTGAGCGAGTTGCTGCGGCATGGCAGGGAGGACAGGACTTCACTTGAACGGGCCCTGCTCGATCTCGCCGACCTGCAATCGATGCTCAGTCGGGAACGGCTCTCCCAGTTCCGCGGTTCGACCACACTGGCAGAATACATAGAGCGGGTGGCGGTCTCGCAGCTGGCGGGGATCCTCGACACCCTGCGCTTGTCAGCCGGGGCTCATTTCGATCGGGTGGATGACGCTTACCAGCTTTCCGAGAGACTGCAGGCGCGCCTGCGGACGGTGAGCGAAGGCGGCAGCGGGGGGTTCCTGGACGAGATGTCCTGAGGAGGCGCGCGGGTGGCCAAGCGGTTTGTCCTCGTCGCCGGTAATATCGGCGTCGGCAAGACGTCCCTCACAGAGCGGCTCGGAGAACGGTTGGGCTGGCAGACCGCCTACGAATCGGTCGTCGATAACCCGTACCTGGCGGACTTCTACCAGGACATGCGGTCGTGGGCGTTTCACCTTCAGGTGTTCTTCCTTGGCCACCGGGCACAGCAGCACCTGGCCCTGGCTGCGCTCCCGCAATCCGCCATCGTGGATCGATCGATCTACGAAGACGCCGAGATCTTCTCGCGGGCGAGTCTGTCCCTCGGCAATCTTACCGAGCGAGACTATGCCTCCTACCGGCGGGCGTATGAGCTGGTGGTGGGAGCACTGCCGGCGCCTGATCTGTTGATCCATCTGCGTGCCCCGGTCGCGGTGATCCTGAAGCGGATCCGCAGCCGTGGACGGGAGATGGAGAGCGGAATCTCCGCCGACTACCTTGGCTTGTTGGATCGCTACTACCAGGAGTGGATGGCGGGGTTCGACCTGTGCCCGGTGCTGACCATCCGCACCGATGACCTGGATTTCGTTCACAAGCCTGGTCACCTGGAGGTCGTGATCGAGCGCATGAACGAGATCCTGGCCGGCAAGGAAACGGTTGAATTCGGCGCGCCCCCCGATTGATTGTCCCCCTTGCGGGGGGTACCCTCCAGCGCGCTCAACTTCCAGACGATTCTCCGAGGTCAGCCAGCCGCCGGCGCAGCAGGCGCATGGCTGCGGCAATCCGCTCTCGGTTGGGCTCGAGCTGGTGCCAGCGGCTGGCGCCGGAGGGGTGGGGCAGCGGGAGGATCCAGCGACCGTCACGGGCGAATTCCCGGCCGACCACTTCCTCCAGCGGCGCCGACGTGCCCAGCAACGTCGTGATCGCCAGTCGGCCGACCGCCAGGATGACCTGCGGGTTGAGCAGCTCGAGCTCCGTCACCAGATACGGGCGGCACAGCCTCCGCTCGATCGGCGACGGAGGGCGATCCCCCGAGCCGGAGGCGGAATGCCCGGGGTAGCACTTGGTCACCGAGGTCAGGTAGTGCCGGGAGCGAAACGCCTGCTCCTCCAGGCCGGCCTGCTTCAGCCATTCAAACAGACGCCGCCCGCTGCCGGCGTTGAACGGCCGCCCGGTCTGCTGCTCGGTCGAGCCTGGGGCCTGCCCCACGACCATCAGGCGTGCCCCGATCCGCCCGGAGAAAACCGCAGGCGGGGTGACGGGGAAGCCGGCTTGCACGCACATCTGGCAGGCCAGCATTTGGCGCTGAACGCAATCCAGGGCCGACTTGCGCTCGCGGACTTTCACCCTGGGGCCAGTTCGAGATAGGCGCGCTGGATCCGCCGGGCATCCACGTCCATCACCGGACTCTCGCAGAGGATCCGGCCGGCGCATCCGGAAGCGTGCAGCGCCTGGAGCAACTCCTCGAGCCGGAGATCCGAGTCGCCGAGCATCAGATGGTGACGCTCCCCCTTGGGCCCGTACTCGATGCCTGAGAGATGACAGTGAAGCCTGCGTAACGCTGCGGCGCCCAGCACCTCGGCGTACGCACCCAGGGCCAGCTCCCATTCGCCACGGCTGTTCATCGAGCCGTCTCCCGCCCGGGCGTGCAGGTGGGAGAAATCGAGGCACGGCTCCACGCCAGGGACCTCGCGGGCAAGGATCAATACGTCGGCCAGCGAGCCGAGCATGGCGGACTTGCCCATGGTCTCTGGCCGCAAGGTCACGGGATTGCCTGCGCTCCGCAGCTCCGCCACGCACCCGCGCAGGCGCTCCGTTGCCAGCGGCAGGACTTCAGCCGGATCTCGCCCGAAGTACGATCCCGGATGGAAAACGATGTCCGTCGCCCCTGCCAGGTTGCCGAAGTGTGCAGCATCCATCAGCCGTTTGCGGCTCTTGGGCCATTCCTGATCGTGGGCGTTCAAGTTGATGAAGTACGGGGCATGCACGCTCAGGTGAACCCCGGCTTCGGCCGCGGCGCGGCGGATGTCTGCGCAGGTCGCCTCCTTCACTCTGACCGACTGTACCCAGGCGAGCTCGTAGGCGTGCAGCCCGAGCGTGGCCAGGTGCTGAGCCGCGCCCGCCGAACCGCCGGGCTTCTTCGGCGTCGAGGCAGGGGCACCGACCGTTCCGAACACGAATCCTGGAGCACTCACTGGCTGCATGTTGTCCCTCGCGGTTGAGCTGCTGGGCTCGGTGGCGTCGGAGGCGGGCATCGTGCCCGGGACCCAGGCTGCCTCAGAGGGCATGCCTGGCGTTGGGCGGCGGGGATTCCGGCCGGTCAGGGGACGGCTGCGTCCTTGCGAAGCGATCCGGTCTTGGGCGTCGGCTCGCGCGGGATCGAGAAAGAGAATGTTGCCCCTTGCCCGGGAGGGCTGGTGACCCATATTCGCCCGCCGTGCTGCTCGATCACCGTCTTGGCCAGGGCCAGCCCGAGGCCGGTGCCCTCGACCGGGTTGTTCGGGTCTCGCACCGTCACCTGCCCGCGGAACAGGTGCTCGAAAACCCGCGGCAATTCATCTTCTGGGATGCCGGGGCCATTGTCGCTGACGCTGAGAGTGATCTGTTCGTCGTCCCAGCTGACGCTGATGCGGATCGTCCCCTGGGGGTTGGTGTACTTGATGGCATTGCTCAGCAGGTTGCTCATCACCGAATTGAGCCGGCTTGGATCGCCGATGATCAACAGCGACTCACTGGGCGGGTCGTAGATGATCTTGTGCTTGCGCGCTTCCGCCAGCGGCCGCAAGTCCTCGATCGCCCGGCGGACCAGGTCGTTCACCTGGCAGGGTTCACTGCGCAAATTGGCCGTGGACTCCACCCGGATGGTCTCCAGCAGGCCGGTGATCAGATTGGTCATGCTGTCGGTGGCGCGCTGCATCATGTTGAGCGCCTTGCGCTGCTGGTCGCTGAGCGGGGCGTCATTGAGCAGATCCGCGCCGAGCCGGATGGCGTTGAGCGGGTTCTTCAGGTCGTGGGCGGCGGTGCCCAGGAGCTGCGAGCGCATATGGTCGATCTGCTTCAGCGCCGTGATGTCTTGCATTACCGCCACGCGCCCAACATCGATTACCTCGCTGACGGTCGCATACATCACGCGTTCGGTTGGCGTGGTGATCTCCATCGTCGCTGGCAGATCGCTGTCACCTCGCATCAGCAATTCGCCCAAGGGGTGACCGACGAAGATCTCCCAGGCCGGCCGGCCGACGGCGCGGTCGGGGTTGATGCGGAAGGACTGGCTGGCGGCCTTGTTGACCAGGATGATCCGTCCGGCGCGGTCGGTGAGCACCACTGCGTCAGCGGTCTCAACCAGCGTGGCCTCCAATCTGCGGCGCTCTTCGGCCACACGCTGGAACAGGTTGGCGTTGTCGAGGGCAATGGCGGCCCAGGAGGCAACCGAAGACAGCACCTGCTGATCCGCTTCGGTGAAGGAGCCCACAGGGTGATTGATGGCCTCGATGACCCCCAGCACCTCGCCGCGCGTCTCGAGCGGAACGCAGAGTATCGAACTGGTAAGCAAGCCCGTCTGGCCGTCGATCGCGCTCTGGTAGAGCGGGTTGGTGCGGACGTCGTTCACGATCAGCGGTTGGCGGTTGCGCGTGACCCAGCCGGCGATGCCCTCCTCCAGCCGGATGGCGACATCACGGATGCGCAGCTCCGCGCCGCCGCTGGCCTTGAGCACCAATTTCTCGCCGGGCTCGTCCAGCAGGAAGAGCACGCACGCCTCGGCCTGGATCAGGCGCTGGGCGTTGCGCATGGCGTTTTCCAGCGCAGTTTCCAGTTCAAGCGTGGAGGTGAGGTCACGCCCGATCTCGGCCAGCACCAGCAGCTGGTCGGCGCGCGAGGTTGCCTCGCCGAAGTGGATCGCATCCTGCAGGCCGACGGCGCCGATGCTCAAGATCGCCTGGGCAAGCTCCATCTCCTGGTCGTTGATCTGGCGCCCCAACTGCTGGTAGAGCAGGCGCACCAGGCCTAGCGCCTGATTGCTGGTGGTGAGGGGGAAGATCGCCGCCGCCTCAACCCCCTCCGCCTGAAGCATGCTCAGGTCACGCGCCGAGCCTACCGCCGGGGTTTGACTGAGCGTGGCAGGGCGCAGATGCTCGAGCACCTGGCCATGCAGCGGGTAGTCCGGAATCGATTCAACCGTCTCGGCTTGCACGTTCTGCTGAAGGCCCTTGCCGAGTCGAGGCCGGAAGCGCGCCGTCCGCGACCGGCCATCGCTGAGCAAGGTGATCTCGCAGCAATCGGCGGATGTGGCGCGCAGCAGGTGTGTCGCGGTCTGACGAACCACCTCATCCCGGTCCCGGGTGCTGGTGATGGCGTTGGTCGCCTGGTAAAGCAAGGTCAGCTTGTGGAGCAAATAGCTCTGGCCGGCGCTCTGTCGGGCGAAGGCCAGGATCTCCGCCGCGCGCGCCGCCAGCACGTCGAGCGTGGACAGCGCCTCGGAGGGGAAGGGCTTGCCGGAATCCGTCCCGACGAAGAGTAGTCCGATGGATTGGCCGGCGGCAATGCACGGTGCGCAGGCAACCGATCCCGGTGCGAGGGGAAGACCCAGGCTGGTGCCGCCGTCGCCGGAAGCAGCCGAGCGCCGGGTGCGCAGGGCAGTGCGCAGCACGGGGTGTTCCGCCGAGTGCGAGATCCGCCCAAGCGCCGACAGGCTCACCCCCTGAGCGAAGCGCGGACCGAAGCCGGCGCTGGCCTCTTCGAATTCGTATAGCGCGGCACGCTGCGTGCCAAGCAGGGAACAGGCCGTCTCCAGCACGCCGGCCAGCGCCTGAGCTGGGTTGTAAATATCGAAGCTGGCGGTCGCCGCCCGGTAGAGAGTGTCTGTACGCGGATTGGCTGGAGCGGTCATCGCATCGAGGTTTCCGGGTGGGTCACAGGGTGCGAACAGCCTGGATTATGTCACAGATGGACGGGCGTGACAAACACCCGGAGGTCTAGTGCTCGGAGGCGCCGGGTCCCCCGGTCAGCCGCCAAACAGGCGGCCTAGCAGCGGAGGGCCGAGGATCAGCAGACCGATCATGCCAGCCGCAGCCGACGCCACCAGCACGGCCGCAGCGCCCACGTCTTTCCCGATCCGCGCCACCGGATGCAGATCGGGGCTGGCCAGGTCGACGGCGGCCTCCAATGCGGTGTTGACGAACTCGGCAGACCAGACCAGGCCGATGGCCAGGACCAGCAAGGCCCATTCGGCTCGAGCAAGCCCGAGCCAGCCTGCCAGGCCCAAGACGCAGGCTGTAGCGAGGGCATGCAGCCAGGCGTTGCGCTGGGTGCGCAGCACGTACTGCAGGCCGGAAAGCGCATGGCGGAATGAGCGCAACCGTGAACGGGCGCGGTGGTCGGCGTCAAGCTCCTTCATTGCGGGCGGGGTTCCCCTTCCTTAGATCGCTCAAGATCTCATTCTGGATGTACCACATCTGACGCCTGCCAGCGGGCGTATCGTGATCAAGGCCGAGAAGATGCAGGACTCCGTGAACAACCAGCAGCTGCAGTTCCTCCGCTGGATCGCGGCGATTTCGGGCAGCCTGCGTCAGGGCGACGGGAACGCAAACCGCGAGATCGCCGAAGTAGCGTCCGGCGGCATCCGCCGCGCCTTCGCCGCCGGGGAATGCCAACACGTCCGTTGGGCGGTCGGTGCCGAGGAAGGTGGCGTTCAAGTGCTGCATGTGATCGGTTCCGGCGAGCAGAACGGTCAGGCTCCCGGCATCCGCCGACTGGTGTTGCAGGGCGGCCCGGGCGGCACGCGTTAATCCGCGACGGAAGGAACCCAGGCCAGGCTCGGCATACACTGCCACCGAGTGCCTCATGGCTCCAGGCTGGCCGCATCCGGGACCGCCGGTGCTTCGCCAGTGCCATTGCCATTCGCCTCGGGGTAGCGGATGCGCGGGTGGTAGATGCTGCGCAGGCTGCTCACAAGCGACCGCCGGATGTTGTCGAGATCGCGCAGCGTGAGCTCGGTACGGTCGAGCTGCCCCTTGGACAGCCGGTCCTCCACCACCCACCGGACCAGCTCTTCGATCTCCTCGTCGCTCTCAGGCGAGTCGGCGCGCGCCTTGGCCTCGACCCCGTCGGCCAGCATCAAGATGGCCGACTCGCGCGTGCGCGGGCGCGGCCCGGGGTAGATGAAATCCCTGCGATTAACTCGTTCTTTGTCGCCGCCGGCTGCCTCGAGCGCGCTCTGAAGCTGGTAGGTGGCCTCGAGCGTTCCATGGTGCTCAGGGATGAAGGCTGCGATGCGACTGGGTAGACGGTGCTTGCGTGCCAGTTCTAGGCCGTCGGTGACGTGTGAGACGATCAGGCTGGCACTGGTGGTCGGGTCCAGCTGCTCATGGATGTTCTGGCCTGGCACCTGGTTTTCAATGAAGAACTGCGGTCGGATCGCCTTTCCGGCGTCGTGATACAGCGCACCGACGCGTACGAGCAGGGCGTTGGCCCCCACGGCGCGCGCTGCCTGCTCGGCAAGGTTGGCGACCTGCAGGCTGTGCTGGTAAGTTCCCGGGGCGTTGCGCAGGATGTACTGAAGCAGCGGATGATCTGGCCGGGACAGATCGATCAACTGCAGGTTGGACGTTCCGCCCAGCAGACTGCCGGCCAGCAGGACGAAGCCGAAGGCCAAACTGGCAGCCAGCAGTCCGTTCAGCGCCCCGGCAATGAGCAGCGTCGTCTTGCCCACCAGATCGGTCATCGGGTCGGGGAAGCGAAAGAGCACGATCACCGCGATCGCTCCCAACGAGCCCGCCGCGCCGGCCCAGAGGAAGACACTGATCCGCTCGGCGCGGCCGATGACCAGGGAGGCGATGCAGCCCGACAGCGCCATGTACAGACCGATCTCCAGGCCGCGCGGCGCCAGATAGCCTGCGACTGCCCCGATCGCCAGCGAGGACAACACGCCCATCCCAGGCGAGAGGAGCACGGTCAAGACCATCGGGACGGCTGCCGCCGGGAAGATGTACGGCAGCACGGTGCGCTCCGGAACCATCGCCTGAAGCGTCAGCGCGGTCAGCACAAATGCGAGGCTGATCACAACCGCCAGCCGGGCCGAGGTGATCTGCCGGCGGTGGGTGCGGTACAGGTACAGGGCGATGGTGCAACCGAGCAGGCTGACCAGCAGTCCGCGCAACGCGATTTCCTGCCAGCGGTCAGGCGGCTGGATGAGGCCGTAGGCCTGCAGGGCTTCCACGTCGATCGGCCGGACAACCTGGCCGCGGGCGACGACGGTCTCCCCCGCGGCGAAGCTCAGTGTGACCGGCTCGACACGCTGGCGGGCGGCATCCTGGGCTTCACGCGTCAATTGCTCGTTGTACAGGGCGTTGGGCGCCACAAAGGCCGACGCCAGGCTGGACACCAATCCGGCCTGTGCCTCGGGCAGGCTGATGCTGACCAGCGCCGGCACGGCGCGTCGCGCGTCATTGAGCGAGCCCTCGCGGATCTCGGCCCGCATGACCTGCTCGAGCACGGCCAGCGCTTCAAGCTGGACCGCCTGCCAGCGAGCATCCGCCAGCTGTAAGAGCTGCTGCCCGTCCTCGGGCGCAAGCCGGATATCGGACAGGGCTGCCAGGTCGGCGAGCTTCTCCTCCGCAGCTGCAAACTCGTCGCCGCGCACCGAGTCGATGTAGTTGAGCGTGCTGCGCAGACGCTGGATCTGCTCGCGGGCGACCCGGCTGTCCGGCGGATCGAACACCGGCTCCACTGCCGCAGCTGCCATCTGACGCGCTTCCTCGGTGCGGAGCTCGCTGACATAGGCTAGCGCAAACGGCGCCTGGACGTCCTGCAGGACGACCTGGCCCGCTTCCACCGCCACGCCAGCCGAGCGCTGGTTGATCGGGAGGGAGAGCGCAGCTGTGGCTCCGACCAGTCCAAGCAGGAAGATCACGCCCAGCCGCGCCGCACTCCAGGCAGATGACATCCGCTCGCGCATAGGACGTTTGGGTTGAGGCGATGGGTCCATGGGCCGGCTACAGGGAGGTCAGCAGCTGCCGCACACGTTCGCTGACGGCCTTGCCGTCGGCCCTGCCTTGCAGGCGCGGCATCAGCACCTTCATGACCTTGCCTTGGTCCGCCGGAGTTGTGGCGCCGGTTTCCTCGATCGCCTGGCGCGCCAGGCTGGCCAACTCCTCTTCACTGAGCGGTTGGGGCAGGTAAGACCGCAGCACGGCCAGTTCGGCCTGGGCAGCCTCGGCCAGATCCGGGCGGGCGGCGCGTTCGGAATCCTGAATCGTTTCGTGGCGCGCCTTGACCTCTCTGTGCAGTACAGCGACCATCGCTGCCTCATCGAGCTCACCCCGCTTCTCGACTTCGGCCAGCTTGACCGCGGAGAGCACCATGCGCAGCGTTCGCTTGCGCACGTCGTCGCCGCTGCGCATGGAGTCCTTGAGATCGGCTTCCAGTTGTGTCCGTGAGGGCATGCGCCCATTATACCGAGGACCGCAGGGCCGGGGAAGGCGGGCGGATGAGATCCAGTGAGACCGGACCGCTCCCTCCCGTACCCGTCGAATGCTGGCACGATCTGTGCTCGGTACCCATTGCAGCCTGGCGCCTGCGGCTGCGCTTGAACGGGGCAGTGGAAGAACTGCGCTTCGAGGGAAGGCGAGAGAGGGGAGCGTGGGATGGTCAGCAGACAGGTGTCGTCTTTCCTGCGGCCATGCAGTCTTCCGGCGCGGCGATTCGCCTCGTCTGTTCGCCTGCATAGGGGACAGCCTGTCAGGCCGGCTGGGTGATCCTTCCGCAGTGCCGCGGGACCCAGCACCCTGGTTGCTGGACCCCAAGTGGGTGGTGAGACGCGAGTCAAGGAACTTGGTCACGCGAAGCAGGAGGCCCGCGCCAGGCAGGAGACCTCATCTGCCGGCAACGGTTGAAGGCGGTTCAGGGGAGCGGCGCCGGGGCAGCCCCGTCCCTCCGCAGCAGCGCTGCCTCGAGCTGGCTTCCCTGCACGCCGGTGATGCGCACACTCGAGCATTGCGCGCGGAGGTTGCGTGGGGACCATGCCGACACGGCCAGGCCGCTGCCAGTCAGGCCTCGCAGCAGCCAGCCTTCCCCTTCGGCGGGCAAGGCGCTGACCCACAGCGCGGCGGCCACGGCGCCGACCTGCGCGGACAGCGCGGCCTGCCGTGTCCGGCTCGCCAGGCTGCGTAGTGTGTGCACCCGTCGGCGCACCTCGGCCGGATCGACTTGACCCGGCATCTTGGCCGCCAGCGTCCCCGGGCGGGGAGAGTAGCCGAAGATGTGAGCGCCTTCGAATCCGATCGCTTCGACAAAGCGCAGGCTCTCATTGAACTCCGCCTTGTCCTCGCCCGGAAATCCCGCCATCAAGTCGGTAGTCAGTGCCAAACCGGGGATCGCCGCGCGGGCGCTCGCTGCGAGCCGAGCGAATTCTGCCGGGCTGATCGGGCGCTGCATGCGCTCGAGCGTTGCATGGGAACCGGATTGCAGCGGGAGGTGGAGCTGGCGGCACAGCCGATCGTCCTGCCACAGGGATAGCAGGCCGTCGCTCACATTCCAGGGCTCGATGGACGACAGACGCAGGCGGGCGCCCTGCGTTTCGCTCAAGATCAGCCGGATGAGGCTCTCCAAACCCGACCGCTCACCCAGGTCCATCCCGTAGGCGCCCAGTTGCACTCCGCACAACACGATCTCGCACGCGCCTCCCGCGACGGACTGCAGTACGCGCTGCAAGACAATGGACGGCGGGACGCTGCGAGCTGGGCCGCGCACGAGGCGCGTCAGACAGAAGGCGCAGATCGAACTGCATCCTTCCTGCGCCTTGATGAAGCCGCGCACGCGATGGCGCTTGCCGGGGATGGGGGACCGTGCGACTTCGCCGCCGGAGGCCAGCCGCCGGGCACGATCCCCGAGGACAAGCGAGGCGATCGTGTGCTTTCGGGAATTGGGGACGACCTCCGCCTGGGGTGCGACCCGCCTGGCCGCGCCTGCATCGAGCGTCGCCCAGCACCCGGTGAGGATCAAGCGCGCTTGTGGGTTGCGGCGGTGCGCCCGACGCGCCAACCGCCTGGAATCCGCCGCGGCGTCTTGTGTGACGGCGCAGGTGTTGAGCACGACGACCTCGCCAAGTTCGGGGGATTCCACCAGGTGCGCTTCGCCCAGGCGCAGGTCGGCAGCCATCAGCTCGAGTTCGCTCTGGTTGAGCCGGCAGCCGACGCTGTCCAGGAACACCCTCATGGTGCGGGGGGTGGCTCGGCCTGGCGCACGGCGAAGTTGTCGAACGCAACGCGCGTGCCGGGAAGCTCATACGTGCCAGCGAGCAGCCCAACATCTCCCTCGGAGAATGAGGCGTCGCTGGCCTGCCGCACCGGGACGCCATTGATGCTGAGTGTCAGCCGCGTCCCGCTGCACTCCGCGCGCAGCTGGTTGGTCGAACGGCCTTGCAGGATCATGTCGGAAGGCAGCATCGCGGCATCATTGAACATCCGCTCCACCCCGCCGATGCGCTGGCCAATCCCGGCGAACCCATCGGCGGAGATCAGGAAGAAGTAGAAGTTTTCCGGGTCCTGATAGCGGCAGATCAGTCCAAGCGCGTTGTTGTCCGGCCCATCTGTGACGGTGGCGTCCACCTCCAGGGTCACGTTCTCGAAGCGCAGGCCCGGCCTGGCCCAGGCGATGCGATCGGGCTGATAGACCGTGATCTGGTAAGCGCCGCCGGAGTAGTCCGACTCGAGGCTGGCGTCGCGGTAGCGATCCCAGCCGCTCGAGGTGCGGGAGAAGTCGTCCTTGAACAGGAGGGTGCCGGGCTGGGGCGCCGACAGGAGTCCAGAACAGCCCGCGAGCCATGCAGCCAGGCCGGTGGAGACAATCGCCGTGAGCGCAGTGCGGGATAGTGGGCGGGGCCAGGTTGACGAATGCATGGGCGCAGGTCGCATTCTAGCATGCCCTCCGGCGGGGCGACTTGCAGCTGTGCCGAGTGGGCTCAAGCAGTCGGCCGGACCAGACTGGCGGGCGCGGGGTCAGCCCGTCGGTGCCTCCAGCGACCGTCGAGCGAGCTCGGCGTACGCTCCCTCGGGATCGATCCGCAGCACGGACTCAAAGGCGGCGCGTGCACCGGCGGGGTCGGCCAGCGACAGCCGCGCCAGCCCCAGGTGGTAATGGGATGCGGGCGAACCCGGGTCCAGCCGGATCGACGTGCGCAGCAGTCGGTCCGCCAGCAACACATTGCCCTCCAGGAGATGGGCGTGGCCGAGCAGGTCCCATCCCTCAGCACTTGCCGGGTCGAGGGCAACGGCGTTCCGGGCGGCGGGGAGGGCCAGCCCGGCGGGGTCCACACCTTGATGGAGTGAGAACTGCGCCAGCAGCCGCCAGTAGGCCGGATCGGTCCCGGCGGCTTCCGCGGCGAAACGGTAGTTGCGCGCCGCCTGGGGGAAGTCACCGGCCGAGAGCTGCGCGGCGGCCAGCTCGGCCAGGAGGGCCGGACTCTCTGGGTCAAGCTCGAGGGCCGCCTCCAGCACAGGAATGGCGGAGGAGGGAGCACCGCCTTGGCGCAGGGCCATCCCCTCCAGAAGGTAGGGAAGCACCACCTCCGGGGACTGGAGGCGGAGCGCGCGCAAGCGAACTATCGCCTGCGGATCGGCAGGGGATTGGGCGAACGCCAGGTAGGCTTGTGCGCTGGTGTCGCTCGGCTGGAGTCCGGCGGCGCGCTCGAAGGCCAGGGCGGCCTCCTCAAAGCGCCCGTACTTCAGGAGGACCTGGCCCGACCGCATGCTTGATTCGAAGGCGCTCGCCCCGGCCGAAGCGCGCAGCAGCGCCTCCAGGTCGGCCAGCAAGGGATCATCGGCCCCGGCTGCGCGGGCAGCGAGGATTGCCGACAGTGCGGTCTCAGGTCGCAACGCTGCGCTGAAAATCGACCGGAGGTGCAGCATCTCCGCGTCAGCCGGGGCGAGACTCAGCGACGTCTCAAGCTCCTCCAGCGCCCGCTCGACCTCTCCGCTGGCGATCAGCGCCTGGGCGCGGAGCCGGCGCAACCGGGTCGAGTCCTGGCAGGCGGCGGGGAGAGGCTCGAGGGCGGCGAGTTCGCCGGCTCGCACCCGCGCCTCCAACCTGAGGCATTCCATATCCGGGGCGCCCGGATGGGAGATCAGGGACTGTTCCATGTGGGACAACGCGCCTGCCGGGTCGTTGGCGTCGAGGGCGGCGTAGGCTGCCGGCCGGTGGAGCATCGTCAGTGAGGGTTCAAGGCGCAGGACCGTGTCCAGCGCCCGCAAAGCCCCTGGGGCATCGCCCTGCACCAGGGCGGTTCGGGCGCGGGAAAGCTGCTCGTCTAGCTGGAGGGGGGCAGCCGCTGGTGCCAGCCCGGCCAGGATCGCTGCCGCCAACAGCAGCAGCAGGCCGCGCATCACCCTGGGACTCAAGTGGGGCTCCTTCATCATTCCGGCCCAGGATTATAGCCAGGACGAGACGCTCACGTGTCCGGGTTGCGTGCCGCGGCTCACCCTGAGGGCGTGACCTTCAACGGTTGAGTGCCGGATTCCCAGACGCTATAATCGGCGCAATCCCTGTGAGGCCGGATGGAATTCTCGCTGACGTCTGAGCAGCTGATGGTTCAGCGCATGGTGCGTGACTTCGCTCAGAAGGAGGCCGCGCCGCGGATCAAGGAGCTGGACCGGGACCAGCGCGCGGATCCCGGGCTGATCCAGCGTATGGGCGCCCTGGGCTTGCTCGGAATCTGCCTTCCGGTTCGCTATGGCGGTCAGGGACTGGACTACATCAGCCTGGGACTGGTCTGTGAGGAGCTGGAGTACGTTGACTCCAGCTTGCGCGTCGTGCTCTCGGTCCATTTGGGCCTCAACTCGCTGGGCCTGCTGCAGTGGGGGAGTGAGGCTCAGAAGCTCCGCTACCTGGTCCCTCAGGCGACCGGTGAAAAGGTGGCGGGGTTCGCCCTGACGGAACCCGGGGCCGGCTCGGATGTGGCGGGGCTCGCCTCGACGGCTCGGCCGGTGGACGGCGGCTACCAACTCCAGGGTGAGAAGACCTGGATCTCGCTGGCCGGGCTGGCTGACCATGTTTTGTGGTTCGCTCGCACAGCCACCGAGGCGGCCGACCCCCACCAGGCCCTGACCGCATTCATCCTTGAGACCGACCGCCCGGGCGTCCAACGCGGAGACCTGCACGGCAAGCTGGGTATCCGCGCCGGGTCCACCGGCTGGCTGGCCTGCGACCAGGTGTTCGTGCCTGTGGAGAATCGGCTCGGCGAGGAGGGGGAGGGGTTCCGCATCGCCATGGCTTGTCTGGACGGCGGCCGGTATACCGTCGCCTCCGGGGCGGCTGGCTTGATCCGCGCCTGCCTCGATGCCAGCGTGCGCTATGCCCAGGAGCGCCGGGTGTTCGGCAAACCGCTGGCGGAAGTGCAGTTGATCGAGCAGAAGATCGCCGGGATGGCCCAGGCCCACGCTATTGCCCGCCTGCTGTACCTGCAGGCAGGTTGGATGAAGAATCAGGGGCTGCGCAACACCCGCGAGACCTCGATGGCCAAATGGTATGCTACCGAGGCCGCCTTCGCCTGTGCCTCGCAGGCCGTACAGGTTCACGGCGCCTACGGGTACAGCGATGAATACGACGTCGAGCGCTTCCTGCGCAACGCCCGGGGAGCGATGATCTATGAGGGAACCAGCGAGATCCACACGCTGATCCAGGCCGGATACGCCCTCGGCGCCCGGGTGGATACGCCGCTTCGTTGCGAGCTTCCAGCCTACGACCCTGCGGTCTGGTCTGCGCCGGGCTCAGATTGAGAGCCAATCCAGCGGCCGGATGCGCTGCATCCGGCGCGCAACCGGAGAACCTGATCGCCTCGCGGATGCGGGGCAGAACCGAAGGGAGGATAAATACTTGAACATCGTCGTGTGTGTGAAACAGACTCCCGACACTGCGGCCACAGTCACGGTGCAGGACGGGAAGGTATCCTGGGGGGACGCCCCGCTCGTGATCAACCCCTGGGACGAGTTCGCCGTCGAGCAGGCGTTGCGCACCAAGGAGGCGCACGGGGGCAAGGTGACTGCCCTCAGCCTGGGTCCGGAGGCAGCCAAGGAAGCGCTGAAGCATGCGCTGGCCATGGGCTGCGATGAGGCGGTCCTGGTCAGTGATCCGGCGATCAGTGCGCCGGATTCGCTGGTGGTCTCCACGGTGCTGGCGGCAGCGATTGCCAAGCTGGGGGAGGTCGACCTGGTGTTCTTCGGACGTCAGGCGGTAGACAGCGACACCGGCCTGACGGGCGCACAGGTGGCGCGACGTCTCGGCTGGCCGTCGTTGAGCCTGGCGGCGGCCGTGACGGCGCTCGACCCCGGTGCAAAGACCATCACCGTAGCGCGCATGCTGGACGAAGGACGGCAGGAGGTTAAAGCGCCCCTGCCGGCCGTGGTCAGCGTGACCAAGGAGATCTGCGAGCCGCGCTATCCGTCGTTCATGGGCATCCGCAAGGCCTCGAAGGCGCCGATCCCTGTCTGGTCGTTGGCGGAGATCGGGATCTCGGCCGCGCCACAATCGGTGTTGACCTGGCCCGAGGTTTTCGCTCCGCCCAAGATCGAAACCCAGTGCGAGATCGTCGCCGGAGACTCGGCGGTGGCCAAGGCAGCCGCCCTCGCCGCGCGCTTGATCGAGGAGAAGGTGATCTGATGGCCGCCAAAGTCTTCGTATACCTCGATCACTTCAACGGCCAGATCCTGCCGGCCTCGCTGGAAACCATCGGCGCGGCGAAGACTGCCGCCGCCGCTCTGGGCAGTCCATTGGCGGCGCTGGTGGTGGGCCCGGAGGCCCAGTCAGTTGCGATTCAGGCAATCCAGCACGGCGCCGATGAGGCCTGGGTGGCCGATGCCGCCGAACTCAAGGACTTTCGCGCCGAGGCCTACGCCACAGTGGTCTCCAAGGCGCTGAAGGACGCCGGCGCAGAGGTGTTCATGCTCCCGGCGACCTCGCGGACCCGCGAGCTGGCGGCCATGGTGGCCGTCGATCTGGCGACCGGCGTGGCGCCGGACGTAGTCGCCTTCGAAGTCAAGGACGGAAAACTGCTGGCCACGCGTCCGGTGTACGCCGGCAAGCTGATGACCAAGGTGATGATGCCGCAGGCCCTCCCCCAGATCTTGCTGATCCGCGGGCGGGTGTTCCCGCGTCCAGAACCGGATGCCGCTCGCTCGGGTCCGGTCAACAAGCTCGACGCCGCGGTCGGCACTGTGAAATCCGAAGTGCTCGGCTACAAGCCGAGTGACGGCGGGGTCAGCCTGACCGACGCCGGAGTCATCGTGAGTGGCGGGCGTGGGGTGTCGAACAATCCCTCGCTCACCCCGCCGGCGGAGATCACGGACGAACGCGAGAAGGAGATCTGGCGCGCACAGAAGGGCTTTGAGCTGGTGCGCCAGCTGGCGGCTGTGCTGGGTGGAGCCGTCGGGGCCAGCCGCGCCGCAGTCGATGCCGGCTATGTCCCCTACTCCTTCCAGGTCGGGCAGACCGGGAAGGTCGTCTCACCTGATCTGTACATTGCCTGCGGCGTGTCCGGGGCAATCCAGCACTTGGCTGGCATGCGCACCTCGAAGACGATCGTTGCCATCAACAAGGATTCCGAGGCGCCGATCTTCAAGGTGGCCCGCTTCGGGGTTGTCGGCGACCTGTATGAGGTGCTCCCGGCGCTGGCGAAGGAGCTCGGCTCCCGACTGGGCAAGTAACCATCCGTTGTGAGGAACCAGAACCAGGCGTGCCCGGCCGCATGCGGCCGGGCACGTTCGTGTTGGCGTGATCAGAGCTCGCCAAGCCCCACGGAATGGAGGCTGTGGGAACCCAACTCAATCAGAAGGGCTCGATTCCGAGGGCACCCCCTGGTTGTCGCAGCGCTGCCACTCTGCCAGGGCGACAGCCGCCCGGCGGCGCTGGCCCTGCGACCAGCCCGGCTCAGCGGCCATGCGCCGTAGGTGCAGCAGGATGGCCTGACGATCCACCTCGTCAAGCGCGGCGAGCTGGGGCGTCACCCGCTCAGGAGTCTCAGACAGCACATCGCTCCAGAACTGCTCGAGGCTAGCGGCCATGCTGCGATTGTAACCCGGAGGACGAGACCACCCTGGCCGGTCGCAGTGGGTGCGCAGGGTGCACTGTGCACGCCGCTCTGCAGGCCTGGCTCTGTTAGAATTGCCTCAACCGCTGCGCTGGGGCGTCGAATGACCGCCACAGGTTCGTTCACCTTGGTCCTGCACTCGCACCTTCCGTACGCCCGCCAGGCCGGCCGTTGGCCCCACGGTGAAGAGTGGCTGCATGAGGCCGCCGCGGAGACCTACATCCCGTTGCTGAATGCCCTGTACGATCTGCAGGCCGAGGGGGTGGCTGCTCGCGTGACGCTCACCCTCACCCCGATCCTGCTCGAGCAGCTGGCGGACGAAGATGTCCGCCGGAACTTCCTGGAGTACGTCGACCAGAAGATCGCTGCCGCTTCGGCCGACGTGCCCCGCTTCGAGCTCGCCCAGGACCCGCACATGGCCTATCTCGCCGGCTTCTATCGCGATTTCTACGGTGGGGTGAAACGCAGCTTTGTGGAACGCTATCGCGGTGACCTGGTCGGTGCATTCCGCCGGCTGCAGGACGATGGGCTGCTCGAGATCGCGACCTGCGCAGCCACTCATGGGTATCTGCCGTTGCTGGATCGGGATGAGTCGATCAACCTGCAGCTTCGCGCCGCGATTGAAGCCTACAAGCGGCACTTCGGCCGAGCGCCGCGTTCGATCTGGCTTCCTGAGTGCGCCTACCGGCCTGCCTACATCACCGATGACGGACGCAGGCGGCCGGGCCTCGAGGACTTCCTGGCGGCGCACGACCTTCGGCTGTTCTTCGCCGAGACGCACATGATTGAAGGTGGACGGCCGGTCGGGGTCGCCGCAGGTGAGGCGATCGGACCGTACGGGGCGATCACCCGCCGCTACCTGGTCCCGTTCTCGGAGGTGCATCCGGAGCAGCCGGCGACGACCTTCCACCTTTACTACGTCAATTCACCCGGCGTTGCGGTTCTGGGGCGGAACAACCGTACCGGCCAGCAGGTGTGGAGCGCGGAATGGGGGTACCCCGGTGACTTCGACTACCGCGAGTTCCACAAGAAAGACGGCGTTTCCGGCATGCAGTATTGGAGGGTATCGGGGGCGCGGGTCGAGCTGGGGGAGAAGGATGTCTACCACCCGGACTGGGCAGCCTGGAAGGTGGGTGAACACAGCCGCCACTTCGCCTACCTGGTCTCGGATCTGCTGCAGGCCTACCACGCCGAGACCAGGCTACACGGCATCATCGCCGCCAACTACGACACCGAGCTGTTCGGCCACTGGTGGTTCGAAGGCGTCGAGTGGATCAAGTGCGTGCTGCGCGAGCTGGCGGCCTCGGACAGCGTGCAGCTGACCACCGCCTCAGACTTCCTGGACCAGCACCCACCGACGACCGCCATCAGCCTTCCCGAAGGATCCTGGGGCGCTGGAGGAACGCACTTCGTCTGGGACAACGCCGAGACCCATTGGATGTGGCCGGTGATCCACGAGTGCGAGGCGCGTATGCTAAAGGCCGTGGAGAAGTACAAGGCGGCCAGCGGAGGCGAGCGCACGCTGCTCAACCAGGTCGGCCGCGAACTGCTTCTGCTGCAGTCTTCAGACTGGCCCTTCCTGGTGACCACCGGCCAGGCCAAGGAATACGCCATTCAGCGGTTTGTGCAGCATGTCGATCGCTTCAATGCATTGCTCGACTCGCTTGACCGAGGCGCACCGGACCTAGATCTCACTGCCGAGCTCTGGGAGAAGGACAAGGTGTTCCCGGAGATCGACTTCCGCTGGTTTGCCCGGTGAATGTTCTCTTCCTGGCGGCAGAGGCGACCCCCCTCAGCAAGGTCGGCGGACTGGGCGATGTCGCCGGAGAGCTGCCCGGCGCGCTGCGGCAGCTCGGACTCGATGTTCGATGCGCGCTGCCGCTGCACGCAAGCACCGATACCCACGGCCTGACGGTCGAGCGCACGCTGCGGCTGTACATCCCGAGAGGCGGAGCGACGGTCCCGGCAGCAGTCCACCTGGCCCGGTTGGGAGACCTGCCGTTCTGGTTGGTCGACTCGGATGAGATTCGGGCTGCACCCTCGATCTACTCACATCCGGCCCTCGACGGGGAGAAGTATCTCTTGTTCTGCCGCGCGGCCCTCTCGGCTTGCGAGGCGCTGGGCTGGATCCCGGACATCGTCCACGCCAATGACTGGCATACCGCGCCGGCCGTCGCCTGGTCACGCCACTTGCGCTTGGCTGATCCAGTCTGGGCCGGCAGCCACTCGGTCCTGACGATCCACAATCTCGCCTATCTGGGCGCCGGCAGTGAGGCGGCGTTGGAGGCCTACTCGCTGCCCAGACCGGGTGTGGCCGGTCTGCCGCCCTGGGCCCAGAGCATGCCGCTGCCCCTCGGCCTTGTGGCCGCCGATGGGGTGACAACGGTCAGCCCATCCTACGCAGCCGAGATCCGCACGCCTGAGTTGGGCTGCGGACTGGATGGGGTGCTGACTGCGCTCGGCGAGCGCCTGCAGGGCATCCTCAACGGCATCGACCCACAGGTCTGGAACCCGGCAACCGACGAGGCGCTGCCGCACCGCTTCTCGGCCGATGCTCTCGCCGGCCGCGCAGGCAACAAGCTGGAGCTTCAGCGTGAGCTCGGGCTTGCGCAGAGAGCCGATGTCGCTCTGATGGCGATGGTGACCCGGATGGACTTCCAGAAGGGGGTCGACCTGGTGCTCGAGGCGCTTCCCGCGCTGCTGGACCTCCCTTGGCAGTTTGTCCTGCTTGGGACGGGTGAGCAGACGCTGGAGGTCAGCTCGCGTGCGCTGGCCGCCGCGCATCCGGACCGGATGCGAGCCGTTCACCGCTTTGACCCCGCCCTGTCGCGGCGGATCTACGCCGGTTCCGACATCATGCTTGTCCCCTCGCGCTTCGAGCCCTGCGGCCTTACCCAACTCATCGCCATGCGCTATGGCAGCATCCCTGTTGTGCGGGCGACTGGCGGGCTGCGCGATAGTGTGGCGCCGTTGGCTGGCAATCGCGGGACGGGCTTCCGGTTCGAGCGGGCAGACAGCGGCGCGCTTCAGCTTGTCGTTCGCCAGGCAATCGCGGCGTATGCCGACCCGGTGGCCTGGCGGGCACTTCAGTTGCGGGCGATGGCGCAGGATTTCGGCTGGGAACGCTCCGCACGAGCCTACCGGGACTTGTATCATAGGATCGCCGGCGTTCGATGACCCAGATAGCCAACTCCAACCTCCTCGAGCAGCGGCGCTGCGGCCTGCTGCTGCATCCAACCTCGTTGCCGGGTCCCTTCGGGATCGGCGATTTCGGCCCGGCTGCCTTCGCCTGGCTGGACTGGCTGGCCTCCACCGGCTCGACACTGTGGCAGGTGCTGCCGCTCGGGCCGACCGGCTACGGCGACTCCCCCTACCAGAGCTTCTCCTCTTTCGCCGGCAACCCTCTGCTGATCAGTCCGGAGCTGCTGATCGAAGACGGCCTGCTGGACTCCCAGGACATCCAGGAGTTGGACTGGCCGCCAGGCGCGGTCGACTTCGGCCGTCTGATCCCGTACAAGCAGCACATGCTTGGCTCGGCCGCCGATCGGCTGCTGGCAGGAGCAGCGCCTTCGCTCACCGGGGACTTCGAGCGGTTCTCTGGGGAGAACCAGGCCTGGCTGGATGACTTCGCGCGTTTCATGGCCATCAAGGCAAGCCTGGGCGGGGGTGTGTGGACTGGCTGGCCCGAAGAACTGAAGCGGCGCGACCCTTCGGCGCTTGCGCGGGTGGACAGCGAGCATCAGCCTGAGATCGCCCGGCAGCGTGCCATGCAGTTCTTGTTCTACCGACAGTGGGCGGGGCTGCGGGCCAGAGCGCATGAGCTGGGGATCGCCATCGTCGGTGACATCCCGATCTTCGTAGCGCACGACAGCGCCGATGTCTGGGCGAGCCAGCAGTTGTTCGCTCTGCATCCCGGCGGCGAGCCTGCACTTGTCGCCGGCGTCCCCCCCGACTACTTTGCGCCCACCGGGCAGTTGTGGGGCAATCCGCTCTACGCCTGGGACGCCCATGCCGCACAGCAGTACACCTGGTGGATCGAGCGCTTCCGGGCGGCGCTGAGCTTGGTGGACATCGTCCGGCTCGACCACTTCCGCGGCTTCGAGGCCTACTGGGAGATCCCCGCCGATGCGCCGACGGCCGAGACCGGCCGCTGGGTTCCCGGTCCGGGCAAGGCCTTCCTGGAAGCCGTCCGCACAGCTCTCGGAGGTCTTCCGGTGATCGCCGAAGACCTGGGGTTCATCACTGCGGGCGTGGTTGCGCTGCGCGACGACTTCGGCCTGCCGGGGATGAAGATCCTGCAGTTCGGCTTCGGCAGCGGACCCACCGACCCCTTCCTTCCGCACAACTACCCGGTCCGCTGCGTGGTGTACACCGGAACGCATGACAACGACACGGTCGTCGGCTGGTATCAGACCGCGCCGGAGTCCGAGCGGGACTACTGTCGCCGCTACCTTGCCCGGGACGGGGGCGAGATCGCCTTGGAAATGGTGCGCACCGCCTGGGCCTCGGTCGCCAGCTGGGCGCTCGCGCCCTTGCAGGATGTCCTCGGGCTCGGATCCGAGGCGCGCATGAACTTCCCTGGCAAGCCCGATGGGAACTGGACCTGGCGCTTCGTGGCCGGCCAGTCCACGCCAGAGGGAGCTGCCAGGCTGCGCGAATTGGCACAGGTTTACGGTCGCATCCCGAAGGTGAGCGACGCCGGGAATTGACCGGCGTCCTGCCGATCGGTCTGCCCGCCAGGCGGTAGCCGAGCCGCGTTTGGAGCGCCCGGTCGAACGAGGTGGAAGCCGTGCGAATTGCCGTTCTCTCCGACAGTCACGACAATGTGTGGAAGCTGGATGAAGCCCTGCCTCACTTGCGCTCGGCGGAGGCCGTGATCCACTGCGGCGATCTGTGCTCGCCGTTCATGATTCGTCGCCTGGGTGAAGGTCTCCCCGGTGTGCCGGTGCACATCGTTTGGGGGAACAACGAGGGCGACACCTACCTGATCTCGGTGGTGGCGAGCGGGTTCCCCTCCATCCAACTCCATGGTCCGCTGGCCAGGCTTGAGCTCGGCGGGGTCAAGGTGGGGGTCAACCACTACCCGGAGCTGGCGCGCGGCCTGGCTGCCACCCAGGACTACCGGCTGGTGTGTTATGGCCACGATCACACGGCGCACTCCGAGTGGGTCGGGGATTGCCTGCTGCTGAATCCTGGGGAACTGATGGGGTTGAATGGCCGGAGCAGCCTGGCTCTGGTCGAACTGCCCTCGCGCGAATTCACCTTCGTGGATCTGTAGCGTGGGGAAGTGCGGCTCGGTGGAACGATCACGGCCCGGGCAAACGCCTGGGCCGTTGTCCACTGCCAGCGCCCCTGCGGCGACTCGAACGCCGGCATTTGCCTCCGGAGGGCAACGCTCTATCCACTGAGCTACAGGGGCAGACCGACAGATTCTAATCCAAGCTGCAGGGGCTCACAACCCCAGGTGCGCGCAGGGATTCGCGGCGGCCATGCCGCGAACCCACCACGCCCTGCAGGCGACGCAGTCCAAGGGCGCCGCAAGGGCACATGGTCGCCGTTCGTTCCACCTGCTGCCGCGAGGCACCTCGATCCACCTTGGGCAGGCGCTCAACTCTCCGCCAGGGGCGTGGATTCCTGCTCGTCGATCGACTCCGGGACCAGGTAGATCATCGGCAGGCTGATCAAAGTCACGACCGCCTTGATGACGATATTCGCCAGCACGATCTCTGCCAGCACGGGGCTGGGCATGGTCCCGCCAAAAGCTGCTACGACGAAGATCAACGAGTCGAGTGGGATGGATACACTGTTGCTGACCAGCACGCGCGCCCACTGGTGGCGCCGGGTGACGCGCTCGATCCACAGCCGGTAGATCTCGGTATCCGTGAGTTGCGAGATCACCTCGGCCAGGATCGAGGCCAGCACGATGCGCCACACGGGCGCCAGCACGGCCTGGAAGTCCGGCTGCGGTCCGGCCTCTGGAGCCGCCGGCAGGCGGGCGATCAACTGGAAGTAGCCGGCCATGACCAGGTTGATCCCGGCTGCGGCCAGGATCACGGCCCGGGCGCCGCGCACGCCGACGACCTTGTGAACCAGGTCGCGCAAAGTGAAGGTGAAGGGATAGATCAATGTCCCGGCGTCGACGGCCAGCCCGCCCAGGCTGATGATCCGGAGCGAGCCAATATCTGCCAGCATCTGGGCGCCGATGTAGCTGCTGACCGTCAGAATGGTGGCAGTACTTGACCGTCGAGAGGCGGTGGCGCGGGTCTCGCGACTGTTCACGCGGCGGATTGTACGTCAATGCCGGCCGAATCGTGTGTCATACTACATCTGTCTTGCCAGGAGGCTTGGCCATGTTGATCGTGCAGGTTCACGTGCATGTTGTGGCTGAGATGGTGGAGGAGTTCCGCAAGGCGACGCTGCGCAACGCGCAGGAGAGCGTGCGCGAGCCCGGTGTGGCGCGCTTCGACATGCTGCAGCAGGTGAACGACAGCTCCCGGTTCCTGCTGACTGAGGTCTACCGATCGGAGGCCGGCCCCGCCGCGCACAAGCAGACGGCGCACTACCAGGCATGGCAGAAGGCGGTGGAGTCGATGATGGCCGAGCCGCGCCACAGCGTCAAATACACCAACGTTTTTCCGGGTGACAGTGGCTGGGGCTGAAGCGGAACGCTTCGAGTTTGCCG
>Ga0105100_10000080_pt1 | contig 50477 bp, 51 predicted proteins | sample PPLLak12cMay2015_2_FD_87033 | JGI IMG/M metagenome (GOLD analysis project Ga0105100, IMG submission 87033) | Freshwater sediment microbial communities from Prairie Pothole Lake near Jamestown, North Dakota, USA - PPLs Lake P8 Core (1) Depth... | ecosystem: Environmental > Aquatic > Freshwater >... | reverse complement strand
GGCCGCAGGTCGTGCGCGTCGACAGCGGCGCGACCTCCGCCGACCGGATCGCAGCCGACGTCCGCGCGGCGCTGGCCGGTCGCACGGTCAAGAGCGAGGGGCGACCATGACGACCGGCGCCGCGGCGGGCCGGCCGATCCGGGTGCTGCACCTGATCCTGATGCTCGGCGAGACCAACAGCCAGTACAACGAGCACTGCCTGCCGATGCTCGGGGCGCGCGAGCTCACGCTCGTCACGTTCCACGCGCCGAGGCTCACGCCGCCGCCCCAGATCGCCCTGTTCGCCGGGGACGGCACGGTGCGGGGGTTCCTCCGCGCGCTCCGCGCCGCTCTGGACGCCGGCCGGTACGACGTGATCCACGGGCACGCCCCGGAGTCGGCGGCGATGCTCGTGTTCGCGCTCGTCCTGTGGGGGCGGATCCGGCGGCTGCGGCCGTCGCTCGCGTACACCGTCCACGACTCGTTCTACGACTACAGCCTGCGGAACCAGGCCCTCATGCTGGTCACGCTCGGGGCGTTCCGCCGGGTCGTGTTCTGCAGCCGCGCCGCCTACGACAGCTTCCCTCGCCTGTGGCGATGGCTCGTTCGGGACCGGTGGCGGGTCGTGCAGAACGGCGCGGACTTCGACCGGGTCGGCCGCGTCCTCGCCGCGTCGCCGCCCCCCGACCGAGACGCGTTCACGGTGATCTCGGTCGGGCGCCTCGAGAAGGTCAAGGATCCGCTCACGGTCCTCGATGCGTTCGCGTCGGGCGCGGGACCCGAGGACCGGCTCGTGTTCGTCGGGGCCGGCGCGCAGGCGGCCGCGCTCGAGGCTCGCAGCCGGGCGCTCGGGGTGCAGGACGGGGTCGAGCTCACCGGGCTCATCGCCCGCGACGAGGTGTTCCGCCGATGCGCCGCGGCCGACCTGTTCGTTTCGACCTCGCACGGCGAGGGGCTCCCGGTCGCCGTGATGGAGGTCATGGCGGCGGGCTGCCCGGCCGTCCTGTCGGACATCCCGCCGCATCGCGAGCTCCTCGAGGGCACCGACGTCGTCCCGCTCGTGCCGATCGGCGACGTGGAGGGGTTCGCCCGCGAGATCCGGCGGTTCCGGGACATGCCCGCCGAGGGCCGGCTCGAGGTCGCCCGTCGGGGCCGCGAGCACGTCACCACCCGGTTCCCGCTGTCCGCGATGCACGCCGGCTACGACGAGGTCTACGCAGAGCTCGCCCGCCTCGACGCCCCGAGCACCCGGGTCCCATGATCGTCGAGTTCGTCGGTGGCAGCGGCGCGGGCAAGACGACCCTCCTCGAGCTCGTCCGTCGGCGTGCGGGCGCGACCGGCCGGGTGGTCTCGACCGCCGAGCTCGTGATGGACCGGTCCGGGCGGCGCTGGATCACGAACCCGACGGCCATGAACCTGGTCGCCGACGCGACGGTACTCCCGTCCTTCCTCCGCGGACCGGGCCGTGACCGCGTCTTCGTGCGCTTCGCGTTCGACCGGCTGCGGCGTCACGCGCCGTCGCGGTTCGCGAAGGTCAACTACCTGCGCGAGGTCGTGCGCGACGTCGGCAAGCACGAGCTCGCCGCGCGGGCGGCGGCGGACGCGACGGTCCTCGTGGACGAGGGCGCGGTGCTCACGGCCGCGCACCTGTTCGTGTACAGCACCGGGAGCCTCCGCCAGCCCGAGCTCGACCGCTTCGCAGAGCTCGTGCCGCTGCCCGACCGCATCATCTACGTCACGGCCCCGGTCGGCGTGTTGGTCGAGCGCTCGATGCGGCGGCGGGACCGCCGGCGCGAGCTCGCCACGGCCGACCGGGCGGAGGTCGAGCGGTGGACCGCGCGCGCCGCCGAGGTCTTCGACCGGGTCCTGTCGGCACCGCGGCTCCGCGCTCGCACGCTCGTCGTCGACAACTCGGACGACTCGGCGGAGGGCCGCGAGGCGGCGGTCGACCGGATCATGACGTTCATCCACGGCCGGACGCCGGGCGACGACGCCCCCGACCCCTCGGCCCCGGCCGCGACGCGGGAGGCGTAGGCGATGGTGCCGACGATCCGGCGGCTGCTCGAGCGCCTCGACGAGGCCGGGATCCGCCAGTGCCACTGGAAGAGCAACTGGGCGCTCGCCGAGACGCTGGAGGGCGCGACCGACATCGACCTGCTGATCCACCGGCAGGACGCGCAGCGCTTCCGCGAGGTCCTGACCGAGCTCCGCTTCGAGCCCTCGATCGAGGCCGGCGTCCAGGCGATCCCCTCGACCGAGCACCACGTGACGCTCGACGAGGAGACCGGCACGCTCGTCCACGTCCACGCGTACTACCGCGTCATCACCGGCGAGAGCCTGGCGAAGAACTACCGCCTGCCGATCGAGGACATGCTGCTCTCGAACACCCGTCGCGAGGGCATCGTCACGGTCCCGACGAGGGGCGCCGAGCTCATCGTGTTCGTCCTCCGGATGATGGTGAAGCACACGACCGCGATCGAGCTGACGCTCCTCGCGCGGCAGACCCGGCAGCTCCGCAGCGAGGTCGCGTGGCTCGTGACCGACGACGCGGTCGAGGAGGCCGGCAAGCTCCTGCCGGTGTGGCTGCCGCACCTCGGCGACGGGCTGTTCCGCGAGGCCGTCGAGTCCCTGCGGGCACCGGCGCCGATCGGGCGACGGGTCGTCCTCGGCTTCCGGGTCCGCCGCCGTCTCCGTGGCTACGCGCGACGACCGGCCGTGCGCGCCCGGGCGGTCGAGGCGTCGAAGTTCGCAGGCGTCGTCTCGCACCGGCTGACCGGCTCCAGCAAGAAGCTCACCCCGGGCGGCGGCGGCGGCGTGATCGCCTTCGTGGGCTCGGAGGCGACCGGCAAGTCGACCATCATCGACCGGATGCACCGGTGGCTCGCAGAGAGCTACACGGTGCGCCGCGTCCACGCCGGCAAGCCGCCGGCCACGGCGCTCACGTACCTGCCGCACGTCCTGCTCCCGACGTTGCGTACGATGTTCCCCGACCAGCGTTCGACCCGGGTCGAGCGCCAGACCCGGGGTCCCGAGATCGCGCCCCGGCGGACCTACCCGCTGATGTTCGGGCTGCGGTCGGTGATGCTCGCCTACGAGCGCCGGGCGCTGCTCACCAGGGCGTTCGCCCGGTCGGCCAACGGCACGATCGTCCTGTGCGACCGGTATCCGTCGTCGCGAAGCGGCGCGCCCGACGGCCCGCAGCTCGGTCACCTCCCGGCACCCGACCCCCTCCGCCGCCGGCTGACGGCCCTCGAGACCCGCCTGTACGAGGACGTCCCACCGCCCGACCTCGTCGTCCACCTGACGGCCCCGCTCGACGTGACGCTCGCGCGGAACGCGGCGCGCGACAAGACCGAGCCCGAGGACTACGTGCGGTTCCGGCACGCCCTCAGCTCGAGCCTGGAGTTCGACGGCGCGCCCGTCCGCCGGGTCGCCACCGACCGGCCGCTCGAGGAGGTCGTCCGAGAGGTGAGAGAGGCGATATGGGAGACGCTGTGAGCGTGCGCGATCAGCCGGACGGACCCGGGCGGACCAGGGCGGCGCGGGTCCCCACGTTCGTCACGATCGGCGCCGCGAAGGCCGGCACCACCGCGCTCTACTGGTACCTCGCCGAGCACCCCCAGGTCTTCATGAGCCCGATGAAGGAGACGAACTTCTTCGCGTACGGGATCGACGAGCGCGGCGAGCTGCTCTACGGGGACCCCGACCACCACCACTTCCGCGTGCGCACGTGGGCCGAGTACGAGGCCCTGTTCGCGGACGCCGGCGACGCCCTCGCGGTCGGGGAGGTCTCCCCGATCTACCTGGAGTGCCCGCAGGCGGCGGGCCGGATCCGGGACCGCCTGCCCGAGGCCCGGATCGTCTGCGGCCTCCGCGAGCCCGTCGATCGCGCGTACTCCGACTACCTGATGTACCTGCGGAGCCGGGGGCGCCGCCTCGACCCCGACCGGGACCTGACGCCGGGCTCCGAGTGGGCGCGCCCGGACTCGCACTGGATGGCGATCGGCCGGTACCACGAGATGCTCTCCCGGTACTACGACGCGTTCCCCCATGAGCGGATCCACGTGTTCCTGTTCGACGACCTGAAGCGGGACACCGTCGGCGTCCTGCGCGAGCTCTACCGATTCCTGGGCGTCGACCCCGACTTCCGCCCGGACCTCGAGACGCCGCACAACGTCGGCGGGATGCCGGCGAGCATGGGGCTCGAGCGGCTGCTCACCAGCCACCGGCTCCAGTCGATGCTCGAGCCCCTGATCCCGAGACGGGTCGCCGACCGCGTCCGCAGGATCCGGACCCGGAACCTCCGGCGGGCGCCGTCGCTGCCGCCGGCGCTCCGCGCCGAGCTCCTCGACCGGTTCCGCGACGACATCGCCAAGACGTCCGAGCTGATCGGCCGGAGCCTGGACGTCTGGCTCGAGCCCGACGCCGCCTGAGCGTTCTGGGAGGTCCGCCCTCGCGCGGTCTCAGCCCCCGAACCCCATCCGCCGGAGCCTGCGGTCGGTCATCTGGCTGCACGAGCGGCCGGCGTTGACGCAGTGCTTGACGAGGAACCGCAGCGCCTTCTGATCCTTCCAGGTGTTCCAGAAGTCCGCGTGGAGGCTCTGGCCGGACGCGTCGTCACCGTCGTCGGAGACGAGGGTGTAGCCCTCGGCGTTGCGCACATCGTACTCGACGTGGAGCCGGAGCCTCGGCATCGCGATCCACCCGCGCCTGCACTCGGGCGTGCCGAAGCGCATGTGCGAGATGTGGTCGGCCGAGTCGCGGCGCTCGCCGTCCCAGCAGTCGGGGAAGTGGATGTGCGCGCTCACGTTGTGCCCCGTGCCCGAGCAATCGGGAGGCGACGGGACATACGGGTCGGTGTCGCCGCACGCCCACGAGAGCGAGCGCTGCGAGCGAGACGGCGCCGGCGGGTTCATCGTGTCTCCCCCGGTGATCACCTTCAGGCTGGCGGGGAACGCGCGCACCCGCGTGTCCGCCGCGGCCCGGTAGTAGATCAGGACCTTCCGGATCGGCACCGGGTCCCCGCGACCGTCGAGGAGCGCCGGGATCCAGTAGCCGGACGTGTCCCTGGACAGTGCGCAGGTCGTCCCCGCGCGGGTCATCGAGCGGAACGTGCTGTCGAAGGCCGTGCTCTTGTTCGCGATGAACTCGTGCAGGTGCGCCATCCCCTCGTGCCCGGGATGGACGATGGGGTCGTCCTGCGACCGGTGCGACTGCCGGCACAGGATGTTGAAGAAGCCGTCGCCGACGGCGTGGGCCGACGGGACGGCGGGGACGAGGGCGGCGAGGGTGAGGAGCGCGAGGGCGACCGCTCTGCGCAAGGCGGCTCTCCTTCCGTCGGGTGGCGGGGCCGAGAGGCCGGCAAGCCCCGTAGCCTGCCCCGCCCCGACGGGGGATGTCAAACCCCCGTCAGCCGAGCAGCCCGCGGGCGATCCCTCCGCCCCACCGGCTCCGGTACAGGCGGAGCGCCGGCCGATGCACGAGGCGTTGCTTCGCGCCGTAGGCCGCGAGCCCGGCCCGGCGGAACCCGTGCGCGGCGCGGCCGAGCTCGGCCACGGCGCCGTCGAGCCCGTTGCCGTACTCCCGCTGGAGCGCCGGGTAGAGCTCGCGCAGGACGTAGTCGTACAGCTCGAGGTCCGCCCGGTTCGCCTCGACGATCATCTGCCTGGTGACGGGGTCCGAGAGCAGATCCTTGGCGATCCTCGAGCTCTTCGCGACGTTCGCCCGCTCGTAGCGGATGTCGAGGTCGGGCGCTCGGAGCCCCCGCAGGAGCACCATCGACTCGTCGAAGCGCTCGGTGAGGCCCACGAACATCTCGCGCTTCTCGATCGTGGCGATCGCGTCCGCGGCGCTCGTCGTGCCGCCGACGCGCTGGGTCTGCGCGTCGCGGACCCAGTCGTTGCCGATCCAGTCCTCGAACACCCGCTCCTTCTTGCGGTAGTCGAGCTGGTACTGGAACCGGGACGCGCACATCGAGAGCGGCTCGCGCAGGAACGTCAGGTACCGGAGCTCGGTCCCCGGCTCCTCGAGGTCCGCGTACCCGGTGACGCGGTGCCCCGCGATGCTCGCGAGCCTCGGGTACAGCCGACGGACCCGACGCAGGTCCGGCGTCGAGAACGGCGGATCCTCCCACGGCCCGTGCCAGGGCTCGACGTCGCAGTGCCGCGCGCCGTACGAGCTCCGGAGGATCTGCCGCACGGTCGTGCCGGCGGTCTTGTTGATGTGGACGAAGACGAGGAGGGAGCGCTCGGTCACGGCCACGCGTACCCGAGCCCATGGCTCACCGAGGCCGTGGCGCGGGCGATCACGCGCAGGTCGGCCTCGGTGAGGGTCCGCTTCCACGCGTCGTCCTCGCGGATCTCGCCGACGCCCTTCAGCCGCATCGAGTTCCCGATCACGTGGTGCTCCACGGTCCCGAGGTCCGTGGGGAGCGCCGACGGCTCCACCCCGACGAACGCGGCGATCCGGTCCAGCGTGCCCTGCGGGTCGGCGCACAGGTCCTCGTAGCGCAGCCGCATCCACGTCTCGGGCGCGAACCCCTCGCGCACGCGATCGGCCTCGCGGTTGTAGTGGCGCCACTGTCGCGCGGCCGTCGCGATGTCGACGCCGGTGTGCTTCACGATGCTCGCGGTGTTCCCCCGCGGGTCCCGGACGAGGTGGATGACCTTCACGTCGAGGGTCGGGTCGCCCTGCAGGTACCGGGGGCGCTGATGGTCGCGTGCGGTGTCGACGAACACGCTCGCGCCCGTGACGTCGAGCACGGCGCGCGCGAGACCCCACGACGCGCGCCGAGCCTCCGACATCCGCCGCCGGATCGGGCCGGCCCGCCCGATGACCGCGTCGCGGGCGGCGTTCAGCGAGGCGTTGCCGAGCGAGCGGATCAGGACCCCGTTCAGCCACCGGCGCCGCGAGAGCCGGACGTGGGTGTTCCAGTAGTCCGTCCGGGACACCGTGACCGGTCGGCCGAGCTCGGCCGTCCGGGCGGCGACCCGCCGCCAGAACGCGCAGTCGAGGAACCGGTCCCCGCACGAGCACCGGTAGGTCTCGAGGTCGATCCGGGACGTGAGGCCGGTCGCCGCGCCGATCGACGCGCACGCGGGATGGCTGTCGAGCAGGAACCCGAGGAGGGTCGACCCGGTGTACGGGCTCCCCGGCATGCACACGTAGCGGACGGGCTCCGCCCCGTGGCCCTCCGGTCCACTCGCCGGCCGCAGCCGCTCCGCCGACGACGTCATCGCCCCTCGCCCAGCCGCTCGATCGGCGCCAGCCTCGCCTCGGGCGCGGCAAGCTCCTGCCACAGGTCGATGTTCCGGCGCATCGTCGAGCCGAGGTCGTAGGCGCGCGTGCGGTCCCTCGCGGCCCCGCCGAGCTCGGAGCGCAACGACGCGTCCTCCAGCAGCCGCTCGACGGCCTCGGCGAGCGCCGACGGATCGTCCCTCGGTACCACGAGGCCCGCGCCGTCGACCGCCTCGCTCCCGGCGACGTCGGCGACCACCATGGCGGCCCCGCACGCCATCGCCTCGAGGAACACGAGCGACATCCCCTCCCAGCGCGACGGCGCGACGACCACGTCGGCGGCGCGAAGCTCGGGCGCCGCGTCGTCGACCTCGCCGCGCCACTCGATCCGGTCGGCCACGCCGAGCGATGCCGCGAGCGACCCGAGCCGCTCGCGCTCGCCATGCGCGCTCTCGCTGCCGACGAGCCGCAGCCGGACCGTCGGGTCGGACAGACACGCGAGCGCCCGGATCGCGATGTCCTGGCCCTTCTGCTCGCTCAGCCTGCCGACGCACACGAGGAGCGGCGCATCGGGGTCGCGCTCGGCCGCGGCGCGGTCGGGCGAGAATCGCTCGCGGTCCACGCCGTTGTGGATCAACGTGATGCGATCGGCGGCCGGGAGCACGGCCCGACCCTCGGCGGCCTCGGCCTCGGACACCGCGACGATCGCGTCGCAGCGGGGCGCGAGGACACGCTCGACCCACCGGTACAGGGGCGCCAGTCGTCCCCCCACGAGCCACGACCAGTAGTGCGGGGTGACGACCACCGCAGGGCGCCGTCGCCCGAGCGTCAGCACCGCGAGACGACCGAGGGCGGCGGCCTTCGACGAGTGGAGGTGGACGACGTCCCGTCCTCTCGCGAGCCGTCGGAGCGACCACAGGTCGACCAGGTCCCGGGGTCCCGGCTGCCTGGCCATGTCGAGCGTCCGGTGCTCCGCCCCGGCGGCGCGGACCCACCCGGCCAGCGGGCCGCGCTCCGGTCCCGGACACACGACGGTGACGCGGTGCCCGGCGGCGACCGCAGCCTCCGCGAGCTGGCGGACGAAGACCGCGACGCCGTAGCTGACCGGTTGCGAGACCAGGAGCACGTCGAGGGGCCGGGTCATCCCGTCGACCTCCTCACGATCGCCAGACGCTGAGGTCGAGGCCCATGAGCCGCTCGAGCTCGTCGAAGTCGCCCTCGTACAGGCGGCTCAGCTCCCGCTTCTGCTCGGGGTCGAGCTTCGGCAGCGCCTTCCCCTTGCCGATCAGGCGCCGGCCGCCGAGCCGCGCGCCGATGTCCACCACCGTCTCGAGGTGGTTGCGGCGCAGCGTACGTCCCGTCTTGACGGCGAGGTTGGCGAGCCCGCCGTGCTTCGGAACCGTGCTCGCGTTCACCTTGCCGACGGAGCCCGGGAACCCCTCCGGGTGCACGGCGAGGAACCCGCCGAGCGTCCGGCGCACGCCCTCGCCGTCGGCGACCGTCTGCTCGAACACGAGCGCGTGGACCCGATCGGCGCCGAAGGCGTCCAGGTAGCGAGCGAGGTGTCGGCTGTAGAAGCCCATCTCGACCGCGTTCGGCCGCGTGGCCAGGAACCGCTCGAAGCTGTCCCGGTAGTTCCGCCGCTGCACCACGAAGCCGTAGTTCGAGTACGCGCGGTCGACCGGGTGCCGCAGCATCACGAGCAGCTTCACGTCCGGCAGGGCGGCCGCGATCCGGCTCGGGCACTCCTCGCAGTAGAAGTACTGCGGGGAGATCTCGCCGATCGCGTCGTACCGGTCCGCCTCCTCCGGCGGGCAGAAGAACGACTCGTACCACGCGAGCCCGCGCTCGTAGTGCCGGTCGAAGAAGCGGATCTCCTTGCGCTTCGTCGGCAGGTAGACCGCCGCGTGACCGGAGAGCAGCGTGTGCAGCCAGGTCGTCCCGGCGCGCGGGACGCCGATGCCGAGGAACGTGGGCAGCGTCATCGGGGACCTCCCGTGGTGAGCGCGCGGGCGTGCGGGTCGTCCATCAGCTCCTCGCGAGGGCCGGGGTCACGGGACCGGCTCGGGCGGGCACCGCGGCCCGCTCCGGTCTCGTCGCGAGCGCCGCGCTCGCGACGAGCAGGGTGAGGAACACCCACGTCGTCTTCCGATGCTCCCACGTCAGGGTCGAGGCGCCGATCGCCCATACGAGCAGCACGGTGATCCAGAAGTTCCGGTCCCACCTCGGCTGCTCGAACGCGTGGAACACCACGATCGCGAGCACGACGCCGAACAGGACGAGGCCGACCAGCCCGAGCTCGACGAGGACGGACACGAAGGAGTTGTGGGCCTCCTTGCCGAGCGTGTTGACCGTCCGGTACATGTTTGCGCCGACCCCGAGCAGCGGGCGCTCGCGGAACGAGTCGAGCCCCTGGCGCCACTGCTCGAGCCGCCCGTTCAGGTCCCCCTCGGTGGCCTCGGTGGCGGTCGTCCCGAGCCGCTGGAACGACGCGAGCGGCTGGACGACCGGCAGCAGAGCGAAGAAGGCGTACACGAGGACCGCCAGGATCGCGATCCGCGCGATCGGGCGGAGCCGCGTGAGCGAGGCGAGCCCGAACGCCATCCCGACGATCGCGGCGACCGCCGCGGTGCGGGTCCCCGCCAACGCGAGACCGACGAACGCGGCCGGGATGAAGAGGAAGTTCGCCGGCCGGAGCACCCGACGCCACCTCGCGGTGCCCGGAGCGCTCGCGAGGTACCAGGCGACGGGGAGCCCGAGCGCGATGATGAAGCCGAAGCCGTCGGGGTTCGTCGCTCCCGGGCTGAACCGGTCGTAGTTCGTGTAGAAGGGGTTCGACCCGAAGTAGTTCGCGATCGCGCCGCCGACGGCGACGTACGCGCCGAGCACGTAGGCCTGCAGACCGGCGTGGATCGCCGTCCGCGTCCGGAACACGTCCCACAGGATGAGGACGAGCCCGAGCGACTGCACCCACGTGAAGACGTGCAGGACGCTCACCTTCGGGGTCGCACTCCAGAAGACGCTCACGGCGTTCCAGACGACGAACACGAAGGTCGCGAGCAGGAACGGGTCGGGTCGCCGGAAGCGCCCGGTCGCGATGACCGTCCCCGCCCAGCAGACGGCCAGGACCAGGCCGATCAGCTTGGCCAGCGTGCCGAGCCCCGGGAACCGGACCAGCCCCTCCCACGCGATCGTGAAGATCAGGGCGAGCGAGAGCCAGTAGACGACCCTACGCATCGCCCGCCCCCACCAGGACGTCCAGGTAGCGCTCGACGACGGTCTCCTGCTCGTACGGCTCCCAGCTCGCCGGCGCCGGGCGCGGGACGTGCCCGTCGAGGGCCGCCGCGATCCCCTCGGCGAGGGCCTCGGGGTCCCCGACCGGCACGAGCCGGCCGTGCTCGCCGCCCTCGAGGATCTCGACCGGGCCGCTCGGGCAGTCGGTCGCGACGATCGGGACGCCGCAGTACAGCGCCTCGATCAGCACGGACGGCAGCCCCTCCCATCGCGAGGAGAGCACGAACACGCCCGCCCTGCGCATGTACGGGTACGGGTTCAGGACGCGCCCCGCGAGGTCCACCGACCCCTCGAGGCCGAGCTCGGGGACGAGGGCCTCCAGGCTCGGACGCTCCGGCCCCTCCCCGAGGATCAGGAGGCGAGCCGGCCGCCGCTCCAGGACGCGGGCGAAGGCGCGCAGGAGCGTGCCGAAGTCCTTCTGGGGCGCGAGCCGGCCCACCGCGAGCGCCACCGGCGGCTCGCCAGGCCCGAACCACGGGTGGTCGAGCGGTGCCGCGGCCATCTCGCGGAGCTCCGGCGTGACGATCGGGTTGTGGACGACGCGGACGCTGCCCGCCGGGAGCCGCGCCGTCCGAGCGAGATCGTCCGCCGCGCCCTTCGAGACCGCGACGATCCCGTCCGCCCAGGGGTAGAAGCGCCGGACGAACCTCGGCAGGAGCCGGTGCCGCCGCCGCGCCGAGTTCGGGGCGTCCTGCGACAGCGTGTTCTGCTCGTTCACGACGAGCCGGGTCCGGACCCCGGACAGCCGCCGGGCCCACAGGCCCACGATGTTCACGTGGTTGAGCGACGTGAGCATCACCGAGGGGCGCTCGCGCCGCAGGTACCGCACGAGGCCCGGAAGGCTCGTCAGCACGCGACCGGCATCGAGGTCCACGACGCGGACGGTCTCGGGCACCTCGGGGAGGTAGTCGCCGCCCGCGCGGCTCAGGACGAGGTCCACGGGATACCCGCGCCTGGCGACCCCGCCCGCGAGCTTCAGCATCGCGCGCTCGGCCCCGCCGCCGCCCATGTCGGCCGTGAAGATCGCCACGCGCCCGTGGCCGTTCGTCGACACCGAGGACGTCACGTGAGTCGCGCCACCTTCCGCAGCCGCTGCCATACCTGCTGCCGAGGTCCGGTCGGCAGGCCCGCGTAGAAGGCCAGGACCGCGATCGCGACGGTCGAGAGCCCGACCGCCGCGATCAGCCCGATCCACGTGTCCACCCCGACGACGGTGCCGAGCGCCGACGCGGCGCCGAACAGCGCGACGGTGGCGAGTCCCGGACGGACGATCGCGCGCGCCTGGGTCAGCGGCGACGTCCCGAGCACGCGGCCGATCATGAGCGGGTACGAGACGCTCTGGATCGCGCGCCCGAGGATGAACCCGAACGCAAGGCCCGTGATCCCCATCTCGAGCACCGCCAGGAAGAACCAGCCGAGGGCGACCGCGATCGCCGCCGAGACCGTCCCGAGCAGGACCTTCCGCCGGAGGTTCAGCGTGAGGTCGATGATGTTCGCGTCCGTGCGGATGAGCGAGAACTGCAGCACCATCAGCATGATCATCAGCATCGCCCCCGCGCCCGGGTAGTACCGCGCGCCGACCCACAGGCGGAGGAACGACTCGACCCACAGCAGGACGGCTGCCCCCGCGACGATCGTGAAGAGCCACACCAGGCTCATCGTCTCGCCGCGGATGCGGACCGCGCGCCGCAGGTCGCCCTTGCCGATCAGGCCACCGAGCCCCGGCATGATCGCGAAGATGAGCGTCGCGACCGCGACCGTGATCGCCTGCGGGAGGTATCGCGCGAGCGAGTACGTCGTCACGAGCCGTGGCGACCCCGCGATGCCGAGGACGACCACGTCGCTCCCGAGGCTGATCGTCATCACGAGGTTCCATACGAGGAACCACCAGCTGAGCCGCACGAAGCCGCGCACCTCGGCCAGGCTCGGGCGGGCGATCCCGAACCACGCGACCCGCGAGCGGGCGATCAACACGTAGGCGACGCCCCACAGGACGGTCCCCGCCACCGTCGCGAGGGCCATGGCGACGATGCCCGACGTCAGGTAGACGGCGATCGCCAGCATCGACTTGCTGACGAAGACCAGGAGCACCGAGAGCCCCAGCCGCTTGTAGCCGAGGTTCTCCCCCTGCAGCACCGACTGGGGGAGGTAGAACAACGCGAACAGGACGGCGTCGACGACGAGGATCGCGCCCGCCAGCCGGATCGTCCCGTACGAGCTCGGGGAGGCGCCGATCCACACCGGCGAGAACCACGCGAGCACCCCGCCGGTCACCAGGAGCACCGGCAGGAACAGGACCCAGACGGCGACCGCGTTGCCGACCTGGCGACGCTTCCGCTCGAAGTCGGTCGAGGCCTGGTCGTGAGCGATGGTCCACTTCAGCGCCTCGCCGGGCCGCCCGCTCGCGGGCGACGCGTGCCCGATGAGGCGCTGGAGCACCTGCCACGTTCCGTACAGCGCGTCGCCGAGCCTCGTCACGATGAACGGCGTGATGAGCAGGCCCGCGACGATCCTCGCGGCCTGCTCCGCGGTCGCCGCAGCGGCGTTGAGCGACGCCTTCTTCGTGAGACTGCCGTCGGACAGGACCCTCGAGACGGCGCGGGAGAACACGGGTCGCCGGTCGTCCTCCACCGTGTCGTCCTCCTGCTCGACGGCCACCGGGCCGTCCCCCCGGTGGCTCCCGGGTCGCGCGTTCCCGATCACGACAGCCTCGACCAGACGGCGGAGCGGACCTCCGACAGCACCTCGGCCTTCGGGCGACCCGCGTCGACCACGATCGCCGGGGTCGCGCTCCAGTCGACCCCCCAGACCTCCTCCGAGCGCCGGCGCAGGAAGTCCTCGGGGGCCTCCGGCCGGCGCCGGACCGCGATGTCGGGGTCCACCCGCAGGACGACGAGGACGTCCGGATACGCGATCCGGGCGTAGTAGCGCTGCTCGCGCTCTGCGAGGAAGCGTACGAGGCTCCCCCACCGGGCCGGGTCCCTCATCCCGGCGCTCACCGCGCCGTCCATCAGCCGGATCTGGTCGAGCGGGAACCGGTCACACACGACGATCGCGCCGTTCGACGCGGCCCGACGGGCGCGGCGGTAGGCGCGGTACCGGTCGCGCGCCGTCAGGACCTCCCAGGCGAGCCGGGCCGCGTTCCGCGGTGTCATCGACCCCCCGCCGTCCACGGCCACGGACGCTCGGAGCGCTCGGCCCGAGGGGGTCGGCGAGCGCTTGACCGACGCCGCGAGCGTCATCGCCCCCTTCGCCACGGCCGAGAGCGCGGACCGCGGCGGCTTGCCGAGGTGCACGCTCGCGGTGCGGAAGTCCTTCGCGAGCCACCCCGTGAGGTCCTCGACGACCGTCGACTTGCCGGCCCCGTCCCCTCCGACCACGGCGACGAGCATGCCCGAACGACCGAGCCGCTTCGGCTCGGCCCGGCGCCGCAACAGCCTCCGGCGCCCGAAGATCCGGGCGCGGCGCCACACCTTCAGTGTCGTGTCCAGCGCCCGCCCTCGGCGCGCGCAGACCGCGAGCGCGTCGTGGAGGTCCGCCGCCGTCCCGACGCGGGACCACGCGGAGGCTCCCGGCTGCACCGATCGGAGGCATCGGCGCCACAGCCCGGGCTCGACGATCGGCAGATGGCGGGACAGGACCGAGGCGGCTGCGCCCGGGTCGACCCGGCCGAGCAGGTCGGCCAGCTCCCTGCGCTCGCTCGCGGACAGCGAGCCCTGCCCGCTCGCGATCGCGTCCCACGTGTTGTGCTTGATCACCATCCGCAGGACCAGCAACGCCAGCTCGAACTCGGGGGCGGGGATCCGGAACGGCGGCGCGGGCACGGCGGACGCGAGGTACGGGTCCTCGATCGGCAGGTGGTAGTTCTTCGTCATGTCGTCGCCCACCACCAGCTGGTAGTGCGCGTGGACGTGCACGAGCCGACCGCTCGCCCGGTCGAGCGCGTACGCGTGCCAGATGCCGGGGAGCCGCTTCCACCGTGGCAGGTGCGCCTCCCTGAACCCCAGGCGCGAAAGGATCTCCTCGAACCTCGCCGCGTCGGACCTGCGGACCAGCAGGTCGAGGTCGTTGTCGCCGCTCGCGGAGCGGTCGAGCGCCTCGTTGCTCTTCCAGTGGCAGTAGGCGACGCCCGCGGCGTCCAGCGCCCGGCAGAGCTCCTCGACGAGCTCGAGCGTCACGCCCTCGGCCGTCCCGTTCGCGACGGACAGCGCTCGGGCGGTCACGGTCGACGTGGCCGTCACGTCCGGGCTCGGATCCACGCTCATCCGATCGTCCACCACGGTGCGCGCTCGCAGGCAGGCGCGACGGCTCGGGCGCACGGCTCGCACGTTCGGCGAGGGCTACCAGGAAAGCGATCCACGACGTTCACCCCGGTCAGATGAGGACGGTCGAGGGACGGTCGGACTCCCTCGAACCTGTCAGACGATAGGGGCGGTCCACGGCAACTGGCACGCGTGCGGCGTCGTATGTCGTGTACGTCAAGCGCATGAGTCCCCAGCCCCGGAGGACCATCCGGGAGCCTGCGGCGGCCGGGGACGGGGCTCCGCAGACGAGGCCTCACATCCGACGTGCGGGGCGGGGGTGCGAGCGGACGGGACGATTGCGTCGCCTCGACGTACGGGACATACGGCGACGGCGGGATGGCTCGCGTCCGGAAGTGCGCCTATGCTCCGGCGCCACATCTTGCCCCCGAGTGCCCGAGCGAGGCGAACGCCCAGATGGCAGGAAGACCGCGAACCGTGCGTCGACGAGGCATGCGATCCCTCGTCGCCCTGGCCGTGCTCTCGAGTGCACTGGTCCCGCTGCTGATCGCTGTGCCGACGGCGTCGGCCGCACCGCCGGTGGCCACCCTCGTGCAGTCGATCGCGATGTCGGCGCTGTCGCCGCCCAGCCCGGACCCCTCGGGCATCACGTACCTGCCGGCCGAGCAGGACCTGCTGGTGGCCGACTCCGAGGTCGAGGAGATGTCGATCTACGACCAGGCCAACCTGTTCCAGGTCACGGCGCAGGGGGCGCTCACCGCGACCGGCGACACGACGGGGTACTCGAGCGAGCCCACCGGTCTGGCGTTCGACCCCTCGACGGGTCACCTGTTCGTGTCCGACGACATCCAGTTCGAGGTCTTCGAGATCGACGCGGGGCCGGACGAGCGGTTCGGGACGGCGGACGACGTCGTGGTCACGTCGTTCGGGACCAAGGCGTTCGGCAACGACGACCCCGAGGACGTCGCGTTCGACACCACCAGCGGGGACCTGTTCCTCGCGGACGGGCTGGGCAACGAGGTGTTCCGCGTGTCGCCCGGCCCGAACGACGTGTTCGACGGCGTCCCGCCGAGCGGCGACGACGTGGTCTCGCACTTCGACGTCGCCCTCTTCGGCGCGCAGGACTCCGAGGGTCTCGGCTACGACGCGGCGCGCGACACCCTGCTCGTCGCCGACCGGACCACCGACACGATCTACGAGATGTCGAAGGACGGGTTCCTGGTGAACGCGATCGACATCTCCGCCGCGGCCGCGAACGACCCGGCCGACGTGGTGCTGGCGCCCGGCAGCAGCGATCCCGGCAGGATGAACCTGTACATCGTCGCGCGGGGCGAGGACAACGACGGCGACCCCTTCGAGAACGACGGGATGCTGTACGAGATGTCGGTGGACCTGCCGCCGGTCGGGAACCTGGCGCCGATCGCGGACGCGGGGTCGAACATCTCGGTCACGCTGCCTGCGCAGGCGACCATGGCCGGCAGCGCGAGGGACGACGGGCTCCCCGGGGCGCTCACGACGACGTGGACGCAGGTCTCCGGTCCCGGGACGGCGACCTTCGCCGATCCCTCCTCGATGACCACCGACGTGAGCTTCTCGGACGCGGGCCTCTACGTCCTTCGGCTCACGGCGGACGACGGCGAGCTGCAGGACACGGACGACGTGACCGTGGCGGTGGCCGAGCCCGGCTCGACGATCGTGCGGCGCCCGGTCGCCGTCGGCAAGGACGACGCCGAGGAGTCGAGCACCGGCGCGGTCGCGGTCGCCGGCAACGACCTCGAGCTCGTGCTGGACGGGACCCGCGGGAACCAGACGGTCGGGATGCGGTTCGCGGACGTCGCCGTGCCGAAGGGCGCCGTCATCAGCGACGCCTACGTGCAGTTCGTGGCGAAGCGGAAGGGGACCGTCGCGACGTCGCTGACGGTCCGGGCACAGGCCGACGACGATCCGGCCACGTTCGCGAAGACCACGGGGAACATCTCCTCGCGACCGCTCACCCCGGAGAACGTGACGTGGGACCTGCCCTCGTGGACGATCGTCGGGGAGGCCGGTCCCGATCAGCGGACCTCGGACATCTCCTCGGTCGTCCAGGCCATCGTGAACCGCTCGGGCTGGGCGTCCGGCAACGCGATCGTCATCGTGATCACGGGCACGGGCAAGCGCATCGCCCTGTCGTTCGAAGGGGGTGGGGCCCCGATCCTCCACGTCGAGTACGGCGGCTCGCCCGCGAACCTCGCGCCGGCGGCGGACGCCGGTCCGGACCAGGGGATCACGCTGCCGGACGACGCCACGCTGGCCGGGTCGGCGAGCGACGACGGGGTCCCGAACCCACCCGGAGCGGTCACGACGACCTGGTCGCAGGTCTCCGGGCCGCAGTCGGTGACGTTCGCCGACCCGTCCTCGCCGACGACCTCGGTGAGCTTCTTCGAGGCCGGGACGTACGTCCTTCGGCTCGCCGCGGACGACGGCGCGCTCCAGACGGCCGACGACGTGACGATCGCCGTGAACCCGGTCCCCGGCACGAACGGACCGCCCACCGTCGACGCCGGTCCCGACCAGACGGTCACGCTCCCCAACGTCGCCACGATGGCGGGCTCGGCCACGGACGACGGGCTGCCGAGCGGGACGCTCACGACCGCGTGGTCGCAGGTCTCCGGGCCGGGCACGGCGAGCTTCACCGACCCGTCCTCGCCGACCACGACCGTGAGCTTCTCGGACGCGGGGGTCTACGTGCTCGAGCTCACCGCCGACGACGGCGCGCTGCAGCGCAGCGACCAGCTGACCGTCACCGTGAACGCCGCCCCGAGCAACCTGGTGGGCAACCCGGGGTTCGAGGTCGACACGAGCGGCTGGAACCTGGCCGGCTCCGACCCCGGCGTCACCCTCGATCGGATCGCCGGCGGACACTCGGGCGACTGGGCCGGCGTGTTGCTGAACGGCGGGGCGGCGGGCGCGCTCTGCAAGCTGAACGACCAGCCGAACTGGGTCGACGTCACGGGGGTCGGCACGTACCAGGCGAGCATGTGGGTGAGGGCGGACGCCCCCGGCACGACGCTCACGCTCCGGATCCGCGAGTACGCGAGCGGGACGCTCGTCGGCAAGCAGACGGCGCAGGTCGCGCTGTCCTCCTCGTGGCAACAGGTCTCGCTCGCCTACGCGGTCACGTCGCCCGGGGCCTCCACGCTGGACCTGCAGGCGTGGGTGCCGAACGCACCCGTCGGCACGTGCTTCGCCCTGGACGACGTGGGGATCGCTCCGTCGTAAGGGACCGGCTGGGGCCGGCGACCTGCGTCGGTCAGTGCGAGACGGGGTCCGCCGTCGGGATCCGGATCACCGGCTCGTCGGACAAGCCGTCGCGGATGCCGCTCTCGTTGACGAGCGCCGCGGCCTCCAGGCGCGAGTGGACCCCCAGCTTGGCGAGGATGTTCTGGATGTGCGTCCGGGCGGTCTGCGGGCTGATGACGAGCGTGTCCGCGATCGCCTCGGTGCCCGAGCCGTCGACGAGCAGGTGCAGGACCTCGCGCTCGCGGCGCGTGAGCCGGGAGACGCGACGGAAGGCCTCGTCCTGCTCTTGACGGCGCCGCATGAGGCCACCGAGGAGGTCCCCGAGCATCCTCGACGGGACGAGCGTCTCGCCACGATGGACGGCGCGCGTGACGTTGAGCAGCTCGGACATCGGCGAGGACTTCGTGACGAAGCCGCGGGCCCCCACCTCCAGGGCCTGCTCCAGGATCCGGTGATCCTCGTGGCCGCTCACGATCACGATCTCGCAGCCGGGGACCCGTTGACGGATCAGCCACGCGGTCTGGATCCCGTCGCTCTTGGGCAGCAGGGCGTCCAGGAGCGCGACCCTGGGCAAGGTCCGCTCGGCCTCGGCGACGGCCTGGAACCCGTCTCGGGCCTCGGCGACGACCTCGAGGTCGTCCTCGCCCTCGAGCGCGAGGCGCACGGCCTCGCGGAAGAGCGCCTGCTCGTCGGCGAGCAGGATCCGTACGCGTTCGGTGTCGGACATGACCTGTGTCCCGCAGTCGAAGTGCGCCGAGGCTACGTCAGGCCGCGAAGCCCCGCACCCGACCGACGACGTATCGCCCCTACGACGATTGCACGATGGGTGTCTCGCGTGGGGCATCTACGCTGATGCGATGCCGATGAGCCGCCCTGCGCAGACCGCGGCGGCGACCCGATCCGCGGAGCGCCCCCCGAGGGGACGCGGATGACGGCGCTGCCCAGATCGTCGATCGACGACGCCTCGCCCGAGGGCTCGATCGACCTGCGCGACTTCCTGCAGGCGGTGGCCCGGCGCAAGCGCCTCGTGCTCCTCGCCGTCGTGATCGTGACCGCGCTCGCCGCCCTGTACTCGTACACGCGCACGCCCTCGTACTCGGCGACCGCACGGGTCCTCGTTCGGCCGACCTTGACGAACCCCCTCGAGCCGGTCCGGGCCGACGACATCAGCATGCAGACCGAGATGCTCATCGCGACCTCGGGCGACGTCGCCGAACTCGCGGGGCAGAAGCTGGGGGGGGACGAGAGCACCGCGTCCCTGCTCAAACACGTCGACGTCACGGCGCCTGCCGACACCGCCATCCTCGCGTTCACGTTCGCGGACCGGGATGCGCGGACGGCGCAGGCAGGCGCACAGGCGTTCGCCGACGCCTACCTCGAGTTCAAGGAGGCCGAGGCGACCGAGTCCATCGCCGATCGGACGACGAAGCTGCGCTCGGACGTCGAGGACCTCGACAGGCAGATCGAAGACCTGGACGATCGGATCGCCTCCGTCACCGAGGGCTCGACGGAATGGGTCGACCTGCGGGACGAGCGAGGCCGGCTGGACGCCGCCAGGATCGGGTTCTTGAACCAGCTGGCGACCATCGAGACCCTGAGCACGGACGCCGGTCGGGTGATCGACGACGCCTTGCTGCCGACGTCGCCGAGCCATCCGGACCACCGGCTCGACCTGATCCTCGGCATCCTGCTCGGGCTCATCATCGGCGTCGGGGTCGCGCTCGTGAGCGAGCGTCTCCACGACCGCATCGAGAGCCAGGCGGCCCTCGAGCAAATCCTCGAGGCGCCCGTCCTCGGCGTCATCCCTCGGATCGCGACGGGCCAGAAGCGAGGGACCCGACCGGTGACGATGGACGCGCCGAAGAGCATCGCCGCGGAGGCGTTCCGAACGCTGCGCACGAACCTCCTTGCGGTCAGCGCCAGACCGCCGGTCAAGACGCTGCTCGTCACGAGCGCCTGGATGGCCGAGGGCAAGAGCACCGTCGCCGCGAACCTCGCGACGGCGATCGCGCAGCTCGGCCGGGACGTCGTCCTGATCTCGGCGGACCTGCGGTTCCCGCGCGTGCACACGTTCTTCGGCCTGGGCAACGACCAGGGGCTCGGGCAGGTCCTCATGGGCGAGGTCGCGCTCGAGGACGCGATCCTCGAGTCGCCGATCCCCCAGCTCCGCGTCCTGCCGAGCGGACCGGCGGCCGGGATCGCCGAGCCCGTGGAGCTGATCCAGTCCGACAAGATGCTCGACGTGATCGCGCGGTGCGCCGAGGCGGACTTCGTGATCATCGACGGCTCGCCGATCCTGACCGTCGCGGACAGCCTGGTCCTCTCGACGATGGTCGACGCGGTGCTGTTCGTCGCCGACGCGCAGAGCGGACGGCAGGCCGCGATCGCTCAGGCGCGGTACATGCTGCGGCAGGTGGACGCCCGGGTCGTCGGCGGCGTGATGAACGGCGGATGGCGGACGGCTCGGGGCGGCTACGGCGCCTACGACTACCGCCGCGGCCTCCTGTACCGGCTCCTCGTGGCCGAGCGCCGCCGCAGCGACGACGACATCACGACCACGGATCTCCGCGGCTAGGCGCGGCGAGGATCCTGCCCCGGTCGGGGCTCAGAGCCGGTGTGACTTCTCGCGCGAGCAGTTGCGGCACAGCAGCTGCAGGTTGCCCGCGGCGTCGCCGCCACCCAGGTACACGGGGATGACGTGGTCGATCACGAGGTTCGCGTAGCTGCCGCAGTTGACGCACCGACCGCCGTCGCGCTCCCACGTGAACTGCACGGCCTCGAGATCGAGCGAGTGGGTGCCCGCCAGGGACTCGGACTCGTCCTCGAGCTCCTCGGGCGCGTCCTTCAGGACGGCGAGGTCGTCCAGGCTGAGCGACGGGTCGGCCACGACCCACTCCCCCTGGTACAGCCAGATCGCCTCCTCGTCCTTCTCGAGGATGAACCTCGGCACCCGCCAGTGCCCGCTCGCCCGGTGGGCCCACTCGTCGAGCGCCAGGTTGCCGAGGACCGCCCGTTGCCGCGCGATCACCAGGTAATGGAAGGACTCCTCGGCCCCGCTCCGGTCCCCCGTCTCCCAGCGGAGACGGCTCAGGGTGCCGACCGCGGTGCCGAGCCGCCGGTGCGCGTCGCCGAGGCCGCGCCGCGTCTCGGCCTCCACGCCTCGTCCCTGTCGGACCGCGCTCTTCGCCGCCTCGGCTTTCGCTGCCGCCACGTCGAGGCGCGCGTGGGCCTCCTCCGCCTCCTTGCGGGCGACCTCGAGGAGTGCCTCGTTCCGCTCGACCGCCTTGCGCGCCCGCGAGATCTTCCACGCGTGACGCCCCACCTTGACCGTTCGACCCGCGGCCTCGACCCGGTCCGCGGCGGCCTCCGCGTCCGCCTCGGCCTCGGCGAGCGAGGGCTGCCTCTCGGCGATGCGACGCCCGGCCTGGGCGACCTCGGCCTCGAGGCCCTGCACGAGCGCATCGGCCCGCTGCGCCTCCGCGTGCGCCACGACCAGGGTGCCCTGCACCTCCTTCTCCCGCGCCTCGCTCGCGGCCACCATCTCCGCGACCGACCGGACCTCGGCGGCGGCGGCGAGCAGGTCGGCCTTGGCCTCACGGGCCTCCTTCTCGGCCTGCTCGACGTCGGTGATGACCCGCACCTCCTGAGCGGGGCGTCGCTCGCGCCCCTCGGCCTCCTCCGCCTGTCGGAGCAGGTCGGCGTAGGTGAGCGCCGCGCGGGCGGCCTTCCTCCGCGCGTTCGTGACCTGACGCTGGAGCGCAGCCTCGACCTTCGTCGCCTCGGCGACCTTCAGCAGCGCGCGGTCGAGCGTCGCCTGCTTGGTCGCGAGGTCCTCGATCGCCTCGCGCTCGCGGCGGCGGGCCTGCTCGACCTCCTCGGCGGCCGCCGGCAACGCCTCCTTGATCCGGCGCATCCGCCGGACCGAGCGCGCGACGCGGATCGACCGGCCGGCGGCCTCCACCCGCTTGCGCGCGGCCTCGGCCTCCGTCCCGGTGAGCTCGACGTCCTCGCGCGCCTCGTCGAGCTGCCGCTGGATCTCGGCGAGCCGCTGCTCGGCCGCGCGCGCGACCGTCGTCGACTCGTCGAGCAGCTCGTGCGCCATCCCGAGACGCTGCTCGCACAGGCTCGCCCACGTCTCGAACCCGTGGCGGCGCTGGTTGGCGGCCTGGAGCTCGGACTCCGCGGACTGCTGCTCCTGCTGCGCGGTCTCGGCCCGCGTCTTGGCGTTCGCGATCCGCCGCTTCGTGGGCGGGCGCGGGGGTGCCTCCTCCCGGGTCCCCACGACGCGGCCGCCGTCGGTCACCGTGAGGTCGACGACCGGCGCCACCCCCGAGACGTCGAGGACGGGGGCGCCGGTGGCTTCCTGCTCGGCCCACTGCGCCATGAACTCCTCGTCGAGCATCGGGGTGACGCGCTCGGGGAAGTCCATCGCCATCGGGTCCCACGGGAACAGGCACGCCCAAGCGTGCATCCCGTACAGCTGGATGGAAGCGTCCTTGTGCAGCAGCACCTGCGTCACCTTGAGGCTCACGCCTGCGGGCTGCAACGCACGGATACGGCATGCGGGATACAGCGGATGCATGAGTCGCCGCGGAGGGGCGGTAGATGGACTACACCGCGGAGGCCGCGGGGGTGGAGCTCAGAACGCGCTCACCGGATACCGGTCCTGGGGTGGGAGCGGCACGATCCGGTGCCGGACCGCGAAGGTGGCCGCCTCCAGCCGCGACCTGACCTGGAGCTTCGTGAGCACGTTCTGGACGTGGGTACGGACGGTGTTCGGGCTGATCCCGAGCGTGCGGGCGATGGTCTGCCCGCTCGCGCCCTCGACGAGCAGCTCGAGGACCTGACGCTCCCTCGGGGTGAGCTGGTCCACGAGCAGCGCCACGGCCTGCTCGTCCGAGCTCTGCTTGCCGGCCACGCGGGGGGCGAGCGCCCGGGGCACGACGACCTCGCCGCTCAGCACGGCCTCGATCGCGCTGACGAACCTCGAGATCGAGGTGTCCTTGATGATGTAGCCGTGGAAGCCGATCTTCAGCGCATCCCGGACCGCCCGCGGGTCCCCGAGCGCCGACAGCGCCACGACCTTCGTCTCGGGGAGATCCTCCAAGATCCGCTCTCCGAGCGCGAGCCCGCTCCCGTCGGGCAGCCCGATGTCGACGAGCGCCACGTCCGGGCGGAGCCGGTGCACCGCCTCCAAGCCCTCCTCGACCGTGTGGACGATCCCCACCACATCGACGCCGTGGGCGTCGAGGGTCAGCCGGATCGCCTCGGCGAACAGGGCGTGGTCGTCGACGATGAGGATCCGCGTCGGCGTCATCGGGACTCCACCGGGATCTCGAGCACGAACTCGGTGGCGTCTTCCAGCAGGCGGAGCGTGAGCCCCCCGCCGTTCGCCTCGGCGACGCGCCGGGCGATGAACAGCCCGAGGCCCGTGCCGAACCGGCCCTCGGCGTTCGCGCCCCGCACGTATGGGCGGAAGATGGCGTCGGCGTCCCCGTCGTCACCCGACACGGCACGACCGGCGTTGCGAACGCTGACCGCCAGCAGGTCGTCCTCGATCGAGGCCGATACCTCGACGCGCGTGCGCGCCGGCGAGTAGGCCAGGGCGTTGCGGACCAGGTTGCCGACCGCGGACCGGAGCTGCGCAGGCTCGACGCTCGCGCGGATGTCGGGCGACGCTCGGAACGTCACGCGGTCGACACCGAACTCCACCCGGCACTGCTCGATGGCCTGGCTGACGACGTCGACCACGTCGCAGTCCGTCCCCTCGGGTGGTTCCGCTCCCGAGCCGGGCCGCAGGACGTCGTCGACGAGGCTCGACATGTGGTCGATCTCGATCACGCAGCGATCGAGCAGAACGCCGTGCTCGGGGGATGCGTCGTGCACGCGCAGGAACTCGAGCGAGGCCCGGAGCGCGGAGAGCGGGCCGCGCAGCTCGTGCGCCGTCCAGGAGATCGCGAGGTCCAGGTCGCCGTCGGTCTCGGTCACGCTCGGGCGCTCGAACCGCTCCTGCCGCGCGACGTCGCTCAGGGCGAGCGAGAGCGTTCCCGCGACGGTCTCGAGCACGTCCCACGCTTCGTCGATCAGATGCCCGGGCGCGCCCACCTCGAGGACGCCGATCGCCGCCCCGCGGCGGGACAGCGGCAGGAGCGCGACGACCCGGTCGTCCCCGATGCGTACGTGGGCGGGGCGGAGCGACCGAAGGACCCGCTGCCGCTCTCTCGCGGAGGCGAGGTCCTCGTCGCCGCCGCGCCAGGCGGCCTCGAGCGGTCGCGAACGATCGCCGAGCCACACCGAGACCGAGGTGTCGGACCCGAAGCTCGCGACGAGGCACTCGGCGGCCGCCGCCGAAGCAGCCCCGGCGTCCTCGGCCTCGAGCAACGCGCTCGACAGGGACCTGAGGGCTCCGAACTCCTCGAGCGCGGAGATCGACAGAACGCTAGCCATCCATCACCACCCGTATACCCGGCGCGCAACCCCCTATGAGAACCATCCAGAGCATCGTACCCGCGTGCAGTCGAATCCAGGCATACGCCGTTCGGCCCTTCCGGGACGGAGGAGTCCGAGCGATCGATGGGTGGAAGATGCTACCGAAGACGACGTAGCACTGCATGGCGTCACCCTAGGACGCGCAGCGCGTTTAGTGCAACCCCAGGGAGGCAACCGGAGCGTCAAATCCGTGGCTGGGGCCCATCTCAGCAGGACGCGGAGCGCGCCCAAGGCGACGGAGTCGGGAGACCTGGAGGACAACGCGATCCGACGGGGCGTACAGCGTTCCGGCCACGTCGCCGGCGGTAGAGGAAATACGCCCACGCTCCCTCGCCGTCATGCATCGTGCGCATGCGGCGCCTCACGCGGTCCCATTAGACTGAGGCCCTTCCCCGTGTGTCTGACGGCGCGTCCGCGAAGGGTGGTCTTGGGGGGATTCGGATCGGAGATCGGCATCGCCCTGCGCCGTGCCCGTCGCGCGCGCGGTTTGACGCTGCGCGCGGTGTCCCGGCTCAGCGACGACAAGTACAAGCCCACGTCGATCGCCGGGTACGAGCGAGGGGAGCGCGCGATCACGCTCGAGCGGTTCTGCGACCTCTGTCGCCTCTACGGCGTGGATCCGACGGCGCTCCTCGCGGAGATCCTCGAGGCCGTCGGCGAGGCGCCCGGCCCCGAGCTCGACGTGGAGCGTCTCGAGTCGCTGGGCCCGGCCGAGGCGGCGCTCGTCGCAGGGTTCGTGCGGGAGATCCGATCGCTCCGTCGTGGACGACCCGCCGACGCCATCGTGCTCCGCGCCGGCGACGTCGAGGTCCTCGCGACGGCCGCGGGCAAGCGCCCGGAGGATCTCATCGGGATCCTCGGACGCTCCCCCGGAGAGCGGCGGCCGGGTGATGCCGCCGAGGACCGGGACGTGACGGACGACCCGAGGGACCCGAGCGCCCCGCCTCCCTGACGTCCACCGACGCCGGCTAGATCCCCTTGAGGAACGCCACGGTCTCGCCCAGACCGTCCACGAGGTGCGTCCACGGCTTCCACCCGAGTGCCTCGGCGGCCAGCGCGTTGTCGAGCGAGCACCGGCGGAGCTCGCCCGGCGGGAGCGGGCCCTTCCCCGGCTGCGGGGCGAACCCGACGATCTCGGCGAGCTTGCGGTAGATCTCGTTCACCGAGGTCTCGATGCCCGTGCCGATGTTGATCAACTTCCCGTTCGCGCGGTCGGCCGCGAGCGCGAACGCGTGGACCACGTCGTCGGCGAAGACGTAGTCGCGCGTCTGCCGGCCGTCCCCGTACACCGTGGGCGTCGCGCCGGCGAGCATGCTCGAGGTGAAGATCGCGATCACGCCCGCCTCGCCGTGCGGGTCCTGCCGAGGTCCGTACACGTTGCCGAGCGCGAGCGCCGTGTACTCGATCCCGCGGTGACGCTCGTAGAAGCTGAGGTAGTCGATCACGACCTTCTTGCTGATGCCGTAGGGGGACAGCGGTCGGGCGCTCGCCGCGGCCGTCTCCTTCACGGGGAGCTTGCGCGGCTCGCCGTACAACGTCCCGCCGGAGGCCGCGTAGACGATCTTGCGGACGCCGGTCTCGACGGCGCACTGCAGGATGTTCAGCGTCCCCATGAGGTTCACGCTCGCGTCGAACGCAGGGTCGGTGAGCGAGGGCCGGACCCCCGACTGCGCCGCCAGATGCATGACCACCTCGGGGCGGTGGCGCTCGAAGAGCTGGAGGAGCCCCTCGGCGCGGATGTCCATGTTGAAGAACGTGAACTCCTTGCTGTATCCGCGAGCCTCGACGAGGTTGGCGATCCGGCCGGTCGTGAGGTCGTCCACCGCGACGACGCGGTGTCCCTCGGCCAGCAGCCGGTCGCACAGATGGCTGCCGATGAAGCCCGCGCCGCCGGTCACGAAGAAGGTCGTCACGACGCCAGCTCCAGCCCCGGGTCCGCGCCGACCTCGAGCGACGTGCGCTCCCCGCGCTCGAGTCGCGAGGCGCCGGCACACGCGATCATCGCCGCGTTGTCCGTGCAGAGCGGCATCGACGGGAACAGCACCCGGATGCCGGCCTCGGCCGCGTCCCGCTCGATCCGCTCGCGGAGCCGGCTGTTCGCCACCACGCCCCCGCCGAGCAGCACCGTGGCCACGCCCTTCTCGCGCGCGGCACGGATCGTCTTGTCCACCTGCACGTCCACGATCGCCTCCTGGAACGACGCGGCCAGGTCGGCCGGGTCCACCGTCCGTCCGGCCTCCCGCTCGGCCCTCACGTATCGGAGGACCGAGGTCTTCAGCCCGGACAGCGAGGAATCGTAGTCGCCGGACCCGAGCATCGCCCGGGGGAAGCGGATCGCGTCCGGGGCGCCGTCGCGCGCCAGCCGATCGAGCGCGGGCCCGCCCGGGAAGCCGAGACCCATGAACCGAGCGATCTTGTCGAAGGCCTCGCCCGCGGCGTCGTCCACCGTCTGGCCGAGCACCTCGTACCGGTGCTCCTGCGGCATGTGCACGAGCATCGTGTGCCCGCCCGAGATCACGAGGCACACGTACGGCGGCTCCGGCGCGCCGTGCTCGAGGAAGTTCGCGTAGATGTGACCCTCGAGGTGGTTCACGCCGATGAACGAGGCGCCCGTCGCGAACGCCACGGCCCTCGCGCCCGCCAGACCGACGAGCAGCGCGCCGACGAGGCCGGGCCCGACCGTGACGGCGACGCCGTCGATGTCCGAGAACCGGCAGCCGGCCCGCTCGAGCGCCTCGTCGAGGAGCGGGTTCAGCGCCTCCACGTGCGCGCGGCTCGCGAGCTCGGGCACCACGCCGCCGAACCGGGCGTGCAGGTCGGTCTGGCTCGAGACGACGTTCGAGAGCACGGCACGGTCCTCCACCACGGCGACGGCGGTCTCGTCGCAGGAGGTCTCGATCCCGAGGACCTTCACGCGCGTCTCACGGACGGATCCCGTCGGGCAGGCCGCTCACGAGCTCTCGGAGCCGGCGTCGGCGTTCGGGCTCCCGGATCCCGTCGAGCCACATGATGAGCGCGTCCTCGCTGACCTCCTGGTAGTAGTTCTTCCGCACGCCGACGGGACGGAACCCGAACCGCCCGTACAGTCGCTGCGCGCCCCAGTTCGTGACGCGCACCTCGAGCGAGACCGCCTCCGCGCCCAGGTCGACCGCGTTCTCGATGAGGTCGAACAGCAGGCGCGAGCCGATCTTGCCCCGCTGGCGCATCGGGTCGACGGCGATGTTCGTGATGTGGGCCTCCTCGCCGTAGCAGATCAGCCCACCGTAACCGACGACCTCGCGATCCATCCGCGCGACGAGGTAGCACCGGTTCGAGCTCTCGGTCATCTCCGACAGGAACAGGTTCGGGCTCCACGGACGCGGGTAGACCTGGCGCTCGATGGCCATGATGCCGCGCAGGTGGCGGCGGCGCATCCGGGTCACCTCAAGCCGAGGCGCCGCGACGTCGCTGGTCCCAGGCGATCTCCGCATCCGACTTCCTCAGGTAGAGCGGTACCACGTCGAACAACCGGTCGAACTCCTCGCGGTGCATCCGCGGGATCGCCAGCTCCACCAGCGATCCCGCCTGCGGGTGGGCCGAGACGGCCGAGGCGAACTCGAGCCGACCGCCCGTCCCTTCGAGCTCCCGCCGGTACAGGATGGCACCGTTGCCCGCAAGTAGCACATCCTCCCCCCGGGCCTCGAGGTCGGCGGCCAGGTGATCGGGTGGCGCCACCTGATAGTCGCCCTCCCGGACGACCCCCCCGTGCACCGTGCGGTAGAAGGCGTAGAAGACCTCGCCGCGGCGGGCGTCGATCACCGCGCCGACCATCCGGCTCGTGTGCCGGACGCCGAACGCGAGCGCGTCGAGCGACGGGATGCCCACGATCGGAACGCCGAGCACCTGCGCGAGGCTCTTGCCGGCCTCGACCCCGACGCGCAGGCCGGTGAACAGCCCGGGCCCGAGCCCGACCGCCACGCCCCCGACCGCCGAGAGCTCGAGGCCGGTCCAGCGCAAAAGGTGCTCGATCGCCGGCACGACCGCGTCCTGCCGGGCCGTGCCGGTCAGGCTGGTCGACCCGAGGATCTCGGTCTCGGTCCCGAGGGCCACCGAGGTCTGGGGCGTGGAGGTCTCGATCCCGAGGACGATCACGCGGCGCTCCCCCACGGCTCGAGGGACCGCTCGAGGCGCTCCCACCGGGTCGCCCACGAGGGGCCGACCGCGGTGAGGACCAGGCGCCGGCGCTCGCCGTGGCCCGGCACGGTGAGCTCGACCGACAGGTGCTCCGACGGCAGGAGACCCTCGACGGCGTCGCCCCACTCGACGAGCAGGACGCCGTCGTCGGTCATCTCCTCGAAGCCCAGGTCGAGCACGTCCTGCACGCGGTCCAGGCGGTAGACGTCAACGTGGTGGACGGTGAGGCGGCCTCGGTACTCTCGCACGAGCGTGAACGTCGGCGAGACGACCGTGCCGGCGAACCCGAGGCCCACGGCCACCCCCTGCACGAACGTCGTCTTGCCGGCCCCGAGCTCGCCGGTCAGCGCCACGGCGTCGCCGGCCCGGAGGAGGTCCGCGAGGGCCGCGCCGATCGCGCGCGTGTCCTCGACGGTCGGCGCGCCGAGCTCGATCCGCATCAGAAGAGCCCGAGCTGCTCCTCGGCCGGCGCGGGGCGCTCGGCGAGGGCGCGCTTCATCTCCTGGAAGTCCGCGCGGAGCGCGGTCATCTGGCTGGAGGACTCCCCGCCCCCGTGCAGGATCGCGGCGGGGTGGAACGTGGGGATCACGATCCGGCCCTGCCACGGGAACCGCTGCCCGCGCACCCGGCTGATCGAGACCTGCCTGCCCAGGATGTACCGCGTGGCCCAGTTCCCGAGCGTCACGACGACCGCCGGGTCGATCAGCTCGACCCGCTCGTCGAGCCACGGCTTGCACGCCGCGAGCTCGTCCTCGAGCGGGTCGCGGTTCCCCGGCGGGCGGCACAGGATCACGTTGTTGATGTAGACGGCCGAGCGCGGGATCTCGACCTCGGCCAGCATGCGGTCGAGGAGCTGCCCGGCCGCCCCGACGAACGGCACCCCCTGCTTGTCCTCGTGGTAGCCGGGACCCTCGCCGATGAACATCAGGTCCGCGTTCGGGTCGCCGACCCCGTAGACCACCTGCGTCCGGCCCTGCGCCAGGCGGCACCGCGTGCATGTCGCGGCCTCCTGCGCGGCCTCTTCGAGCGTCCTGCTCATGCCGTGTCCCCCGCCCCGGGGATCCCGGGGATGCCCTCCGCGGTCTGCGCGCCCCGACGGACCGCCTCCGCGACGACCCGCTCGGCGAGCTCCTCGACGCGCGCCTGCGACGCGTCGACCTCGGCGGTCGCGAGCGTGAAGACCGTGTCGCCGTCCCAGATGGTATGCGAGGGACGGATCGCGCGCGCCAGCCCGTCGTGCGCCGCAAGGGCGAGCAGGTGCGCCCGCTCCCTCGACAGGCGCGCGTTCGTGGCGACGACGCCGATCGTCGTGTTGCCCGGGACGGGCTCGGCGGGCGGCTCGCCGGGTGCCACGTCCTCCTCGTCCCCACCCCGGGCGCCGACGAGCACCGCGCCGTCGTCGTCCACGATCTCGCCGAGCGCGTTCACCGCGAACAGCGCGCCGACGATCAGCCCGTCCTCCTGGGCGGAGGCGGTCCCGACGCCCCCCTTCATCGCGTGCGAGAGCCCTCGGATCTTCGCGACCGTGGCGCCGGTGCCGGCGCCGACGCTCCCCTCGGCCACCTCCTCCGACGCCGCGTGGCACGCGGCGTAGCCGGCGCTCGGGTTCGGCCGGACGCTCGGGTCGCCGACGCCGAGGTCGAAGAGCACCGCCGCCGGCACGATCGGCACGCGAGCGACGTCCATCTCGAACCCGATCCCGCGCTCCTCGAGCCACCGCATCACCCCGTCGGCGGCGGACAGGCCGAACGCGCTGCCGCCGCCGAGCAGCACCGCGTGCACCTCCTCGACGAGCATCCCCGGGCGGAGCAGGTCGGTCTCGCGCGTGCCCGGCGCGCCGCCGCGCACCTCCCCAGAGCCGATCGTGCCGGGCGGGCACAGCACGACGGTACAGCCGGTCAGCGCCTCGGCGTCGGTCGCGTGCCCGACCTCGATCCCCGGCACCCGTGTGATCACGTCGTCTCCTTCCCTGCCCGGCCGCGTCGCGCCGCGCTCGCGCCGGACGGGCGAGCCGCGCGCCGCCGCGGGGCCTTGCGGGTCCCGAGCGTCTCGGCCACGAACGCCGCGAGCGCGCGGTTGAACTCCTCGTGCCGCTCCATCATCGGCAGGTGCCCGGCGCCGGAGACCATCTCGAGCCGGCCGTCCGGGAGCTCGCCGGCCAGGTCCACCGCCTGCGCCGGCGGCGTCACCCGGTCGTGCTCGCCGACCACGACGAGCGCGGGCACGCGCACGTGGTGGACGGCGTGGCGCAGGTCCATGTCCATCAGCCCGACGAGCCCGTCGGTCCACACGGCGGACGGCGCTCGGGCGGCGAGCTGAGTGATGTGGTCGACGATGTGCGGGGACGCGTCCGGACCGAACTGCGTGATGCGCGCCGCGAGGCCGCCGAGATCGCCGGGCCGCGCCATCACGTGCTGCCGGATCCGGTTCAGGCGCTCGGCCGCCTCGCGCACCGAGCCGAGGCGCGGCCGGAGCAGGTTCGTCACCGAGCCCATCGCGCCCCGGAACAGGTTCGAGGACGCCGCCCCACTGAGGACCATCCCGCCGACCCGGGTCGCGATCACGTCCGGGCGCGACTCGGCCATCGCGAGCATCGCCATCGAGCCCATGCTGTGCCCGACGACGACGGCGCGCCCGTCGGGCACGGCGGCGTCGAGCACGGCCGCGAGGTCGTGCGCCATCGCCGCGATCGAGAGGTCGCTCGCGGGTCCGCTCCGGCCGTGCGAGCGGAAGTCGAAGAGCACGCACCGGAAGCGCTCGGCGAGCGCGGTCCACTGGTAGTGCCACGTCGTGAGGTCCAGGCTGAAGCCGTGCGCGAAGACGATCGTCGGGCTCGCGGCGTCGCCGGCCGCGAGGACCGCGAGCTCGGTGCCGTCGAACGAGCGGACCGGGCCCAGGTCCTGCGGCGGCAGCAGCGAGAGGGGCTCGTCGGCCTCGGGGTCCGGATGGTGGTGACGGCGCACGATCGAGCGCCCGACCACGCCGCCCGCCACCGCCGTGGCGGCCAGACCGGCGGTCACGATCGCGGTCCGGCGGCGGCTCATCCCCGATACTCCCGTGGGACCCGTTCCGAGATCGCCGTGGCGAGCTCGTACCCGATCGTGCCGATGCGCTCGGCGAGCTCCTCGGGCGTGATGCGCTCGTCGCCCTGCCGACCGATCAGCACGACCTCGTCGCCGGTGGCGACCTCGTCGTCGCCGCAGTCAACGAGGAGCTGGTCCATCGTCACGATCCCGGCAACCGGGTGGCGCCGGCCCCGGATCAGCACCTCGGCGCGGTTCGACAGGAGCCGGGGGTAGCCGTCCTCGTACCCGACCGGCACCGTCGCGATCCAGGCGTCGCGCCCGAGCTCGTAGCGGTGGCCGTACGACAGGCGCTCGCCGGCCGAGAGCCGTTTCGCGAGCGTGACCTCCGAGCGCAGCGTCATCGCGGGCCGCAGCCCCGCGTCGAGACCGGGGCCGGCGGCCAGCCCGTAGACGGCCGCGCCCGGCCGGACGAGGTCCAGGTGGGTCCGCGGGTACAGGATCGTCGCCCCGCTGTTCGCGGCGTGCAGGAGCCGGGGCGGGGTCCCCTGCGCGCGGACGGCCTCGGCCGCACGGAGCAGGCGCTCCAGCTGGAGCATCGTGGTCGCCTCGTCGGACTCCGAGCTCGCGAAGTGGGTCCACAGGCCCTCGAGCTCGAGACCGGCGTCGACGACGGCGCGGCAGAACGCCGGGGCCGTCTCGGGCGGCCACAGGCCGACGCGGTGCATCCCGGTGTCGAGCTTCACGTGCACGCGCGCCGTTCGGCCCGTCGAGCGCGCGGCCTCGGCGAGCGCGGCGAGCCCGTGGTCCGTGTAGAGCGTCGGCGTGAGGTCGGCGGCGAGCGCCTCCTTCTCGGAGCCGCTCGGGAACTCGGACAGGACGAGGATCGGTGCGTCGATGCCCGCCTCGCGCAGGGCGACGCCCTCCTCGACGAGCGCCACGCCGAGCCACGTCGCCCCGGCCTCGAGCGCGGCGCGCGCCACCGGCACGTCGCCGTGCCCGTACGCGTCGGCCTTCACGACCGCCATGAGCTCGGCCTCCGGCGGCTTCAGCCGCCGCACGTTGTGGCGTACCGCCTCGAGGTCGACCTCGACGATCGTCGGCCGGTAGCGCGTCACGCCCCGTGGACCCCTCGGAGGGCCTCGGCGAGGCGCTCGAGCACGTCGCCCGCCGTCGTGGCCTCGCCGGCGCGGGCCGCGGCGAGCGCGCCGGCCCGGCCGTGCAGGAACGCGGCGACCGACGCGGCGTCGGCGGTCGGGAGCCCTCGCGCCATGAGACCGGCGATCGCGCCGGTGAGGACGTCGCCGGTCCCGCCGGTCGCGAGGTACGGACCGCCGGTCGGGTTCACGCGAACCTGTCCGTCGGGCGTGCCGACGAGCGTCCGGGTTCCCTTCAGCAGGACCGTGGCCTCGGTCTCCGCCGCGAGCTTGCGGACGTGGGCGACCCGGTCGGCGGCGACGTCGCGGGCCGAGCCGCCCGACAGGCGCGCGAACTCGCCGGCGTGCGGCGTGAGCACCAGGTCGGAGCGGCGGCTGGCGAGCTCGGACGCGCGTCCGGCGAAGGCGTTCAGGCCGTCGGCGTCCAGGACCGTCGGGATCGGCGCGGCGGCGACGAGGTCGCGGATCCACGCCGCGGTCTCGGCGTTGGTGGTCATGCCGGGCCCGAGCGCGAGGGCGTCGGCCGCCGCGAGGCGCTCGGCGAGGACGTCGGTCGCGTCCGGGGCGACGGTGCCGTCCGCGGTCTCGGGCAGCGCGAGGAACGTGGCCTCGCGCACGACCGACTGGACGACCGGCAGGATGCCCTCGGGCACGGCGACCTGCACGAGGCCGGCGCCGACGCGCGAGGCCGCGGCGGCGGTCAGGCAGACGGCCCCGGTCATGAGCCTCGAGCCGGCCACGACGAGGGCGACCCCTGTCTCGCGCTTGTGGGTCTCGATCGCGCGCCTGGGCAAGAGCGCGGCGACGTCGGCCTCCTCCACCAGCCACAGGTCGCTCTGGACGAGGTCCGCGGGGAACCCGATGTCGACGACCTCGACGAGGCCGGCGCGCTCGGCGCCCGGGAGCAGCACGGCGCCGCTCTTCACCGCGCCGAAGGTCACGGTCACGTCCGCCCACACGGCGTCGCCGACGACCCCGCCGGTCTCGCCGCTCACCCCCGACGGGATGTCGACGGCCACGACGGGGACCCCGCCCTCGTTCAGCCCCTCGATCGCGGCCGCGTGGTCGTCCTCGGGCACGCCCCGGAAGCCGGTGCCGAAGATCGCGTCGATCGCGACGTCGGCGCGGGCGAGCTCGCGGGACAGGGCCCAGCGCGAGAACGGGCGCACGCGCACGCCGGTCTCGCCGAGGCGGGCGAAGTTCGCCGCGGCCGGCTCGCGCAGGTCCTCGCCGGGCCCGAGCATGAGGACGGTGACCCGCACGCCCCACCGGGCGAGGTGACGGGCCGCGACGAGCCCGTCGCCGCCGTTGTTCCCCTTGCCGCACACCACGACGGCCCTCGAGCCGTAGCCGCCGCCGGCGACCGCGAGGGCCGAGCGCGCGACCTCGCGGCCGGCGTTCTCCATGAGCGTCGCCGCCTGGACGCCGCGCTCCTGCGAGGCGCGGTCGAGGGCGCCGGCCTCGGCGGGCGTGAGGATCGGTCTCACGGGCCCACCGCCACGGCGAAGGCGACGGCGTTCGTCCGCTCGTGCGTGAACGTGACGAGCACCCGCGTCACGCCGAGCATGTCGGCGCGGCGCTTCGCGTTGCCCTCGAGCAGGATCGCCGGGGCGCCGGTCGGAGCCCTCGTCACGCTGATGTCCTGCCAGGACTTGCCGCGGTAGCCCCCGAGCGCCTTGATGACGGCCTCGCGGGCGGCGAACCGGCCGGCGTAGGACTCGGCGGGGCGGGCCTTCGAGTCGCAGTAGGCGATCTCCTCGGGCGTGAAGACGCGCCCGCGCATCGTCGGGTGGCGGGCCAGGGCGCGCTCCATCCGGGCGATCTCGCAGATGTCGACGCCGAGGCCGAGGATCTCCACGGCCAATAGGGTAGCCCCCGCGCGGGGTGGGGCGGCGCGGGCGCCGGGGTCGCGCGGCGCCGGGACGCCGGGAGGCCCGGAGGCCGGGGCGGCGGGAGGCCGGCGCCGGACGGGCGGCAACCCGTTGACAGCGCGAGCAGACATCGCCACCTGAGCCACCTGCCACCGCTGCGCCACGGCAACCCGTTGACGACCGTTGGGAGTCTCTCGAACGTCCCCCGTATCAACCCCCTTGACACGGCACACGCAGGTGAACACCGTCAAGGGGGTTGAGACGTGACGGGTGGGGCGGCCCCGGTCACCCGGGAACGGGTTGATGCTCGGCCTTATGCCACGCACGGGTAAGGTCGGGACAGTGCTCAGGGGACGATGGCGTTGCGCCGACGGTACTGGTGTGGCCCTAGCCAAAGTACTCGTCCCGGCCCTCGTGCTCGTGTTCGGCATGCTCGCCACGCCGTCGGCCTCCGCCGCCGTGGCATGTTCGTTCGACGCGGGGACGGGCGTCGCCTCCATCACGTTCGTCGACGGCGACAACGTCACGATCGAGCGCTCGGACGACGACATCGTCGTGAACGGAGCGGCGTGTACGGGCGCCACGGTCACGACGACGGACACGATCTGGATCCTCGAGTCCGGGCCGGGCGGCGAGGATCTCGCATCCCTCACGATCGACATGTCCGGCGGGCCGTTCGCGCCCGGCAAGACCGACGAGGGCGACGGCTCCTCCGAGATCGAGTTCCTGACCGGCGACCAGGGGGGAATCGATGGCGACCGGATGACGCTCGGCAGCGTGACCATCGTCGGGACGCCCGGCGACGACACGATCCTGATCGGCGTCATCGACGATGGTGGCTACAGCCCGATCGATCTCAACGGGGATGAGGAGACCATCGACTGGGACATACCGGGGTTCGGCGTCGACGGCGCCGACCTGGACACACCCCCCGCCGTGGACGGTGGAGCTGGCGACGACGACCTCCGGGCGGGAGGCCAGGTGGTAGGGGTCGCGGGGTCGTCACTCGTGCTCCGCGGAGGGGACGGGGACGACACGCTCGTCGGCGGTGCAGACTTCGACGATCAGATCGACGGCGGCGCGGGGACCGACACGATCGTCGCGGAGTACGAGTCGTCGATCGACCTGGCGGCCGGGACCGCGACGTCCGATCTCGGCGACACCGACACGCTCTCCAGCCTCGAGAACATCATCGGCAGCGGCGGATCGGACCACCTCACGGGCGACGAGGGACCGAATCGGATCGAGGGCGGAACCGTCGCCTGCTGTCCGGACAGCAACATCCTGGGGGACGTGATCTCCGGTGGCGGAGGCGACGACGAGCTCATCGGTAGCGAGTGGCTCGACACCGTGGACTTCTCGGGCGCGACGTCCGGCGTCGTCGTCGACGTTCCCGCCGGGACCGCGACCGGTGAGGGCAACGACACGATCGAGGGCTTCGAACGCATCGACGGCTCCGCGTACGACGACCGCGTGGTCCACGGTCCCGACCTCTGGTGGATCTACGCGGGGGATGGCACCGACACGCTCGATCTCTCGGACGCCGCCGGCCCCGTGCAGTACCTCATGACCAGTGGCCTGACGGTCGATGGGCAGCACACGTCGGCGGAGGGATTCGAGAACGTGATCGGCTCCCCCTTCGCGGACGCGATCACGGGCACGCCCGGGCCGAACCGCATGATCGGCGGTCGTGGCGCCGACGAGCTAGAGGGATGGGAAGGTCCAGACGTCCTCTTCGGCAGGCGCGGCGCCGACGTCCTCCATGGCGCGGAGGGCCGCGACGAGCTCTACGGCGGCCGAGGGAACGACCTGGTCTCGGGAGACGTGGGGGTCGACACCTGCTTCGGCGGCCCCGGCCACGACGTCGTTCGGTTCTGCGAAGTGGTGAAGCCGCCCGCCAAGTAGGACCGCCGACGGGGTTCCGGCCACCACCGCGCCCGGCGACCTCTACTCGACCGTGACCGACTTGGCCAGGTTCCTCGGCTGATCCACGTCGCACCCGCGCAGCTTCGCGATGTGGTACGCGAGCAGCTGCAGCGGAACCGACACCACGACGGGCGAGAACAGCTCGGGCGTCCTCGGCACCAGCAGCACGTGCTTCGCGAGGTCGCCGATCGCCGTGTCGCCCTCGGTCGCGACGGCGATCACGTCGGCGCCGCGCGCGAGGACCTCCTGGATGTTCGAGAGCATCTTCGGGTACACGTGGCACTCGGTCGCCACTGCCACCACGGGCACGCCGGGCTCGACCAGCGCGATCGGCCCGTGCTTCAGCTCGCCGGCCGGGTACCCCTCGGCGTGGATGTACGAGATCTCCTTGAGCTTCAGCGCGCCCTCGAGCGCCGCCGGGTAGCCCGTGTGCCGACCGATGAACAGCACGTCGCGCGCGTCCGCGTACTCGGCCGCGATCTCGGCGATCTGCGCGTCGAGCGCGAGCGCCTGCCGGACCTTGCCGGGGAGCCGGCGCAGCTCGTCGACCTCGGCCGCGATCTCCGCGGGGAACATCGCCCCGCGCACCTGCGCCAGGTACAGGGCCGTGAGGTGCTGCGCCACCATCTGCGTCGCGAACGTCTTCGTCGCGGCCACGCCGATCTCGGGGCCGGCGTGCGTGTAGAGCACGCCGTCGGCCTCGCGCGCCAACGACGAACCGACCGTGTTCGTGACCGCGATGACGCGCGAGCCCTGGCGCTTCGCGTGCCGCGCGGCCTCGAGCGTGTCGATCGTCTCGCCCGACTGCGAGACGGCGAGCGTGAGCGTGTCGGGCCCGAGCACGGGGTCCCGGTAGCGGAACTCGCTCGCGATCTCGATCTCGACCGGCAGCCGGGTCCAGTGCTCGATCGCGTACTTCGCCACCAGGCCCGAGTGGAACGCCGTCCCGCACGCGACGACGAACACCTTGTCGACCTCGCGCAGGACGTCGGCGGGCACGTGCAGCTCGTCGAGCGCGAGCATCCCGCGGTCGTCCACGCGACCGACGAGCGTGTCGCGGATCGCGGAGGGCTGCTCGTGGATCTCCTTCAGCATGAAGTCGTCGAAGCCGCCCTTCTGCGCCCGGGAGACGTCCCAGTCCACGACGATCGGCGCGACCTCGACCCGGTTCCCGTCGAGATCCGTGACCACGACGCCGTCCGGGGTGACGTCGACGACCTGACCCTCCTCGACCGGGATCACGGTGGTCGTGCGCGCGAGCACCGCCGGGATGTCGGACGCCAGCATCGACTCGCCGTCGCCGAGACCGACGACGAGCGGCGAGGAGACCTTGACGCCCACGATCCGCGTCGGATCGTCGATCGAGCAGACGACGAGCGCGTACGCGCCCTCGAGCTCGCGCACCGTCGAGCGCACGGCCTCGGCCAGGTCGCCGTCGAACCGTTCCTCGATCATGTGTGCGACGACCTCGGTGTCGGTCTCGGAGCCGAGCGTGTGCCCGCGCTTCTCGAGCCCGGCCCGCAGCTCGTGGAAGTTCTCGATGATGCCGTTGTGGATCACGGCGATCCGGCCCTCGCAGTCCACGTGCGGGTGGGCGTTGCGGTCGCTCGGCTCGCCGTGCGTCGCCCAGCGTGTGTGCCCCATCCCGACGTTCCCGGACGGCGCGCCGCGGTCTGCGAGCTCGCGCTCGAGCTCGGCGAGCTTGCCGGCCTTCTTGACGACCTCCATCCGGCCGTCGAGCAGCGCGACGCCGGCGGAGTCGTACCCCCGGTACTCGAGGCGCCGCAGCCCCTCCAGGATGATGGGGAGCGCCTCGTCCGGCCCGACGTAGCCGACGATGCCGCACATGGGATTCGAGCCTAGCAGGGACCCCTCGTTAGGGCCTCGGCCGCGCGCCGTAGGCCTCGGGCGGCTCAGGCGAGGGCCCGGGCCACGACCTCGGCGAGCGCGGTCGCGACCGCGCGGGCCACGCGCTCGGTCTCGGCCTCGACCATCACGCGCACGAGCGGCTCGGTGCCCGAGGCCCGCACGAGCACACGCCCGGCGTCGCCGAGCGTCGCCTCGGCCTCGCGGACGGCGTCCCCGATCTCGGTCTCGTCGCGCAGCCGCTCCTTGTGCCCGACCCGCACGTTCTCGAGGACCTGCGGGAACCGCCGCATCGCCGTCGCCAGCTCGGCGATCGTCACGCCCTTGCGCCGCGCGAGCGAGAGGAACTTCACGGCCGTCAGGATCCCGTCCCCCGTCGTGGCGTGGTCGGCGAAGATCACGTGCCCGGACTGCTCGCCGCCGAGGGTCGCCCCGCGCGCGATCATCTCCTCGAGCACGTAGCGGTCGCCCACCTTCGCCTCGACGACCTCGATGCGCTGCTCGGCCATCGCGCGCCGGAACCCGAGGTTCGCCATCGCGGTCGTGACCACCACCCGGCCGGGCAGCCGTCCCTCCTCCGCGAGCGCGATCGCGCACGCCGCGAGCACCTGGTCGCCGTCGACGATCCGCCCGTCGGCGTCGGCGAACAGCGCCCGGTCGGCGTCGCCGTCGTGCGCGATGCCGACGTCGGCCCCCGCCTCCTTCACCGCGGCCGCCACGACCGACGGGTGGAGCGCGCCGCACCCGACGTTGATGTTCGCGCCGTTCGGTTGATCGTGGATCGGGGTGACCTCGGCGCCGAGACGTCGCAGGACCTCGGGCGCGAAGGCGGACGCCGCGCCGTTCGCGCAGTCGACGACGACCCGCAGCCCGTCCAGACGTGCCTCGGCGGCCTTCGCGACGTGGTCCAGGTAGTGGCGGACGCCGTCAGGCATCGGCACCACCTCGCCGACCCGTCCGGCCGCCGCCGGCCCGCGCCGCATCTCCGCCTCGATCTCGTTCTCGAGGTCGTCCGAGAGCTTGAACCCGTACGGGCCGAAGAACTTGATCCCGTTGTCCTGGGGCGGGTTGTGCGAGGCGCTGATCACGACCCCGGCCGCCGCCTCGACGTCGGTGGTGAGGAACGCCACGGCCGGGGTCGGCTGCACGCCGGCAAGGATCACGTCGGCGCCCGCCTCGCGGATCCCCTCGGCCAGGGCGCGCTCGAGCGGCTCGCCCGAGGCACGGGTGTCGCGCCCGATCACGAGCGTCCGCCGCTTGGGCTCGTACCGGGCGAGCACGGCCACGGCCGCCCGCCCGAGCCCGAACGCGAGCTCGTCGGTCAGGTCGCGCCCGTAGACGCCGCGCACCCCGTCGGTGCCGAAGAGCCTCCCCATGTGCGCCCAAGGCTACCCGAAGGTCCCGCCGACCCGGGGCCGAGCGCCCCCGGCCGTGACCGCCCTCGGCGTCGAGACTGGCCCCGTGGAACGATCAACGATCCTTGACCGATCGCGGACCGGGACGGCCCGCCGCTTCGGCGCCCTCGCCGACCCCGCCCGCCTGCGGATCCTCGGCCTCCTCGGGGCCGAGCCCCGGTGCGTGTGCGAGCTCCGGGACGACCTCGGGATGGCCTCCAACCTGCTCTCGTACCACCTGCGGATCCTCCGTGAGGCCGGCTTCGTGCGGGGCGATCGGCACGGCCGGCGCACCGAGTACCGGCTCGAGCCGGGCGCCCTCGAGGCGATCGCGAGCGACGTGACCGGCATCGCCGGCCGGGTGGCCACGTGAGCGCCGCCGCCGGCACGCGAGCGCGGGTCCACCGGGACACCCGGCTGTGGCTGGGCCTGGCCGGCGCCGCCCTGGTGTGGTGGGTGCTCTACCGGGTGAACGGGCCCTTCTGGGTCTGGCTCCTGTTCGACGCGATCGGCCTGGACCCGGACACGCGGCTCGGCGAGTCGATCCGCTTCTTCCTGTTCGACACGACGAAGATCCTGCTCCTGCTGAGCGGCATCATCTTCGTGATCACGATCCTGCGCTCGTACATGAGCGTCGAGCGCACGCGAGCGCTGCTCGGCGGGCGGCGCGAGGGCGTCGCGAACCTGGGGGCGGCGACGCTCGGGATCGCGACGCCGTTCTGCTCGTGCAGCGCGGTGCCGGCGTTCATCGGGTTCGTCGCCGCCGGCGTCCCGATCGGCGTGACGCTCTCCTTCCTCATCGCGAGCCCGCTCGTGAACGAGGTCGCCGTCGTGCTGCTGTACGGGATGTTCGGGTGGAAGGTCGCGCTCCTGTACATGACCGCCGGCGTGCTGATCGCGACCTTCGCCGGGCTCGTGCTCGGCCGGCTCCACGCCGAGCGCTGGGTCGAGCCGTTCGTGTTCGAGGCCGGGGCCGTGCCCGGCGCCGGCGAGGGCATGCATCCCACGATGCGGATGCGGGTCGAGGTCGCCCGCGAGGAGGTCGGCAAGATCGTCCGCAAGGTGCTGCCGTTCCTGCTTGTCGGGATCGGGCTCGGCGCCGTGATCCACGGCTGGCTGCCCGAGGACTTCTTCGTGCGCTACGCCGGCCCGGACAACCCGTTCGCCGTGCCGTTCGCGGTGCTGCTCGGCATCCCGCTGTACTCGAACGCGGCCGGGGTCCTGCCGCTCGTCGAGGCCCTGTACGGCAAGGGCCTGGCGATGGGGACCCTGCTCGCGTTCATGATGGCCGTCGTCGCGCTCTCGCTCCCCGAGATGGTCCTGCTCCGCCGGGTCCTGAAGCCCAAGCTGATCGGCATGTTCATCGCCGTCGTGGCCGTCGGCATCCTGATCGTCGGCTACCTGTTCAACGCCGTGCTCTGAAGGAGGACATCGCATGACCACCCAGATCCGTGTGCTCGGCCCGGGCTGCTCCCGCTGCCAGAAGCTCTACGAGAACACCTCGCAGGCGGTCGCCGAGATCGGCATGGACGCGCACGTCGAGAAGGTCGACGACATCGCCGAGATCGTCCGCCGGGGCATCCTGGCCACGCCCGCGCTCGTCGTGGACGAGGAGCTGGTGCTCGCCGGCCACGTCGCGAGCATCCCCACCCTCCGCGAGGTCCTGGCCGAGCGCCGGTAGCGCCGACCCGACTCCCCATGAACGAGACGATCGTCATCGTCCTCGGGCTGCTGCTGCTCAGCATCGTCTCGGGGATGCTCGGGCTCGGCGTCGCCTTCGCCGCGGTGCCGTTCCTCTCGCTGTTCCTGACCGACCTCGTCCACGAGGTCCAGCCGCTCAGCCTGCTCCTCAACGGCGTCACGGCGGCGTTCGCGGCCTGGGGGTTCGCGAGGAGCGGGCTCATCGACTGGCACAAGGCCATCACGCTCGCGGCCGTGACGACCGTGTTCGCCCCGCTCGGGTCGTGGCTCGCGCAGGTGACGCCGGCGAACCTCATCTGGGTCGTGTACCTGCTCGCCGTCGCATACCTGGCCTACCGGCTGTTCCGTCCGGTCAGCGAACGGCCGGGGGACGAGAACTTCCGGCTCGCGCTGATCCTCGCTGCGCCGATCTCGATCCTGAGCGGACTCCTCGGGGTCGGACCCGGGTTCCTGTTGATGCCGACCCTGATCCTGGTGGGGTTCGAGACCAAACGCGCGGCCGCGATCAATGCGTTCGCGGTCTTCCCGCCTTCCTTCTCCGCGCTGATCCCACACCTGTCCACGGCCGTCTGGGACCCGGGCCTCACGATCGCGCTCCTGGTGGTCGGCGCGATCGGCGCGTTCGCCGGAGCCCGGATCACGAGCCGCTGGGTGCCGAGCGTGCGTCTGAAGCAGGGCTTCGGGGTGCTGATCGTCCTCGCGACGGCCTACAAGCTCGCCGTCGTCGTGCTCTGACGGTGATCAGTCGGTGACCGTCTCGAGCTCGGCGAGGAGCTCGCGCACCCGCCGGTCGATCTCGTCCCGGATGGGACGGACCTCCTCGAGGGTCTTGCCCGCCGGGTCCGGGAGCTCCCAGTCCAGGTAGCGCTTGCCGGGATAGATCGGGCACGCGTCGCCGCAGCCCATCGTGACCACGACGTCCGCCGCCTGCACGTACGCGTCGGTGAGGGGCTTCGGGAACTCCTTCGACAGGTCGAGCCCGAGCTCCTCCATCGCCGCCACCACGGAGGGGTTGATCTCGTCGGCGGGCGTGCTGCCGGCGGACCGCACGTGCACCCGCCCCCCCGCGTGGTGATCCAGGAGCGCGGCCGCCATCTGACTGCGGCCCGCGTTGTGGACGCACACGAACAGGACCTCGGGAACGTCGCTCATGGCGCCGGACGGTACCGCTCGGACGTGAACGCGGCGTGAACGGCGGTCACGGCTTCACGGCTCGGACGATCGCGCTGTGCATCCCGTCGGCGACCGCGTGGGTGGGCTGGAGCTCCACCTGTGTGAAGCCGACGCGGGTGAGCTCGCGCCCGTACTCGGCGAACGACAACGCGCCCGCGATGCAGCCGACGTAGTTGCCGCGCTCCGCGCGCTCCTCCGGCGTGAGCGCGTCCTCGGCGAGGATGTCGCTGATCCCCAGGCGGCCGCCGGGCCGCAGGACGCGGAACAGCTCGTCGAAGACCCTCGGCTTGTCGACCGACAGGTTGATCACGCAGTTCGAGATGATCACGTCGACCGAGCCGCCGGGGAGCGGCACGTCCTCGATGTAGCCGCGGAGGAACGCCACGTTCGTCACGCCGGCCTCGGCCGCGTTCTTCCGCGCGAGGTCAAGCATCTCGTCGGTCATGTCCAGGCCGTACGCCTTGCCGGTCGGGCCCACGCGCCTGGCCGAGAGGATCACGTCGATCCCGCCCCCCGAGCCCAGGTCGAGCACGGTCTCGCCCTCGCGGAGCTCGGCGACCGCGATCGGGTTGCCGCAGCCGAGGCTCGCGAGCGCCGCAGCGTCCGGCACCTCGGCGAGCGTCGCGGCGTCGTAGCCGCTCGCGCCGGCGCTCAGGTCGTCGTCGCAGCACGAGACCGACGGGCCGCAACAGCCCTCGCCCGTGTCCAGCACGTTCAGCGCCACCTTCGCGTAGGCGTCTCGGACCTCTTCACGCAGCTCGCTCATGTCGTCTCCCCCTCCCGGAGTCGGAAGATCGTCGCCAGGCGCTCGAGCGCCGCCCGGTCGATCGCGTAGTAGGCCCACACCCCGCGCTGCTCGCGGGTCAGCAGGCCGGCCTGGACGAGCTTCTTCAGATGGAAGCTCACGGTCGGCTGCGACAGACCGAGCTCGGGCGTGAGGTCGCACACGCACGCCGGGCCCGGCGCGTTCGCCAGGAGGTTCACGATCCGCACGCGGTGGGGGTCGCCGAGCGCCTTGAACACCCTCGCGGTGGTCTCGGCGTCCTCCCGGGACATGCCGTCGGTCGCCAGGGGCATGCAGCACGCGGCCGGCGCCGTCGGCGCCTCCAGCACCTCGAGCTCACGCACCTGGGTCACCTCCGATCCATCGACAACCGTCGATGGATGGTACGCCGACACATCGATGGATGTCAATGCGTTCCCGCCGACGCGCCGTGGGAGGATGGGGGCATGAGCAGCGAGGCGTTCGTCTATCTGACGTCCTTCGGCTCGGTCCCCGAGGGCGAGATCCAGCGCGCCAGGCTCGAGGCCGAGGGCATCCCGGTCATGGTCAAGGGTGAGGGGGAGGGCCCGTACCGCATGGGACCGGTCCACGTGTGGGTGCCGGCGTCGCTCGAGGTCCGGGCCCGCACGATCCTCGAGACGCCGCTCGAGCCGATCTCCGACGACGAGCTGGCCGCGCTCGCCGAGGGCGCGCTCGAGGAGGAGGGGGTCGAGGAGCCGAGCGGCGAGGAGACCTGAGGGCCGGGTCCTACCGCTTCGAGTACTGCGGCGCCTTGCGAGCCTTCTTCAGGCCGTACTTCCGGCGCTCCTTCTCACGCGCGTCGCGCGAGAGGTAGCCCTCCTTCTTCAGCGCGGGTCTGAGCTCGGGGTCGAGCTCGATCAGGGCTCGGGCGATGCCCAGGCGCAGGGCGCCCGCCTGCCCGTTCACGCCGCCGCCCTCGATCCGGGCGATGACGTCGAAGTCCTTGTCGCGGCCGATGGTGCGCAGCGGCGCCGACACGATCATGCGGTGGGCGCGCGTCGGGAAGTAGTCCTCGAGGGCCCGGCCGTTGAGCTGGTACGACCCGGTCCCCGGCACGAGGCGAACCCTCGCGATGGCCTCCTTGCGACGCCCCGTCGTGATCTGCGCCACCTACTCCTCCTTCTTCGTCCGGCGGGCCGTCGTCTTCTTCGCGGTCGAGGCCTTCGCCGTAGTCTTCTTCGCGGTGCTCTTCTTCGCCGTGGTCTTCTTCGCGGTAGTGGCCTTCTTCGCGGTGGTCGCCTTGGCCGTCGAGGCCTTCGCCGCCGGCTTGGACGTCGAGCGCTTCGCGGTCGAGCGCTTCCGCGCCGGCGCGGTCGGCTCGGGCTTGGCCTTCGGCTCACGCGCGGCCTTGGGCTCACGGTCCTTCGGCTCGGGCAGGCCGGTCCACGGTGGCACCTCGCCGAGCTTCAGCGGCTGCGGCCGCTGCGCCACGTGCGGGTGCTCAGGGCCGGGATAGACCTGGAGCTTCCTGGCCATCTGGCGGCCGAGCCGGTTCTTCGGCAGCATGCCCTTGATCGCCTTCTCGACGGCGAACTCGGGACGCTCCGAGAGCAGCCGGGTGTACTGGGTGGCCGTGAGGCCGCCGGGGTACCCCGAGTGCCGGTAGGCGAACTTCTTCGCCTCCTTGCCCCCCGTGAGCTGGACGCCGCGGGCGTTGATGACGATCACGTGGTCGCCGGTGTCGGCGTGGGGGGCGAAGATCGGCTTGTGCTTGCCCCGCAGGATGGCGGCGACCTCGGACGAGAGACGTCCGAGCACGGCGCCGGTCGCGTCGATCACGTACCAGCGCCGCTCGATGTCCTGCGGCTTCGGCGAGTAGGTCTTCATACGTGGAAGTGCCGGCCGGAAAGGCCGGCGACCCATGCTACCTGCGGTTTCGCCCGACCGTCAAAGATGCGGGAGGGGAAGGGGCGGGATGCCGTGGTGGGTCGTCGACGCTCGGGCGGGCCGAGCCGTCCGCCGCCGCGTCGACACCCGACACGAGGGCGACCGGACGGACCGCCGACCGGTCAGAACGGTGCCCCGAACGGCGGCGTCCGCGTCGCCGCGAGCCCGAACGGCCGCCCGCCGAGCGCGAGGATCTCGTGCATCGTCCGGCGGTACGACGCGAGCAGCTCGGCGCGGAGCCACGCCGGGGTCGAGGGGTCGTCGGCGACCGACCGCGCCGGCAGGATCCGGTACGAGCCGGGCGCGACCCAGGTGGGCGTCACGAGCACCCTCGCCACGCGGTAGTCCTCCCCGTCCCCGACGCGCTCGGCCACGGCCCACACGACGACCCCGTCCTCGACCGACTTCGTGCCGAGGAACTCGCGCCGCTGGCCCGAGACCTGGTTGCCCATGCCGTACACCACCGGCACGCCGTTGACCCGGCCGACCGGCTGCACGACGTGCGCGTGGTGACCGACGACGAGGTCGACGAACCCCGACGCCGTGAGCCGGTCCGCGACCCAGCGCTGGCCGGCGGTCGGCGGGTGGTGGTACTCGGCGCCCCAGTGCAGCGACACCACGGTGAGGTCCGCGCCCATCCTGCGGGCGCGCCGGGCGTCGGCCAGGACGGACGACACCACGAGCCGGTTCGCCTCCCAGCCGTACCGCGGCGTGCGGCCGTTGAAGCTGAACGTGTAGGACAGGTGCGCGATCCGCGCCTTCCCGACCCGGTACGTCGTGACGATCCGCGACGCCCGGCGCGTCGCCGCGGTGCCGGCGTGCCCGAGCCCCGCCCGCTCGAGCGCGTCGATCGTGGCCCGGATCCCGCCGAGGCCCTGGTCGAGCGAGTGGTTCGACGCCGTCGAGCACCCGTCGTAGCCGGCCCACGCGATCGCGTCGACGATCTCGTTCGGCACGTTGAACACCGGATACGACGACAGATGCGTGTCGTTCCGCGAGACCGGCGTCTCGAGGTGGCAGATCGCCACGTCGGCGGCGGACACGTGCGCCCGCAGCGGCGCGAACATCGGGCGGAAGTCGAACCGCCGCCCCGGGCCGGCGTACGCCGCGGCCTGCTCCCACACGCCCGCGTGCACGAGCACGTCCCCCGTGAAGGCCATCGAGAAGCGCTCGGGGAACCTCGGCCCGCGGTCGTTCCACCCCTCGAGCTGCGGCCGCGGGGCCGCCCAGGCGGACGGCGCGAGCAGGCCGACCACCACGAGGACGGACGCTCCGAGGAGGGCGCGACGGAGCCACTCGGGCCGGGACGAACCGGTTCCACGCATCGGCGGCACGATCGTCGCCCCCAGACCAGCCCGGTGCCGAGCGCCGAACGTCACCCGTCCGACAGGACTGGCGGGCGGATCGTACTGCGGCGGAAGGGCGAACGGAAGGGCCGGTCAGCGACGGCGCCCGTACCGCACGCGCTCGAGCGTGAGGCCGTGCGGCGGCGCGACCTGCCCCGCCGCGGCGCGGTCCCGGGCCGCGAGCACCTCGGGCATCGCGTCGGCCGCGATCCTGCCCTCGCCCACCGCGACGAGCGTCCCGACGAGCGAGCGCACCATCTGCCGCAGGAACGCGCTCCCGCGCGCCGAGATCTCGATCCGCTCGCCCGAGCGCGAGACCGTGAGCCGGTCGAGCCTGCGGACCGTCGGCCCGCCGCGCGTGTGCGGCCGCCCGAACGACGAGAAGTCGTGCTCGCCGACGAGCCCTCGGGCCGCGGCGCGCATCCTCGCCAGCGACAGCTCCCCCGGCCGATACCACACGAACCGCGCCGAGAACGGGTCCGCGACCTCCCCCACGTCGATCCGATACCGATACTCGCGCGCCGAGGCCGAGAACCGGGCGTCGAACCCCTCCGGCGCGAACCGCGCCTCCCGAACGACGACCTCCGGCGAGAGCGGCCCGTTGACCGCCCGCCGCACCCGATCGAGATCCACCGGAGCCTCGACCGGGAACGACACGACCTGCCCTCGAGCGTGCACCCCCGCATCGGTCCGCCCGGCGACCGACAGCCGCGGCTCCGCGGGCAGGGCACGAGCGAGCGCCTCGGACAGCACCCCCTCGACGGTCCGCTGCCCCCGCTGCCGAGCCCACCCCCGGAACGAGGTCCCGTCGTAGGCGAGCGTCAACCGAACGACCGTCATCGCATCAACGTCGAGGCGGCCCGAAGGGCCGACCGAGCGGCTCGGGCGCGTGCCCCGACCTCAGGGCGCCCATCTCCCGGCGACTACTCGACGAGCTCGATGACCGCCATCGGAGCCCCGTCCCCCTGCCGAGGCCCGAGCTTGAGGATCCGCGTGTACCCGCCGTTGCGCTCGGCGTAGCGGGGCGCGATCTCGCTGAAGAGCTTGTGCACGACGTCCCGGTCGGTGATGTCCTTCAGCACCTCGCGCCGCGCGGCGACGTCGCCGCGCTTGGCGAACGTGATCATCTTCTCGGCGACGGGGCGGACGGCCTTGGCCTTGGCCTCGGTCGTGTTGATCTTCTCGTAGGTGAAGAGCTGGGCGGCCAGCGTGTTGAGGAGCAGCCGCTGGTGCGCCGGGCTCGACCCGAGCCGGGGGCCCTTCTTCGGGCGTGGCATCGACTACTCCTCTCGAAGCGCCTGGCCGAGCTCCTCGAGCTTGGCCTTCACCTCGTCGATCGACTTCTGGCCGAAGTTGCGGATGTCCATGAGCTCGGCCTCGCTCTTCTGCACCAGGTCGCCGACCGAGTTGATGCCCTCGCGCTTCAGGCAGTTGTAGGAGCGGACCGACAGGTTCAGCTCCTCGACGGTGATCTGGTAGTCGGACGGGACCGACTCGTCCTCGGCCGGGCCCACCTGCATCGAGGGCGCCTCGGCGAGATCGCCGAAGAGCTGGACGAGCTCGAGCAGCGTCCCGCCTGCCGAGGCGAGCGCCTCGCGCGGCGCGATCGCGCCGTCGGTCTCGACGTCCAGGATCAGCTTGTCGCGGTCGGTCATCTGCTCGACGCGGGTGTTCTCGACCGTGTAGCTCACCTTGCGGACCGGCGAGAAGATCGAGTCCACGGGGATCACGCCGATCGGGTCGCGCGGCTTCTTGTTCTTGTCGGCCATGCGGTACCCGACGCCGCGCTCGACGACCATCTCCATCTCGAGGCTGCCGCCCTTGCCGATCGTGGCGACGTGCAGCTCGGGGTTCAGGATCTCGACGCCGGCGGGCGGGGCGATGTCGCCGGCCGTGACCTCGCCGGGGCCCTTCGCCTTGAGGTAGACCGTGACGGGCTCGTCCGCCTCGCTGCGGATCACGAGCTCCTTCAGGTTCAGGATGATGTCGGTGACGTCCTCGGTCACCTTCGGGATCGTCGAGAACTCGTGCAGCACGCCCTCGATCCGGACCGAGCTGATCGCGGCCCCGGGGATCGACGACAGCAGCGTGCGGCGGAGCGAGTTCCCGATCGTGTAGCCGAACCCCGGCTCGAGGGGCTCGATGACGAACCGGGAGCGCGTCGGGCTGACGCCCTCCTCGGAGATCTGCGGCCTGGCGACGATGAACACTGCTTCCTCCTCCGGCGGGGGATCATCCACTCCTGCCCCGCCTTCTCCATGGGGCACCGCTTCGCTGCTGGAGCCCCGATCTTGGGGACGAGCCCCAAGCGACCCGTTCGACGGACGGGCCGGCCGACGCTAGACGCGGCGGCGCTTCCTGGGCCGGCAGCCGTTGTGCGGCACCGGCGTCACGTCCTGGATGCCCGCCACCTCCAGGCCGGTGGCGGCGAGCGAGCGGATCGCGGTCTCGCGACCCGAGCCCGGGCCCTTCACGAACACGTCGACCTTCTGGAGGCCGTGCTCCTGCGCTCGGCGCGCGGCGGCCTCAGCCGCGAGCTGCGCGGCGAACGGGGTGGACTTGCGGGAGCCCTTGAACCCCACGTTGCCGGCGCTCGCCCAGCTGATCGTGTTGCCCTGCAGGTCGGTGATCGTGACGATGGTGTTGTTGAAGGTCGACTTGATGTGGGCCTGTCCGTGGACGACGTTCTTCTTCTCCTTCTTGCGGACCTTCTTGGCCTTCGGCTTCGCCATCAGAGCACCCGCTCCCTCACTTCTTCCCGACCTTCTTCCTGCCCGCGACGGTCTTGCGCGGACCCTTGCGCGTGCGCGCGTTCGTGTGCGTGCGCTGCCCGCGCACGGGGAGGCTGCGGCGGTGCCGGATCCCCTGGTAGCAGCCGATCTCGATCTTGCGCTTGATGTCCTGGGCGACCTCGCGCCGCAGGTCACCCTCGACCTTGTACTCGCGGTCGATGTACTCGCGGATCTTGCTGACCTCGTCCTCGGACAGGTCCCGCACCCGCGTCCCGCCCTCGACGCCGGTCGAGGTCACGATCTGGCCGGCCCGCGTGGGGCCGATGCCGTAGATGTAACGGAGCGCGACGTCCACCCGCTTGTCGCGGGGGAGGTCCACACCTGCGATACGTGCCACCTGCGCGCTCCTTCCTCAGCCCTGCCGCTGCTTGTGCCGCGGGTTCGAGCAGATCACCCGGATCTGGCCGCGCCGGCGGATGACCTTGCACTTGTCGCAGATCTTCTTCACCGACGGCCGCACCTTCATCGCTCGAACAGCTCCCCTACTTGTACCGGTACACGATCCTGCCGCGCGACAGGTCGTACGGCGACAGCTCCACCAGCACGCGGTCCCCGGGGAGGATCCGGATGTAGTGCATCCGCATCTTCCCGGAGATGTGTGCGAGCACCTTGTGCCCGTTCTCGAGCTCGACCCGGAACATGGCGTTGGGGAGCGGCTCGGAGACCGTCCCTTCAACCTCGATGGCGTCCTTCTTCGGCAAGCTCCCGGTCGACCTCTCGGATGGACACGCTCGGCTGGTCCCCGGACGAGCCGAACCCGCCCCCGGACGGAGGCGGACCGACAGTATAGGGGCAGGTCAGGCCGAGCGTCCAGGCACGGG
>Ga0105100_10000077_pt1 | contig 51414 bp, 59 predicted proteins | sample PPLLak12cMay2015_2_FD_87033 | JGI IMG/M metagenome (GOLD analysis project Ga0105100, IMG submission 87033) | Freshwater sediment microbial communities from Prairie Pothole Lake near Jamestown, North Dakota, USA - PPLs Lake P8 Core (1) Depth... | ecosystem: Environmental > Aquatic > Freshwater >... | reverse complement strand
CATATAATCATTGTCACCATCTAATCTTATTGCATTTCCTTTTTTTCCTGCAACATAGACAGTATTTCCATAAAGTGTTCCGTTATATTTTCCGGTTTCATCTTTTGCGTTATTTTCAAATTTCCAATATGCAACCAGATCCTGATATTGAGAGCCCTCTAGAATTGCTGATTGATGCAATTCTCCCTGCAAGCCAGAATCATCGCTGATTTCAACTCCTAAAATATTTCTTAAAAAATTAGTAAAATCTTCCATTAAACTTGCAGAAGCAAAGCTGGTAGAAATAATTAAGAATAAAAGTATAACTATAAAGATGAATGGATTGATTTTTCCTCTTTTTTGCATAGGATATTATAATAAAACAAGTTTATAAAGTTTTATTTTGCTAGTTCATCTTATTAAAATAAGTCTACAAGACTAATCTTTATTCCATTCACACATTTCTTTTATTTTTTCAAGATAAATTGGGCGGGGAGGATGAATTTTGCAAAGCTCTATAAAATCCTGGTTAATTTTTTTTAATCCATGCTCCTGAAGGCTTGTTTTGTTAAGAGTATTGGAAAACTGAACAAAACAATCAGGATTTTTTAAAGCAGATCTTCCAATCATTATTCCAATTATATTTTTCTTGTTTTTTATGGTATTTATTATGTTGTTATAATCTCTAATGGAATTTATTCCCCCATTTATTACAATTGGAATTTTATATTCGCTGATTTCTTTTAAAAAATCGTAATTATATCTTGCATAAGAAGGCTCTTTAGCATGCCTAAAGTGAATAACAACATGAGAAAAATTTGGATTTTGAATTTTTTCAATTTCATTTAATAAATTAAATATTTTTCTCTGTTTTACCTCAAATTCATTCAATCCTAAGCGGGTTTTCAGGCTTACCTTGAAACTATCTTGGCTTAGGAGTACGTTAAGCAGAGCAACGGTGCGCACGGTTCGCTTGATTAGCGCTGGGCCTTGCCCGATTTTTATTATATTCGGTGAGGGACAGGATAAATTTAATTGAACTCCATAAACATTATTTTTTTCTTTATCTGCCTCCAGTTCTCTTTTTAATCTTTGCATAAATTCCTTACATTCCTGCTCTTTAGATGTTGCTACTTGAATCCATTGCCTTTGAAAAGGAATGAGAAAAGTATCTATTTCTTTCCAAGCTTTGCTTCTTCTTACAAGATACTGCATGGAAAATATTCCTGTATAAGAATCTGTAACTCCCTGGCATAGGCTTCTAAATGCCCAGCAGGTTATATTTTCCATTGATGCAAGATGAAGTTCCATAAATAAAGAGAGAAAAAGGAATATAAAAAGGTTGTTAAGCAGAGTAACAAAAAATAATAAATTACTAGTCCACAAAGCTTAAATAACGGTTATGTTAAAGCTTGTAATGGCATCAAAAACTCTAAAAGCCGTAATTACTGCGGTAATAATAACTGCAATTGTTACTTTTGCAATCTCTTATATTATATTTAAATATCTTCCAGAAAGCAAGGAAAATTCAAAAATGAACGAATATAAAAGAGAGCTATATTCAAGCACTTTATGCCAGTATAGCTGCCCTTTGACTCCTCAACAGATACAGAATAAAACGCAGAATTTCCCAGAGCCAGTATGCGTTCAAAACTGCACTACTAATTTTAAAAAACTTCAGGCAAGCGGGAACAAGATATCCAACGAGCAGTTAGAACAGGATAACCTGATAAAAGATATGTCCAGCGCAGTAAGTACCTGTAAAACAGAGGCAACTGATTCCAACAAAACATTAAATAACACTCTATTCTTCAGCTGTTCTATAGAAAAATTAGGAGCATTAAAAGATAAATATAGCTATTTGAGATAATTCTTTTTGATAAATTTCTTATCTTTTAAGGAAATTTAAAATGGCAGGTCCCTGCTTGGATTAGTTTCCTCGTACTGTTGAGCCGCACTAGCACATTTTTTCTCTGCTCTCTTTCTTTCTGGTGAGTAGTCATGGAATTCAAATTTCTCATGCTCCAAGAGAGTCCTTTTTGCATCATAAAAATAGTGCATTTCAAGTTCATCTATTTCTTCATTATTTCTAGACTTAGTATCAAGATAAATAATATAATCTACAGCCCCTAATCTCCAAAGACTCCCGCTTGCTAAAGCAGAATGCCGTATATCTTCAAAAGTTCTATGCTTCCTGTTACTCTTATGTCCCATTTTATTTTATGAAAATCTTTGCTTATAAACTAAGTTGCAATAAAAAGGATATAATATCACAATAGAGATAAAAGAAATACATGGAGTTTGCTTGGGCTTATATAACAATAAACATTAAAAACCTTGATTTTCTATCTTTTGTATGCCGCCATCGCATAACGGTATTGCACCGGATTGCTAATCCGGGCCCTTCGGGGCGCCTGGGTTCAACTCCCAGTGGCGGCGTTTTATTTTATTTTTTTCCAATGCCGTATAAAGAATCTTCTGGATAGGCTTCTATGCCTTTATCTCCTATGGAAAATGGGAAGATGTTAAAGGCGTGACGGGTTCCGCGCATCTTTGCTATCTGCATGCCCCTTATTAATGAGCGATTATCTTTTATTATATTATATAAATAAATTATGGAATCTGCCATGAATCCCATGACAGAAGAGTGATACTTTTCTATGGAAGGGTTTTCTTCAGCTATAACTATTGCTGTGCAATCCCATCCCTCAATCATCTCGAATAAATCCACAAGCATTTTTCTTTGCTCAGCTTCTTTTTCAAACAAGACAGTGTAAGCTGAAAGAGAGTCTATAACAATCCTTTTTGCATTTAATTCTTTTAATTCTTTTCCTATATCTTTGCCCCCTTCTTTTACAATTCTCGCTATTTTCTCAGGGGTATATTTTATAAAAACAAACTTTCCTTTTTTTTCTAAATCAGCAAGGTCCCACCCAAACCTAGACATATGCCTATAGAATTTATCTTTGTTCTCTTCAAAAGAGATATAAACTGCGGTCTCATCAAATTTTTCTATCCCTTCAAGCAAGAAGCTTATCCCAAAAATAGTCTTTCCAGAACCTCCGCCTCCGCTAACAAGTATCACACTGTTTTTTTCAAAACCGCCTTCTATTACCTTATCTAACCCTTTAATTCCAGACGGAATGCGCTCTATAGTGCCTAAATTTCTCTTTTTTGGCATATCAAAAATTTTCTTGTTTTTATTTAAATTTTTGGGATGACCAAAAATATCTTACAGCATATTTTTGGCATAAATAAATTAAAAAAAGGAAATTTATATACTTTTGTATTAACTATAAATTCTCTATCACCCAGTAGCACTGTCTAAGTTCTTCTAGAGCACCACAAACATTATAAATATAAGAACCCAGTAACAAATATGGAAAAGGATATAGGAAAAATAAAAAAGAACGAAACTACAGATGTAGTGGTAAGAATAGATGACTTTGGAGGGAGAGTTGGCTTGACAATAAGGGAGTTTGTTACAGGAGATAGATATACGGGATTTACAAAAGCAGGCACAAGAATCGCAGCCGAGAACTTTGATGAATTTAAGGCCTTAATAAACAGCATTGACCCTGCAGAGCTTACAGGGACAGTTAAGGCAGAGGCGGTCAAGACAGAAGTTAAGACAGAAGTTGAAAAAAAAGAAGTAAAAGAAGCAAAGCCTAAAAGGACAAGAAAGAAGGCTGAACCTGTTGCAGAGCCTATTGTAGAAGAGAAGATAGAAGCTCCACAAGAAGCAGAAGACTATTAGCTGAAAAGAGGAAACAAATGCCCTATGCAGTTACACATATACTGATTGTTATAATACTACTTGAACTCTATAGAGACTACTTTGTCAAAAACAAACAAGCATTTCCATTACATTATGTTCTAGTAGGAGGGTTAGCAGGAATTCTTCCGGACCTCGATATTGCGGTATTCTACACTCTAAGTTTTTTTGGCTATACAATAGGAGAAGTCCATAGAACTTTTTCTCATAATCTTTTTGCTCCTTTGGCTTTTGTTATAATAGCAATTCCTTTCTGGAAATTTAAAAATAAAGGGCTAGGAGAGAGGCATTTAAAATTAAGAAATATTTTTCTAGTTATCGCTTTTGGAATATTTATGCATCTAGTTCTAGATGCCCTTATTTCAGGAAGTATAATGCCTTTTTATCCTTTTTCAACATACTCGATAGGGCTTAATGTTTTGGGATATGCTCCCTCTGCCTGGCACAGTACAATTGAATACAGCTTAGATGCTGCATTTCTAGTGTTATGGCTTATTAGAATTGAACTACGGCATAAGATAAGCTCTTTTTTATAAGAAAGTTTTTTAAATGCACTATTCATCAGTATTTTAGAGGTGAAAACCTCAGAATTCTTATTCTGGGTAAGTTTGAAAATGGCAACTGATTTAAGGACAAGAAAATTAGCAAAATTACTGGTAGATTATTCTCTGAAAGTTAAAAAAGGAGAGAACGTAGTTATTTCAGGAGGAACTGAAGCGCAAGATTTTATTGCTGCTTTGTATAAGGAGATAATCTTAAAAGGAGCTCATCCTATTTTAAGAGTAGATATCCCTGGACTAACTTCTTTTTTCTATAAGCATGCAACTAAAGAGCAAATAGAAAAATTTCCATTTATTTTAGACTATACAGTAAGAAACTCACAAAAATATATTGGAATTGACACTACTGGAAACACAAGAGAGCTTACTTCAATAGACCCAAAAAAAATTATAGCACGACAAAAAATAACTGCTTCTATAAGGGACTATATCTGTGAAGAAAAAGATAAAATAAGAAGATGCACTGTTGGTTTTCCGTGCCCGGCTTTGGCACAGGAATCTGAAATGTCGCTGACAGACTATGAAAACTTTGTATATTCTGCCTGCTTACTTGACTGGAAGAGTTTGGGGAGAAAAATTGACCGAGTATTGGAAGTTTTCAGAAAAGGCAAAAGAGTACATTTAATCGGAGAGAACGTAGACTTAAAATTTGAGATAATGGGAAAACTTGCTGCTGCTGATAAAGGAGAGAACAATATGCCTGGAGGAGAAGTTTTTATGGCTCCTGTAAGAGAAAGCTTAAACGGATGGATTAAATTTGAATATTCTGTGACAAGGGAAGGAAAAGAAGTATCTGGAATTGAATTAAAATTCAAAGATGGAAGGGCCATTGAAGCAAAAGCAGAAAGAAACCAGGATTTTCTAATTGAAACATTAAAAACAGATGAAAATGCAAGTTATGTTGGGGAGTTTGGAATAGGCTTAAATCCAAAGATAAACCAGCCAACAAAAAGAATCCTTTTTGATGAAAAAATAGGCGGGACAATACATTTGGCTTTGGGCTCAGCCATCAAGGAGAATGGAGGGGGAAATGACTCTGCAATTCACTGGGATATTATAAAAGATATGAAAAAAGCAAAGATAATTCTAGACGGGAAAATTGTGCAGGAAAATGGGCAGTGGAAAATTTAAATACTCTTTTTCTTAAATAATAATATGAATAAAATAAATGCTTCACATATTCTTGTAAAAACCAAAGAAGAAGCTGAACTTTGCCTCGGCTTAATAAAAGCAGGAAGGAGTTTTGAAGAGCTGGCAAGTGAAAAATCCTTATGCCCTTCCAAGAAAAGGGGCGGAAACTTAGGATGGTTTACCAGAGGAAAAATGGTGAGAGAATTTGAACAGGCTTGTTTCTCAGCAAAAAAAGGGCAGATAATTGGGCCAGTAAAAACACAATTTGGTTATCATGTAATAAAGATTAATGATACAGAGTGATAAGTTTTATAAACTCTTTTTCTTTTAAAGTAGTATGCAGGTAAAAGAAGTAATGAACAAGGCTGTTGTAATAGACCACGACATGAGCTTAAAAGAGGCAGCGCAAATCATGTCTAATAGAAACATCGGTAGCTTGATTGTTCTTAAAAACAATAAAATTGCAGGAATTATAACTGAAAAAGATATCCTTAACAATATCTCCGCTCTGAATAAGAGCGTATCTTCAGCAATGAACAAGGATGTGGTGACAATTGAAAAGAACGAGAGCCTAGATAACGCAGCTTTGCTTATGACTGAAAAAAAGGTTAGAAGACTTCCTGTAATTGATAAGGCAAGTTTAGTCGGCATAATAACTGCAACAGACATTATCGCTAACTCTGATATTTTAAATGAGGAGTTCTTTTTTGAATAGCTTTAATTTCTTTATAGAATAATTATCTTTAAAAACTAGCGCTATTTTTCTTCCTTGCTTTAAATTTTTAAAAGGTGTTTTATGGCAGACCGAATAATAATTAATGAGTCGTTTTCAGAGCTTCCCAGCAGGTTTGAAAATGTAAAGGATATGAAATTTGACTCTCCTGAAATGCTAGACTTAAAAGTAGAAGCAGAAAACTTCTCTCAAGACAAGGAGATAGACGCATTGATCTGTTTTGATATGATTAAAGATAATCTAGAGTATCATCTTCCGCATCAGACAGAGGGGGCACTTAAAATAATTAAGGATATGAACTCCACTGCCTTGCTGGCAGATGAGGTTGGCTTGGGGAAAACTATAACAGCAGGGCTGGTTTTAAAAGAGGGGATTGTCAGGGGATTTATAAAAAAGGCCCTCATAATTACTCCGCCTTCTTTAGTTGACCAGTGGGTTGCTGAATTAAAGGATAAGTTTGAGCTGGATTTTAAGATAATTGAAAACCAAGATGACTGGGATACTATTGATTTTGCTATAGCCTCTCTGGATAGAGTAAAGATATATCAAAGAGGAGGATTTAAGCACTATAAAGCCCACGAAATTCCCTGGGATTTGTTAATTGTGGATGAGGCACATAAGCTAAAAGCAAGGTCAACAATAAGGTGGAAGTTTATAGACAGAATAAAGAAAAAAAGGTTTCTTATTTTAACAGCTACACCTTTCCAGAATGACTTAATTGAACTTTATAACTTGCTGCATTTATTAAAAAAAGGGCATTTGGGCACAATTCAGGAATTTAAAAAAAAGTTTTTATTCAGAGGAAACAAAAGATATCCTTTAAACCCCAAGGAATTAAAAGCTAAGCTAGAAGAAGTTATGATCAGAAGGAGAAGAGCTGACACTATTATAGATTATAAGAAAAGGATTCCAAAAATTGCAGTAGTTGAATTAACTCCAGAAGAAAAAAATATTTATAAAGATACCTGCGAGTTATTAAAAGAGCAATATTATGACTGTCATGGCTATGAAATCAATGGAAAGCTTATAATTTATGCAATGCTTCCAAAAATAACTTCTTCTTCCAAATCTGCAATTGAATCTCTGCAGAGGATAGTTGAAGAAGGGAAATATCACGAGAGAACTAAGGAGTTAGCGCAAAAAATACTGGACCAGTACAAAAGCCTTAAAAGAGACTCTAAAGTAGAAAAATTCCTGGAGATTGTGAAAAAAATAAGGCAAGAGGATTCTAAAGCAAGAATATTGGTTTATACCAAACATCCCACTACCTTAAATTATATTGTTGAGAAACTCTCTCCTCTAAATTTAAAAATAGTGCCTTTTACGGGGGGAATGGACCGGGAAGGAAAAACAGAAATAATAAGGAAGTTTAAAGAAGAGGCAGACATGCTAATAAGCACAGAAACAGGAGCAGCAGGATTAAATTTCCAGTTTTGTAACAACCTGATTAACTATGACCTGCCTTGGAATCCAATGACCGTTGAGCAGAGAATAGGAAGATTAGATAGGATAGGGCAAAAAAAAGACATGAACATCTGGAGCTTAGCTACAAAAGGGACAATGGAAGAGCACGTGGTAGATTTAATAATAAACAAGATGTGCTGTGTAGGATTAGTTATAGGCGAGCTTCCAATTATCCTATTTAACTTAGAGCTGGACAGCCAGGGCAGTTCTGGATTAAGCAAAATAGAGGAAAAATTAATGAACTGCTTTATCGACTCTAAGAACAATTTGGATATTTTTGCTGCAGAAGTTGACAAAATTGGCGAGATGATTGAAAAAGGAATAAAAGAATACGAAGAGAACAAAAAGGACAATAAAAAATTATTGGACAAAAACAACAAGGAAAATGGAAAAAATATTTAATTTCACAGCTAAATTTTTTGAAAGCCTAAAATGCAAGCTTAGCTGGGACGGGGAAGTTTTAAGAGTGGAAAATGTTCCTGAAAATTTTGAAAAAACGTATAAAAAATCCCCTTACTTTTTCATCTTTGACAAAAAAAATATTAAAGATGGAAGAATTTTAGTTGCTCCTGGAGAAGAGTTTTTTAACCTGATGACTGGCTATCTTAAAAACTCTGCTTCAACTACCCTATTAAAGATTAATTTTGAGATTAATCCTGAAAAAATTATAGAGAAGCAGTTCTTTTTTAAAAACTGCCAGATTAGCGGCATTAAAAAAACCTATGAAAATAGTTTTTTCTATAGATTTATGTTCCAGACTAACTTCACCTACCTTAATAAAAAAGAAAAGGAAATTAACGAGGTTTATGTCCATAACAGAGAGGTTGTAAAAGGCAGCCTGGAAGGATACCCTGTGGAAGACGGGAAAAAAGAGGACGTGTCTAAACAGGAGATTGAAAAAAATTATGAAATAGCAAAAAATAAGGTAAAGGAGATTGTAAAAGGCAAGACAGAAGATATAGCTTTACAGCTGAATAAAAAGCTCGACACTGCCAAAGAGAGAATAAAGCAGTATTGCGAGAGGCAGATAAAAGAGAGGGAGGAAAAAATAAAAAACGTGGAGGAAAAAATAATCCAGATTAAAAGCCAGCCGGCTAGCTCAGAAATAGAAAGAAAAGAGGCGCTTGAAAAGATAGACCGTCATGAAAAAAATATCCAGAGAATAAAGGAAGAATTGGACATAGATAAAATAAGAAAAGAAGAAGCTATCTCGATTACAGATGAGGAGCACAAGCACAGCCTTAATGTTGACAATAACCTCCTGAATACAACTGTTATCTATTATCCTGTTTTCAAGTTCCTGCTTAGTTTTGACAAGAATATAAAGAAGAGCATGGAGATTAGATTCGACCCCTTAATGAGTGAAATAAGCAAGGTTTACTGCAACAAGTGCAAAAAAGAGATAAGGCAGGTAAATTTGTGCGAGAATGGGCATGTTGCATGTGACAGCTGCATTGGAAAATGCCTGAATTGTGGGGATTACTACTGCGAAGACTGCTTGAAAGATCTCTGCCAAGTCTGCCATTCAAGAATATGCAAAAAATGCAAGGTTACTTGCAAGAAATGCCATAAGTCCATCTGCAAAAAACATGTTGAACAAGACTCCATGACAGGAGAATACGGATGCTCTTCCTGCCTTAAAGAATGCCCTAAATGCCACAAGACAAGCGACCCCAAGACTTTCAAGAAAGATGCAGGCTATCTTTTGGTGTGCAGGGCGTGCATTGCAAAAGACACTGGTAAAAATATAATAGATAAAATTTTCAGCTAGCAAACTTTCTCAGCCTTTTTAATGCAAAAAATTTATCTTTGTCTTTTACCCTTGCGGATTTTACTGCTTGGGCAAGAGTTTCTATGCTATTATCGAAATGTTTTGTGTCAATTTTATAAGGCCAGCCGTCTTTTCCGCCATGCGCAAAACTAAATTTAACAGGGTCTTTCCAGGATAACTCTGTGCCAAAAGCAAGCTCGCTGACTAAAGCAAGAGAACGTATTATTTTTGGGCCTGCTCCTTTAAATAATAAAAGCTCTTCGTAGCTTTCTGGTTTGTATTCGCTGATTTCTTTTAATGTTGCAAGATTTTGATGTGATAGGGGAATTTTTGGAAAATGCTGAGGTTTAAATTTTATTATCTTATTATTTTGGTTAAAATCAAACAATGTAGTTTGGTTTTTTTGTTTTTCATTTTTTGTAGAATAAAAATAATGGTTGAACTCTTCTGCTACATCTATGCTTGCTTTTCTTGCTTCTTCTGCCTCTTTAGCAACCATATTCAATGGCTTTGTTATTTGGTCGCAGCAAACTGCTTTATGAGGTTCGGATAAAAAATTTTCAGTATCATTCCAATGGTACCTCCTTGCATAAGAATTATTTTCCTGCATTCCTTGCTGTATTACCGTCCAGTTACTTTTAGAGAAGAAAAAAGTGTGATGATATAAGGAAAATCCGTCCTGCAAGGCAGAAGTGTCGACTTTAGCAGACAGCCGGCTGTACTTTAACATTTTTTGTGTTTGCTTTTCTGAAAGATTTATTTTTTCTGCATTTGTTTTTATATCTTCGAGAGTTTTTCTAGAAGTTTTCCCTTTTCCCCCTGCTCCGTAAATTCCTATGTTAATCCTTGAGAGCGCTTGCTTGACTGCGGCAGTTGTAGTAGTTGTTGTTCCTGAACTATGCCAATCAAAGCCAAGAGTGCATGCCAGTGCCTGAAACCATAAAGGGTCAGATAATCTCTCTAAAATTTGTTTATCTTTGTATTCCATATCCAAGATAAGAAATATCTGCTCGGCTAACTTTTCCATTCTTGGATAAAGCCATCTAGGGCAGTTTCCTCCATGAAGAGGTAAATCAACTGTTTTCATAAAGAAGGTAAGATGGTAAGATTTAAATAGATAATTTTATACTTTCTAGTAGGAAAAATAAAAAAGAGGAAAAAGAATGGTATGGTTAGAAGTTGAGACAAAAATTATTCTTGATGATTCGCAAGTCGATGAACTTAGAAAGAAAATCAAGAAAATAGCAAAGTTTGTTAAAAGCGGCGAGAAAGTTGATGATTACTTTGCCAGAAGAAGAAAGATTAAGAGGCTTTACCCTAAAAAGGCATTCAGAATAAGAGCAACGAAAGATGAATTTGAGGTTAATTTTAAAAAATGGATGAAAAAATTATGGACCAAAGATATTGTTGTTAAACAGGAGTATGAATTTAAGCTGAAAGGAAAAGAAGAGGTTGAGGATTTGCTTGCTTTATTTAAGGACTTGGGCTTCAAGGAGTGGGTAAGGAAAACAAAATGGAACGAAACTTACTCTTATAATAAAGACCCTCGATTATCAATAGAGATGAACAAAGTAAAGCATCTCGGATGGTTCATAGAAATGGAATATTTATCCCAGCCAAAAGAGCTTGAAAAAGCAAGGGCAGCAATAAGAGAAGTTTTAAAGATTTTAGAGATTCCTCCAGAGCAGATTGACAATACAGGATACACAAGAATGCTTTGGTATAAAGGAGTCTTTGATAAAAGATATTTTATTGATTAAGATGGCAGCTAAAAAATATATTGTTAAAAAAGGAAAAGTTTATTGGCCAAACGAAGAAATGAAGAAAATAGCTTGGGTAAAAAGCGAAAAAATTTATAGAGAAGCTGCGAAATCTCCTGTGAAGTTCTGGGAAAAATTAGCTAAACAAGGCATTGATTGGGAGAAAAAGTGGAGCAAGGCTTATGAAGAAAAACTGCCTTATTTCAAATGGTTCAAGGGAGGGAAATTAAACTTCTGCCATAATGCTCTTGACAGGTGGGCCAGAGAAACTCCCAACAAAACTGCTTTAATATGGATTCCTGAGCCTGTGAGTGAAAGGCCTCTTAAGATAACTTATATGCAATTATATGACGCTGTAAATAGATTTTCAAATGTATTAAAAAGTCAGGGAATAAAGAAAGGAGATGTTGTTGCTATTTACATGCCAATGATACCTGAAGCTCTTATTGCAATGCTGGCGTGCACCAGGATTGGAGCAATTCATTCAGTTGTATTCAGTGCTTTTTCAGCTGATGCGCTTAAAGCAAGGATTGAAGATGGAGAAGCAAAAATATTAATTACTGCAGATGGTTATCACAGAAGAGGAAAACCAGAGGATTTATTATATAAGGCTAAAAAAGCTGCAAAAAGGACAACAGTCAAAAGAATAATTGTTGTTTCAAGACTAGGAAAAAAAATAAGAGGGAGAAAATTCTTGGATTTTGGAGAAGAAGTTAAAAAAGCAGACCTCTACTATGAGCCTGTAACAGCTAATTCCGAGGATACGATGTTTATTCTTTACACTTCTGGAACAACAGGAAAGCCAAAAGGAATTGTTCATGATACAGGCGGATACGCAGTCCAGGCTTATTGGACATCCAAGTGGAACTTTAATCTTCATGATGATGACATTATGTGGTGTACTGCAGACATTGGGTGGATTACTGGACATACCTATGCTTTTTACGGTCCTCTTTTGAACGGAGCAACTACCTTAATATACGAAGGAAGCCCAGATTATCCAGATTTTGGAAGATGGTGGAAAATAATAGAAGAAAATCATGTTACTGTTTTTTATACGGCACCTACTGCAATCAGGATGTTCAGGAAAGAAGGGGATGGATGGCTTAAGAAGTATAACCTAGATAGTTTAAGAGTCCTTGCAACTGTTGGAGAGCCAATAGATGAAGAAGCATGGTTATGGTATCTAAAGAAAGTTGGAAAAGAAAGATGCCCTTTAATAGACACGTGGTGGCAGACTGAAACAGGAGGCACACTAATAAATACTCTCCCGGGAATTGGACCTTTTGTACCAACAGTTGCTGGAAAAAGTTTTCCAGGAACAAAGCATATTATTGTTGATGATACAGCTAAAGAGAATAAAAAAGGGGAATCCGGATATCTGGTACAAGTGAGCCCTTTCGCACCTGGAATGCTGCATGGAATCTATAAGAACCATGAGAAATACGTTGAAACTTACTGGAGATTCAAAAAAGTGTACGATACAAGCGACGGAGCTTACTTAAGAAATGGACTTATAAGAGTTACAGGAAGGACAGACGATGTTATGAAGGTAGCAGGGCACAGATTAGCTACAGCAGAACTGGAAAATGCAATCAATGATAATAAAAAAGTAAATGAGTGTGCAGTAGTACCGGTACCTCATGACATAAAAGGGCAGGTACCTATTGCATTTGTCGTTCTAAAGCATGGCAAAGGCTCCCCTGAACTAGAGCAGGAGCTTAAGAAACATGTTGATAAGAAGATAGGGCCTACTGCGCGCCCAGAGAAAATATTCTTTGTTAGTGACCTGCCAAAAACAAGAAGCGGCAAGATAATGAGGAGAATTTTAAAGGACATTCTTAAAAAAGAAGAACCGCAAGGATTAATGACTTTGTTAAATCCAGAGGCTGTTGAAAGCATCAAAAATATTGTTTCTCAAGGGAATTAAATAGATTATTAGAATTTAATGTCTTATGCCTATCCATATTAGAATTATGATCAGAAGTATTGAAATGCTGCCTAAAAGGATTAAGATAGTGGAATATTCAGTTACAAACCCCCTTAATGACGGAAGTTCCTGTTGAGGAGCATTTGCCAGTTCTATTACTTCTTCCTCTGGCTCAGGAATAGTAATGTTTATCCCAGACCATTCTTTTTCTAGTTCATCAAATAAATCTCCCTGCTGTTTTACTCCGTAAAGAGCAGACTGCCAGATAATAAAGTCTTCATCGGTCTTAAATTCTATGTATCTATGATTATCAAAGGCATAGTAAGCCCTATCGCTTTCGTTAAGCCCGTAGTGTTCAAAATATTCTTTTTTTAAACTCCTTAGCCGAGAGTTGGTTTCTATATCTCTGCTTCTTATTCTCTTTCTTAGTTCTGTTTTTTCTTGGTCATAGTAAATGTAATATTCCCCAACATAACATAAGGTAGTCACATGGCTTGAGAATATTACATTAAAGCAGTTTAGAGAGCTGTTATAAGCTAGAAACATGGATAAAAGAGTGGTGCTATAATCCTCGCAGTCTCCCTGCCCAAGTTTCAAAGTTTCTGTAGGAGTCTGCCAATAGTTCTCTTTATTGTTAAAGTTCCAATCATCAACATAAGTTACCTTCTCATTCAGGTAGTTGTTTATCATAGATAGATCATCAAGGGGGTTTTCTCTCTTTACTCCTACGTTATATAATTCACCTCTTACCTCGCTAGGCTGAATAAAGCCGATTAACTCTCTTTTAGAAGGATTATGAGAGTCTAAAGTGGTGCGAAACTTGAAAACGCTATCTCCTAGAAAATAATATTCTGGAATCTGAAATACCTCCCAAGATTTGTCAAAATACAACTTATCATTTGAGCAGTTTCCAAGTTTTCCAAAGAGATTTATATCCCGATCCAAATTAATTTCTTCTTTATAGTAATCGTAAGTTAGGTTAAAAATTCCATTTTGTGTCTTCCCAATAAGTTTATTTCCATTAAACAAATAGCCATTAAGGGAGCAATTATTCTCGTCAAAAAAATAAAACTGAACTTGCTTCGTAGTACCTTTAACAACAAAAGAAGTATACTGGGGAGTTTTATAGATAATTACTAGAGATATTGCTACCAAAAGTAATAGGATCATAACAATTAAAACAGGGACTCTCTTTTTCATGGAATAATATGGAAAAAAGAGTATAAAAATATTCTTCATAAGGTTTAAATACCTTCTTTTTTATTTTAGTTTAGAAAAAAGAGTGTAATTGAAAAATGAGATTAAATATTCTAATTGGAGGACAAGCAGGACAGGGCATAAATGCTGTCTCTGGAATTGTAAGCGCGGTTTTATGCAGCCAGGGCTATTTTACCTTTAATTACCGGGATTATCCTAGCTTAATAAGAGGGGGGCATAACTTCAATATTCTTTCTATTAGCGAAGAAAAAATAGGAAGCCATGAATCCAAACTGGATGGAATAGTGGCCATGGACGATAAAACAGTCGAGATACATAAAAAAGAGCTGGGCAAAGGGGGGGTTGTAATTGACTTTAAGGGTTTTGAAGCTCTTGGAAGGAATCTAAATATTGCGCTTGCTGGAGCTTTGATAAGAGTTTTAGGTATAGAAAAACAAGTTTTAATAGAAGCTGTTAAAAAGCAGTTCAATACGCCTGAGGCACTGGATGCTGCTGAAAAAGGATTCAACAGCCAGAATAAAAAGTTCGAGCTTAAAAAATTAGACAATAGGCTCTCAATAATGACTGGCTCTGCTGCAGTTGCACAGGGAGCAATAAATTCAGGGATTAATTTGTATTTAGGATACCCAATGACTCCTTCAACTCCTTTATTGCAAGAATTGGCAGGACAACAGGAAAAATATGGATTTATGGTTTTTCAGCCTGAAAACGAGATAGCTGTTATTAATGCTGGTTTGGGAGCAAGTTTTGCAGGAGCCAAAGTAATGGTTGGCTCGAGCGGAGGGGGATTTGACTTAATGACAGAGGCTATGAGTCTACAAGGGCAGAGCGAAGTTCCTTTGGTTGTTTATTTAGCAAGCAGACCCGGGCCTGGAACGGGGCTTCCAACTTCAACTTCTCAAAGCGATTTGAATCTTGCATTAAGAGCGGGGCATGGAGAATTTCCAAGAATAGTAGTTGCTCCTGGCGACCCTATAGAAGCAATCGAAAAAACTAACGAGGCCTTTTATTTAAGCGAGAAATTCGGCTGTTTATCAATAATTCTATCAGATAAGCATTTAGCAGAAGGTGAATTTTCCTTTGCCACTCAGCCAAATAAGCCAATTAAAGTAGAGGTGAAAAGAAAAGTTCCTGGAGAAGCAATTGTCAAGGCAAGCAGTTACGAGCATGATGAAGCAGGGAATACAGTAGAAACTGCTGAAATCACCAAGAAAAATGCAGACAACAGGATAAAAAAATACCAACAGATAAAAAAAGAAGTTTCTAAATTTGAAATGATTAAAATTCATGGAAATCCAAAGAGCAAGAACCTTCTTGTTGGATGGGGGAGCACAAAAGGGGCTATTTTAGATGCAATTAGGGGCCTAGATTATAAGTTTCTCCAAGTTTTGTACATGAAGCCATTGTCAAATGAAATTAAGAAAGAACTTCAAGGTGCTAATAAAGTAATACTTATAGAAAATAATCTAACAGGGCAATTAGGAAGATTAATAAGGGAGAAAACAGGGATAAGCATCAAAAATAAGATTTTAAAATACGATGGAAGGCCTTTCCTATCAGATGAATTGAAAAAAGAGATTTTAAAGATAAAATAAAAAATGGCAAAACAAAAAACAACAAGCACAAAAGACAAGTTAAGCACGAAAAGTGTAATAACCTGGTGTCCAGGATGTCCAAACCACATGATTTTAGAGGCTGCTAAAAGAGTTTTTGCCAAGCTTATTGATGAAAAAAAAGTAAAGCAGGAAGATATTGCAATTGTAACAGGAATTGGATGCCATGCCAAGATATTTGATTACATAAATACAAGCGGATTCTATGGCTTGCATGGAAGAGTTGTTCCAACTGCATTAGGAATAAAACTAGGAAATCCTAATTTAACAGTAGTGGGATTTGAGGGAGATGGAGATGCTTATGCAGAAGGAATGGAGCATTTTGTTCACGCAGGGAGATTCAATGCCAACATAACTTTAATTGTCCATGATAATCAGGCTTTCGCATTAACAACAGGACAAGCAACTCCAACAACCCAACAAGGCTATAAAAACAAGGTAGAACCATCTGGGCAGCATAATCTTCCAATTAACCCGGTAAAAATAGCGCTTGCCTCTGGAGCAAGCTTTGTTGCAAGAACTTATGCCTTAAATTTAGAGCACATGACTAAAACAATCGAAGCAGCAATAAAACATAAAGGATTTTCTTATGTTGAAGTAATACAACCTTGTTTACAGTTCAATAAAGAAATGGATGAAATAAGAAAATTAACTTATGAAATTCCGGACAATAAGGATGATATGGATAAAGCTATGAAAATAGCGAGCGAATGGGATTACAATACGAAAACTGGAAAAATCCCAATTGGAATTATATACCAAATAGAGAAGCCAACTTTAGAAGATAATTGGCAACAACTTTCTGAACTTATGAAGAAAAAAGTTGGTTGGAAGAGAAAATAGTTTATATCCCTTCTTGTTTATTTCTCAACCTCTGAAGTTCTTTTAATTTCTAATCCTGCCCTTTTAACTATCTCTATAATTTTTTCTCTTTCTTCACTTTTCCCGCATCCTTTCCAATCAATTATTGCTTCGATAGGATAAGTCTATGTTTCTTAACTTCTATCTTAAGGCTATCTCCTTCTTTTAGATCTGCTTCCTTTAATCTCTCTTCTGGAATATTTATTTTATACTTAAAGTAGGGTTTTCCATTATATTCTCTTGATTTTTCTTTTAAGATTTTCATGTTATAATAAACAATTTCTCATTTATAAATATTTAGAGACCGAAAGATTTATATACTTTAGAGACCTAAATTTATTATGGAAATTAATTTGGCAGAGTTTGTACCAAAGTATATCGGAGGTAAAAGTGTTGCTATGGGGCTACCAGGAGAGAAATATCATATTGGACGAAAGATAAAAAATTTTGACGGTAAACTTTCTTCTGTAATTATAAAAAACATAGAGAATATTGAAAATCCTAAGCTAAAAATATTGAATGCTCTTTTAAAAAGGGACATGAGCTTAAACGAACTAAGTAGCGAAACAAAACTAAGCTATGAGAACTTGAGGTGGCACATTATTAGAAGTGAAGATTCTTTATTAAACAGAGATTTTGTAAGGATAAAAGAAAAAATATTTTTCCCTCACAAGAATGTTAATGGAGGAGTCATAAAAACCATATTTATGGCAAGCGATAAGGATAAGAACCACAGATTAGAAATTAAACAAGAAAACCCTAAGAGAAAAGAACTTGTTTTGTTAAACTTAAATAGTGAAGAATTTATTTTGTCCAGTTGGTGGAATTCTTGGTTAAAACCCGAAATTAAAAATTTAGAGTTTAATTACTCTGAAAATAGATTTTTATACAAGATTCCAGAAAATCATATTTTGATTCAGTATGAAAAATCTAAGAATATTTTATATTCAACAATTCTACCTAAAAATATTGAGGTTGATGATGAGCAATTCATTACTACCTTAGGACTCCTATTAGGGGAAATGAGAATCCGGGAAAGCGATATATCTTTCTCAAATACTGAACCATTTTTAGCGAATTATGTACTTAATTCTTTAGAATATTTTGGTTTAACGAGGGAAGATTTTAGATTCAGCATACAGGTAAACACCAAGAATTTTAAACCTAATCACGAAGATTTGATTGGATACTGGTCGAAAGAACTTAAAATAGGTAAGAATAAACTTTCAAATATTTTTGAATATGAAAACTATGGCACTAACAGGGGCCGGTTTGGCAGAATTGATTTTATTTATTGGAATATTGTGCTTAAGGAGATAATAAACAACCTTACTAGTTATTTCATCAAAAATTCTGATAAGAATCAAGCATATGCTGTATATATTATACGAGGACTTTTAGCTGCTGAGGGATATATAGAGAAATCTAAAAGCGGGGCTCTTGGAAGGATTGGAATTAGTTCTTGCTCAGAGCAGAATAAACTCAAAATAACTCGCTTGTTAAAGAGACTAAATATCCGTTCTTCTATTCAAGATAACGCAGTAAGAATTTATTCTAGAAAGAATTTTGATAGGGTCAAAGAGTATGACCTACTAAAAGTGTCCAAAGATAAAAAAAGATTTAACGAGTTATCAGATAGTTTTGTCTATAAAAAAAAGTTAATCCCCTTTTAAAATCTTTGAGCTCTTTCGTATTTTAAACCTGCTCTTTCTAGTGAATCAAGTATTTCTTGTTTATACTCTCCTAACCCCTTCCAATCTAATAAAACCGTATCGAAATCCTCTTGAGTCTTTATTACTGCCTCTTTTAACATTGGAATTGTAACTGGAAAACAATATTTTGGAATAGCATGGCCAATTGCATAATTAGAATTCAATTGAATCTTGTTGAAGCTTTGCATATAATGCAATCCTCCAATGGCTAAGCATGGAATCCATTTATCATTTTTTTCATAATTTTGCAAGTCGATTATTGTCTTAGCTATTATTTTTGCAGCTTCTTTATCTCCCCATTGACTTTCTGAAGAGCCAAGTTCAATAAAACAGCAGGGCTTTCTAATTGTTGGGCCGTGATGAGTGACTTCTAAGGTAACTTGATAATCTTTTAGTCCCGAATTTTGATGATTTTTATTGAGTTGCTGAAACAGATATTTCAAGACAAAGGCAGAAGTTGGCGCTGCATGGCTTTCCTTGCCACCAAAATCAGCCCCTCTCCAGTTTCCAGGAGCATGTAGAGATAAAGAGGGATTGCCTTTCTCAGAACGATGCTTGGAAGCAAAAACAACAAAATCTGCATTATTAATCCAAGGATGCTTTTCTAAGTTATCGGAATAGATTGTCTCTTTTCTCAAATCAATTATTGGCACTTGAGGAAGAAATCCTGCTTCTTTTATTCTTTCAGCTATGCTTATTCCTGCAGGGTCCTTTAATGAATAAACTATTGCAAAGCGCATCTTAGTTAAGGCCATCTTTCATTTCTTTAGTTGTGAAAACTTTAATTTTATTTTGCTTTTGAAAATGCTTGTCATTACTCCAAATAGGGCAGTTAAATGCTAAAGCTGTTGCTATAAACTGTACATCATCTTTGTCTATTTTTCCAATAATTTTGCGAGCTTCTTCTCTATAAGCAGAGATTATGTCTGCTGGTGTTACTCTCACATATTTTAATAGCCTTAAAAATAAGATATTAAAATCCTTTTCTGATAAATTTGATTTTTTTCTAATCTCTAATTTATGCTCTTCTATTTCTTCAAATGCAAATTCTGGAAGAAGAAAATTACAGTTAAAATCAAGTAGTATCTCTCTTGTTATCCCTTCTGCTATCAAGGCTGAAATAAAGATATTAGTGTCTATTACAATATTCATCAAATTTAATAGCTGCAGACCTTTTTATCTTTTTGCTTATCTCTTCAACGTCTTTTTCTGTTAACTTGCTTTTAGAAGCGATTCTATTCATGACTTCTAAATCATCTATTCTCTGTTCAATCGCCCTTCTGGCTATCTCACTCCATCTAATATCTTTCATTCTCTTCATTTTCGCATGAAGCTCGTCTGGTATTGCTAAAGTTATGTTTGCCATAAATATTTATGTGAATTCACATATTTAAGGTTTTCGGTTAAACATTTTCGTGGGAGCGGTTATCTCCTTATCTCTTTCCCATTAATTATTAAAGTAGAAGGCCTTCCATTTAATTCTCCAATATCAATGATAAAATCAACTTTATTTTTTATTTCTTCTTTTATATCGATTATTTTCGTTGCAAATGGCTCTCCAGCAAGGTTAACAGAGGTTGTTATAAAGGGAACTCCTGTTTTCTGAATTTGTTTGCAAAAATCGTTATCTGGAATTCTTATTCCAATTGAATCTGTATCACTTACCCAAGGCAAAAAAGGGGGGTTTTTCTTTTTCATAATTATTGTGTATGAGCCTGGAAGATACTTTTTCAATTCAACATCAACAATGCAATTTTCTTCTATCCATTTAAAACTTGGGGCGATTATTGAAAATGGTCTGTTATCTCTTTTCTTTATTTCTCTTATTTTTTCAGCAGCCTCTTTAATGGTTGCATCACATCCTAGCCCATAGATTGTATCTGTTGGATATATGAATATTTTTCCTGATAAAACTGCATTTTTCAGTTGTTTTTGATTCATAACACTTAAAGTAAAATAAGTTATAAAAAGTTAAGTGTTGATCTATCTTTTGCTATTTTAATTCTTGAATGGCATAGGCAATTCTCCCTTGAATGCATCTTTCTGTCTCAGTTACAGACCTTAGTCGTAAAATTCTAAGTGCCTCTTCTCTAAACTCTGGATGCGTTCTTGCAACTTCTCCTAAAATTACTGTTGCTCTTTCTCTAAAGTCTACATTGGGATTAGAGGATAATTGTTGTTCAATATAGTCTAGACCTTCATTTCCTGCGTCTGCGTAAATTGAACAAACCCTATTATTCGTTACCTTAACGCCTTGAGCATATTCATCTTTCTCACTAGAACTTTCTTGAAGAGCTTTAAACGATTCTAAAGAAAAGCACTGTTCAAATTGCCAAACAGCTTCTTCTAACTCTCTTGTGGTTTTCATTTTCTTGTGCCTCCTTACATTTAGGTAATCATTTGTCCTTACCATTAGATAGTGGAAATACCTTTATATTTATAATTTTGTCGTCTAAAAATTTCGACAATAGAAACATTTATATAAATACAAAATAAGTAAATCCCATGGAACAAATTAATGAAATTCTAGTGGAGTATGGATTAAGTGAAAAAGAGGCAAAAGTCTACACTGTTTTACTATCCATTAAAAATTCTACAGTAAACAATATTGCCAAGAAAACTGGGTTGATAAGAACAACAACTTATGACATACTAAAATCTTTAAAAGAAAAAGGGATTGTCTCATTTATAGTTAGCAATAAAATACAGTATTTTCAAGCTGCAGAACCAGAGAAATTAATTCAGATCCTTGAGGAAAAGAAGGAGAAGATGAAATCTATCCTTCCACAGCTTAAGGAACTACACTTAGAGGTTTCAAATATGCCTTCTATTGAGGTCTTTGAAGGTAAGGAAGGAATAAAAAGTGTCTACGAAGACATCTTGGAGGAGAAAAAGCAAATAGCCGCTTTTTCTAATACTCATTTTATATTTAATGTTCTTCCTTTCTTTGTTCCGAACTTTATTAAAAACAGAATCAAAAAAAGGATATTTATCAGGTTGCTTAATGAAAAAACAAAAGAGTCAATTGAACTTATGAAAAAAAAGGATAAAAAAGAACTAAGAGAAACAAGGTTTTTGCCAGAACTAAAGGATGTTGCAATTACAGAATATATTTACGGCGAAAAGGTGGCTATTTTAAACACCAACCCTGATGACCCTTTTGGAATTTTGATAAGAAATAAAGATTTTGCAAAAACACAAAACCTTTTGTTCGAGTTACTGTGGAAAAAAGCAGAAAGATAACACTTAAAAACCGGGTTGTTTTAAATAGTTTATCAAAAATGATGATTTTATACATAATAATCTTGGTGCTGGCATTTCCTGCAGGCTATCTTCTTGCTTACTTGGCAAGAGACGAATTGATAGCAGGGAGAAAATGGTTTATGTTACTGGCAGTTTTAAGCCTAGTTTTTTCTGTTATTTTGTCTCTTACTAATTTTTCCTTTAAATTCCCTTCAATTCTCTCTTTGTTTTTTATAGTTATCATAAGCCTGATGGCTATGTGGAAAAGCCATGATAAAAAATGGGTCAAATAAAACCAAACCAAGGCAGATTACAGACAGGAGAGCATATTCTTGCCAAGATAATTGAGGATAAATTTCCTGGAAGCAGAGTGATAATTGTGAGTTTTGATGAAGAAAAAGGGAGGTTGGATGTTTCTAGCCCTATTGATTTAAGGGGGGTTTCCTTAGAGGAGTTAGAAAAAGAGACAGATGAGATTATTAACAAAGGGCTGGAAGTAAAAAAGACAATTTTCAAAAGAGAAGAGGTTGAAAAAGAGTTTAACTTATCAAAAATACCTGAAAATGTAAAAGAAATAAGAATTGTAGATATTGTCGGATTTGATAAAAGGCCATGCAAAGACCCTCACGTCAATAATACAAAAGAAATTGGATATTTTAAAATAATAAAGGTAGAAAGAAAAGGAAAAGACAGGTATAGATTTGAGTTTGAAGTCAGATAGATTTATTTCTTATTCCAGTCAATCATTGTCCCGTTTCTTTTTGCATCTTCTGTTGTGAATCCTTTTGGATACCTTGCTTCCAGCTTTTTTATGTTCTCCTCTAAAAGCTCCTGCATGTCCCAGCCAAAGAAATTGCAAATCATTGCAGCATACCATAAAGAATCCCCAATATTTTCCTTGATCCCTGCTCTTTGGTCGTTGTCGTGGGCAAAAGTCTTTTTTATGCATGATGCAACATCCCCCGCCTCTCCGGCTATGCCCAGCCCCCAAGTTAAAATCTCCTTTTCCTGCGTATCAAATTTTTTTGCTGTTTTCTTGCACAACTCTTGGTACTCTTTTAGTGAATTCATAAAAACTTCAAGAAAAAGGGGTTAATAATTTTTTCTATTTGGAATTACTGTCCTTCTTTTATTAGCTCTTAGGTATAAAATCTGCAGCTTTATTATTACCGTTATTAGCGCCGTTGTTTTTTCCATTGCTGCTACATTCATCTTCTAAAAGAACTGCTGCTGCAAGGACTGTTGTCCATAAGCCGTCTTTGTTGCTTTCTGCTGACTGGCAGATGTTCGTCGTCTTGAAAATGTTGCCAGAAGCTTTGTAAATCTGCTCTCTTTCTTCCCAGGCAGTGTCTGGGTTGAATTCAACTCCTAAGGTAGTGGCCAGCATTGTTGCAGCTAAATCCTCGGCATAATCTCCTGATTTTTTAGCTGTTTCTCCATAAGCATGATGTTCTGAAAGATAACCATAATGAGTGCCATCTTTTGGGACTGCTATTCCTATTGCAGAAGAAACCAACCTGTTTGGCTCGTCAGAATCCACTCTTGCCATGACACAAAAAGTAATTTGTCCTGGTTTAAGAAGTTTTATGCCTTCTTCTTTGGGGATAATCTTGCAGTTTGGAGGGAGTATAGAAGAAACATAGACAAGATTGCATTTTTCAATTCCTGCATTTCTTAAAGCCAGTTCAAAAGACTGGAGCTTGTTTTTATGTACCCCCACCCCTTTAGTTAAGAACAGTTTTGTTGGCACCATCTTGAAGTTGTTTAGTATTCTAATATAAAACCTATTTTTAAATCTTTTTGTAGTGAAAATTTTATCGAGGAAAATCTGAAAGATTTTTAAAAAATTTGCCCAGTTTAGAAAGATATTTAAATTAGTTTTTATTAAAATATTTATGGCAAGAAAAACCAAAGCCCAAATAGAAAAGAAGAAAAGAGAAAATCCTAGATTATGGATTGCGGGAGCAGTTGGCATTGTTGGCTTGATAGGTGGAATGCTGCTTTTGTCCCCAAACATAACTGGCAATGCGGTAGGAGCAAGCGGATTGGCTTCCAATATCTTTGGAACAGTTCTGCTTGTTGCAGGTTTAATCGGAAGCTTTTTTTGGCTTAGAAGCCATTAAAAATCTTTAGTTAGCTTTATTAACTGAATTTTTCTTTTGGTAGCATGTTATATCTAATAGGCTTGGGGTTAAACGAACGGGGAATAAGCAAAGAAGGACTTCTCGCGTTAGAAAAATGCAAGAAAATTTACTTAGATGAATATACAGTTGACTTTCCTTACGATACTGAACAACTAAAGCTAGGAAAGAAAAAAATAATCGGGCTGAATAGACTAGACGTGGAATCAGACATGCTTATTAAAGAAGCAAAAAGCATCAATATTGCTCTACTAGTTTATGGCTCTCCTTTATTTGCAACTACTCATATATCCCTTATACTCGATGCAGAAAAAGAAGGCATCAGGACAAAGGTAATTTATTCTGCATCTGTTTTTGATGCAATTGCTGAAACCGGTCTACAATTATATAAATTTGGCAAGATAACAAGTATGCCCAGATGGGGCACTAATTTTGAACCCGATTTTATGCATTATGTCAAGCAAAATCAAGATATAAACGCCCACTCTTTGATTCTCGTGGATATTGGATTAGAATTTGAAAGAGCATTAATACAATTAAGGGAAAATGGGACGGAAAACAAAGTAAACATGGAAAAAACAATTGTGTGTTCTGCTCTAGGCACAGACCATCAACATATTTTCTATGGAACACTAGAGCAATTAAAAAAATTAAGAGGAGTCCCAAAACCTTTCTGCTTTATAATCCCAGAAGATATGCATTTTATTGAAAAAGAAGCTGTTGAAAGATTTGATATAAAAAACTAAAAATAAATTTTAAAAGCAAGGGCCATGATAGCCGAGATTTTCCAGACATTGTTTTCTTTCATTTTCATACGCTGTTAACTCGCTTTCATTAACGTTATGGGTTTGCATTAATGTTTCAGCTGCTTTTTCATATGACCTTTCACTGCTATTATCCCAGCCAGAGCCTATGTTTTCTCTTAAATTACAAACTGCTTGAATAACTAAGGCTCTATCTTCCTCTGGAACATGTTTGAAAGCTTCAACGAAGTCTGTTAAGTCTCTTCCAGTTCTCCGAACTCCTGCTGTAGGTATTTCTACTTCCACTCTAAGCCATTTTTGATAGTTTTCCATTTTATTTTTTACCTCCCTGAATTTCTCTTAATTCTTTTAATTTATCAAAAGAATATCTTTCCATTTGATCCTGATAACTCCCAGGCTCATAAGACTTCTTAATATCATCTCTAAAAACATCATAACTACAGAATCCTCTCCCTCTTTCAACATTTTTAAGACCTTTCAATTTTTTTCGTTCAGTTCTATAGGACTTGCTAAAAATCTTTGCCCACAAATTATTTTCTCTTCCTAATATTCCTAAACCTTCTTGTACCATTATATTCCCAAGACCTTCTATTGCCTCAAAAGAGGAACTTAGGGCATCTTCGAGACTGTCTCTAAGAACGGACTCAAGGGAATAACGTATTCCCCATCCTGCCACTCCAAAAGCAGCCCCGCAGCAGATTCCATAATGATGCTCAAATAAAGTTTTTGCAAGATAATCTACAACTACTTTTCCAGCAGACATTACTGCCCCTTCATCCGATAGCATAATCCCAGAAAAATTTGGAGGATTTTCAGAATAGAGCCGATTATGTCTCTGATAATGATAAGAATTGCGTTCTTTAAGATCTTCAAAAAATTTATTTGCTAGATTGGCTGCATCTAATTTTTCTTTTTCAACTGGTACTTGTATTTCGTTTGTCATTTTCTTTTCTCCTTGCCTTGCGCAGCATATTCAAATATCTCATCAACAAGCAATTTCTGATCTTGAGTTGCACTTGAATAGAATCTCTGATTAAATTTTGGTCTATGTCTTTGTGCTATTAAATAAGCACTTGCATAAAGTTCAGTTGGAGAATCTTGTGGATGGCCTCTTGTTTCTTCTGTAAAGCTATTAGACCCATTAAGTCTTTCCCAAAAATTTCCATCTTCAAACCAAGAGGTTATTTTTTGTTTAACTGAATCAGACCAAATTCTTTGAAATTCTTCTTTATCCTGTTCATATTCAAATTTTCTGTGTCCTGCTTCATGGTGCAAAAAATCTTGTAATAATTCCCTCTTCCCTGCATCTGGAAGTCCCTCAAATACTTGCTTGCAAAGAGTAGTTCTTCCATTTCTCCTATCAACGCCTCCACCACCAAAAAAATCAAGATCCTCTTTTAATTTAAACGCGGTTATTAGTCTCCTTCCTTCTCTGCTGTTAATGCTTTCAACAGTATCAACCACAGTATCATAGATTACTGCAGCCAATCCCTCTGTTCCTGGCTCAAATGTATAAGGTATTTCCCCTTCATATCTTTGAATGTCTGAGTAACGCATACACGCATCTGGAACATACTTAAATTCTCTTCCATTAAGCATATATTTATTTGTTTTATACAAACATTCATCACGCACTCTACGCTTATTATCACCTGGTTCTGGGAATACTCTCACTCTTGACATCTCCACTTCCCAGTCTTCCATTGTTTCATATTTGCTTTCTTGTGTTTCATTTGTCATTTTATTTTTCTCCTTCTAAAATATTTATTTTAATTTCTGCTATTGTTCCCGGTTTTAGCCTAGATTCAAGTATCTTTGGGATAACAATAATTGCCTGGCTGCCGTGTTTTGCAATTCTTTTTGTTATCACAATTTGTTTAGATGTCATTTTGTTTTTCCTCCTTCAACTATTTGAATCTTTATTTTTCCTTCATATTCATGATACAATCCCTCTCTTGCTATTATTTCTTCGGCTTTTTTGCTCCAAGCATTTTTATCTTCCTCTATTTGCTTAAAAGATAATCCTGCAAGTGAGTATGTTCTCTCCTCGTCTAATCCCAGATTTCTTCCAATATCTCTCATACAAGTAAGAGCACAATCTGCTAACGAAAGTGGCAAACCACCTGCTCCAAAAGAAATATATCCTAATCTTCTCTTGCCATCTCTTCCTCTTTGATTATCAATTCTATAAACTTCTCCCAATTTTTTGAGGACATCTTCAGCGAGCTCTTTGTGATGAGCAGCATAACTTCGAAGATTTTCCATTGATTCGAAGTAGACGTTTCCTATTTCCTCTGTAGGCATATCTAAAAAACTTTGAAATGCAGCTCTTGCACGGTGTGGAAATTGGAAGAGTGCTTCTCTTTCCAAATATCCTGAATGCTCTGTCCATTTTGAATTCCAATCTTGCTCGAGGTCTGCTAATTTCCCTTCTAAGTTATTCAAAAATTCATCATTTACATTTGGACTATCTTGAGTTGTATCTAAAATTTCTTGAACAAGAACTTTTTCATTTGATAAAAGAGATCTAAAATTTTTCATTTCCTCTAACGTGAAATGGGAGGAATATGGCCTGTGCTTCTTGCGAATAAATCTTGAAACTCTGCCTAAAATCTTTCTGAATTTCCCTCTTGAAGCTGCTTGATAAATGTCTTCATCTAATGCCTGAATTAAATAATCATAACTTAAATCGTCAGTTTTATGCTTAGTATTTCTTTCGATAGAATAATTCAAAGCTTGTGCTAGCTCTTCCCTTTCTTTTGGGGTATATTCTCTTCTTATGTCAACTTTTTTATTTGTCATTTTATTTTTCTCCTAATTTCTGAAGACCTCAATCGTAGATTCACTCAACCATTTATTTTTTCCATGAGTTTGCCAATATGCTTCTCGTTCTTTAATTTCTTTGGCAGAAGTTCCTAGGCTTTGATATGTCTCTTCTGTTGTCATTCCTAATACATGGCCTAAAATTTCTATAGTCTGTAAGCATTCTTCTGCTACAGTAAGAGCACAACCGCTGCCAGGATATATTCCGCCAATTCTCCTTACTGGGCGAGAACAATCTATGAGATAAGCATCATAAGTTTTGGATAATATCTGTCCTGCCAATTCTCTATTCTTTTCTATATTATTTATCACAATGTCAAGATCAGATGAAGTATACTTAAGGAATCCTTTTGATTCAAAGTAAGGCTGCATTCTTTCTCTAACATACTGCGGAAATTGAGATTTGCATCTTGTAATGGTTCTCCCTTCATCAGAGCTTGTTTCTATTCCACATTCCTTTGCTTTCCTCTTGTGATTTTGAGTATAAGTTTCAAGAGAAGACCAACTTATTTTAATATCTGATTCAGAAATGTTGGGATTTTGAGTTGCTTGTTCAATTCCTCTTAGAAGTCCTTCTTGTTCAAGAAGACAATCTAAATCAAATTTTTCAAAAGGATTGCTTTTATCTAAAGCATGGAACTTTCTTCTTGATTGATAAGCTTTATTACTTTCATTAGGATTTCTAATTCCCTGTAGATCGTAAAATTGTGTTTGATAAAAGGAACTTGCAAGTTCTTTGCTTACATAATCATGTAAATTTGCGGCTATTTGGGCGGGAGTCAAGTCAGGAACTATCTCGTTTAGAGATTTTCCATTGCAAGCTTGTTCTAAGCACTCTTCCTGTTCTTCATCTGTTCTTTGTTTTGTTCTAAATTTCATTTTATTTTTCTCCTTGTGTTTTTGTCTTGTTTATTTTATTTGTTGTTACTAAATAGAAGTAATACATCCTTATTAATATTTTGTTTATATTTTTGTTCAAAGCGCAAGATTTATAAATATTATTGCTTATTATCTAAATATGGTAAAAATTAAGTTAGATGTAAAAGATAGAAAATTGCTGTATGAGCTAGATAAAAATTGCAGGCAGAGCAATTCAGAAATAGGAAAGAAAATAAGGCTGAATAAGAATACTGTAAGCTACAACATAAAGAAACTTGAGCAGGAAGAGGTTATTTTAGGTTATTACTCTGTTATAGACAATTCAAAATTAGGCTATTTTAGCTTTAGGATTTATGGCAAATTCTTTAACACAACGCCTAAACAAGAAGAAGAGCTTATTGAATGGCTTAAAAAAGACCAAAGAGTGGGGGTTGTTGCTAGGATAGAATCTATCTATGATTTTGTGCTAATGATCTGGGTCAGAGATGTCTACGAATTTGATAAATTCTGGTTTGAATTTAAAAAGAATTTTAGGAAATATTTTTGGAATGAAAGAGTGGATGTTTTTCCAAGTGTTTATCACTTTAAAAGAAAATATCTTTTAGATGAAAAGACATATGAAAGCTATGAGTTTATTGGGGAAAATAAAAAAGCAGAGTATGATGAATTGGATATTAAAATTTTAAAGCTCTTAGCAAAAAATGCAAGAATGCCATTGATAGAGATTTCTGAAAAATTGAAAACTCCAGAAAGGACGGTTGCATTCAGAATAAAAAAGATGGAGAAGAATAAGATTATACAAGGGTACAGAGTAAATATTAATCTAAAAAAAATAGGATACGAGTATTACAAGATAAATATGATTCTGGATAATTTTGATTCTTATGATAGCTTGTTTGAATTCACGGTTAATCATCCTAATGTAATCTATTATGACAAAACTTTGAGCGACTTAGATTTTGAAATAGATGTGGAAGTCAAAAACAGGCAAGAGTTATTGAAATTATTAGATGAAATAAAATTAAAGTTTCACGTGAGAAGCATAGAAATACTGCCATTTAAAGAATATTACAAATTGGAATTAATGCCTTAAATAAAACTATAGATAAAATGCTAAAAAAAGAATTTAGAATATTAAAGAGGCTAGATACCCCTGGGAAAATACAGAGTTTCTTGAACAAAATTCCCATGAACTTTGAAGAAGATGAGGACAGTTGCATGTCTCCGCTCATGGTTTTGAGAAAGAATAAGTGCCACTGTATTGAAGGAGCAATGCTTGCGGCTCTTGCTTTTAAATTGCAAGGAAAAAAGCCATTGATAGTGGATATGAAAGCAAGCAGGCAGGACGATGACCATGTTATAGCAGTATTTAAAGAAGGGGGAAAATGGGGGTGCGTTTCCAAGACCAATCATGGAGTCTTGAGGTACAGAGAGCCAGTATATCGAGACATCAGGGAGTTAATTATGAGCTTCTTTCATGAATACACCAATAAGTCTGGAATAAAAACTCTCAGAAGTTATTCTCTTCCTGTTGATTTATCAATATTCGATAGCCAAAACTGGATGGATTCAGAAGAAGATATCTGGTTTGTTCCAGAACATTTGGTCAATATAAAACATTATGCTATATTAAGCAGAGGGCAGGCAGCAAGATTAAAGAAAGCAGATGAAATAGAAATTAAAATAGGAAAGGTTGTTGAATGGACTCAACATAAATTCTCATAATCTATATTTCTATTGGTAAGAAAGTAAGATATAAAAAAGTTTATAAACCTATTAATCTTACTTTCTTACATGACATCCATAACTAGAATAAGTTCGAAAGGTCAGGTAGTAATTCCTCAAGAAATAAGAGAAAAGCTCAAAGTTGGAGAAGGAAGCTTGCTTGTAGTAACGCAGCAGGATGACTTGATTTGCATGAAAAAAGTTGAACTTCCAAAGATAAAATCCTGGAAAGAAGCAACAGAGCCGTTTAGGGAAGCAGCTAAAAAGTCCAATTTTACAAAAGGGGATTTGGATATTATTATAGAAGAATCCAAGGCTAAAAAGAGGTAACATGAAAGTTGTTTTTGATACAAATATCTGGCTCTCCGCAATATTCTGGAAAGGAGAAGCGAACAAGCTTGTAGAATCCTGCATAAGCAAAAATATTGAAATTATAGTTACAGAAGAAGTTTTATTAGAGATAACAAAGGTATTAAACACTGAAGCAAAGTTTCAAAAGTTCGTTGAAGATAGAAATCAAAAAATAGAAGATTTGATAAGAACTATCTTATCAATTTCTACGTTAATAAGCCCAAAAAGCAGGATTGAATTAATAAAAGACCATCCACAAGATAATATAATTCTCGAAGCAGCTTTGGATGGAGGCGCAGATTATATAGTCTCCTATGACAACCATCTTCTTAACATGATTGAATTCAGGGAAATTAAGATTTTAGGGCCAAAAGAATTTCTTGAAAAGTTTAAATAAATTAACTATTGTTTTCACCCACATAAATTCTCATAATCTATGTTCCGATCATCTCTCCAGTCTTTTGGATGCTGGATATATGCTCCTTCTACAGGCTGTTTATCAACAACTTGGCCATCGCTGCAGGTAATTTTATAATCCTGACAGAAATTTGAAGAATTGCATATAGCAACTGTTTTTATGTTTGAATTTGGGCTTAAAGAGCTTAAAGTTGCTAACTCTTCTGTTAAATTGGCAGTTGTCGAAGAATCAGAGGGTTTAGAAGAAGGTAGAAAATATCCAATTAAAATCAAGATTAGCATCAAGACTAATAGGGCTATTAAAAAAGTATTGCGTTTCATTTTCCTATGAAAACATTTTAATATATAAACCTAATTGTAGATAGATGGTTCCAATAACACGCGAGCAAGCATTAGACTGGCTGAAGAGCATGCCGCAGAAAGAATCTGACATGAATCATTACTTAGAGTCAGAAGCTATTATGAGAAAACTTGCTGAAAAATTTGGAGAAGATGTTGAATACTGGGGCATGTTAGGGTTATTGCATGATGTTGACTGGGCATTAACTCGCGAAAATTGGCAAGAACACTGCGTAAAGGCAGAAGAAATGTTGAAAGAAAAAGGCTTTGATTCTGTTTTTATACAGATAGTTCAGTCACATGCCTATGGCTATAAGGAAATTCCTATTTTTATTGATAAGAAAAGAACACAAAAAATAGAGCATTGTTTAGCTGCTGCTGAAACACTAACTGGCGTGGTTTATGCCTATGCACTAATGAGAGGAAAGAAAATAAGCGACATGGAAACAGCAGGATTAAAAAAGAAGTTCAAGGACAAAAGATTTGCAGAGAACTGCAACAGAGAGATTATAAAAGAGATAGAATTGACTGGATTAAGCTTGGAGGAGTTTTTTGATATTTCCATTAAAGCAATGCAAGAAATCAAAGATAAAATTGGATTAAATTAAATTTATAAAGAATCTTCTTGTATGATGGATAGTATGGAATTAAAATACTCCATTTTAAGCAAGGACGATATTCCTTCCACAATCGATTGTGTTATCAAGGTGTTTCTCTATGAAGAACCAATGACGAGATTACTCAGAATATCAGAGTAAGAATTTCAAGTCTTTGCAGAATTGACTTGTAAAAAGGCAGCTGAAGAAAAATTGTCTTTTGTATGCAAGAATAAAGACGGCCGAGTAGTAGGATTCTGTTTAAATGAAGATCTAATTGCAACCCCTCTAGACAGTTCTCTGAAAATAACTCCTAAGATGGATCCTATTTTTGATATCTTAAACCAATTAGACACTTTTTATTTAAAAGACAAAAAACCTCTCAAAAATAAATTTTTTCATCTTTTTATGGTAGGCACTCTTAGCGAATATAGAAGTGTAGGTATCGCAAGAAAATTAATTGAAAAGAGCCTGACCCGCGCAAATAAGAAAAGATTCCAAGCGGTTGTAACAGAAGCAACAAATTTTAGATCTCAGAATCTTCTTAAAAAATATTTTAATTTTAATACGTTAAAAAGGATAAGCTACGAAAAATTCAGTTTTAATGATAAATTTCCATTTAAGAGTCTTGGTAAAGAATCTTGCGATTTAATGGAATGGAGAATAAGCAATAAAAAATTAAATTTATAAACATAGGATTTATAATAAAGATATGAAAAAAGAGGATATAAGCGAGAAAGATGAAATACAGATTGTTTTAGATTCTTATAATGATCTTTTTTCTGTATTTGACCCGCGAGCATATTCTCAGAAAGTATTATCTGACGATTTTCTAGGGGCGTGCAAAATAGCAGCAGTGGATAAAAAAGAGGGGTTTGAGCTAAAATTCTTAATGGCTAAAAGAAAAAGAGACAAGGCACTTGAACTTATAATCAAAAAAAGGCTAAGAAACCATTTTTTAAGGCATTACCAAATAAAGAAAAAAGATATAAGGAAGATAAGAAAAATAGGCTTTTTATGGTGTTTGTTTGGTGGAATGGCGATGTTTTTAGGCGCCTATCTTTCAGATTACATACATTCTAACATTGCCAATGCTACTCTCTGGTCTCGATTAATACTTATAATGCTTGAGCCTGCTGGATGGTGGTTGTTCTGGGAAGGGCTGGCTAAAATATTCATTGAAGCAAAGAAAGAGCTGCCTGATTATGGATTCTATAAGAAGATGACGCAAGCATACATTTATTTTGAAGACTGCTGATAAATTTAGTGCTTTGCTATTTTCCGTGTGACAGCAAATTTATGATCCATTTTTTAACTTTCCTTCGACTTCATCGATGAAATCGGGGGTCATTATTTTTCTTTGTTCTCTAAAGGGGCAATGATGGTAAACTTGATTATGAAATTTTAATCTCCATGGACTCTTTGCTATTATCTCTGCTAAAGATTGTTGTTTTATGTCCCCAATTTCTCCAATTCCTCCGCAACAGGGATTAACTTTTCCTGATAAGGTTACATAAATTCCATTTGGTAATTGAGAACAAGGCGGGCCTCCAAAATATGGAGAAACTCCTTCAAATTCTATTCCAAATCTTTGATTAATCCTGTAAATCTTAACTGCCAATCTTCTTAAATCTTCTTGGGGCATTAATCCTGCTTTCTCTGCCTCTTCTAAAGTTCCGGTTCTTCCAACCGGAATTGGGGGGTCTATATCAATAAAGACGTTTCTCCAGATTTTAAAATATTCGTACATAGCAACTAATTCTTCAGAGTTTGATGACGCTAAAACATTTTCAATCCCCAATCTCGTTGGACTTTGTGAATTGAATCTTCCACTATCTAGTAATGCCTGCAATATTTTATCTCTTTTTTCTGAATACCCCCTTCTTCCAACTATCTTATCTTCCTTATTTCTATCTAATGTATGCAATTTTGCCATTAGAGATACTCTCCTATCTGCAAGAAAATCTATTGCTCTATCTAAAGAGCCTGCTTCTTTTTCCCCTAAAGTATACGCTGAAGTAAAAACTACCAGATGAATTTTATTTTTATCTGCAAAATCAATAAAGTCAAAAAAGCCAGTATTATCAAATGGTTCTCTATACCCAATTATCTTTGCACTTCTTAATCCTAAATCTTTTGCTTGCAATAAAGCATCTTTAACCTCTGAAGTGGTTAATGGCTTGTCCCCTTTATCTTGCCTATAATATGTTCCTGTTTTTTCTCCTGCTTTGGCAAAACAATAACTGCAGTCTAAATCGCATTTATTTCCTGGAAAATCTAAATCCATTGTCAATAGCTTTCCTTCTTGGTTGGCCCTGCTTATTGTTTGTACAGGAAATTGCCAACCTCTTAGGCCGTTCATAAAATTAATCCCAAATCTTTCTGAGGAGGTTACCGGTAAGTCTGGCTTTTTTCCATATCTTCTTTCCAGTTGTTGTAGATATTTATTTTCCATTTTGTTTAAAGATTATAAATGAGGCAGAATATAGGAATGTTCTTGAATATATTTCCTCAAATCCGAATAGTTCAAACTCTGGTCATAAGGAACTCCTTGACTATCATAAATAAGTCTCCACTCCTCTTTTGAGGCATGACCATCATTATTCCCATAAAAATCCACCATTCGCGAAGCAATTGCAGCAGTCCTTTTGTTCATGACTTCTTCAATTGCCATATGCCTTCTTATTGCAAGATTGATATTTAATACAGCTACATTAAAACATAAGGCTGCAACAGCGAACATAGGCCCGCACCCAGCAATCGCGATTAAAGTGCTTTCTATTCCTGAAGTTCTTGGTAACCTATTCTCCATTCTGTCCTCCAGGTCCATCGCATTCTGCAAGCAATTTTCTCGCAGACTCATAAAAAAGCTCTTCAAAAGTTAGAAGACTTCCATATAATTGACCTCTCTCGAATATAAGGCCCTTAATCCTCTCATTCCAAAAATCAGTTTGATAAGCATTTTCTTTCTCTGAACGTTCGTTCTCCCATTGAGGCATATTTGCAGATTCATCTCTTATTTGCTCATCTAATTTTCGCATTTTTTCAAAAGTAATCTCATAGGCCTCATTACGCAGCCTCATTGCTTGGAGATAATGTCCATTATGATGCTGTTCAGATGCCCTGTCCGCTATGTCCAATAATTTGTGATCTACTGCCATTTTATTTTTCTCCTTCTAAAATATTTATTTTAATTTCTGCTATTGTTCCCGGTTTTAGCCTAGATTCAAGTATTTTTGGGATAACAATAATTGCCTGGCTGCCGTGTTTTGCAATTCTTTTTGTTATTGTGAATTCCTTATTTTCCATTTTATTTTTATTACTATTTAGTTACTAATCATAAACATAAAAACTATATTAAACTTTCTTTATATTTTTGAGCATAAACAATTAAATTTAAATATATAATATTCTTTATGCTAATTATGGTTGAAATTAATAGTCAAATACTGGATAAAGCAGATAAGAAGCTTATGTACGAATTAGATAAAAATTGCAGGGCTTCTTCAACACAGTTGGCTAAAAAAATCGGTAAGTCAAGGCAGGCAACAGAATATAGAATTAATAATTTGTTTAAAAAAGGTGTAATAACCGGCTTTCAAACAGCAATTAATCCCCATAAAATAGGCTGCCGCATCCACAAAATATATTTGAAATTAAAAAATATCCCAGAAGAAAAAACAAGATTATTTGAGTATCTAAGATTATCTGAAAAAGTTTACTGGATGGGAGAATGCTCTGGGAATTGGGATTTAATCTTCGCTTTTTATGCTAAAAATGATTACGAATTTTTCGAATTAAAGAACGACTTAATTTCGAAGTTTAACACGATAATAATAGAAGAAGACGGACAAATTCTTCTTGATGTGAAGCAATATCCAAAAATGTATTTTACAAGCCAAATCTCTGAACCGACAATGTTTGCCGGAGAAGTTGTTATAAATAAACTCGATAAACTCGATTATGAAATTTTAAACGAAATTGTAAATAATGCAAGAATCTCCCTTGTCGATCTTGCTAGAAAAGTAAAATCTACTGAAATCGTCATCAAAAACAGATTAAAAAAGCTGAAAGAAAGAGGAGTAATAATTCAATACCGAATCGGGGTTAATCTAAACAAACTAGGCCTTGAATTATACAAAGCAATAATAAAGTTGGATAGATACACAAAAGAAGATGAAAAAAAATTATTAGACTATATGTCAAATATCCCTAATATACAATACTTTATAAGAAATTTGTGGACTATCGAGCCAGAGTTGGTCGTAAACAACTATCAGGAATATTACAAGGTTATTGAAGATTTGAAAAAGGAATTTCCTAATGTTATAAGAACAGTTGACTCTGTTTTAATGATAACTGATGAATGGACCCCTGGATTCAAAAAAATATTAAATATCAATTACTAAAACAGATACCTAATTACTAAAAAAAGGACAATTAATGACACAACAATCCAGAAAAGAGTATCCCAAAACTTGCTTACCATGTTCTAATTAAGTTTAACAAGTATTTAATTTTTACGGAAGTTATTTTTTCTTTCTTTTTTAAGCAAGGGATAAGGATCGTAAACTAAGTCATCTTCGAACATTATTAAGAAGTCTATGCTCTTTATTATCTCTTTAAAATTGTCTCTTAATTTATTGATTTCATTCTGCAATTCTTCGTGATTCTCTACTTCAAGAGTAATCTCAAAGTTCCACTTTCCAACAGATTCTATAGCTAAAATCATATTTGGATTTTGAGCAACATAAGAGAACAATGCATTCCTAGATTTTTCATCCATATTCTGTAAATTTAATAATAATCTATAACTTTGCATTCCAAAATTCTGGGCTTTGATATAAGTAGTGTAACCTTGTATAATGCCTCTTTTTTGCATTTGTTTGATTCTTAAAGAGACTGTACTCGGTGGACTTTTTATTTTTTCTGAAAGCTCTAAAATGGGTATCCTTGCATGATTGGATAGTTCTGAGAGTATCTTTTGGTCGAGCATATCTAATGCCTCAGTTTGCGGCTCCTTTCCAAAATATGGAGAATTTATTTTTTCTGGTTGTTTTTCAATTAAATAATCTCGTTTATGCTGCCTTAGTTCTGTCCTAATTTCTATAGTATTATCTACCAAATATCGGCCATACTTCGTCAAAATAGAATAATATATTTTATTAAACTGGAAAATATTTTTGCACATTAATCCGAATACAAGATCGTACTCTCCCCCAACAAGAGCTATCCAATAACATTCAGGAATTAATTTGAGATAATCAATAATTTCATTCTTAACAGGTTCATTGACATTTTGGAATCGATTATAAATTGCGTAGCCCGTGTATCCTAATTGAGAGAAGTTTATCAAAGTGGTATACCTTACTATTATTCCTCTTTTTTCAAGATTTTTTATCCTGTAAATAACTGTTTCTTTTGATAATCTTGTTTTTTTACCTATTTCTTGAAAAGTTGCTCTTGCATTCAGGTCCAATTCAGCTAATATTTTTCGGTCTTTAATGTTTAAGCTCATATTTTAATTAATAACATAATAACTATTTAAATATTGCTATTTATGTAAAATTTTGTTAGAAATTTTAATATATTCTAAGATTTATTACTATAGAATAATAAATTAAATATTGAAGGAAAGATGACAAAATATAGACAAGCAGATAAGCTTACGCAAGAGCAAAGGAAGGATATAGCAGTACTTGTGAATTGCGGGGTTAATCGTGCAGGCTTAGCGAAAGACTATGGGGTGTCAACTCATACAATTGCTTCGATAGCGAGACAGCGAGCAAGATATATTGGAGAAGAAAACATAGCAAGAACTCCTTCTGACCAGTTTCAATATGCGCAAGGAGAATATGTACAACTCGAAGAAACAGAACGAAGGTATATTGAACGCCAAGTTTTTGGCAAAATCATAGAAGAGTCAATGCCACCCGCAGAGCGGGCAGAAGACAAGCTTTTAGGATTCATTTTTGGATATGAAAGATTGCCCGGCGATTGCCGCAAAATGGAAAGATCCTCCGAGGAAATAGAGACGTGGAGAGCATCTACTGAAAAATCATACTCTGCGAGGGAATCCTATGCTATAAGGGCGCTTCAGCAAAACCTTTCAGAAGGAAGAAGATACTTAACAATTGAGGAGGCAGTAGCAGAAACTAAGGTAAGAGTCAGCAGTTTGGAAGAATCTGAACTAAGCGGGGGAGAAAGAGAAAGAAGAGAAGACATAAAAAGAAAACTTGAAAGTGCCTTAGAACAATTAACTTTTCGTGAAAGAGAAATTATCAAACGAAGATGTGGTCTTGGGCAAGGCTACACTTATTCATTAGAAGAAGTCAGTGAGATATTCAAGGTAACTCGTGAAAGAGTCAGGCAAGTAGAAGCAAAAGCCATAAGAAAATTACAACATCCTCTTAGAACAAGGAAGCTGGAAGGATTTCTCTAATGAGACGTACCGAACAAGATACTGAGCAAGTAAGACGTTACTTTATCAAACAAAATTATCCCATAAAACATGTAAAGATAGGAAATAAAAATTTAGACTTCTTTGTTCTTCCGCGCGGATTGAATCCAGAATTAGAGAATTTTGCTTTTGTTTGTCTGGGAGATTCGCCTGAAGATAAAGTCATAGGGGTAAGTGCGGATATTCCAGAACAATTTCAGCCTTATTGGGCTTTTCACGAAGAAACAGAATACATAGATATGGGCGAACATGTAAAAGGAAGATGTTTATCTGCTCTTCTTAGGGAGTTGGCTGTTCTTCCTATTGAACTTAGCTCTACATATGTTCCGTTAAGAGCACAATTTTTTATAGGTTTAGTAGAATACGCAAAAGCAAGACCGAAAGAGTACTCAGAAGAGCAGATTTTAGAATTTATTGCTAGTCGTAATCATTTAGCTAAATTTGCAGTCAGCAGTCCAAAAGGTTTAAAAACCCTCATATCTGAGTAATACCTCATGACTAAGGAAAATAGATACTATAAAGAATATTTTGAAGAATATATTCCTAGTCCGGACTTTCTAAAGTAAAATTTTCAAGACTTTTTGTCTTGGAGGATATTTTTATGCCAATAAACGATGATATACCCCTGCCATATAAACGCTCCCAGATAGCTGAAAGCCCACTATTATTAGATGAAGCTCACAGACTGACCGAGGCGGGAAAAAGGTATATAGATAAGAGATTAGATTTTGGAGACCTTTTAGAGCAGTGCTTACCCATCGCCGGAGCAATTTACGCTCAAATGCATCCTGCGGCACAAAGATATGTTGATGAAAGATACGCTTTGGCTATGGATCAAATAAGAAGGTCTCCAATTAAATCCTGGTTCTTTAAAGCAGAAGAGAGCTTTAAGACTGTTAGATGGAATGGGATGAGGCACATAGTTGTTCCTAATGGCTATTATTATTCTGAAGACCAGCCAAAATCATACAACCCAGGACTAGTTTTACTGACCCTTTCAAGTTACGAGGAGATTTTAAAGGCAGGAGAATTTGATAATGCGTTAAAAGAAGAAAGAGAAAGCGTACACCATCCGAGTTTATTGAATACGGCAATTACTCATGCGCTTAAAACGGCTAATGGCGATTCTGAAATATTAAGAGAACACTTGCATAGGAGAAGGTGGTTAGTAGACTATGAATCAGATTATGAAAAGCTATTAGCAAAAGTGATAGCTAGAAACCGTAACCCTTAAAAATGCCCTACTCTTAGATATTTTATGGCTATATATAATAAATCAAACAGAGCAAGTTCTTCAATTATAGCCATTATTATAAACTAAAGCAAGACTGATTTTCTAGTCTTGCAGGAATTTTAAATGAATTTAGAAACCAATGCAAAGGAAAGAAATGAAAAAGATTTAGAGTTAGCTTTAGAAACTTTTGTGCAGATGGTAAGCCAAAGACAAAAAAGAGAAGCATTGGACTACTACTGGGCACAAGAAGAACAAGTAAGAGAATTCATAAGAAAAGATTCTGAAGGCAATATGTATTTAAAAGAAGCCTGTTTGTATGGAATATAAACAGTTTAAATTAAATTTAAAAACATAAGAAAATAAGTAAGATAAAGAAAGATCAAAAAAACATAAAAAATGTACAATCCGCAAGAAACTGAAAAACAAATACTTGATTTTTGGAAGGAGAAAAAGATATTTGAAAAACTGCGGGAGCAGATTAAGGGCAACAAAATATGGAGTTTTCTTGATGGCCCAATAACTGCAAACAATCCGATGGGGGTGCATCATGCATGGGGAAGGACTTATAAAGATGTTTTTCAGAGATTCAAGGCAATGCAAGGATTTGACCAAAGGTTCCAGAATGGATTTGACTGCCAAGGTCTGTGGGTGGAAAGAGAAGAAGAAAAAGATCTTGGATTAAAAAATAAGGCAGATATTGAAAAATTTGGTATTTTAAATTTTGTTAAATCCTGCAAGAAAAGAGTCGAGAAATTTTCCAAAGTACAAACAGAGCAATCAATAAGGCTCGGATATTGGATGGACTGGAACAATTCTTACTATACTATGAGCGATACTAATCAACTACATAACTGGTTTTTAATTAAAAAATATTTTGAGAAAGGATGGTTATACAAAGGCAAAGATGCTGTTCCATGGTGCCCGAGATGCGGCACAGCAAGTTCTAAGCATGATATTGTAACAGAAGGGTATAAAGAAGTCACACATCCCGCTTTGTTCATGCAATTCCCATTAAAAGAAAAGCCAGAAGAATATTTCCTTATATTCACAACAACTCCTTGGACAGTTCCAGCAAATGTTGCTATAGCAGTTAATGAAAAGGTAGATTATGTAAAAGTGGACAATGAGGGAATTAAATACTGGCTTGCTGAAAAAAGGCTTGGAGAGTTGGAAGGAAAATATAAGATATTGGAAAAGAAAAAAGGCAAGCAGCTAAAAGGCATCGAGTATATTATGCCTTATTCTTCTTTTGAAAGCCAAAAAGACTCTCCTCATAAAGTTGTTTTATGGGAGCTAGCTTCAGAAGAAGAAGGTACGGGGATAGTTCATATAGCGCCTGGATGCGGGGCAGAAGATTTTGATCTGGGAAAAGTTGAAAACTTGCCAGCAATTTCTCCTTTAAACGAAGAAGGAATTTATAGTGAAGGTTATGATGATTTCAGCTTAAGAAAATATTCTGAAGTCAATAAAGCAGTTTTAGAAGACTTAGAGCAGAGAAGATTCGTCTATAAGATTGTACCTTACAAACACAGATATCCTCACTGCTGGAGATGCGGAGAAGAGCTCGTCTTTAGATTAGTTGATGAGTGGTATATTAAATGCGAGGAAATTAGAGAGAAATTGATAAAAGAAAACAAAAAAATAAAATGGTATCCTGAATACGGAAAAATAAGGCAAGAAGATTGGTTTGAGAATATGGGAGACTGGCTTATCTCAAGAAAAAGGTATTGGGGACTTCCATTGCCCATCTGGGAGTGCAAGTGCGGGAATATAGAAGTAATTGGAAGCTTAAAAGAATTAAGAGAAAAGGCAACAGATAAGAAAAAAGTTGATGTTCTGCCTGAAATACACCGTCCGTGGATTGATGAAATCAAAATAAAATGCAAGAAATGTGGAAAAGAAGTTGAAAGAATAAAAGATGTTGGAGATGCATGGCTAGATGCAGGAATTGTTCCTTTCTCTACAATCGGGCCTTATTTAGAAAATAAAAAAGAGTGGGGAAAATGGTTCCCTGCTGATTTAATAAGCGAAAATATGCCAGGGCAATTTAGAGGATGGTTCAATGCTCTTTTCTGGAGCAGTGTAACTCTTGCTGGAAAAGCGCCTTTTAAAGCGGTGTTTGGATACGAGACACTAAAGGACGAGAAAGGAGAAGAAATGCATAAGAGCAAGGGAAATGCCATCTGGTTTGACGATGTAATCGAGAAAATAGGAGCGGATCCGATAAGGCTGCTTTATTGCCTTCAAGATCCTTCCCAAGAGTTAAGATTTGGATTTACTGTACTAAAGGAGCCTAAAAACAGTATAAACATCCTGTGCAACATGGCAAATTTAGTCGAGTATGTAGGCCAGCAGAAAGCAGAGAAGATTGAGGACAAATGGATATTAAGCAGACTGAATTCTCTAATAAAAAATTTCACAGAGGGACTAGAAAGTTTACATCCTCATTTAGCAACCCGCGCGCTACAGGATTTCTGGCTGAAAGATTTAAGCAGAGGGTATATCCAATTAGTTAGAGACAGACTTTCTTCTAATGATAAAGAAGCCAAATATATACTTGAAGAGGTTTATGTTCAGCTAATTAAATTATGCTCCCCAATACTTCCATTTATTACCGAATCTGTCTGGCAGGAATTAAGGGAAAAGAAAGTTGTGAAAGAAGAATCTGTTCATCTTACAAAATGGCCAAAAGCTGAAGATAAAAAAATTGACAAAAAACTAGAAGAGGAATTTGAGATTGCCTTGCAGATTATAGAGGTAGGGCTTTCTGTTAGAGATAAAGAGCAGGTAGGATTAAAATGGCCTTTGGCAAAAGCGATTATAAAATCTGACAAAGAAATAAGAAAAGAGTTCCAAGAAATAATTATGAGGCAACTTAATGTTAAAAAAGCGGAGATTACTAAAGGAAAACTAGAAGTAACTCTTGATACAAAATTAACTCCCGAACTGGAGGGAGAGGGTTACGCAAGAGAAATAGCAAGGAGGATACAAGCAGCTAGGAAAAATGCAGGTTTAAACAAAGGAGATAAGATCGAACTTGCCATAGAAACAAAATTAAATATTCAAAAGCACTTAAGTTTTATAAAAGACAGAACAGATTCTGAAAAAATAACTGTAAAAGAAAAAATCGAGGATAAAAGCTATAAAAATAAAGAAGAATTTAGTGTTAAGGAACAAAAAATCAAAATTTTATTTAACAAAATATAATTTTTTATCTCAAGGTGATAGTGAAAAAAATAAAATTTTTAGAGCCGGGATAGGTTCAAAAAAAGAAAACATTTAAATAGTGCGGCTTCTTATTTTTTTCGGAACTAAGGGGAAATTCTTAATTCCGCAGTACTATCATTTTGATAGTAATTAAAAAAGAGTTAAAATAAAATGATTGTAAAAGAAGAGTTTTTAAGCAGGCTCAGAAAAATTTTTGACTTGAACCTTTATGAGGTGAAAGTGTGGACAGCTCTGCTTTCTAGAGGGGTTTCTACTGCAGGTGAGTTGAGCAACATAAGCGACGTACCAAGAAGCAGGACCTACGACATTCTTGAATCTTTAGAGAAAAAAGGATTTATAGTGATGAAACTCGGAAAGCCGATAAAGTTCGTTGCACTTAAGCCAGAAGAGGTTATTGAGAGGGTCAAAAAGAACTTACTTGTTGACGCCCAGAGCAAGAGCAAAAGACTTGAGAATCTGAAAGGGGATGACGTATTGAAAGAACTCAGCTCGCTGTTTACGCAGGGAGTTAAGTTTGTACAACCTGCAGATTTGAGCGGAAGCTTGAGAGGAAGGCAAAATTTATACAACCACCTGGATATGATGGTGAGAGAAGCGCAGAAGACAATAACTATTGTTACTACCGAAGATGGATTGAACAGGAAACTTGAAGCATTGATGCCTTCCCTTGAAAAAGCAAGAAAGAGAGGAGTAAGAATAAAAATAGCGGCACCAATAACCCCTCAAAATGCAAAGATTGCAAAAGATTTCGGCAGGATTGCAGAGGTAAGGAGTTCAGAAGACAAGATGAAAGCTAGATTTATGATAATAGATGGGCAGCAGCTATTGTTTATGCTGATGGATGACGAAAAAGTCCATCCTAACTATGATTTGGGAGTCTGGCTAAACACAGAGTATTTTGCACCAGCACTAGAGCAGCTTTTCGAATTAGCTTGGACGGACATGCCTTCTGCAAGCAAAGTAGTCAAGAAGTAAAACTTTATTTATTTTCCTTTTTCTCTGTTTTTTTAAACAACAGAGGTTGAAACAAAAATCACATCTCTTCCATAACATCTATACCTAAAAGATAAAGAGAATTTTTTATTGTAATTCTAAAAGCTTTTACTAAACCTAGCCTGAATTTCTCGTTCTTTGAATCAATTACTTGGCAGGCATGGTAGAATTCGTTGAAAGATTGCGCAAGCTGCAAGGAGTAATTAGCAATCAAGCTCGGATTTAGCTGTCCTGCCGCCCGCTCCACTGTTTCTGGAAAATCAGCTATTTGTTTTATTAATTGAATTTCCTTTTCTTCTAAGCTCTTTATTGTGATTTTGCTATGCCCTTTGGTTTTTCTTGGCTTTTTCGCTTTTCTTAAGATAGAAGATGCCCGCGCATAGCTGTACTGAAGATAGGGGCCCGAGTCTCCTTCAAAATTCAATGCAGATGCCCAGTCAAAGGTGATATTTTTGTTATTTTCATTCCTCAAATTTGCATATTTTACAGCCCCTATTGCTATTTTCTTGGCATCTCCCTTGGTTTTCCTCTTGGAAATTTCCTGCTTGGCTTTTTCTGTTGCTTCTTTTAAAAAATCAGATAAAAGAACTACATCCCCCCTTCTTGAAGCCATCTTTCCTATGCCCTTTAATAAAACAAAGGAATAATGAACAACTTCAGGGTGCGGCTTTCCTAGCAAAATAAGCGCCTGTTTTAACTGCTCGAAATAAAGCTTCTGGTCTTCTCCAAGTACAAGAATATTCCTGCCTTTTTTGCATTTGTCAATTGTATAAGCCAAATCCCTTAAAGGGTACAACCCCGTACCATCGCTTCTTGTCAAAACAAGTACAGGAGATTTCATGCTTCTTTCCAATCCTGTATTTTTCTGATCCAGTACGTATCTCCCATCATCATCTTTGAAAAGCTTGCCTGTTGCTTCAAGCTCTTTTAAAATGTTTTTGGAAGATTCCATATAGCGAGATTCGTAATCAAAATAGTCAAACTCTATGCCCATATCTGAGAATATTGCTTTTTGGCCTTTTATTGCTGTATCGACTATTTTATTAAATAAATCTGTGGTCTTTTTGTCTTTGTGCTCGAATTTATGCAGAAGCTCAAAGACATTCTTTTCTAACTCTGGATTTTCTTTTATTTTATTACTTATATCCACATATTTTTTCAATAAATCATCAAACTTGTCTTTTGGCGTAAATACAAGAGCAAGAATTGCTATTTGCTTGCTTACATCATTAACATAATAATGGGTTTCTACTTTGTTCCCTGTAAATTCAAGAAGCCTTTTAATAGAATCTCCAATTATGGAATTCCTTGTTCTTCCTACATGAGGAGAGGCATTTGGATTGACACTTGTATGCTCTAGCAATATTTTATTTTTACCTTTTTTCTTGCCATAGCTTTCATTTATCTTGATAACAGAATCAGCTAATTTTTTCTTATTAATTAAAAAATTGATATAAGGGCCCGCAGAATATATTTTTTCTATTTTGACATTTGTTTCTAATTTTCCTGTTATTTCCTCGGCTATTTGAACTGGCGCTTTTTTGTATATCCTTGAAAGTACAAAACAAGGAAAAGCATAGTCTCCTAACTTAGAATCAGGGGGAACTTCAATTAAGTCTTCTATTTCTTTCTTGCTTAATTTAACTTCCTTAGAAAGAAGTTTTACTATTTCCTCTTTGAACATTATAAGAGGGGCAAAGATAAGTTTATAAAACTTACTGGATTTATTGAATTATGACAAAAAAGTGTGCTATCTGCAACCAGGATCTTGAAGAAGAATTTGGGAAATTGGATGGAACAATCATTAAAGTCAAAGATGAAAATAATAAGAATCAACTAATTTACGTTTGTTCTAATTGTCAGAAGCAAAAAGACTGGATAGAGAAAGCAAAAGTAAAAAGTGCGTAATTTTTAATGTGCCTCCATAGCTCAGTTGGTAGAGCATTGTCCTCGTAAGACAAAGGTCCTGAGTTCAATCCTCAGTGGAGGCTTTTTGTATATTTTTTCTAAGGCTTTTAGCAGAAAAAATTCTGAAAACGTAATATTTATATACCTTAAATAGCTATATATTAGTACTAAATATTAGTAATTATCACTAATATATATAAAAAGAGGGATAATGGCTAAAGTAGACAAGGTCATTGAAGGAATCAGGAGAATTCTTAAAGAAGATACTAGGGGGCTGACTATACAAGAACTTTCTGTGAAGACAAAAGTCTCTAGGATTACCGCTGCAATAGCTTTAGCTAAACTAGAAGGTGCTGGAGAAATTGATGTGAGAGTTATTGGGAACTGTAAATTGCATTACCTTAAGGATGCGAAAGGAGGCAAGAATGGGTAAAGAGATTATGTATGAGTTTGGCGAGAAGAAAAGATTAGAGAATCCAAGGATTCTAATCTTCTTTGCTGTTGCTTTAATTTTTATTGCAATTGCCATACTTGTATTCTTTTATAAGCCAATAACTGGAAAAGTCAGCTTAGATATACAAGAAGACTACATTTCAGGAGATAATTTATCTGGAACTTTGAGATTGGGATTAAAAAAAGGAGAACTTCTTCCAATTGACTCTAAGATTATTATAGAACAACAAGGCTCCTTATTTAAATATTCTTTAGGAAATTTTGTAAATCCTAATTCTAATGGAACTTTCTACGTAGAAAACGTAGAGCTAGAAGGTGAGGGAGAGGGGTATGGATTTACTGGAGAAAAAATTTCATACCCCCTTGTTTTCTTTAAGTTGAAAGTGTACGAAGCGGGCAAAGAAGCTGAAGGAGGTGAGGGAGAGGGAAGTAACATAAGTGGGGAAGGCAACGAAACAGAAGAAGCGCCTGGAAATGAAACAGAAATACAAGAGCCAGAAGAAAAAAATGTTCCAGAAACCGAATCTGCCGAAACAGCCCAAGAACCAGCAGCCAGCGAAACTTCAGAAACTCCAGAAGAAACAACAGAAAATGCCCCTGAAGAAAGTACTCAACCTGAAGCCACTCCCTCTGAAGGCGCAGATACAACTAGCCCTCTAACTGGCATGGCAATTGAAGAAAGTGTTTTAGAAGAAAATATAATAGAAGGAAGCTGCAGAAAAGGAAAACCATTTGTGTATAATTTAGAAGAGGGGCAAACAGCAGAGATAGTAAAAAACAGCGTTGAAATTGAAGCAGAAGAAAATGGGGAGGTGAAAAAAGAAAAAATTGATGGGGGCTATGTTAAATTAGCCATTTCAGAAGGAAAAGCCCAGGTTTCTACAGAATATTCCATAGAAAGTGAAACTGGCCAGGAAGAGGATTTTATTGAAATAAGTCTAGAAGATCTTGGAATTAAAGCTGAAGATGGAGCATTAAAGATAGGTCTCGTGTATGGAAACATTACAATAAACGAGCTAAGCAGAGAGATTACTGTTGGAAGAGTGGCTGAAAATATTACATTTAATGAAACAACTATTACAGAAACCAATGTTATCAATGAAAGTTTAGTCAATATAACAACAAAGCATCTTGCAGTTATTGGCAAGCCAGTCAAATGGGTTAAGTTTGTGGAAGTTGAAGATGCAAGCAAGATTAAGGATTTAAGGCTGGAGCTGCCAAAACAGGCAGAAAACATCACAATAAAAACAGGGGAAGAAGCCAGATACGCCTTAGAAGAGCTAGAAACAGAAGAAAGCGGAATGAAAAATTCAGGAAAATTAACAGGAGAAGTTTCTCTAGAACTAAAGGAAAAAGAAGAGAAAGGGATATTGACAAGATTGTGGGAAAAAATATTTGGATCAATAACCGGCAAGGCAATTGAAGAGCAGGGTATCCAGAGTGGAGTAGTAGAGACTTCAGACAGCAAAATAATAGATGTAACTGAGCTTGCCAAGGAAACAAAACAGGTTGCTGTGGAATATGAAACGCCGGCTCCAGAGGCAGAAGAACAGAAAATACAAAGGGGCAAAAGAATCACCATAAGCGCAGCAGAGGATCTTGACTACCAGAACATTCTTGCATACAGCTCGCTTGATAACACTATACCAATTACTAGCAAAGAGAGAATAAAACTCTATTGGATAAGAGAAATAAGTTATAGCACAAACAAAAGCAACGAAACTTTAAATGCAATTCAACCAGAAGTAACTGAAAATATAACTCAAACAATCAGAGAAGAAGTTGAATTTGAGGCCTATGATTTAGATAGTGATGGCAAGCTAGACTACATTGAATGGAATGTGCCCCACTTAAGCAACCAGACTTATGAGATAATCTATATTACAAAAGCGGAGCACTTAGATAAAAATTACACATTTATTGAAGATGTTTATGAACAAGTAAAAGAGCAGGACAATAATTATACTTTAATTCCAGATGGAGATTATTTGAGAGTTACTTTTGAGCAAGCACTTGACAATACAAGAGATATTACAATTTATGCCAAGGCAAGCAACTGGAGCAATGAAACTAATTATTCAACCAAAGTTGAGGTCTATAAAGAAAATTCAAGTGAGCTAATAACGAGCTTTGAAAATATAACAACAGAACGCTGGTATAAAATATACTTAATAAATTTAAGTGAAAATGAGTCTTATAAAACCTTTGATTTGAAATCAAATGGAGATATTGAATTTGATTATGTTGTTGACCCTAATTATAGTACTGCTGCAGATGTTGCTGGAGTCTCTGTTTCTCCATTAGATGACGATCAATATGTTATCTCTTGGTGCGATGAAACTAATATGGATGCTACTTTTGCTGGCTACTATCTAAACGGCTCAGTCTTCCTAAATCCTACAGATGCAGATGCAGATATTGGAGATTGCTATACCTCTCTTAGCGATAAACCTACTGATATAGTTGCATTAAACTCAACAGCTTTTGTTGTAGCCTGGCATAACTATTACCTTGAAGGGGCAGATAATTATTATAACGTGACTGCCCGGGTTTATGATTCTTCTGGCAATAGTCTGTCTGGAATAATAATTGCTAAGAACGTATATCGTGGATCAATGAGCAAGCACCCCCATGTTGCATTGACTGCCTTGAATTCAACTACTTTTGTAATCGCACATAGTATACGGCCGAGTTCTCTTGAAGATGTATATTACGGGATTTATACTTACGATGGAGACGAGGTTAAATCATCCACTAAAGTAGCTGATTCAGGAAGTGGTGCAGTGTGCGATGTTGCAGCATTTAACCAGACAAATTTTGTTGTAGCCTGGTCAGATACACTCTATAGCGATATTTCATTTAAAATTTATAATGCTACAGCAAATACAACTAATGATATAGATGTTGATACTTCATACTCGAGTGAATCCGCAAGCACTGCTGTAGGAGTTACTACTTTGAACAGCACCAACTTTGTTATAGCGTGGTACGATTCAGATACTGATAATATGGGCTCAGATGATTACCCGACTAACGTTGTGCGCCCGTATATTTTCCCTTCAACAGCCTATAGAACTCAAGTAGCTACTGAAGTTGGAGGTGGATGGGAACCCATAGTTTCTGTCAATAACAGCAATTTTGTTTTCGGGTCCAGCTCCTCAACTACTTCAGGGTCAGGAGGGTTTGAGGTTTTTTATTTTAATGGCTCTAATACTACCACCAAAATACACACGGCCATTACAAGTGTTTCAGACCTGGCTTCAAGGTTAACTGCAAATAGTATAGAATTCTGCAGAGATAACATCGTTTCTGTATACCGAAAAAATACGACCCTTTTTAGTGGGGAGGTTTTCTATGCTAATGGCTCTGCAAGCCCGGGGTTATGTGATTCTACTCCTCCAACTATAACAATAACTGGAATTGGCGGAGATACTTCTTCTCCATATTCTACTTCAGATACTACTCCCACAGTCACTGCCACAACAAACGAGAATGCTGACTGTTTTGCATCTACTGATGGGGATGAGACTTATGATGGAATGAGTGATGATATTAATTGTGCTGGGGATGGGGGGACATCGCACACATGCAATTTTGGGACACAGAGCGAGACTTCTTCAAGGACTTTCTATGTTGCGTGCAAGGACACGATAGGAAATAAAAACAGTGCTGCAGACAATGCAGCTGCAGCTGCAGAAATTGATGCAACTGCCCCTACTGTTACTATTACTGGGATTGGAGGAGATACTTCTTCTCCATATGAAACAACAGATACCTCCCCCATTGTAACAGCTACAACCAACGAAAATGGTGACTGCAGGTCATCTGTTGATGGTGATGAAACATATGATGGAATGAGTGATGATATTGACTGCACGGGTGATGGCGGAACTTCGCATTCCTGCCAGTTTGGGACATTAAGCGAATCAGCTTCAACAAATTTCTATGTCGCCTGTGAAGATGATACTCATGTATCTGCTAATAAGAATAGCGCGGCAAACAATGCAGTGGCAGAGGCGCGAATCGATGCAACTCGGCCCAATATTGTAATTAAGTTTCCTGGGAATGCTAGTTATAACACAAATAATAACAGCTTTAATATTTCCTCTAATGAGAATCTATCTACTTGTAAGTTAAGTATCGATGGAGATACTAATGTAACTATGACTGCATTTAATGATACTTATTTTAATTTTACAAATAGGTCTCTTGCAGATGGGGGTCATCAGGCTATTTTCTGGTGCAATGACAGTGCAAACAATATTAATAACAGTGAGAAAAAAGATTTTGTAATTGATACTGCTACGCCCCTTATAATAGTAGTTTACCCTACTAATGACACATATAATGCGGACTCGATGGACTTTAATATATCCTCTAATAAGAACTTAAGCTATTGTCATTTTACTCTTAATTCTGGGGATGATAATTATACAATGACCATTAACGATTCAGGAACCGGCGCTAACTATACAAACGATTCAATTGGTGATGGAGGATATAAAGCTGAGTTTTATTGCAATGATACGGCGGGCAATGTAAATAGTACAGAGAATGTGGAATTTAGTATTAATACAAATTCGGCTCCAGTTTCCTCTACACCCCAATTGAATACTTATTATCCAAATGAGGATGATGATCTTAATTGCTCTTATACCATTATAGATTCTAATGTAGGAGACACTCTAACAGTAAATATCACCTGGTATAATGAAACTGAAACACACCTTAGAATTACTACAAGTGCGGATACTAACGTAGCTAATTCAACAGTACTCGATTCTGGAAATCTTACCATTGGAGAGTCCTGGATTTGTGGAGTTACTCCTTACGATGAAACTGACTGGGGCGATGAAAAGAATTCTACAGGCGCGCTTGTTGTAAAAACCCCTTCTGCAATCTTTAAACCGCCAACACCTAACAATAACACAATTACATTTAATACAAGCCTAGAATTTAATGTTTCAATAAGCGAGGAGCTTTTAGATGAAGTTAAATGGAACTGGAATGGAACAAATTATACCTTGTTTAATGATTCTGTCTCATTGATGTATAATTTTGAGAATTTAAGCGACTTAGGAGAAAATGACACAAAAGTTGTGGATTTGAGCAAATATTCCAACAATGGAACTGTATCTGGGGCTGCCTGGAACGAATCTGGAAAGTACGGAGGAGGCTACAGGTTTGACGGAAAGGATGATATTATTGAAGTAACTGTAACCCAAGATAAAAACTCAACAAGTTTTTGGATTAAGAATTCTACTGCTTCTTTGTGGACGCACGTAGCTTTTAATGGAACTGCTTATTTTGTTAATGCCATCAGTACAACCCCTGCCGAGTACCCATTAAACAT
>Ga0105100_10000076_pt1 | contig 52020 bp, 54 predicted proteins | sample PPLLak12cMay2015_2_FD_87033 | JGI IMG/M metagenome (GOLD analysis project Ga0105100, IMG submission 87033) | Freshwater sediment microbial communities from Prairie Pothole Lake near Jamestown, North Dakota, USA - PPLs Lake P8 Core (1) Depth... | ecosystem: Environmental > Aquatic > Freshwater >... | reverse complement strand
GGTGTAGTAGGGCCCCGCGTGCCCGGTCGTGGTCGGGAGCGGGCAGTACTACGGGGGCGGGATGAAGGTCTCGCCGCTTTCCTACCCCGGGGACGGGGTCCTCGACGTCCTGATCTTCAAGGGCCCGAAGACCGACGCCTTCACCCTGCTGCCGAGGATCTACCGCGGCGAGCACATCCCGCACGACCACATCGAGGAGCTGCGCGTGCGCCACTCGCTCACGGTCGAGGCCGACCGCCCGCTGCCGATCGAGGCGGACGGCGAGATCCTCGGGGCGACGAAGGCGACCTTCGACGTCGTGCCACAGGCCCTCCGGATGAAGCTGTGAGCGTCGAGCGGCTGCGCGCGAGGATCGACCGGGCGACGGCCCGGACGGCCGAGGCCGGACTGGCGGGGCTCCTCGTCACGCCAGGCTCCGACCTCGCCTACCTGACCGGCTACGACCCGCTGCCCCTCGAGCGCATGACCCTGCTGGTCCTGGTCCCCGGCCGCGATCCGGTGCTCCTCGTTCCCGCGCTCGAGCGACCCGCGGCGCTCGTCGCCCCGGGCGCCGAGGCGCTCGAGGTGGTCGGTTGGGCCGAGGGGGACGATCCGTACGAGGCGGCGGCGGGCCGCCTGCCTGCCGGCCCTCTGGCGATCAGCGACCAGGCGTGGGCCTCGCACGCGATCGCCCTGCAGCGCGCGGCACAGGGCGCCTTCACGACGATCGGCGCGGCGCTTCCGCTGCTCCGGGCGGTGAAGGACGAAGAGGAGCTGGCCAGGCTCCGAGCCGTGGGCGCCGCCGCCGACGCGGCGTTCGCGGACATCCTCGGGCTTCGGTTCGAGGGACGACGTGAGCTCGACGTGGCGGCGGACCTCGCCGACGCGCTCCGATCGCACGGGCACCAGAGCGTGGACTTCACGATCGTCGGGTCGGGTCCGAACGGCGCGTCCCCACACCACGACGCGAGCGAGCGGACGATCCGAACGGGGGATGCCGTCGTCCTCGACTTCGGCGGTCACATGGACGGCTACTGCTCGGACACGTCCCGAACCGTGGTCGTCGGCGAGCCGGCAGAGGAGCTCCGGCGCGTCCACGGGACCGTGCGGCGGGCCCAGCAGGCCGGCGTGGACGCCGTCCTCCCCGGCGCGACCTGCGAACAGGTCGACGCCGCCGCCCGAGCCGTGATCGACGAGGCGGGCTACGGCGAGCGCTTCATCCACCGCACGGGCCACGGGATCGGTCTGGACGTGCACGAGCCCCCGTACATCGTCGCCGGCAACACCACGCCGCTCGAGGTCGGCATGACGTTCTCGGTCGAGCCGGGGATCTATCTGCCGGAGCGTCTCGGCGTCCGCATCGAGGACATCGTCGCGGTGACGGAGGCCGGCGCCGAGCGCTTCAACGACTCCCCGCGCGATCTCGTCATCGTCGCCTGACGACGCCGATCGCGCGGGCATGCCGATGACGGTCAGACCCTGGGACGGATCTCCGTGCCGTCGGGGGTGTCCATGACCTCGAGCCCCATCGCCGCGAGCGCGTCGCGGATCCGGTCCGCCGCGGCGAAGTCCTTCGCGGCCCGGGCGGCGTCCCGCTCGGCGACGAGGGTGCGCATCTCCGCGGTGGGCTCCCAGCCGCCCCGCGCGTCCCGCTCGAGGTCGAGCCCGAGGACCGCGTCCCAGGCGACGAGGAGCGCGTACCGCTCGGACCCGGGCAGGTCGGCGGAGATCGCCTCGTGGAGCACGACGAGGGCCTGCGGCATGTTGAGGTCGTCGGCCACGGCCTCCCGGAACCTCGCGTCGAGCGCACGGGCCGCGTCGGACAGCGTCTCGGCCGGCCCGCCCCACTCGGTCATCCGCTGACGCAGCCGCTTCACGTGCTGGTCGGCTGCGCGCATGGCCTCCTCGGAGAAGTCCATCTCGCTCCGGTACCTGGTCTGGAAGGTGAGGTACCGGAACGAGAGCGGGTCGAACCCCATCGCCTCCAGGTCGCCGACGCGAACGATGTTGCCGGTGGACTTCGCCATCTTCTGCCCGGTGAGCCGCAGGTGGCCGCCGTGCACCCAGATCGAGACGACCTCGTGGCCGACCGCGCCCTCGGACTGCGCGATCTCGTCCTCGTGATGCGGGAAGACCAGATCGGCGCCGCCGGTGTGGATGTCGAACCGGTCGCCCAGGTACTTCATCGACATCGCCGAGCACTCCACGTGCCAGCCGGGGAAGCCCTCGCCCCACGGGCTGTCCCACTTCATCAGTCGGTTCGGTCCGGTCTTCTTCCACAGGGCGAAGTCCGCGTGGAACCGCTTGTCCGGGTCGACCTCGACCTCCTGGCGGTGCCCGGCCCGGAGTTGCTGCAGGGTGTTGCCCGAGAGCTTGCCGTAGCCGGGGAACGACTGGAGGTCGTAGTAGATCGTGCCCCCGACCTCGTAGGCGTGACCGTTCGTGACGAGCCGTTCCGTGAGCGCGAGCATCTCGGGGATGTGCTCCGTCGCCTTCGGGTAGACGTGGGCCGGCTGGATCCCCACCTTCGCCGTGTCCTCGAGGAACGCCCGCGTGTACTTCTCGGCGATCTCGAGCGGGGTCAGACCCTCGTCGGCGACCGCGATGTCCATCCGGTCGCGGCCGGTGTCGGACGTATCGTCCGTCATGTGCCCGACGTCGGTGATGTTGAGGACCTGGGTGACCCGGTACCCCTCGAACTCGAGCGCGCGCCGCACGAGGTCGGCCAGCAGGAACGTACGGAGGTTCCCGATATGCGCGTAGCGGTAGACCGTCGGCCCGCACGTGTACATGCGGACGTGACGGTCGTCCAGGGGGATGACCTCGTCGACCCGGCGCGAGAGCGTGTTGTAGAGCCGCACGCTCGGGAGTCTATCGTCGGTTCCCGGGCGGGTGGCGGCGCCACACGCGGCGCCGGAGGTAGCGGCGCAAAGCGCGGCGCCTACGGGGACAGCGGGCGGCTCTCGAACGGGATCGAGAGCACGACCGTGGTCCGGGTCTGCACGGCGCCCTTCTCGCGCAGCCGGCGGATCAGGTCCTCGAGGCGCTCGGGCGTGCGCGCCCGGACCTTCAGGATGTAGCTCGCCTCCCCGGCGACGCTGTAGCAGTCCTCGACCTCCGGGAACCCCTGGACCCGCTCGGGCAGGTCGTCGGGCTGGCTCGGGTCGAGCGGCGTGACCGCGATGAGGGCGGTCACGTCCAGCCCGAGCGCGTGCGGGTCGAGCTCGGCCCGGTACGCGCGGATCACCCCGGCCTGCTCGAGCTTGCGGACCCGCTCATGGACCGACGACGGGGACAGGCCCGCGCGGCGGCCGATATCGGCATAGGTCGCCCGGGCGTCCTCCTGCAGCGTCGCGAGGATCGCGAGGTCGCGCTCGTCCAGCACGGAGGCATCGTACCCCCGCCCTCACGCGACCGAGCCGGGAACCACCCGCCCGGCGGATTGTGGAGCGGTCGTCGGCGTGCGAGCATCGCCGGGTCCGTCGTTGGCCCACCCTCCCCCGGGCCGGGGGAGGGGAGCGGTGCTCGAACCGTCCGTCCAGCCGGTGCGGCTCGTCCCGGAACCGAAGCCCGGCGGCGTCCGCTGGCTCGTCCACCTGGACCCGGTCGCCGAGGCGGCCTACGCAGCCGGCGTCGCGCCGCTGGTGCCGGCGATCGAAGCCGCACTGCCGCCGAACGTCGTCGCGAATCGCGTGGCCGAGGTCCGTACCCGCCCACCCGCCGTCCGTCTGGAGGCGTGCTCGACGGCGCGTGCCCGTTTCCGGGCGCTCGTCGACGATCTGGCCGCGGACGCCGGGGCGGCGCTGGTGGCGGACGTCCGCGACTGTTACGGCTCGATCACGCTGCCGGTGCTCGGTCGGGCGCTCGGGGCGCTCGGCTGCGCGATCGGCGAGGTCGAGCGGGCGATCGAGGCGGTGGGCCGCCTCCGCGAGCACGGGGTCCGGGGCCTGCCGATCGGCCCCGAGCCCTCGGCCGTGCTCGCGAACGCCGTGTTGCTGGCCGTCGACGCGAGGCTCGGCCGGGCGGGGTTCCGGCACGTCCGTTGGGTGGACGACGTCGTCGTGTTCGCCCGCGACGCCGCCGGGGCCCGCGAGGCGCTCGAGGTGCTCGAGCGGGCGCTCGCGGGGATCGGGCTCCGGCTCGCACCCGAGAAGACCCGTGTGGTCGCCGATCCCCGGTCGCTCGGCACGGCCTGGGCGGCGGGCCCCTCGGGCGCGGGTGCGCGGCCGGGCGGACCCAACGGGTAATCTCCGCATCACATGCGGACCCTGTATCGAGCGTCGCTCGTCCGGACCCTCTCCTCCCCGACGACGGGGGAGTGGGTGCTCGTCGACGGCCGCCACGTCGAGCGGGTCGGCGCGGGGGAGCCGCCCGCCGGAGACCGCGTGGTCGAGCTTCCCGGGACCACGATCCTCCCCGGCTTCGTGGACACCCACGTGCACCTCACCGGCACGGGGGTGCACCAGCAGGCGCCGGGGCTCGGCCGGGCCCGGTCGGCCGCCGAGCTGCTCGAGGCGGTCGCCGCCGTCGTCCGGGACCGCGAGGGTCCCACGCTCGTGCACGGCTACGATGAGTCGACGTGGGAGCGCCGGGAGCCGCCCTCGATCGACGAGCTCGATGCGGTCACGGATCGACCCCTCGCCATCGTCCGCGTCGACGGGCACCTGTCCCTCGCGAACCGAGCTGCTCTGCGCGGGTCCGGCGCCATGGATCTCCCCGGCGTCGAGCGCGGATCGGACGGCGAGCCCACGGGGCGCGTGAGGACCGAGGCGAACGCGGCGCTCCAGCGGTGGTTCGCCGCGAACCTCGCCGACCGCGACGTCGAGGAGCTCCAGCTCGCCGCCGCGGCGACGGCCGCAGCTCGCGGGGTCACCACCGTGCACGAGATGTCGATGGTGCACGAGCGCGGGATGCGCGACCTCGAGGTTCTCCTCGGCCATCGTCGCCGGCTCCCGGTTGACCTCGTCGCGTATGTCTCGACGGTCGAGGTCTCCCGTGCGATCGAGCTCGGCCTTCCGCGCGTCGGTGGGGACCTGCCGGTCGACGGCTCGATCGGCGCGCGGACGGCCTGGCTCGCCGAGCCGTACGCCGACGGCTCGGGGTCGGGGACGTCCTACTTCGACGACGACGCGCTCGCGCAGTTCTTCCACGACGGGCACCTCGCGGGGCTGCAGGTCGGGGTCCACGCGATCGGAGACGCGGCGATCGAGCAGGTGGTGCGCACCTGGGAGCGGGTCTTCCGCTCCCTGGACTCGCGCGGCCGGCGGCACTTCCGGGCCCGGCGCCACCGCGTGGAGCACGTCGAGATGGTCGAGGTGGACCTGCTCGAGCGCGCGGCGATGCTCGGGCTCGCGCTTTCGGTGCAGCCGGGCTTCGACGCGGCGTGGGGCCACCCGGGAGGGCTGTACGAGCAGGGGCTCGGCGCCGCTCGCGCCGCGGGGATGAACCCGTTCCGCGACATCCTCGAGCGCGGGATCGAGATGGGCGCCGGCTCGGACTCGCCGATCACCTCGCTCGATCCGATGGCCGGCATCGAGGCGTTCGAGACCCACCACGACCCGCGACAGCGACTCTCGCGGGAGGAAGCGATCCGTGTCTTCACGATGGGCAGCGCTCGGCTCGCCCACCAGGAGGACAAGAAGGGCAGTCTCGAGCCCGGCAAGCATGCCGACTTCGCCGCCTACGAGCAGGACCCGTTCCACGCGACGGAGATCCGGTCGGTCCGGCCTGTCCACACGGTCAGCCTCGGGCGCGACGTGTACGCGGAGTGAGGACGAGGGCTGACCTGCCTGTTTGACACCGCCCGACCCCACGGCTACCGTGACCTGTGCGCGACCGCTTCGGCGGATGCGCACGGAGGACCCAAGAGGCTGAGTAGAGAACGCGGCGCCCCGGCGCCGCGGCCCCAAAGGTCTCTTGGGTCCTCACCTATCTCCCCCCGCCCGCTCACTCGGTGAGGAGGCGGCCCGCCCCGACGTCGTGCCCCCCGCGCCTTGCGACACTTCGGCTCCGAGGGTCGTTGCAGGTTTGCGCACCGGCAGTACAATGCGCCGGCCTGAACCGAACGGAAGCGCGAACCCATGGAAGACATCGAAGACACGCTCGAAGACGAGGAGCTCCAGCAGCCGGCCGAGGCGTCCGAGGACCTGGAGGATGCAGAACCCGCCGCCCCGGCCGTTCGGGCTGCCGGTGGCGAGGAGGTCGAGTCGATCCAGGACCTCCTCGTCAAGCAGGAGGCCCAGGCTGAGGAGGATGACACCGAGGAATCGGTGCTCACCCTCACCCGCGACGAGCTCCGCGACGAATCGACGGCGGTGAAGGTGGTGCCGCCGCAGGCGAACGAGTTCACATGCCGCAACTGTTACCTGGTGAAGCACCGGAGCCAGCTGAAGGACAAGGCGAAGATGCTCTGCCGGGACTGCGCCTGAGGCCGAACCGACCCGGATCCCCCGTTTCGCTGGTGATCGCCGCGTCGAGCGGCGCGCTCCTGTCCCTGTCGTTGCCGCCCGTCGACGCCGGGTGGGTCGTGTTCCTCGCGCCGGTCCCATTCCTGTGGCTCGTGCGAGACGTTCGACCGCTGCGGGGGCTCGCGCTCGGCCTGACCTTCGGCATCGCGTACTTCGGCCTGGTCCTGTACTGGATCCTGCTGTTCGGCGAACTCGGGTGGACGGCGCTCGTCCTCGTCTCGGCCTGCTTCACGGGCGTCTTCGGGCTCCTCGCACCCGTCCTGTGGCGCGCGCGTCATCCGGTCGCCTCGATCCTCGGGCTCGCGGCGCTGTGGACGGTGCTCGAGGCCGTCCGGGGGGCATGGCCACTCGGCGGATTCGCCTGGGGGCAACTCGGGACCACGCAGACGGGGAACCCGGTACTCCTTCGTCTGGCGTCAGTGACCGGCGTGTGGGGCATCTCCTTCGTTGCGATCCTCGTCGCCGGCCTGCTGCTCCTGAGCGTCGAGCGGGGGAGGGGAGCGCCCGCGCGCGCCCTCGCGCTCGCGGCGACGTGCCTCGCGCTCGTCCTCGCGCCGGGGTTGCTCCCGCTGCCCGGGGACGACGGACCCGCGATCGACGTCGCCGCGATCCAGATCGACGTCCGCGAGGCGGATCATCTCCGTGGCGACGCCGAGGACATCGCCGTCGCCCGCATGAACGTCGACCTGCATGCCCGGCTCGCCGACGATCCGCCGGACCTCGCGGTCTGGGGCGAGGGATCGCTGGACCCCGGAGCGACCTCGGATGAGGCGACGATGCGGGAGGTTCGCGCCGCGGTCGACGCGGTCGGCGCGCCGACGCTCGCGGGCGCGGTGCTCGACGACCCCGACGGCAGCCAGCACACGAGCGTCCTGCTCCTCGATGGGACCGGCGCGACGGTGGACCGGTACGACAAGGTCGTGCTCGTGCCGTTCGGCGAGTACGTGCCGTTCCGCGAGCGGCTCGGATGGATCGACGCGATCGACCAGGTGCCGGTCGACCGCGTCCCGGGGGAGACGCCGCACACCGTCGCCGTGCCGGGACTGCCGGCCTTCGGGACCCCGATCTGCTACGAGAACAGCTTCCCGCGGGTCGAGCGCCAGATGGTCCGTCGGGGGGCGACGTTCTTCGTCCTCACGACGAACAACGCGTCGTACGGGATGACGGCGGCTTCGCGTCAGCACGTCCTCATGAGCCGTCTGCGGGCAGTCGAGACCGGACGCTGGGTCGTGCACGCGGCCGTGTCCGGGATCAGCGCGGTCGTGGATCCTCGGGGGGACGTCGTCGCGACGACCGAGCTGTTCGTGCCGGGCATCACCCGCGCCCAGATCCATGCCTCGGAGGCCATGACGCTCTACGTCCGCCTGGGGGACTGGTTCGTGTGGGCGTCCCTCGTCGGCGTGCTCGCGCTGTTCGCGGTCCCCCGGAGCCGGCGTTCGCCCCCGCGGTCGCTCGGCCAGCTCCCGGAAGTCCCGCGGACGCTCGTCGTGCTCCCGACCTTCAACGAGCGGGTTACGATCGCCGACGTCCTCGACGGACTCCTCGCGATCGACGAGCCCGTGGACATGCTCGTGGTGGACGACGGGTCGCCCGACGGCACGGCCGAGCTCGTCCGGGACCGGGCGTCGGCCGAGGCGCGGGTCCGCCTCCTCGAGCGCGACAGGAAGGCCGGCCTGGCGAGCGCGTACCTCGAGGGGTTCCGCATCGCGATCGACGAGGGCTACGACCTCGTCGTCGAGATGGACTCGGACCTGTCCCACCTGCCCGAGCAGCTCCCGCGCCTCCTCACCGTGGTGCGCTCGCATCACATGGTGATCGGGAGCCGGTACGTGCCCGGCGGCACCGTGACGAACTGGAGCCGTGCGCGGGTTGCGCTCTCGCGAGGGGGGAACCTGTACGCGCGCCTGTGTCTAGGGTTCCCGCTCCACGACGCGACGAGCGGATTCCGGATCTATCGGAGGGGAACCCTCGAGCAACTGCTGGCGCGGCGCATCCGCTCCGATGGATACGGGTTCCAGGTGGAGCTCGCGTACCGGGCGTGGCGCGACGGGTACGACGTCGGCGAGGCGCCGATCACGTTCCGCGAGCGCGAGCACGGACACTCGAAGATCTCGCGCCGTATCGTCGTCGAGGCGCTCTGGCTCGTGACCGTCTGGGGTGTCCGAGCCCGGTTGCGGCAGCCTGTGTGACCTGACGAGCCCCGACTCAGGGTCCAGAGGAAACGCCCATACCGTGCGTTATGGAAAGTTGCGATTGCACATCGAGTCCACCGCACCTGGTGTAGGTCGAGCGCCCTCCCCCGCTGTCGGCCATCCGGCTTTGTCGCCGTCCCACGCAACCCCCTAAACTCCTGCTGGGCCCGCTTAGTTCGAAAGTCCCATAGGAACCCGTGGCCCTTCGACGGATGGAGTAGGCGAAGACTCGGCGTACCCTTGGCATCGGCGGGACACCCTGTCCCCCGTTGCGCTTACGGGAATCGCCCGAAGGAGGAGGGACCCAATGAGGGGTTCGCGAAGGAAGACCCGACGGTTGAGGAGGGCGGGAGCCACCTTCTCGCTGATCGGGCTCGTGATGACCGTGTTCCTCGCGATCGGCCAGGTCGGCCTCATCGCGGCGAACGCCGACGGCTGGTCCGATCGGTCGGGCGAAGGCTCCGCGTCCACCGAGAGCGGCCGCGGCGATGGGTTCACCGTCAAGGCCTCGGACGACACGGTGTCCGAGAGGAGCTCCGCGGCGAAGGACGCGGTCGCACTTGCGCCCGCCGCTCGCGCGGTCGAGGTCGGCGACATCGAGACCCTCGACTGGATCGCCGCGGGTCCGTACACGTACAACCACACGACGCTGGCCGGCACCGGGCCAGGACTTCCCCAGTACGACGGGCGCGTGATCGACAAGTCGACCGGCGTCTTCGAGTCGCTGGAGGGCGGCGACTTCAACTGCAACGACAAGGTCGTCTACTTCCTCGCGCTCGAGATCGCGGACGATGCCGAGATCGATGCGGCGTCGACGATCTCCGTCGGTCTCGAGTTCGAGAACGCGGATGGGGTCGGCTTCCGTGATTTCGACAGCCCGGCGGCCTTCTACAACGCCGATGATGCCTTCAACGCCGGTGACGGGGTTTCGCTCTCGAACGTCGTCGCGGACTCCATCGCCGGCAACCCGCCGCCCCAGTGGCTGGGGATCACGTTCGACATCAACGACGTCGAGCGCGGCGAGAAGTTCGTCATCCAGGTCGTCCCGATCCTGGAGTGCGGCGGCGAGGGTCTGCCGAACGGGAACCTGCAGGCGCGGCTCGACTCCATGGAGATTGGGAACAAGGGTATCCCCGGCGCCGGCACGCAGACCGTGACGCTGAAGTCCGCACGCCTGATCCTCGAGCCCGACCTGACGATCGAGAAGAGCGGCCCGAGCGAGGTCGGCTTCGGCGAGACCGTCACGTACGAGGTCACGGTCGAGAACATCGGCAGCGGCCCCACGACCGAGGACGTGGTCATCACGGACGCCGTTCCGTCCGAGCTGTCGAACGTGGCGGCGACGTACTCGCTCAACGGCGGGGCCGATCAGCCCTGTGACGTGACGGGGAACGACGTCAGCTGCGATGTGGGCATCCTCAACGCCAGCGACACGGTTGTCGTGACGATCACGGCCGAGGCGCCGAGCGATAGCTGCCCGACGGTGAACAACGTGGCGCTCCTGTGGATCGGAACCGCGTCCCAGGAGAGCAACTCCGTCCAGACCGTCATCACCGGCTGCGCGCCGGACCTGACGATCGAGAAGGAGGCCGTGGACGCCACGGGCGCGCCGGTCACCGAGGTCTCCCCCGGTGACAGCTTCAGCTATCTCATCACGGTCAGCAACGACGGCAACGAGGATGCGACCGGCGTGGTCGTCACGGACGACCTCGACGACACGCTCACGATCGACGCCGCGGCGTACGCCATCGACGGCGGCTCGTCGACCGCGTGTGACATCGACGCGACCGACAACACCATCCGCTGTCCGCAGGATCCCGACACCGAGACCCTGCAGCCCGGCGAGTCGATGGTCGTTACCGTCGACGTCACCACTGCCTCGGACGTGTGCGGTGCGCTCATAAACAGCGCTCACGTCGACTGGGCGGGGAGTGAAGTGGGTCTGGACTCCAACCTGGTCACGGTCGACGTCACGGGCTGCGCCCCGGACCTGACGATCGAGAAGACCGGCCCGGCGGAGGTCGGGTTCGGTGAGTCCGTGACGTACGAGATCACGGTCGAGAACACGGGCAATGCCTCGACGGACGCCGCGGTGGTCATCACGGACAGCGTTCCGTCGGAGCTGTCGAACGTGGCCGCGACGTACTCGTTCAACGGCGGGGCCGACCAGGCCTGTGACGTGTCCGGCAACGACGTCAGCTGTGACGTCGGGATCATGGACCCCGACGACGTGGTCATCGTGACCATCACGGCCGACGCGCCGAGCGACAGCTGCCCGAGCTTCACGAACCAGGCGTTCGTGGGTGACCTCGGCAGCAACGAGGTCGACACGGACGTCACTGGCTGCGCGCCGGACCTCGAGCTCCACAAGACCGGCCCGGCCACGGCCGAGGTCGGCGGCGAGGTCACCTACACGGTGACGGTCGAGAACAACGGCAACGCCGCGACTGCGGACAGCGTCGTCGTGACGGACGCCGTCGACTCGGACCTGTCGGGAGTGACCGCAACGTTCTCCCTGAACGGCGGGGCCGACCAGGACTGTGACGTGGTCGGCAACGACGTCAGCTGCGACCTGGGCGTCCTCCAGCCCGACGACAGCGCCGAGATCACGATCTCAGGCACGACGCCGACGGACATCTGTCCGGAGATCGTGAACCAGGCCTTCATCGGTGAGCTCGGGAGCGAGATCGTCACCACGACGATCGACTGCCCGCCGCCGGGGATCGACCTGGTCAAGGACGGCGACGACATGGCCCACGTCGGCGACACGGTCGACTACACCTTCGACGTGAGCCTGACGCCGGACAGCCTGCCGCTCTCGAACGTCACGCTGACGGACCCGGTCTGCGACCCGGGCACGATCAGCGGGCCTACGGGCGACGACGGCGACGCGGTCCTCGAGCAGGGTGAGACGTGGAGCTACACGTGCACCCACCTCGTGACCGAGACCGACCCCGACCCGCTGCCGAACACGGCGCACGTCTCGGGTTGGTTCGGCCAGACCGAGGTCACGGACGAGGACTCGCACGAGGTGGACATCCTCCACCCGGCGATCGAGATCGTGAAGCGCGCGCGGCCGCAGTCCGGCTCGCCCGGCGAGCAGGTCACGTACCACTACACGATCACGAACATCGGTGACGTGGCGCTCCACGACATCTCGGTGGACGACGACGTGATCGGTCACGTCTGTGACATCGCGGTGCTGCAGCCGAACGAGAGCAAGGAGTGCAGCAAGGGATACACGCTCCCGGACGACGGCACCATCAAGGTCACGAACGTCGTGGTGGCCGAGGGTGAAGACCCGCTGGGCGAGACGGTCAAGGACGATGACACCGAGACGGTCGACGTGATCTTGGGGCAGACCATCACCAAGACTCCGCCTCCGGGTCCGATCGCCTTCACCGGTTCGTCGTCGGTCCTCCCGCTCGGGGCGCTCCTGCTGGTCTTCGTGACGGCGGGCTCGGCCCTGCTGTGGGTCGGCCGCAGGCGCGGTCGTCAGACCTCGACGGAGTAACGCTTCATCGGGAGAGGGCGAACCGACGAGGCCCCGGGTCGGAAGACCCGGGGCCTCTCGCGTTGCGGGCGAGGTCCTGCGTCGCGCGCGACCTACCCGTAGAAGATCACGGTGATCCAGAGGGCGCCGTCTTCACGGACGATCCCAACGGCCATGTGATCGAACGACTTGCGCAGGATGTTCTGGCGGTGGAGCTTGCTCGACATGAAGGCCTGCTGCAGGCTCTCGAGCGAACCGCCGACCCCGACGTTCTCGCCGCCGATCGACCAGTTCACGTTCCCGAGGGCGCTCCGCAGCTGCGACTCCGTCGAGTGGTAGATGTAGCCCTTCCGAGCCATCTCGACGCTGTGCTGCTTCGCGTACCGCGAGACCCGCGTCTGGAACCGCAGCGCCCGCCGGTCGTGGTCCTGCCGATCGTCGTTCGTGAGGTTCACCATCTGGACCCGACGACCGGTCCGCTCCTGGGCGTCCGCGCGGTCCGGGACGGTGCCCACCACGAGGAGACCGGCCGTGAGCAGCGCGATCCCCGCTCCCAGCGTCCTGCGGCCGCTTCGGGGAAGAACCATCTCGAGCCTCCCGACTCCGGGGTCCCGGTTGGGACTCGAGCCTCGAGGCTCGGGTCCTTCGGCGGCCCGGCTGCCTCCGACGGAGGTCCGGTGCTTTGCGCCCCGCCGTCGCCGACGGTTCGCCCTTTCGGGACCGACCCTTCTTGCCTGTCACCTCCGTATCGGTCGGGGTGCCGGCGGGCTTGAGGGCCGAGATGGTCAGGAATGACTAGGCACGCGAAGCACGGAGGGCGCCCACGGAAGGCTTCCGGCGGGCTCCACGTGACGGTCGAGGAGGCCTACCAGCGGAGCTTCAGGTGGCGGGCCGCTCGGGCCTCGTCCAGGCGGCGCACGGGCGTGGTGACGGGCGCCTCGTGGAGGAGGTCCGGGTCTCGCCCGGCTTCGTCCGAGGCCTGGAGCAGCGCCTCGGCGAGGGCGTCGAGGGCCTCCTTCGTCTCGGTCTCGGTGGGCTCGACCATCATCGCCTCCTCGACCACGAGCGGGAAGTAGACGGTCGAGGGGTGGAAGCCGAGGTCGATCACGCGCTTCGCGACGTCCATCGCGCGGATCCCGGTGCGCTCGCGGAGCGGCGCCGCGGTCGAGACGAACTCGTGCATCGGCCGCCCGTCCGGATACGCGAGGGGGAACGCCCCCTTGACGCGCTCGGCCAGATAGTTCGCGTTCAGGACCGCTCGCTCCGCGACCTCCGTGAGGCCGTCGCGGCCGTGGAGGAACACGTACGCGTAGGCGCGTACCAGGATCCCCACGTTCCCGTGGAAGCCGTGCATCCGGCCGATCGAGCGCGGGCGATCGCTCTCGAGCCGGAAGGTCCCCGTGGCCTCGTCGCGCTCGACGATCGGGACCGGCAGGTAGGGCACGAGCTCCTCGGTGACGCCGACCGGGCCCGCGCCCGGCCCTCCCCCACCGTGGGGCGTCGCGAACGTCTTGTGCGTGTTGATGTGGACGATGTCGAAGCCCATGTCGCCGGGCCGGCACCGGCCCAAGATCGCGTTCAGGTTCGCGCCGTCGTAGTACACGAGACCGCCCACTGCGTGCACGACGCGCGTGATCTCCTCGATGTCCTCCTCGAACAGGCCGAGCGTGTTCGGGTTCGTCAGCATGAGCCCGGCGACGTCCTCGTCCACGAGCTTCTCGAGCGCGGATACGTCGACCATCCCCCGAGCGTCGCTCGGGACGTGGAGCGCCTCGAAGCCGGCCATGCGCACGCTCGCGGGGTTCGTGCCGTGCGCCGCGTCGGGGATCACGACCTTCGTCCGCGGATCGCCACGCTCCGTGTGGTGACGGCGGATGATGAGCAGTCCGGTGAGCTCGCCGCACGCCCCCGCCGGGGGCTGCAGCGTCGCCCGCGCCATCCCCGTGATCTCGCACAGCGCACGCTCGAGGCGCCACAGCAGCTCGAGGGTACCCTGCGTGGTCTCCCCCGGCTGGAGCGGGTGCGTGCGCGCGAACCCGGGCAGCACGGCCGCCGCTTCGGCGACCTTCGGGTTGTACTTCATCGAGCACGACCCGAGCGGGTACACGCCCGTATCCACCCCGTAGTTCAGCTGCGACAGCCGCGTGTAGTGGGTCACGAGATCGCGCTCGGCGACCTCGGGCAGCGCGGGGGGCCGCGCGCGAGCGTGCTCGGCCGGTACCTCCGTGGGCGGGACGTCGAGGGCCGGCAGGCTCCACGCCCGTCGGCCCGGCCGCGAGAGGTCCTTCAGGGTCCCGAGGCCGGGCGGTCCCTGTCGACGTACCGGCGCGCCGACGGCCTGGCTCACGCCAGCACCTCCCCGAGGGCGACCGCGAGACGGTCGATCTGCGCGCGCGTGCGACGCTCGGTCACCGCCACGAGCAGCGTGCGGTCCTCCGGCGGAGGCATCGGGAGGCCGGCCAGGAACCCGCGCTCGACCAGGGCGTCGCGCACCTCGACGGCCGGCCTCGGCAGCCGCAGGGCAAACTCCTTGAAGAATGGCGCCTCCGGGAAGCGGAGCTCGACGCCCGGGACCTGCGTGAGGCGCTCGGCGGCGTAGGCGGCCTTGGCCGCGCACCGTCGGCCGAGCTCTTCGAGGCCCTGTGGGCCGAGCCATCCGAGGTACACGGCCGTGGCGATCGCCATGAGGGTCTGGTTCGTGCAGATGTTCGAGGTGGCCTTCTCGCGACGGATGTGCTGCTCGCGGGCCTGGAGCGTGAGCACGTACCCGACCCTGCCGTCCACGTCGACCGTCTCCCCCACGATCCGCCCCGGCAGCCGGCGGACGAAGTCGAGCCGGGTCGCGATCACGCCCAGGTAGGGTCCGCCGAAGTTCAGGTGCTGCCCGAGCGACTGCCCCTCGGCCACCGCGATGTCGGCGCCCAGCTCACCGGGAGGTGCGAGCACTCCGAGCGAGACCGGGTCGAAGAGCTGGACCGTGGCCGCTCCCCCGTCATGCGCCACGCCGAAGAGCTCGCGGACCGGCTCGAGGTTCCCATACACGTTCGGATGCTGCACGACGACGCATGCGACGTCGGCGTCCACCTGCGGCCGCCCCCCGCGACCGTCCTCGAGGTCGAACGGCTCCGGCTCGTACCCCGCTCCCCTGCCGTAGGTCCGCAGCGTCTCGACGTGCCGCGGGTCGACACCGGTCGAGACGAGCACGCGCCCACGACCCGGCGTCGACCGAGCGAGGTTGGCGGCCTCGGCGAGGGCCGTCGATCCGTCGTAGAGCGATGCGTTCGAGACGTCGAGAGCCGTGAGCTCGCAGACCATCGACTGGTACTCGAACAGCGCCTGGAGCACGCCCTGCGAAAGCTCGGGCTGGTACGGCGTATAGGACGTGTAGAACTCGGAACGGCCGGCCAGCGCCCAGACGACGGCCGGCACGTAGTGGTCGTAGGCGCCGCCGCCCACGAAGCACACGAGGTCGTCCACGCTCCGGTTCCGCGCCGCGAGGTCCGCCAGGTCCTGCACGATCTCGGGCTCCGAGACCCCCTCGGGAAGGTCGAGGGGGCGGTCCAGACGGACGGATGCGGGGATCTGGCTGAACAGGTCATCGAGCGACGCGAGACCGATCGTCTCGAGCATCGCGCCGACATCGTCATCCGTGTGGGGCGCGTACCGCATGCCTGCACGAGTGTAGCCCCTTGCGGGGCTAGGTCGACGGGGACGTCCGGCCCTACCCGGAGACGTCTTCCAGACCGTACTTCTCGACCAGCGAAAGGTAGTCTCGCTGGTAGAAGATCTTGCAGTTGACCCCCGGGTACAGCTCGCGCAGGCGCCGCACCTTCCGGTTCTTCTTCGTGACGAGCCTCTGGTTGAGCGTCGTGATCTCGATGTAGAGGTCGTACTGCGGCAGGTAGAAGTCCGGCGTGAAGCGCTGGACGACGTTGCCCTCGCGGTCATGCTCCAGGTCGAAGGACGTGGGTTCGTACTCCCACGCGATCTGATAGAAGTCCAAGAGCTGCGCGAACTGGCGCTCGCTGGCGTGGGCGAACCGAACGGTGTCGCTCTTCAAGCTCGGCGTCGCGACCGTGGCGGCGTCGTTCACGCGCCTCCGGCGGACGCGACCTTGCGACCCCGTTTCTTCGGTTGCTTCGCGAGGCTCCCCTCCAGATCGGTCCATACCTTGTCGACGGCGATCGCGAAGACCCCCTGGCCCTGAGCCAGCAGGTCCACGACCTCATCCGGCGAGTCCACGGCGTAGATCCGGGATCCGTCCGAGACCAAGGTCGTGCCGAGAGGGGGCTCCTTCAGCTCGCGGAGCGTCCCCCAGGCCTTGCGGATCTGCTGGAGACCGACGCCGGAGTCGAGCATCCGCTTGATCAGCTTGAGGAGTGCGAGATCCTGGAACGAGTACAGGCGCTGGGTGCCGGAGCCGTGGGCATCGCGCACCGAGGGCCGCACGAGGCCCGTCCGTGCCCAGTAGTCGAGCTGCCGATAGCTGATCCCGACGATCCGAACCACGTCGGGCACACGGAAACCCTGGTCGGCCATGACATCTCCGTAATTACGTCGACGTCACGTAGGCTAAGCGCCGGCGCCCGGCCTGTCAATCACCCGTCCGGCCTCGCCGGTGCGACCGCGAGGGAAATCGGTAGCATGCGCCCCGTCTCCGACCCCCGAGGAGGGATCACGTGCTCCGGAACCGCAAGGTCCGTCACGCGGCGCTCGCCGGCACGCTCGTCGTCGGCATGCTGTCGACCGGGATCGCCGCCGCACCGGCGGCGGAGGCCGGGCTTCGGAACAAGGTCCTGAGCGCCATCAACCGCGTTCGCGAGAACCACGACCTCAACGCCCTGTCGCTGAACAGGCGGCTCTCCGACGACGCGGCGGCGCACACGCGCAAGATGATCCGGCGCGGGAAGCTGTTCGACCCCAGGAACCTCGCGCAACTGCTCGAGCCCTACAGCTGGAACGTCATCGGCGCCGACGTGGTCGGGTGCCAGTCCACGGTCCAGAAGATCCTGAAGCAGTGGATAAGCGAGGGGCTCCACCGGGACATCCTGCTGCACCCGGCGCTCGAGAAGGCGGGCATCGGGGCGATCGGCACCGATGGCAAGACCGCCTGCGGTCGCGACAAGATCTGGACGACCGCGATCATGTACGGGTAACGAGCGCGGGCCGCACGGCGGACGCGCCGGCGGTTACTGGAAGTCCTCGGGATTCACGTTCTCGAGGAACTCCCGGAACTTCTCGAGCTCCTCTTCCTCCTCCTCCCCGCTCGGGATGAGGATGGAGGCCTCCGCCAGGACGTCCTCGCTGGCGAAGATCTTGCACCCCAGCCGCACGGCGAGCGCGATCGCGTCGCTCGGGCGGGACGAGATCTCGTAGGCATCCCCGTTGCGCTGCATGTTGATGACCGCGTAGAAGGTGCCCTCTCGGAGCTCGGTGATGACGATGCTGTTCACCTGCACCGCCATCTCCTCGAGGATCGACTTCATCAGGTCGTGCGTCATCGGGCGCGGCGTGACGACACCCTGCAACGCGAGCGCGATGGACGCGGCCTCGGGCTGCCCGATCCAGATCGGCAGGTACCGCTCCCCCTCGGACTCGCGCAGGAGCACGATCGGCTGGTTCGAGGGCAACTCGATCCGCACGCCGGCCAGGTTCATCTCGATGATCATCCGCACGTCGAGCCTAGACCCGCCCTTCGGACCCGGCAACCTAGGGGCCGGACGCGCCGTTCGGGAGGTACGGAACGAGCAGGTCCGGGTCCTCCGCGAGCGCTGTCATATCTTGCACCGCAAGGATATCGGGCACGTTTCGGTAGCGCTCCTGGAAGTCCAGACCGAACCCGACGACGAACACGTCGGGGCACTCGAACCCGCGGTACCGGATCGTCACCGGCGCGATCCTGCGGACCGACTTGTCGAGCAGCGCGCAGACCTCGACCGACGCCGGTTCTCGGGACTGGATCACCGAGATCAGGTACGAGAGCGTGAGACCAGTGTCGACGATGTCCTCGACGACGATGACGTCACGTCCGCCGACGTCCTGCTCGAGGTCCTTCACGATGCGCACGCGGCCCATCGACTCGGTCGCGTCCCCGTACCGCGAGAGCGCCATGTAGTCGATGGCGAGCGGGAGACGGATCTCTCGGATCAGGTCCGCGAGGAACAGCGAGCCGCCCTTCAGGACCGAGACCAGGACGGGTGCGCGCCCCTCATAGTCCCCGGTGATGGTGCGGCCGAGCTCCTCGATCCGGCGGCGGATGTCCTCGCGCCCGAACAGGACGCTTGCGACCTCCGGCATCGGGCCGATCGTAGCAGAGGGATCAGCCGAACAGGGCGTCGACGACGACCCCCACGGCATCCGCCACGGCGGACCCGGCTCTCGCCCACCAGGGACCGGGCTCCGGCGGCGGCGGGGGGGGGACGTCGGTCACCTCGAGGCCGACGCTGCCGATCCGCAGGTCGGGGACCGACACCCGGAGCGCCCCAACGACCTCCCCGGGCAGCGGCGGGAAGGCTGCATCGGGGTCGAGCACCACCCGGCGGGTCACCTCCGCGTCCGTCGGGATGAGCGCGACGAGCGAGCCGCCGGACGCGACCGGAACGTCGCGGCCGTCGATCCTGATCTTGCCGAGGTCCTCTCCCTCGGCGACGACCTCCCGGCGCTCGAACGCCGCGAAGCCGTGGTTCAGGAGGGTCGCCGCGCTCGAGAAGGCCTCGCCCGACGCGCCGAGCACCACGGCCACGAGACGCAGGCCCCCGCGCTCGGCCGTCGCGACGATGCACGTGCCGGCCCGGCTCGTGAAGCCGGTCTTCACGCCGACGGCTCCGGGATACAGCCACAGCAGGGCGTTACGGTTCTGGACCACGCGCGGCGGGAGGTCTGCGGGCGCCGGGATCTCGCGCGAGCGGGTCGCGACGGTGCTCGCGAACCCGGGCTCGGCGTAGGCGGCCCGGGTGATCGCGACGAGGTCGCGCGCGGTGGAGTACCCGCGGTCGTTCAGGCCGTTCGGCGACGCGAACCGGGAGTTCCTGAGCCCCAGCTCTCGGACGCGGGCGTTCATGTCCTTCACGAACGCCTCGACGCTCCCCGAGACGTGTTCGGCGAGCGCGATCGCCGCGTCGTTGGCCGACTGGAGCATGAGCGCCGCGAGCAGCTCGTCCACCCTGATCCTCTCCCCCGTGAGCAGCCCGAGCTCCGAGATCCCGGCCGTGCGGCCGTCGCCGGACGCCCGTGCGCTCACGGTGACGAGGTCCTGCGGGTCGCTGCGCTCGAGCACCAGGAGGGCCGTGACGATCTTCGTCACGCTCGCGATCGGACGCCGACGATCGGCTCCCTGCTCGAACAGGACCTGCCCGGAGTCGAGGTCCGCCAGGATCGCCGCCGATGCCGAGATCCGGGGTCGCCCGAGGGCGGAGGCGGGGGTCCGCAGGACGCTCGGGAAGGGGGACATGGACGTCTGGCCGTTCGGCAGCAGCACGGGCGTTGGGGGCGGCGTCGACGTCGCGATCTGCGCCCCCGCCAGCCCCGGCACGACCGCGAGTGCCAGGGCCGGTGTCAGGAAGGCGACGATCGCCCACGCAGCTCGACGAAGGGCCGCCCGACGTCCCACGCTCAGGACAGGTACTGCCGCAGGTTCGTCCGCAGCAGCGCGCTCTTCAGCTTGCGCGAGGCCTTCGCGAGCTCGCTCAGCGAGGCCGTGGCGGTCCGGCGGGCGTCCGGGTTCCGCTGCCGCAGCTGTGGCATCACGATCGACTCGAAGAACGTCGCCTCGCGCTCGGCGAAGTGCTTGTACATCGTGAGGTGGCGCGGCTCGACACCGAACCGGAAGAAGTCCTTCACGATCGACAGCACGATGTAGTCGTCGCCGTCGTAGTAACGGGCGGATTCGGGTCCGTGCGAGGTCACGAGGCCGAACGACTCGAGCTCCTGGATCTGCTCGCGGCCGATCCCGGTCGCGGCCGACATCTCGTCGAGCGACATCTGGAGCCCGGTCGGAGGTTCCGCGAGCTCGTCGACCGGCTCCGGCGCCTCCTCGGCGGTCGGCTCCGTCGTCTCGGCGGTCCCGGCCTCCTGGTCCAGCAGCCGTTCCTTGATCACCTTCAGCGGCAGGTACTCGTCCCGCTGCATCTTCAGGATCGCCCGGAGGCGCTCCAGGTCTTTGGCGTAGAACTTGCGGTAGCCGGACGGCGTGCGCTCGGGCTCGATCAACCCCTCGGACTCGAGGAACCGGATCTTGCTGATCGTGATGTCGGGGAACTCCGTCTTGACGGTGACGAGGACCTCTCCGATCGATTGGTAGTTGCGCGTCGCCATGCCTCTCACTCCCCCGCAGCGAAGAACACGAGCTTGAACTTGCCGATCTGGAGCTCGTCTCCCGATGCGAGCTTCGTCACGTCGACACGTTCCCGGTTCACGTACGTGCCGTTCAGGCTCCCCAGGTCGTGAACGAACCAGCCGTCGTCGCCGCGCCGCAGCTCCGCGTGCCTCCGTGAGACGGTCACGTCGTCGAGGAACACGTCGCTGTCGATGTTGCGCCCGGTCGTGGTCACCTCCGACTCCAGCAGGAACGTCGAGCCGGCGTTCGGGCCGTGCTTGACGAGAAGGAGAGCCTGTCCGGGCTGAAGCTCGTCCTCCGGGAACGGGAACTCCTCCGGCCCTTCACCCTCGATCTCCACCGGGCTGATGCCGAGGGTTGCGTCGTCGTGAAGCGGAGCCCCGCAGTTCGAGCAGAAGCGGGCCTCGTCCTTGTTCGGATGTCCACAACGGCTGCAGTACAAGCTCGTTCGCTCCTCCGCCCGGCTCTGCGGATGACGGTTGAGGTTGAGGGTCGGGCCGAACCCTCGACGGCCACTGGACGTTATCGTACCGAACGAGCAGGGTCAACCGTGCCTGCGCGAGACCGTGAGGGGGGCGGACCTGGTCGAGGGTTCGCCGTCGCCGCCCGGCCGGTGCTCGGGGCTCAACCCCCCTGCTCGACCAGCGCTCGATACGCCTGCGCGTCGAGCAGGGAGTCGAGCTCGGCGGCGTCCGTCGCCGCGATGACGACGATCCATCCGTCGCCGTAGGGGGCCTCGTTCACCAGCTCTGGGCGCTCGTCGAGCATCGCGTTGCGTTCCGCGATCGTGCCCGAGACGGGGGCGAAGACGTCCGAGACGGACTTCGTGGACTCGACCTCGCTGAACGCCTGGTGCGCGGTCACGGTGGTGCCGACGTCGGGCACGTCCACGTAGACGACGTCGCCGAGCGCGTCCTGCGCGTGATCGGTGATCCCGACCCGCAGGCGTCCGTCGCCCTCGTCACGCACCCATTCGTGCTCGCTCGTGTACCGCAGGTCCTCGGGGAACTCCATCGGATCCTCCGTCTGGACGGGTTCACCGCCGAACGTAGCACGCGTGAGGCGACGAAGGGCGGCCGCACGGGCCGCCGACGGCGGTTCAGGCGGCCCGCGCGAGTGCGCGCCGCAGATCGCCGAAGTACAGGCCGGCCGCGACGTAGTACTCGACGATCCCGGCGGTGAAGCTCACCCACCCGAGGGCGAGCGCCGCGTGCTCGAGCGGGTAGCCGAGGTTCCCCCACGAGATCCACACCACCGCGGTCATGAGCGTGAACGTCGCGACCTTCCCGATCGGCCGCACGTCGAGCCGGACCCGACGCCCGAAGAGCAGCCCGACGCCGACCGCGAGCACCACGACGTCGCGCACGAGGATCAGCGCCGCGGCCCACCAGGGGAACGCACCGCGTACCGCGAGGGCGACCAGCCCGGCAGCCATCGCGATCCGGTCGGCCGTCGGATCCAGGATCTTGCCGAGCTCGCTGACCTGCCCCAGTCGACGAGCGAGGAAGCCGTCGACCCAGTCGGTCGCGGCCACCACCGCGAAGAGCACGAGTCCGGCGAAGGTCGTGTCGCGGTCGACGATCAGCGCGACGAACAGGGGGATCAGCGCGATCCGCAGGAACGACAGCAGGTTCGGGATCGTGAGGACCCGAGCCGACGACGGTTCGGGGTGGCTCATCGCGAGGGGGTCCTCCCATCCCTGCTCGTCTCGTCGGGCCGGCCGGATTTGAACCGGCGACCTTCTGACCCCCAGTCAGACGCGCTAACCAAGCTGCGCCACGGCCCGAACGAGCGCATCGTAGCAGCCGGGAGCCGAGCGCCGACGTCCCGCCGCCGATCCGCTACGAACCGCCACGCCGGGCACGCCCGGCCCGGAAGCGGATGCGGAGTGGAACGCCCTCGAGGCCGAGCTCCCGTCGCAGACGGTTCTCGAGGAAGCGGAGGTACCCGACGTCGGGCGCTCGACCCCCGAACAGCACGAACGACGGCGGCCCGGCCGAGACCTGCGTCCCGTAGCGGTATCGGACCGGGCCCGGCCGCTCGGCCTGGGCTTGCTGGAGCACCCGGTTCACCTCGGCCGTCGGCGCGCGGCGTACGTACCGGCCGTGGAGCTCGAGGAGGCGCTCGGGCAGGCGGTGGACGCCGGTCCCGGTGAGGGCGGAGGTCCGGAGCACCGAGGCGCGCGCGAACCGCGCGATCTCCTCGCCGAGGAGCTTGAACGTCCGATCTCGCTCGTCGACCAGGTCCCACTTGTTCGCGACGACGAGGAAGGCGCGGCCGATCTCCATCACGCGGCTGGCGATCCGCTTGTCCTCAGAGGTGAAGCCCTCGGGCGCCTCGAGGACGAGCAGGGCGACGTCGGCTCGCTCGATCGCGCGCTCGGCGCGAAGGGTGCTGTAGTACTCGACGCCGTGGACGCGTGTGGGGCGTCGGAAGCCGGCCGTGTCCACGAAGCGCACGCGGGCGGCGGGCCACGTGACGACGGCGTCCACCGAGTCCCGGGTCGTCCCCGCCTCCTCGTAGACGACCGAGCGCTCCTCCCCCACCAGCCGGTTGAACAGGGAGGACTTCCCGACGTTCGGCCTGCCGACGAGCGCGAATCGAGGCTCATCCTCAGGTCGAGCCTCGGCGCCCGCCGGCGGCAGGAGCGCGACGATCCGGTCGAGCAGGTCTCCCGACCCTCGACCGTGGAGGGCCGAGACCGCGACCGGCTCCCCGAGCCCGAGCCCGAAGAAGACGGCGGCGTCGGCCTCGTCCAGCTCCGTGTCGACCTTGTTCACCACGAGCAGCACCGGGGCAGGCGCGCGCCGGAGGCGTCGGGCGAACCGCGCGTCTTCCTCCAGGGGCCCGGTCTGCGCGTCGACGACGAGCAGGACGACGTCGGCCGCGTCGGCGGCGCGCTCGGCCTGGGCCGAGACGAGCGCCTCGATCCCCCGTGCTCCGGACAGGTACCCACCGGTGTCGACGAGCCGGAACGCGCGACCCCGCCAGCTCGCCTCGAGCTCCACCCGGTCGCGGGTGACGCCCGGCATCTCGTGCGCGATCGCCTCGCGCCGGCCGAACAACCGGTTCGCCAAGGTCGATTTGCCGACGTTCTGCCGACCGACGATCGCCACCGTGGGCAGCTCGGTCATCGCCCCTCCGCGAGGCGCCGACGGACCTCGGCGAGGACGAGCGAGAGCACCGCGTCCGGCCCGAGGTGGGTCGAGTCGACCTCGAGGTCCGCATCGACCGCCGGGACGTTGCGCTCGTCCTGCGCGTCGCGCGTCGTGATCGCGGCCGAGACCTCGTCCGGCCGGCCCTCGCGCTCCCGCGCCCGGCGCGCGGCCCGCTCGCTCGGCCCGGCCCCGAGCACGACCTTCAGGAGCGCGTCCGGGAACACGACCGAGCCGATGTCCCGGCCCTCCATCACCGCGCCGCCGGCGCCCAACCTGCGCTGCTCGTCGCGCAGCACCGCGCGCACCGCCGGGTGCGCGGAGACCTGCGACACCAACCGCTCCACCTCGGGAGACGTGAGCTCCGGGTCCGGGGGTGAACCCTCGATCCGGAGTTCGGGCGGATGCAGGTCGAGGTCGAGGTCGAACCTCAAGGCGGCCGCGAGCCCCGTGAGGCCCTCGGCGTCGTCGGGACCCACCCCCAGGCGGATCGCCTCGAACGTGACCGCCCGATACATGAGTCCCGTGTTCACGTACGGCAGCCCGAGCGCGAGCGCGAGGCGACGCGCGAGCGTGCTCTTGCCCGAGCCTGCCGGCCCGTCGATCGCCACGACCGTCGACCCCGCGGGACCCTCCACCTCAATCTCCGATCCGCGCCCCGAGCGCGCGCAGGGTCTCGACGAAGCCGGGGAACGAGACGTCCGCGGCCTCCACGCCCTCGACCTCGACGGGCGACCGACCCTGGAGGCCGGCGACACACAGGGCCATCGCCATCCGGTGGTCGCCGCCGGCGTCCACTTCGCCGCCCGCGAGTCCGCCGCCGGCGACCACGAGGTCGTCCCCCTGCGCGGCCGCCTCGCCGCCCAGCGAGCGCACGGCCTCCGCGAGTCCGCCGAGCCGGTCGCTCTCCTTCACGCGGAGCTCCGCAGCGCCGAGGAACCACGACTCCCCCGCCGCGTGCGCTGCGAGCGCCGTGAGGACCGGTACCTCGTCGATCACCAGCGGCAGCTCGGACGGATCGACCGTGGTGCCCCGCAGCCCCTCGCCCGGCAGGACCTCGAGCCGGCCGACCGGCTCCCCGAGCTCCGTGTCCTCGACGCTCGCGCGCGTCCGCACGCCCATGCGCTCCATGACGGCCAGGAAGGCCGAGCGGCTCGGGTTGAGCCCGACGCGCTCGAGGGTGAGCCCGCCGCCGGTGAGGGCGGCCGCCGCCACGAGGAAGGCAGCCGAGGAGACGTCCCCCGGCACGCGCGCCGAGAAGCCCTCGTGCGCGAACGCGTCGACGGAGACATCGCCGTTCGGCGCGATGTGGACGGGGCCGCCCAGATGCGCGAGGGCGCGCTCTGTGTGGTCCCGGGTCCGGGCGGGCTCGACCACCGTCGTCGTCCCCTCGGCCGCGAGCCCCGCGAGGAGCACCGCGCCCTTCACCTGGGCGCTCGGGACCGGCGTCGTGTGTCGGATCCCGCGCAGCGGCGCGCCGAGCATGGAGAGCGGAGGTCGCCCCTCGGCCGTCTCGATGCTCGCGCCCATCCGGCGGAGCGGCTCGGCGACGCGCTCCATCGGTCGGGAGCGGAGGCTCTGGTCCCCCGTCAGCACGGACGCGAACGGGCACGACGCGAGCACACCGGCGAGCAGCCGCATCGTCGTCCCCGAGTTCCCGCAGTCGAGCTCGGCCGCCGGAACCTCCAGACCACCTCGACCCCGTCCGTGAAGGAAGACCGCGGTCGAGGGCACTCGAGGTTCACCCTTGTTGAACGTGAAACCGTCAGCGTCGGCCGTCCCGGCAGGCGCCGAGGACCAACCCTCGAGCGCATCTCGAGCTTGGGGCGCGAGAGCCGCCAGGCACCGTGCGGTCGAGCGAACGTCGAGCGCAGGTGGAAGGTCACGCAGCTCGCTGGCCCCGAGCCCCGTTGCCGCGAGGATGAGCCACCGATGCGCGATCGACTTGTCCCCCGGCACGCGCGCCGACCCCCGGACGACCCCCGTCGGCTCGATCCGGACGCGCATCGCACCTCACGCCAGGCGGAGCGCCTCGAACCAACGCTCACGCAGGACCGCTTCTGCGTGCTCGGCGGCGTCGACCGCCACGGTGAGGTGCACGGTGCCGCGGCCCCCCTCCGGGGAGTGCACGATCTGCAGGTCCTCGATGTTGACCCCCGCCTCCCCGAGCGCCGCCGTGAGCTCGCCGAGGACGCCGGGACGGTCCGGGATCGGCACCTGGATCACCGCCACGCCCGCCTTCACCTGGGGCTTGGCCGTGAGCGCCAGCCGCGCACGCTTCGCGTGCGCGAACGCCTCCTCCACCTGCCCGGCGGCGCCGGCCCGGACCATGTCCCGGATCTCGAGCAACCGATCCGCGTACAGCTCGAGCGCGCGCGAGATCTGCTCCCGGTTCGAGAGCAGGATGTCGGACCAAAGGCGCGGGCTCGAAGCCGCGAGACGCGTGAGGTCGCGGAACCCGCCGGCGGCGAGCAGCAGGATCTCGGGCTCTCCGGCCTCCTCGGTCGCCGCGAGGCCCATGAGCGCGGTCGACGCGACCTGCGGCAGGTGGCTGACGACGGCGACGAGCCGGTCGTGGCGCTCGGGGTCCATCCGGACCGGGCTGGCGCCCACCCGCTCGATCCAGGCCGCGAGACGGTCGACCGCCGCGGGGTCGGTCAGCTCGGTGGCGCACAGCACCCACACGACGCCGTCGACGACGGAGGGAGAGGCCCGCTCGGGTCCAGAGCGCTCCGAGCCCCCCATCGGGTGTCCGCCGACGTACCGAGCTAGGTGCGCCGGGTCGGCGTCGGCGACCACGCTCGAGGTCACGTGCGACTTGACGCTCCCGACGTCCGAGACGACGGCCTCGGGCGCCGCGGCGAGAACCTCGGTCACGAGGCCGGCGAGGGAGGGGATCGGCGTGCAGACGAACACGATCGTGGCGCCGTCCACGCATCCGGCGACCGACGCCGCGGGCGTCAGACCCGAGCGCTCGGCCGCGATCGCCAGCGTGCCGGGGTCGGCGTCGAAGCCGCGGACCGCGTCGCCGGCCCGGAGGGCCGCCATCGCGAGGGACGTGCCGATCAGCCCCGTCCCGACGATCGCGATGCGTTCAGCCGAGGTCATCGCGCAGCGACTCCGCGCCGTCGAGGTAGACCGGGACGACCTCCGCCTGCGAGCGGTCGGTGTGGAAGTGCACGAGGGTGCGGACCACCCGCGGCATCGCGCCCGCGACCGGGATCTCGCGCGCGCACATCAGCGGCGCCGCCCCGAGACCCATGCGTCGGGCCGCCTCGGCCGGGAACGCGGCCGCCAGGTCCTCGGTCGCCGTGAAGAACGCGCTCACGATCTGGTCCGGCTTGATATCGTTGCGCTGCAGGAGCGTCGACAAGAGGCGCTCGGTCGCCGACAGGATCGCGTCGGCGGAGTCCTCCGCCACGCAGATGGCCCCCCGGACCGCGCGCACACGCTCTTCACCGCTCGGCACGGCGCCAAGGCTACAGGGCGGGACGCGCGGTCCGCGACCGTTCCGCTACAGGCCGGCGGCGCGGTACAGCGCTCGGACCTCGCCCGGGTCCAGCTCGCGGACGTCCCCCGCCCGCAGCCGGCCCAGCCGCAGGGGCCCGACACGCACCCGGATCAGGCGCCGTACCGGGAGCCCCACCGCGTCGAGCATCCGACGGACCTCCCGTTTGCGTCCCTCCCCCATCACGAGTCTCACCGCGCCCCGGTCGCCCGACCTCGCGACCGACCGTGCCGAGATCGCCGCGGCCGTGCCGTCCTCGAGCTCCACGCCGCGCCGCAAGCGTGACAGCTGTCGCTCGGTCGGGCTGCCCTCCACCTCCGCGAGGTACTCCTTCTCGACGCCGTGGCGTGGATGCGCCAGTCGGTTCGCGAGCTCGCCGTCGTTCGTGAGGAGCAGGAGACCCTCGGTGTCGCGGTCCAGACGGCCCACCGGGAACACCCGCGGTCCGGGCGGCAGGAACCGGCGGAGGTCCGAGGCGGCGTGGGGGTCGCGCATGGTCGTCGTCACGCCGGCGGGCTTGTGCAGGGCGAGGTACCGCAGGCCGGGGTCCACGCTCACCCGGTGCCCGTCGACGGCGATCTCGTCGCGCTCGGGCTCGACGCGGTCGCCGAGCGTCGCGACGCGCCCATTCACGGCGACCCGCCCGGAGCGGATCAGCTCCTCGCAGGCCCGGCGGGAGCCCAAACCCGCCCGCGCGAGCGCGCGCTGGAGGCGCTCCTCCGTCATGCCGGCTACTCGGGGCCGGCCCCGGCCCCGGCCGCGTCGCCCTCCTCGGTCGCGCCGAGCAGCGGGGCGAGCGGCGGCAGCGACGCCAGCGACGGCAACCCGAGCCGCTCGAGGAACTCCGGGGTCGTCCCGTAGAGCATCGGTCGCCCCGGGCCCTCCTCGCGGCCGACCTCGGCGACGATCCCGCGCTCGACGAGCGCACGCAGCACGCCGTCGGAGTTCACCCCCCGGATCGACGAGATCTGGTGCCGGGTGACCGGTTGCTTGTATGCGACGATCGCGAGGGTCTCGAGCGCGGCCTTCGTGAGCCGCGTGTGCCGCGAGGTGAGCACGTACCGCTCCACGACCGGGGCGGTCTCGGGAGCGGTGGTGAGGCGCCAGCCGCCGGCCACGTTCCGCAGGACGATCCCGGCGCCGCGCTCCTCGTACGCCCGGGCCAACTCCTCGCACAGCGCATCGGCCTCTCGGCGCTCGACCTCGAGCGCCTGAGCGAGCACGACGCCGGCGACCGGCTCGTCGCTCACGAACAGGAGCGCCTCGAGGTACCGCAGCAGCTCGTCGCGCTCCCTCATGCGCCCCCCTCCCATCGGACCTGGATCTCCCCGAAGGTCTCCGCCTGCGTGAGGTCGACCTTGCCCTCGCGGTAGAGCTCGAGGAGCGCGAGGAAGCGCACGACGACCTGGATCCGCTCGTCGCAGTCGGCCACGAGTTCGCGGAAACGAGCCTCGTGCAGCCGCTCGAGGTGGTCCTGCACGGCGGCGACGGCCTCGGCCATCGTGTAGCGGACGGGCGTCACGTGCGACAGGTCGAGCAGCGGCGGCGGCCGGAGCAGCGCGGCCGCGAGCCGCGCCAGGTCCGCCGCCTGGACCCGATCCATCACGTCGGGGTACAGGTGCGCGAACTCCGGCGGAGGGCCGACGTCCCGCGGGACGTGCCGCGCCTCCAGGTCGATCCGTCGCGCCAGGTCCGCGGCGACCCGACGGAACGCGGCGAGCTCGATGCTCCGCGCGTACGCGAGGTCGGGCGAGACGCCGAGCAGGTCCTCCTCGTCGATCGTCTCGTGCCGCGGCATCAGGCGGCCGACCTTGAGCTCCAGCAGGATCGCGCACACGGCCAGGAACCACGTGGCGTCCTCGAGCGTCCAGCCGTCGGCCTCCTTCGAGTGCTCAAGGAAACGCTCGGTCACGGCCGCGACGGGAACGTCGCAGACGTCGATCTTCTGGTCGAGCAGCAGGTTGGCCAGGGCCCGGAACGGGCCGGAGAACACCGGGAGCTCGACGACGAATCCCGCGTCTTGGCGCTCGTCGCTCATGACAGGTGCATCGCGTCCCGCACGGCCTTCATCGTCTCCTCGACCACCGGGCGGACCTTCGCCGCGCCGGCCGCCAGGACCTCCTCGGCCAGGCCGGGGCGGTGCTCGAGCTCCTCGCGCCGCTCGCGGAAGGGGCGGTAGTACTCGACGACCCGGTCGGCGAGGTTGGTCTTGCAGTCCACGCACCCGAGCGCGCCGCTGCGGCAGTTCGCCTCGGTCCACTCCAGGATGTCCTCAGAGAACAGGCGATGGAGCGCGAAGATCGGGCAGATCTCGGGACGCCCGGGGTCACCGCGGCGGATCTTCCGCGGGTCGGTGATGAAGCTCCGGATCGTCGCCCGCACCCGGTCCTCGTCGTCGCGGACGTTCAGCACGTTGTCGAGCGACTTCGACATCTTCCGGCCGTCGGTCCCGGGGATCAGCGGGGTCTCGGACAGCAGCGCCTGCGGCTCGACGAGCACGTCGCCGTACAGCCGGTTGAACCGGCGCACGATCTCGCGGGAGAGCTCGAGATGCGCCACCTGGTCCTCCCCGACCGGGACGAGCTCGCCCTTCACGATCGTGATGTCGACGGCCTGGAGCACCGGGTAGCCGAGCAGGCCGAAATTGGCGATGTCGCGCTCGGCGTTGTCGCGGAGACGCTCCTTGTACGTCGGCACGCGCTCGAGCCAGCCGAGCGGCGTGATCATGCCGAGCAGGAGCGTCAGCTCCGCGACCTCCTTCACGTCGGACTGGCGGTACAGCGTGACGCGCTCGGGGTCGATCCCGGCGGCGAGCAGATCGAGCACGAGCTCGCGGGTGAACCCGGGAAGCTCGTCCGTGCGGTCGAAGTGCGTCGTGAGCATGTGCCAGTCCGCGATGAAGTAGAAGCACTCGTGCTCCCCCTGCAGCTGCAGCATGTTCTCGACGTTGCCGAACCAGTGACCGACGTGCATCGGCCCGGTCGGCCGGTAGCCCGTGAGGACGCGCTGCTTGCGCTGGGTCGGGGTTTCGACGGTCACGATGGCGGCAAGGATAGCGCGGCCGCCCCGCGCCACCCCGGAGCGCTCAGCAGATGATCTCGCTTCCGACGATCAGCCTCGTCACCGCCTGCGCCAACGCTCGCACGATCGCGAGGAACGGCCCCGACAGGAGGAAGAAGATCACGAGGATGAACAGGACGAGGTACTGGTCGAGGTTCGTGTAGACCTGCCGGGCGCGCGCGGGCAGGACCGGAGCGAGCAGCTTCGCGCCGTCGAGGCCCGGCACCGGCATCAGCTGGAACACGAACATGTACACGTTGACGAGGAACAGCGCGTAGACGAGATCGCCCAGGTCTCCGACGACGCCCGCGCGGAGCACGAGGCCCGACGCCACGGCGAGCACGAGGTTCGCCCCGAGGCCGGCGAGCGTCACGATGACGGGGCCCCGCCGCGGGTCCTTGAGGTGGTACGGGTCGAACGGCATCGGCTTCGCGTAGGCGAAGATCGGCAGCAGGCAGAAGTTGCCGGACGCCACGAGGATCAGCACGAGACCCGGCAGGATGAGCGTCCCGAACGGATCGACGAGCGGACGCGGGTTGAGCCCGAGACGTCCCCAGCGCCTGGGGCTCGGGTCCCCCAGACGGTCCGCGGCGAACGCGTGCGCGTACTCGTGCAGGAACAGGCTCGGCACGAGGCCGACCGCGAGGAACGCGGCGAACTTCAGGCTCTCCATCCCGCCTCCTCCCCCGACGCCCTACCCGAACCAGCCGTGGACGAGCGGCACGGGGTCGACGGGCGCGTCGGTCCACTCGAGGGCTCCGAGGACCCGAGCGACGCACGCGGCCGCACGGCTCTCGTCGCGTGCGTGCACCGCGCCGAGCTCCTGCCCGGCCTCGACCCGATCGCCGATCTTCGACCGGAACACGATACCGACCGCCGGGTCCACGGGGTCGCCCTTGCGCTTGCGCCCCGCGCCCAGGTCGGCGCTCGCGCGGCCGATCGCCTCGGCCTCGACGACGGCGAGGTACCCGTCCGAGGGCGCGAGGATCGGACGCACGATCGGCGCCGCCGGCAGCACCCCCGTGGGGTCGTCGACCACGCGCGGATCGCCGCCCTGCGCCTGGACCATCCGCCGGAAGGTCTCGAGCGCCCGACCGTCGTCGACCGCGCGCTCGGCCCGGGTCGTGGCCTCCGCCGCGTCGAGCCCGAGGAGCCGGACCTGCGCCTCGGTCGCGAACACCAAGGTCGCCTCGCGGAGCCGCCCGCGGTCGTTCCCGCGCAGCACATCGACGGTCTCGACCACATCCAACGCGTTGCCGACGGCGCTGCCGAGGGGTTGCGACATGTCCGTGACGGCGACCCGGCACGCTCGGCCCCAGTCGCGCGCGATGGCGGCGCAGGCCTCGGCCAGCTCGCGGGCGTCCGCGACGGTCTTCATGAACGCGCCGCTGCCGGCCTTGACGTCGAGGATGACCAGGTCGGTGCCGATCGCGAGCTTCTTCGACATCACGCTCGACGCGATGAGGGGGATCGACCCGACCGTCGCCGTGGCATCGCGGAGCGCGTAGAGCTTCCCGTCCGCGGGGACGAGGTCCGCGGTCTGTGCCGCGACCGCGCAGCCGACCTCCTCCACCTGCCGTTCGAACGCCGCGGGGTCCAGGTCGGTCCGGAGCCCCGGGATCGCCTCCAGCTTGTCGAGCGTCCCGCCCGTGTGCCCGAGCCCCCGACCAGACAGCTTCGCGACGGCCAGGCCGAGCGATGCGGCGAGTGGTGCGAACACGAGGGTCACACCGTCGGCGACCCCGCCGGTCGAATGTTTGTCCACCTTCGGCCGCGAGATCCCTGCGAGCGGGATCGTCCGGCCCGACGCGACCATCGCCCGCGTGAGCGCGAGCGTCTCCCCAGCGTCCAGGCCGCGGATGTAACAGGCCATGAGGAACGCCGACGCCAGGTAGTCGGGCACCTCGTCGCGGGCGTACCCGAGCACGAAACCCTTGATGTCTCCGGGAGCGAGCGGGCGTCCGTCCCGCTTCGCGGCGACCAGGTCCCTCGGATCCACCATGCTCATCGACACGCTCCTCCTCCGTTCGCGGGTGCCTCCACCGAGACCTCTACCGGAGGTTGAGTGTTGCGCCCTCGCATCGCCCAATCAACCCTCGACCTCGACCCGCGGCTCGGTCCCGAACCCGATCTCCCGCGCGAAGCTGGTGCCGACGAGCGGCCAGTCGACGCCGAGGAGCTCCGCGGCGGTCGCGCCGACGTCCGCGAAGGTCGACCGTGCCCCGACGTCGTAGGGGCCGCCGGCGAGCCCCGCCACGAGCAGCGGCACACGCTCGCGCGAGTGGTCGGTCGGCGCGGTCGTCGGGTCGCAGCCGTGGTCGCCCGTGAGCAGCAGGACCCCGCCGTCGAGGGCGCCGATCAGCTCCGGGATCCGGACGTCGAGCGCCTCGATCGCCCGCGCGTAACCCTCCGGGTCGTTGCGGTGGCCGTACTTGCTGTCGAAGTCCACGAGGTTCGAGAAGACGAGCGCCGGCCCCGGACGAGCGAGATACCCGAGCGTCAGGTCGACCCCGTGGTCGTTCGAGTCCGAGTAGGTGGCGTCCGTGAAGCCGCGCTCGGCGAAGATATCGCGGATCTTGCCGACCCCGTACGTCCCGACGGCGGCCTCGTGACAGACGTCGAGGAGGGTCGGTCCCGGCGGTGACACCGAGTAGTCGCGACGCTCGGGACGGCGCCAGAACGAGCCGGGCTCGCCGTCGAAGGGTCGAGCGATCACCCGGCCGACGTTGTGCTCGCCCACCAGGAGTTCCCGCGCCGTCATGCACCAGGAGTACAGCGTCTCGAGCGGGGCCACGTCGACGTGGCACGCGATCTGGAAGACGGAGTCGCCGCTCGTGTAGAGGATCGGGCGGCCCGTTCGAAGGTGCTCCTCGCCCAGGTCGCCGATGATCTCGGTCCCCGACGCCGCGACGTTCCCGAGCACCTCGCGGCCGATCCTCCGCTCGAACGGCTCGACGATCTCGGGCGGGAAACCGTTGGGGTACAGCGGGAACGGATGCTCGAGCACGATGCCGGCCATCTCCCAGTGGCCGGTGGTGGTGTCCTTGCCCGCCGACCGCTCCGTCAGCCGGCCGTGCGCGGTCCCCGGCGTCGCGCGCGGCTCGACGCCCTCGACGTAGGTGAGCAGCCCGAGCCCGAGCGCGCCGAGGTTGGGCGCCGCGATCCCGCCGACCTCACGCGCGCAGTTCCCGATCGTGTCCGAGCCCGCGTCCCCGTACTCCACCGCGTCGGGGGCGTCGCCCACGCCGAACGAGTCGCAGACGAGCAGCAGGACGCGAGGGACGAGCGGCTCGCTCATCGGCCCTCGCCCTTGCGCTTGCAGTCGATGCACAGGATCGCCCACGGGAGCGCCTCGAGTCGCTCGATGCCGATCGGCCCGCCGCAGCGCTCGCACTGGCCGTACGTGCCGAGGTCCATCTTCGTGATCGCCCGGTTGACCCAGCGGAGGTTCGCCCGGAGTGCCTTCATGACCGAGAGCGTGCGGGCGCGCTCGGCCGCCGCGTGGGCGCTGTCGGCGAAACCCCGCTCGACGTCGATCTCGGCGTCGTCGGAGTCGGGGTCGCCGCCCTGGTCCTCGATCTCCCTGCGGAGGTTGGCCCGCTGCTGCTCGAGAGCGGCTCGCAGCTCCGCCAACTGCTCATCCGTGATCGTCACGCCGGATCCCTCCTCCGCGCGGGCGCTCGGCGCGCCCGCGGATGCGTGGTGAAGTAGACCTCGCGCAGGTGCTCGTTCGTCACCAGCGTATAGACCTGGGTGGTCGCCACGCTCGCATGCCCGAGGAGCTCCTGTACCACGCGTACGTCGGCGCCGCCCTCGAGCAGGTGCGTCGCGAACGAGTGCCGGAGCGTGTGCGGCGTCACCCGCCGGTCGACCCCGGCCGCCGCAACCGACTTCCCGAGGATACCGGCTACGCCCTGGCGGGTCAGCCGCCCTCCCCGCTGGTTGAGGAACAGCGCCGCCCGGGAGCGCGCGGAGACGAGCTGCGGCCGCGCCCGCGTCACGTACACCGAGACCGCGTCGCACGCGAATCGTCCGAGGGGCACGTCACGCTCCTTGCCGCCCTTGCCGAGCACCCGGACGCTCCCCTCCTCGAGGTCCACGTCGTCCACGTCGAGGCCGGTGAGCTCGGACACGCGGAGTCCAGCCCCGTACAGGGTCTCGAGGATCGCGCGGTCCCTCGCCCCGACCGCCGTCGCCTCGGGCGGGGCGCCGAGCAGCCGCTGGACGTCCTCGACCGACAGGGGCCGCGGCAGCGAGCGCGGCAGACGCGGCCGGACGACCCCGGCCGACGGGTCGCGCTCGGCCCCGCCCTCCCGAAGCAGGAACCGGTGGAACGACCGCACGGCCGAGAGCGTCCGCACGACGGAGCTCGCGCGGTACGGTCGTCCGTCGCCGTGCGTGGAGGCCGAGAGCGCGGCGACGAAGGCGGCGACCGCATGGTCGTCGGCATCGAGGGCGTCCTCGACGCCCCGAGTCCGCAGGAACGTCGCGTAGCGATCGAGGTCGCGACGGTACGCCCGCAGCGTGTTGTCCGCGAGGCCGCGCTCGACCGTCAGATGGTCGAGGTACCTCTGGGTCTGGCTCCCGAGGGCGTCGGCCATGGGAGGACGCGACGCGGATCAGGTCAGCCCGTCGACGAGCGAGCCGAGATCCGTGTGCCCCATGCCGTGGGCCTCCGCGACGCCGACGTTCGTCACGTGACCCCGGTACACGTTCACGCCGAGCGCGAGCGCCGGGTCGTCCCGGAGGGCGGCCTCGAGGCCATTCGACGCGATGTCGAGCGCGTACGGCAACGTCGCGTTCGTGAGGGCGTACGTGGACGTACGCGGCACCGCTCCCGGCATGTTGCCGACGCAGTAGTGCACGACGTCGTGCTCGACGAACACCGGGTTCGAGTGCGTGGTGACGTGGGCCGTCTCGACGCACCCGCCCTGGTCGATCGAGATGTCGACGATGACCGATCCGGCCCGCATCTGGCGCACCATGTCCTCGGTGACGAGGTGCGGCGCCTTCGCGCCGGGGATCAGGACGGCGCCGATCACCAGGTCGGCATCGAGCACCAGTCGCTCGATCGCGAGCGCGCTGCTCATCACGGTCTGGATCCGGCCCGCCTGGATCTGGTCCACGTACCGGAGCCGGTCGAGGTTCTTGTCCAGGACGACGACCTTGGCCTCCATGCCGGCGGCGATCCACGCCGCGTTCAGACCGGCCATGCCGGCGCCGATCACGACGACGTTCGCCGGCTCGACGCCCGAGGCCCCGCCCATCAGCACGCCGCGTCCCCCGAGCGGGCGCTCGAGGTACTTCGCGCCCTCCTGCGGCGCCATACGACCCGCGATCTCGCTCATGGGCGCGAGCAGCGGGAGGCGGTGCTCCTGCAGCTCGACCGTCTCGTAGGCCACCGAGGCGACCTCCGCCTCGACGAGGAACTCGGTGAGCGCCTTGTCGGCGGCCAGGTGCAGGTAGGTGAAGAGCAGCTGACCGGGCTTGAACCGACCGTACTCCTGGGGCTGCGGCTCCTTGACCTTCATGATCATGTCCGCCTCGGCGAACACGGCGTCGGCATCCGGCAGGATGCGGGCACCTGCGGCGACGAAGTCCTCGTCCGGGAGCGCCGAGCCGGCGCCGGCGCCGGTCTCGACCACCACCTCGTGGCCCGCCCTCGTCAGCTCGCGGGCGCCCTCGGGGGTGGCCGCGACGCGGTACTCGCTGTCCTTGACCTCTTTCGGGATCCCGACGATCACGGCGGTCCTCCTCGGCGTCGGTCCACGACCTGGGTATCGGCGCGGTGCATCCCCAAGCCTATCGGACCGGCCACCGGCGGGCGCCGGCGGAGGGCTCAGCGGCCGTGTCCGCGCGCGTCCGCCAGGAGCAGCGCGAGCGCCGTCTTCGCGTCCCGCACGCGTCCCGCTCTGGCGGCGGCGACCATCTCGGCGAACGGCCTGCGGACGAGCTCGACACCCTCCTCGGGCGAGCTCTCGGGCTCGGCCCGCGTTTGGGCCACGAACAGGTGGACGTACTCGTCCGTGTACCCGGGCGAGGGGAAGCAGCCGCCGAGGAACTCGATCGACCCATGCCGGTAGCCGGTCTCCTCGAGCAGCTCGCGAGCCGCGCACGACAGCGCGTCCTCCTCGCGCTGGTCGAGCAGGCCCGCGGGCACCTCGACGATGGACCGACCGATCGCCGGGCGGAGCTGGCGGACCAGCAGGACGTCGCCCTCGGGCGTGATCGGGACAACCGCGGCCGAGCCGGGATGCCGGACGACGTCGTACTCGCCCTCGGGACGGCTCTGGACCTCGACGCGGATGATGCGCCCGGCGTAGGCCTCGCGGGTGGGGACCGGCTCCACGCCCGGAAGCCTAGCCGACGACGATGGTCTCCTCGGCGCGGGCCGTGCGGCGCGCGTGCGCGGCGCCCACGAACTCGCGGAACAGCGGATGCGGCCGCGTAGGGCGCGAGCGGAGCTCGGGGTGGAACTGCCCGGCCACGAAGAACGGGTGATCCGGGAGCTCGATGATCTCGACCAGGCGTCCGTCCGGCGAGAGCCCCGAGAACACGAGCCCGTGCTCGGTGAGCACCTGGTGGTACGCGGGGTTCACCTCCCAGCGGTGGCGGTGGCGCTCGTACACGATCTGCTCGTCGTACGCCCGTGCCGCGATCGTGCCGGGCACGAGGTGACACGGCTGCGCGCCCAGGCGCATCGACCCGCCGAGATCCGTCACGTTCTTCTGCTCGGGGAGCAGATCGATCACGGGGTTCGGCGTGGCGGGGTCGAACTCCGAGGAGTTGGCGTCCGGCAGGCCGCAGACGTTCCGCGCGAACTCGATCACCGCGCACTGCAGGCCGAGGCAGATGCCGAGGAACGGCACGTCGTGCTCGCGCGCGTAGCGGACGGCCTCGACCTTGCCCTCGATGCCGCGAACCCCGAAGCCGCCGGGCACGAGGATCCCGTCGGCGCGCGACAGGACCTCCATCTCGCCGTCGCCGGCCAGGTCGTCGGACGCCAGCCACGTGATCTGGATCTCGGCGCCGTGGTGGAACCCGCCGTGCTTGAGTGCCTCCATCACCGACAGGTACGCGTCGCGCAGGTTCACGTACTTGCCGACGATCGCGATGTGCACCGGGTCGGTCGCGGCGTCGATCCGGTCGACGAGCCCGTGCCATTCGGTCAGGTCCGGCGTGGTGTCGATCCGCAGGTGTCCGGCGAGGAGCTCGTCGAGCCCTTCGCGCTGGAGGACGAGCGGGACCTTGTAGATCGAGGGCGTGTCCGGCGCGCTCACGACGCCCGAGATCGGCACGTCGCACAGGAGCGAGATCTTCTCCTTCAGGTGACGCCCGATCGGCCGGTCCGAGCGGCACACGATCGCGTCCGGCTGCAGACCGAGCGAGCGCAGTTCCTTCACCGAGTGCTGGGTTGGCTTCGTCTTGAGCTCGCCAGAGGGGCCGATGAACGGCATGAGGCTCACGTGCACGAAGGCGCAGTTCTCGCGGCCGACCTCGTTGCGGAGCTGACGGATCGCCTCGAGGAAGGGCAGCGACTCGATGTCGCCGACGGTCCCACCGATCTCGACGAGCAACAGGTCGGCGGCCTCGGTCTCGGCGTACGAGCGGATCCGCTCCTTGATCTCGTCCGTGATGTGCGGGATGACCTGCACGGTCTTGCCGAGGTAGTCGCCGCGCCGCTCCTTCTGGATGACCGAGGAGTAGATCGAGCCGGTGGTGACGTTCGAGCCCCGGTGCAGGTTCTCGTCCACGAACCGCTCGTAGTGGCCGAGGTCGAGGTCCGTCTCGGCGCCGTCGTCGAGCACGAACACCTCGCCGTGCTCGAACGGGTTCATCGTGCCGGGGTCGACGTTGACGTACGGGTCGAGCTTCTGGAGGGCGACGCGGAGACCGCGGGACTTGAAGAGACGACCGAGCGACGCGGTGGTGATCCCCTTGCCGAGACCCGAGGCGACCCCGCCCGTCACGAAGATGTACTTCGGCTGTTTCTTCACCTCGGGACGGCATGCTAACAGAGGGCCCGGACGCTCCGGGCGGCTTCGGCCCCTCGATCTGCGTCCGGGGCCGGAAAACCCGGGGCCGTCAGCCCTCCGCAGGCTCGCGGCCGAGGCGGTCGAGCCACCGCAGCGGCGGCGCGCGGTCGATGAGCCGCGACAGCGTGACGGTCTCGGCGAGCGCGTTCAGCGCGACGGCGGCCGCGGCCGCGACCACGACCCACGCGTCCCCGAGGGTCGCGTACAGCCCGACCCCGGCCGCGAACCCGAGGGCGTTCGAGCCGGCGTCCCCGAGCATCGCGCGCTCGCGCAGGTCGAGCGGGAGCACCAGGACCGCACCGACGAGCATCCCCACGATCGCGGGGGCGTCCGAGCGCTCGGCCGCGAGCGCGAAGACCAGCCCCACGGGGACGTACGCCTTCAGCGCCCGGCCCGGCAGGACGTCGAGCCCGTTCCACAGGTTCGTCGAGGCGGCCACGAGCACGACCCCGGCGATCGCGACCCAGCCCAGCCGGGAGGGCGCGAGGGCCACGACCACCACGGAGGCGCCGACGGTGACCAGCACCTTGAGGATGCCGGTCGTCATGTGCCCCTGCAGGAGTGACCGCGCGTGCCCGCGCAGGCCCCTCGGCCCGATCGGCGCGAGGTCGTCGACGAGCCCGGCCGCGGAGACGAGCAGGAGCCCCGCGAGCGCCCCCCACGCGGCGGCGGCGCCCTCGCCGAGGACCGCGCACCCGATCGTCCACAGCACGGCCAGCGCGTCGAGGGCCGCCCACAGGATGCGCGGCACGAGGACGCCCCGGTGGTTCCGGACCTCGAGCGGACCCCACCTCATCGCAGCCCCACGGCCCTCGGCAGGACGGCGAGGGCGATGTCGAGCCCCTGGCGGCCGCGGTGGACGAACCCGCGGACGTCCCGCCCCGTCGGCCGGTGCGCGAGGGCGGTCGGCACCTCGACCACGCGGAGGCCGGCGCGAACGGCGTCGATCGTCATCGCGGTCTCGACGCCGAACCCGCGCGCGAACGGTCGGCACGCGGCGAGCGTCGCCGCGGTCGCGGCGCGCTGACCCGACAGGGGCTCGGCCGCGGAGAACCCAGACACGAGGCGGACCGCCCGCGCGGCGAACCGCTTCACGATCCCGAAGCCGCCGCCCTGCGCCGGGGGGAACGTGGCGATCGCCAGATCGGCCCGGCCCGTCAGCACGGGCTCGAGAACATCGACCATCCCGGCGGCCGTCACGCCGAGGTCCGCGTCGGCCAGGAGCCACACATCCGGCTCGGGCAGCCGCCGCAGGGCCCCCTCGAGCGCGCGCCCCTTGCCCGCGGGCCGAGGGAGCCGGAGCACGCCGGCGCCCGCCGCGAGCGCCTCCGACGCCGTACCGTCCGAGGAGCCGTCGTCCACCACGATCACCTCGGAGACCCCCGCGATCGCACGGAGCGCCTCGACGGTGACCCCGACCCGGTCCGCCTCGTCCCGGGCCGGGACGAGGGCCACGACGCGCACGCTCACGGAGCGGGCGGCAGGGGCGCGGCGTCGCCCTTCACGCCGTAGTCGCCGCCCTCGCCGGTGAGGAGCAGGCGCTCGAGACCCAGCACGAGCGCGGCCCCCCCGCGGCTCTCGTCGAGGTCGTCCACGGTCACGAGACCGTCGCCACCGCCGTCCCGCAGGATCGGCACGAAGGGGACCTCCGTCGTGACCGACTCCCCCGCCGCGACCGGCAGGCCGAGGTCGGCGACGCGCTCGACGAGCGGGACGGCGAAGTCCTCGGGCGTCATGAGGGACTCGGGATCGCCCCCTCCGGCCAGGACGATCACCATCTGGTCCGCCCCGCCGATCATCGCCAGCGTCTCGTCCGAGATCGTCGCGTCGAGCGACGAGAGGTACCCCTCGGTCAGCAGCAGGTGCAGCAGCCCGGGGTCCGAGGGGTCGCGCCGCTCGTCGCTCGCGAGCCGGTCCGCGAGCGCCTCGGCGGTCAGGCGCGGGAGGTCCTCGGGCGCCGGGTCCGTCAGCTCGGGGTCCGCCAGCGCGAGCGTCTGGGCGAGCGCCGCCTGCCCCTCCTCGTCCTGGGGCGCGAGGGTCTCGCGGGCCTCGAGCACGACGGCGGTCGCGCCGGCCTGCTCGAGCGCTCGGCGGGTCTCGGTGACGACCTGGTCCTCGACGCCCTCCTGGGCCAGCACCACGACGTCGAGTCCGATCAGTCTGCCCTCGGTCAGGTGCGGGAGCGCCACGTCGTTGAAGGACTGCTCGGCGGTGAGCCGGTCGCTGAGGTCGGTGACCTGGCCGCGGAGGTCGTCCATCTCGCGGCGCTGCCGTTCGACCTGCGTCTGGAGCTGGTCCACGAGGCGGGGTTGGACGAAGGCGCTCCCCGCCAGCATGCCGAGCGCGAGGGCGAGGAAGATCGCCACGATCGTCACGACGTGCTGCCGGAGCGAGATCACAACAGCTCCCGCAGCTCGAAGAACCACTGCTGCACCTGATCCCAGAGCAGCGTGACGTACAGGCGGAGCGAGGGCGAGACCGAGATCACGAGCGCCATCGCGAGGAGTGCGCCCAGGACGAGCAGGATCGCGTCGCGGGTCCGGATCCTGGGCGAATACACGCGCGACACGCCCTTCGCGTCCATGAGGATCTCGCCCACGCGCAGACGCACGAGGAAGGTGCTCGCCATCCCCTCGCGGCCCTTGTCGAGGAACTCCCGCAGGTTCCCGTGGCTCCCGACGGCCACGATCGTCTCCGCGCCCTTCTCGTGGGCGAGCAGGAACGCCATGTCCTCGCTCGTCCCCGCCGCCCGGACCACCTTGTGCGGGACGCCGAGCGCGTCCAGACGGGTGCTCCCCGGCGCCCTGCCGTCCGGGTACGCGTGCAGGATGACCTCGGTCGGCGCGGTGCGCGCGAGCCGCCCTCGCGGCCGGAGCGCGAGTCGCAGCGCCGTGTCCGAGACGCTGTCCATGTCGCCGAGGATCAGGTCCGGGCGGTACCCCGCCTCGATCAGGGCATCGGCGCCACCGTCGACGCCCACCAGCACCGGCCGCACGTCGCGGATGTAGGGACCGAGCACAGCCAGGTCCTCCTTGTAGTTGTACCCACGCACGACCACCAGGACCGAGCGGTCCGCCAGATCGTGCTCGAGCGCGGGAAGGCCGGCCCCGCCGAACAGCAGGTCCCGCTCTCGCTGGATGTAGTCGACGGTGTTGCGCGCGAAGCTCTCGAACCGGTCGGCCAGGCCGAGCTGGGCTTCGGCCATGGCCTCGCGGACGGTCGTCTCGCTCTGCCGGATCCCGATCCCGACGAGGCGCCCGTCCGCGAACACGCGGTCGCCCTCCAGTCGCAGCACGTCTCCCTCGCGGATCTTCTCGAGCAGGAGCGGGCCGACGGCGTCCACGAGCGGGATCCCGGCCTCGAGCAGGATCAGAGGGCCCAGGTTCGGGTACCTCCCGCCGATCGAATGGGCGGCGTTCACGACGCCCGCGGCGCCCGCCTCGACGAGCCCCTCGGCCGAGACGCGGTCGATGTCCTCGTGCTCGATCACCGCGATCTCGCCGGGGCCGATCCGTTGGAGCAGGCGCTTCGTCCGCCCGTCCACGCGGGCGAGCCCCGAGCGCGGCCGCTCCCGCCTAGGCGGGCGCCGCAAGAGCCCTCGGGTCCTGGACGTGGCCGTGGGTCCTCCTCCCGGGGCCTCCGACCGCCGGAACCCCGCCAGGCAAGCGTAATCGACGGCGAGGGCGCCTCGGTGGGCAGCTCAGCTGGCCGTGCCGGCGCGCCTGCGTCCGGGCGCTCGCTTGGCCTTGGCCGCCTCGGCGAGGAGCTCCTCGGCGTGGGTCGCCGCCGCTTCCGTCTCGGGCAGGCCCGAGAGCATCCGAGACAGCTCGGCCACCCTGCCGGCGTCGTCCAGCACGTGGACGCCGGCTACACCCGAGCGCTTCTCGACGCGGACGTGCCGGTCGGCGAACGCCGCGATCTGGGGCAGGTGGGTGACGACGACGACCTGCCGCCGCTCGGCCAGGCGCGCGAGGCGACGACCGACCGTCACGGCGGCCCGGCCGCCGATCCCCTGGTCCACCTCGTCGAACACGAGCGTGGGGACGTCGTCGAGGTCGACGAGGACGGTCCGGCACGCGAGCATCGTCCGCGACAGCTCGCCGCCCGAGGCCACCTTCGCGATCGGGAGCAGCGGCTGCCCCGGGCCGCCCGAGAAGCGGAACTCGGCGCGCTCGGCGCCGGCCGCCGTCCTCTCCGGCAGGGACACGAGCTCGATCCGGACCTGCGCGCCCTCCATCCCGAGCTCCTGGAGCTCCGCGGCGATGGCGTCGGCGAGCGGGCCGGTGGCCGCCTGTCGGGCGCGGGTCACGTGCTGGGCGAGGTCCGCGACGACCCGGTCGAGTCGCTCCGCCTCGGAGGCCAGGCGCTCGCGCTCGTCCTCGGCCCCGCCGAGCTCCGCTGCCCCCGCCCGGGCACGATCGAGGAACGCGAGCACCTCCTCCTCGCTCTCGCCGTACTTGCGCTCGAGGTCGCGCAGGGCCGCGATCCGCGACCGGACCTCCTCGAGCCGCTCGGGGTCGAGCTGGATCCGCTCGGCGTACGCGCGCACGTCGCGCCCGAGCTCGGTGGCCTCGCTCGCGAGGGCGGCGCCGCGCCCGGCGAGCGCGACGGCGTCGGGGTCCAGCTCAGCCGCAGCCTCGAGCGCCGCCGCCCCCGCGCGCAGCGCGTCGGCGCCGGCCTCCTCCCCCGAGATCGCGGTCTCGGCCGCCGCCGCGAGCTCGAGGAGCCGCTCGGCATGCGCCAGGCGGGCCTGCTCGCCCTCGAGGGCCTGCCCCTCCCCCGGCCGAGGGTCGAGCGCCTCGATCTCTCGGATCTGGTACGCGAGCAGGTCCAGCTCCCGCTCCCGCTCCCGCGTGTCCTCGTCGATGCGATCCAGCCGCGAGCGGACGTCGCGGAGCGCCGCGGTCTGCGCGGCGAGGGTCTCGAGCACGGCGAGCTGCTCGGCGCCGACGAACCGGTCCAGGAACGCCGTCTGCGCGGCGCCCGAGAGCAGGCGGAGGCCCTGGTGCTGGCCGTGGACCTCCACGAGGCCGGTGCCGAGCTCGGCCAGGGTGGAGACCGGGGCGAGTTGCCCCCCCACCCGGGCGGTGCTTCGGCCGTCGGCCCCCACGCGGCGCGCGAGAACGACCTCGCCGTCCTCGGCCCATCCGACCTCCGCCGCGGCGGGCGTGGCGTCGAACCGCGCCTCGACCCGCGTCGCCGTCGCGCCCCGCCGTACGAGCGAGGAGGCCGCGCGCTGCCCGAGGGCGAGCGCCAACCCCACGGTGACCATCGTCTTGCCGGCGCCGGTCTCGCCGGTGAGCACGTTCAGCCCGGGGTCGAGCTCGAGGTCGAGGTCCTCGATCACGCCGAGGCCGGCGATGTGGAGCTCTCGGAGCACGGCCCGATGCTATCCCCCGGGACCGACGTGGCCCGGGTCCTCGCCCGGCAGCCCGAACTTCTCGCGGACGAGGGCGTGGAAGTCGGGGACGTCGCCGGGCCGGACCATCCGCGCGGGGTTCGGCGCGCGGCCGATCCGCACGCTCGCGCCAACCGGCAGCTCCAGGCTCTCGCGCCCGTCGGCCGAGAGCAGGCCGTCCTCGTCCCCGACGACCCCGAGCGTCACGCGCTCGCCGGCCTCGAGCACGAGAGATCGGTCGAACACCATGTGCGCCGCGACCGGCGTCACGAGCAGGCACGGGATCGTCGGGGTCACGATCGGGCCGCCGCCCGAGAACGAGTACGCGGTCGAGCCGGTCGGGGTGGCGACGATCACGCCGTCGGCCGAGAACGTCGTCACGTACACGTCGTCGACGTACAGGGCCAGCCGCACGAGGCGGTGCCGGGCCTTCTTCTCGACGATGATCTCGTTCAGCGCCCACTGCAGCTCGAACGAGACGGAACCGCGTGGCTCGGCGACGACCGCCATGCGCTCCTCGATCGGCGCCGTCCCGGCCAGCACCGACTCAAGCACGCCGATCGCCTCATCCGGCTCGACCTCGGTGAGGAACCCGAGGCGCCCCACCTTCACGCCGAGCACCGGGCACGTGCCCCGCGAGGCGACGTGCGCGGCGTGGAGGAACGTGCCATCCCCGCCGACCGAGACGACGAGGTCGAGCGCGTCGGCGAAGACACGGTCCCGTTCCGGATCGTCCACGCCATCGTCCCGGTACCAACGGCAGTCGATGCCGTGCTCCTCCAGCCAGCCGACCAGCCGGTCCGCCGCGAAGTGGGCCGCCTCGCGGTCCGGGTGCACGACGAAGCCGACGCGTTTCACGACGCCGCCGCGCTCCCCCCGGTCCCCATCACGCCGCCCCGACCATCCGTGTCGCCTCCTCGACGGCCCCCTCCACGTCCGGAGGGCCGGTCGCCGGTCCGTGGACCAGGTGCAGGGGGAACTCGACGTTGCCCGCCGGTCCCAGGAGCGGCGATGGCATCACGGCGACCGGCGCGAGACCGGTTGCGGCGCATGCCTGTGCGACACGCTCGATCGAGCGGCGCCAGACGGCCGGGTCGCGCACCACCCCGCCCCGACCGACGTTCCGCGGCTCCGCCTCGAACTGCGGCTTCACGAGGAGCACCAGGTCCGCTCCGGGGGCGGCGACGCGCGTGAGCACCGGCGCCGCGAGCGTCAGGGAGATGAACGACAGGTCGCCGACGATCACGCTCGGCGCGTACGGGAGCATGTCGGGCTCCAGGTCGCGGACGTTCGTGCGATCGATCACGGACACGCGCGGGTCCGTCCGGAGCCCCCAGTCCAGCTGCCCGTACCCGACGTCCACGGCCACGACGTGCGCCGCCCCGCGGCGCAGCAGGCAGTCGGTGAACCCGCCGGTCGAGGCACCGACGTCGAGGCACTCCCGACCGCTCGGATCGATCCCGAACCGCTCGAGCGCCGCTTCGAGTTTCTCGCCTCCACGGGAAACGAAGCGGCGCGCCGGCCCGGCGAGCTCGATCGCCTCCGCGGCGTCGACGAGGGTCGAGGTGTTGGCGGCGCGACGACCTGCGACCTGTACGAGACCCTGCCGCACCGCGGCCTGCGCCTCGGTGCGGGACGCGGCGAGGCCCCGCCGGACGAGCTCCGCGTCCAGCCGACGACGGGTCACGGCGGCGAGATCAGGCGACGCCGCCCGTGGGGGCGGGGCTCGTGCTCGACGTCTCCGCCGACGTGAGGGCGGGCTTCGCGGTCGTGGCCTTCTTCGCCGCGGTGCGCTTCTTCGCCGTCGCCCGCTTCGGGCGACCCCTCTCGAGCTCGCGCACGCGCTTCTTGAGCGCGTCGAGGTCCTCCTTGCTGGCGAACCCCATCGACGACACCTGCGAGCGCACCTCGGTACGGACCAGGTCCGAGATCCGCTGACGGTTCTTGTTCGACCACTCGAGGATGTCCTGCCCGGCCTTGGACACCTGCTCCTTGCCGGCGCCCTGCATCACGGACCTCGCGAGCTCCTGAGCCTTGGCCGGGGTCATCCTGCCGACCATGCCTTCCATGAACTTGCGGATGTCATCGATCGTGGCCATCACGTCTCCCTCCTCGGGGTCGACCCTCCACAGGATACGCCGTCGGGTCCCACTCCCGTTCCGCTGCTACCCTTCGCCGGTGTCCACCTCCGCTCGTGAGGACGGGCGATGATCCCGATCCGCGACGCCAACCCGACGCGTCGGACGCCATGGGTCACGCTCGCCTTCATCGCCGCGAACATCGCGGCGTTCCTCCTGTGGCAGCCGACCTTCGGGGAGGAGGGAGAGCAGGCGGCGTTCTTCTACTGCAACGCGGAGATCGCCTGGGAGGTATCGAACACCTCGAACCTGGCGGACGGAGGGGCCGAGGCACGCCGGGCGATCGACGAGGACCTCGGCCCGGGCGCCGGCGGGCAGATCCAGGCAGCCCTGCAGCAGGAGTGCCCCGACAAGAGCTGGCTCGTCTCGATCTTCGCGGCGATGTTCCTCCACGGCGGATGGCTCCACATCGCGGGCAACATGCTGTTCCTGTGGGTCTTCGGCAACAACGTCGAGGATCGGCTCGGGCGGTTCCTGTTCGTCGCCTTCTACGTGCTCGGCGGGATCGCCGCGACCGGGCTGCAGCTCGTGTTCGACGCCGGTTCCACTACCCCGACCGTCGGCGCGTCCGGCGCGATCGCCGCGGTGCTGGGCGCGTACCTCGTCCTGTTCCCCAGGGCCCGTGTCACGACGCTCGTCTTCTTCTTCTTCATCACCTGGATCGAGCTGCCGGCGTCAGTGGTGCTCGTGGGGTGGTTCGCCCTCCAGCTCCTGAGCGGGGTCGGTCAGCTCGGGATCGAGGTGTCCGGCGGCGTGGCCTACTGGGCCCACATCGGCGGCTTCGTCTTCGGCGCGCTCACCGTGTGGCTGTTCCTGCGCGGGCGACGGCCTCCGGCGCCGGCGATCCCGTCGCGACCGGACTACTTCTGAGCCGGCGGGTCGAGCAGCAGCGCGCCGACGTCCGACCCCACGTACGTCGGCCGGATCGGGGACGAGTCGGCGAGCGCCCGTGAGGTGGCGCCCGAAAGCACGAGGAGGGAGTCCCACCCGAGCGCGACGGCCCCCGCGATGTCGGTCTCGAGCCGGTCGCCGACGACGAGCGGACGCTCGCCGCCCACGTGCCGGAGCGCGCCGAGGTACAGCGGCGGGTGCGGCTTGCCGACGATCTCGGCCTCGGCGCCCGTGGTCGTGGTGATCACGGCGAGGAGCGCCCCGGCTCCCGGCCAGAAGCCATCGGGCGCCGGGTACGACGCGTCGGCGTTCGTGGCGACGAGGCGCGCGCCATGCTGGACGAGGAGCGATGCGGTCCTGAGCTTCGCGTAGGTGACGTCGCGATCCCAGCCGACCACCACGTACGGTGCCGCCTGCGGCTCGCCGTCGAGGACGCGGACGCCCGCCTCTGCGAGCGCGCACCGGATGCCCTCCTCGCCGAGGACGTAGGCCTCGCGGGCCCCGCGCTCGGCGAGCAGGTCCGCCGTGGCGAGCGCCGAGGTCACGACCTCATCCGGACGAGCCTCGTACCCATGGCCGACGAGCTCGTCGGCGACCTGCTCGGGCGTGCGGGCGGAGTTGTTCGTGACGAACGCGATGCGGTGCCCGTCCGCGCGGAGCGCGGCGAGCGTCTCGGGCCCGCCCGGCACGGTCTCGGCGCCACGGAACAGCACGCCGTCGAGGTCGAGCAGGAGGGCGTCGTACCGCGCGGCCAGCATCAACCGGCCAGCCTGGCGAGGGCGGCCTCGTAGTCGCCGACCCCAGGGCGCATCGCGACCGCCAGCCGGAGGTGCCCGAGCGCGCGGCCGCGCTCGCCCGTCCGCTCGCACGCGAGCGCGAGGGCGAAGTGCGCGTAGTCGTTCGCCGGGTCGAGCTGGACCGCCTTGGCGAACTCGCGGCGGGCCTGCCGCACCCGCCCCGACATGAACAGCGCCCTGCCGAGCGCCTCGCGGATCGACCCTTTCTCCGGTTCGAGGAGCTTCGCGCGCGAGAGCAGCATCGCGGCTTGGTGCGGGTGCCCCCCGCGAAGCAGGTGCGAGCCCCGAGCGAACAGCTCGTAGGCCGACTCCGGCTCCTGTTCGAGGCGTCTGCTATACAAAGCGCGTGTCCAAGGTCTTCCCGTTCGTCGGGCTGCTGTTCGACCGCGCGATGGTCGGCTCGCTCGACCTGGTGACGACGCCGCCCTACGACGTCGTCTCGCCCGTCGAGGAGCGCCGCTTCCGCGATCTCAGCCTCTACAACGTCATCCGCCTGGAGCTCGGCGAGGACCTCCCCGGGGACGGCGAGCAGGACAACAAGTATAGGAGGGCGGCCGCGGAGCTCGAGCGCTGGCGCGCCGAGGGCGTCCTGCGCCCGACCGAGCGTCCGAGCTTCTTCGCGTACGAGATGCGCTTCCTCCTCCACGGCCGTCCTCGGAGGGTGCGCGGGCTGATCGGCGCGGTCGAGCTAGAGGACTGGGGCGGCTCGATCCTGCCGCACGAGCGCACGATGCAGGGCCCGGTCGAGGACCGCCTCCGCCTGGTCCGGGTGGTGAGGGCGAACCTGTCGAGCATCCAGTCGGTGTTCCGGGGGCCGTCCGAGCCGCTCGCGGCCGCCCTGGACGCCGTTGCGGCCGAGCCGCCCGTGGCCGAGACGATCGACGAGGCCGGCGTCGAGCACCGGATGTGGCTCGTGGACCCGAGCCAGGCCGACGTGACCGGCTGGCTCGCCGACGAGTCGCTGATGATCGCCGACGGGCACCACCGGTACACGATGTCGCTGCGCTTCCGGGACGAGATGCGGGAACGGCACGGCCCCGGCCCGTGGGACCGCGTGATGATGCTCGTGATGGACTCGGCCACCGAGGACCCGCCGGTGCTCCCCTACCACCGGATCTTGACCGAAGGCGATCCGGGCGAGACCGGCGCCCGAGTCCTGGATCTGCACGAGGTCCTCGACGCGGTCGACGACGAGGAGCTCGTGTACGGGCTGGTCGCGCGCGAGCACGGAGTGCTCTCGCACCACGTCGTGCGGCTCGCCGGCGAACCCCCCACGGTCTGCCTCCTCCACGACGGCCCGCTGGCCGGTCAGGACGACGCGCTACGCTTCACGCACGACGCGGTCGAGGCCGAGGACGCGGTCCGGCACGGCGACGCTGCGGCCGCCTACATCCTGCCGAGGACGAACGCCCTGCGGATCCGCGCGGTGGTCGACCGGGGCGGACGCCTGCCGCAGAAATCGACGTTCTTCTGGCCGAAACCCCGCAGCGGCATGGTGCTCCGCGCCCTCGACCTGGACGTCGCGGCCGCGTCCGGCTAGTCCTCCTCCGGCGCCTCGAGCTTCTTGATGCCCATGGCCACCACCTCCGTGAGGCTCCGAGCTCCGGCTCCGCTCCGGTAGAAGCGCCGGACCAGCTGGCCGTGCACGAGGACGTCGTCGCCCTTCGCGATCCCCTTCAGGGCTCGCTTGCCGACGTCCCGGTGCCATGCCGCGACCGGGAGGGGGAGGAGGCGCCTGCCCACCTCCGGAACGGAGAGCCTGAGCTCGGTGACCTCGTCGCCCGACGGCATCCGGCGCTCGACCGGGTCCGCCGCGACCGTGCCCGCGAGCACGACGACGTTGACCGTCACCATCGGCCCTCCCTCCCTACGTGAGGAGCGACCGTAGCACCCGGCGCCGACACGCCCGCCCGCAGGGCCGACACCCCTAGACTGCCGGTCATGGACCCCGTGACGTTCGAGGTCGCGCCGGGCCTCACGGCGATCGACACGTTCTACGGCGGCAGGGAGCGCTACACCGCGGCATACCTGCTGGCAGGGGCGGAGCCGGCGATCGTCGAGACCGGGCCGACCACCTCCGCCGAGCACGTGGTCGCCGGCCTCGAGCATCTCGGGATCGGGCCGACGGACCTCGCGCACGTCGTCGTGACGCACATCCATCTCGACCACGCCGGCGGCGTCGGGCGCCTCGCGAAGGTCTTCCCGAACGCGACCGTGTGGGTGCACGAGCGCGGCGCCCCCCATCTGCAGGATCCGGCGCGGCTCGTCGCGAGCGCGACCCGCCTGTACGGCGAGGAGCGGATGGCCTCGCTCTTCGGCCCGGTCGAGCCGGTCCCCGGGGACCGCCTCCGAGCGCTCGGCGACGGCGACCGGATCGAGCTCGGCGGCCGCCACCTCGAGGCGCTCGACACGCCGGGGCACGCCTCGCACCACGTCGCGCTCGTCGACTCGGCCACCGGGGCCGTCTTCACCGGCGACGTGCTCGGGATCCACGTGCCGGACGTGCGGGTCCTCCGTCCCGCCACACCGCCCCCGGACTTCGACCCGGACCTCACCGTCCGGAGCATCGAGCGGATCCGCGAGCGCGCCCGCCCCTCCATGGTGTTGTTCTCGCACTTCGGTCCGGTCACGGAGGTCGACCGGATCTGCGACCTCGCGGTGCGGCGGACCCGCAGCTGGACCGAGGTCGTCCGGCGCGGTCTCGAGCGCACGGCCGACCTGGACGAGATCGTCGCCCTCCTCGAGCAGGAGGCGCGACGGGACGTCGAGACCGGGGCCGAGGCCGAGATCGACCTGGAGCGGTTCGAGACGCTCTCCAGCGTCCGGATGAACGCGATGGGGATCGTCCGCTACTGGACGAAGCGGGCGGAGCGCGAGGCGCAAGAGGCGGAGGGCGGGCGGCCTCAGCCCGAGAGCTGAGCCAGGCGCTCAGCGGCGTCGAAGGCGCCGGCGTCGTGGCGCACGATCTTCGCGAACTCGCGCGCCGCCTCCTTGGGGCGGCCGGCCTGCTCGAGGATCGAGCCCATGACGTACCAGACCCGCAGCACCTCGGGGCCGGCGACATCCTCGCTCGTTCGGATCCGGCGGAGCAGCCCGAGCGCCTGGTCGTACCTCCCCATGTCGGCGAGCGCGCTGGCCGCGACGATCACCGCCTCGGCCTTCGTCGCCAGCGGCACGGCGCGCGAGGCGAGCGTCTCCTCGGCGAGCGGCACGGCGCGCTCCGGTCGCCCGGCGTCGCGCAGGCAGTCGGCGATCAGGTGGTTCTGGTCCGCACGTCCCGACATCCGCCGATACGCCTGCAGCTCGGAGAGCGCCTCGCGGTAGCGCTCGAGGTGGTACAGGGCGATCCCGAGCACCTCGCGGACGGCGGGCGACCTCGGCGCGAGGGCCTTCGCCTTCACGGCCTCGGCCGCCGCCCCTCGGGCGTCGCCCCGGTCCAGGAGCTCGACCGCCCGCTCGAGCCGCGAGATCGCGGGCTCGGCCTTGCCGGGTCTGGCCGTGCTCCGGAGCTCGCTCACCACGTCACCGGGCAGCCCGCGGGTGCGGGACTGGCGCGGCTTGCCGCGACCGGAGTGGCGAGGCTGGAGCGGCTTGGGCATCGGCACACAGCGTACCCGCGGGGGCCCGAGGAGCCTGCGTGCTCGGACGACCGACCCAGAACGCGGAAGAGCCGCCCGAAGGCGGCTCTCCTGCAAGATGTCCCGGCGGCGACCTACTCTCCCACCCGGTTGCCCGGGCAGTACCATCGGCGCTGGAGGGCTTCACTTCCGGGTTCGGGATGGGACCGGGTGTTTCCCCTCCGCTATGGCCACCGAAACGCCGTCTCCCGATCGCTCGGGAAGGTGTTGGGGGCGCGGCCCCGAGCAGAGCTCGGGAACTGCGATAGCGAGCGCGAGCGAAGCCAAGTCCTCGGCCTATTAGTACCGGTCGGCTCAACGTGTTGCCACGCGTACACCTCCGGCCTATCAACCTCGTAGTCTGCGAGGGGCCTTACCTGGTCGACCCAGTGGGAGACCTCATCTAGGGGCGAGTTTCGCACTTAGATGCTTTCAGCGCTTATCTCTGCCGCACGTGGCTAACCAGCCGTGCCGCTGGCGCGACAACTGGCACACCAGAGGTGCGTCCGCCCCGGTCCTCTCGTACTAGGGGCAGCTCCCCGCAAGTCTCCTACGCCCACGACGGATAGGGACCGAACTGTCTCACGACGTTCTAAACCCAGCTCGCGTGCCTCTTTAACGGGCGAACAGCCCGACCCTTGGGACCTGCTCCAGCCCCAGGATGAGACGAGCCGACATCGAGGTGCCAAACCGCTCCGTCGATATGGACTCTTGGGAGCGATCAGCCTGTTATCCCCGGGGTACCTTTTATCCGTTGAGCGACGGCCCTACCACGAGGAGCCGTCGGATCACTAGGCCCTGCTTTCGCACCTGCTCGACCTGTCGGTCTCGCAGTCAAGCTCCCTTGTGCCCTTGCACTCGACGTCTGATTGCCAACCAGACTGAGGGAACCTTTGGGCGCCTCCGTTACCGTTTAGGAGGCAACCGCCCCAGTTAAACTGCCCACCAGGCGCT
>Ga0105100_10000075_pt1 | contig 52588 bp, 56 predicted proteins | sample PPLLak12cMay2015_2_FD_87033 | JGI IMG/M metagenome (GOLD analysis project Ga0105100, IMG submission 87033) | Freshwater sediment microbial communities from Prairie Pothole Lake near Jamestown, North Dakota, USA - PPLs Lake P8 Core (1) Depth... | ecosystem: Environmental > Aquatic > Freshwater >... | reverse complement strand
TTGTTTGTGTTCCAGATAGTTGCTTTGTTGTCTCGTTAACAAGATTGTTTGTCTGGTTATAGACAAATAAAGTTGCATTTGCAAGTCCAGTTGTATCGCTTAAATTTACAGTTAGATTCTGTGTTGTGTTTTTTGTAAAAGTATTATTCTTAGGAATGTTCAATATAACTCCGGGGCCTTGTGTATCTAATCTAATTGTTCTTGTTAAAGTCACATTTTTGTTGTTTGCTGAATCTGTTATTGTTACATTATAATAATAATCTCCATCAATAAGATTAGTAAAATTAATATCATAATCTTGTGTGAAGTAGGTAGTTATATTTTTAACTCCAGTAGAATTATGCAAGGTAAAAGTAATGTTGGCAAAATTAGTTTCATTTACAGTCACATTAACATAAATCCAGTTTCTTGAAAAATTAGTATAACTATCTTCTGTTCCATATCCATAATCAATTAAGGGATAAAGAGTGTCAATCCCAAAATACCGAGTAGTTGTGCTATTTAAATTTCCAGCATAATCCCAGCAATAAAACCTTACTGTATAAAATCCATCTGCAATTGAATCATTCATCTTATTATGAAATAAATTATCAGTTGTATCCATAGTGGAATTAGTTACTCCCCCATCCAAAGAATAATTGCAGTTACTTTCCTCTCCAAAATTTATGCTTACATTGAACAAGATGCTAGAAGAAGAATAATTTCTTACTAAAGGAGAAATGATGTTTACGCTTGGAGGGGTTCTGTCTAGTTTTATTGCCCTCATTGAAGTATAATTTCTCAATCCAGCTTTGTCGGTAATGTTAACATTATAATAGTAAACATTCTCAGCAAGCCCTGTCCAGTTAATCCACCTTGTAGAGTCGCTAAAATCATTTGCCTGCATCATGCCACCAATAGAATTAAACAAATAAAAAGTCAGATTTGCAAGATTGGTCTCGTTTACACTTACATTAACAAAAATCCAGTTCTGGCTTTTATTAGCCCAATGAACTTCTGTTCCTTCAGAATAATTTATCAAAGGATATGCCGTGTCTATTGTGATGGTATTGTTTTGCGTGCTGAATGCATTATTTCCAAGAACATCAAATGCCTTGTAAAACCATCTAAATATTCCATCATAAAGGAATTCATAGATTATTCCAAAGGTTGTTTGAATTCCAGTTAAATCCCCGCCAGTCTCATTGATTAAATTGTCTGTTGAATTGTACACATAAAGAGTGGCGTTTTTTAGCCCGGTCGTATCGCTTAAATTAACAGTTAAATTCTGATTAGTCTGATTTGTATAAGTATTATTTCTTGGAGTATTTAAAGTTACATTAGGTCCGGCAGTATCTAATCTTATTGTTCGAGTAGCAGTAGTATTAAAATTGCTTACAATATCAACAATAGTTACATTGTAATAATAAGTTCCATCAATAAGATTGGTGAAATTAATATCATAATCTTGTGTGAAGTAGGTAGTTATATTTTTAACTCCAGTAGAATTATGCAAGGTAAAAGTAATGTTGGCAAAATTAGTTTCATTAACACTTACATTAATATAAATCCAGTTTCTGCTTTTATTTGCATAATTGTCTTCTGTTCCTTCTCCATAATCAATTAAAGGGTATACTGCATCAACAGTAAAGTTAGTTGTTGAATTTCTCAGATTATTGTAGCCATCATAACAAAAATAGGTTAAGTTGTGTATTCCGTTTAAAACGCTATCATTAATTCCATAAAAGCTAAGATTGGAAAAAGATTGCATTAAAACCAGGTCGTTCTCATCAATTGAGTAATAACAGCTCCCTGTTTCGCTTGTTGAAACATTAAATCTTACAGTGGAATTATAGATAAAAGTGGCTGAAGGGCTGTTTATTGTTATCAGCGGTCCTGCTTTATCATCTGCAAAAGCAAATCCGAAACTTGGAAAATTAGTTGATGAAGTCTGGTCTTCAATATAGTTCCCATAATCTGGCTCTCTCCATTCATCATAATCTGCATCATAGGCTTTTACCCACATGTCATTATATGCATCTTGGATAATAATCAGTGTGCTGTTTATCTCTCTAAAGCTATAAGCTTTGATATTTCTTTCATAATAAGAAAAAGGAGTAAGCCCCTGTACATTATACCCTGTCCCACCATTATCATCCCACGTGTCACTGGTTATGTTATATTTGAAATAATCTATGCTTGTGCTTAAGTCTCCATCAGCATATATAACTAAGGCAGTATCCCCTGTTCCTGCAAAAACGCCATCAGTAATTATGCTAGGAGATGCTCTTGTAGTAAGGCTTCCTTCTGTATTTGAGCTTGCAAGAAAAGAATCCCCATCCCAGACAATATTATCCATGGTATTATCTCTGTCATATCCAGAAACTAAAATATAATCGCTTCCCTGTCTGACACCAAGATTAATACCTTCAATCTCTCTGCCAAAATTAACAGCAGAGGTAGTATAACTACAAACCCCATTAAGTTTTGTTGTATAATTAAATTGTGTGGGCCCGTCTGAAGTGCCAGCAACAAACAAATCTCCTGAAACCTGCTCGTAAACAGAATCAGCGATCTGGTAAACTTGTCCCGGGTCATGCATATAAGTTAAAAGAGAAGGAGGCTCGCACCCCCAGCTGCTTCCATCCCAAATCATTATATTTGTGTTAGTTGTATTTGCCATTATCAAAGCAATTTCATCGCTAAAAGGATGGGATTCCAGCTTTGTAAAAGAAACAATTCCTGCAAGCCGCGTTTGAGAAATTGTTCCTATGCTGCTAAAAGAGCTCCCATTCCAAACAACATACTGCGGGCTAGCATCATTATCGCTCCATACAATCAAAGCATCCCCAGAATCTGTTTCATAAGCCACATCTGCTTTCCTGTAATTCAGAGAAGTTGAGCCAGTAGTAACCTCAAAAACTGTCCCGCAGGCACTTCCATTATGCCAGCAAGAACTTCCATCAGGAAGAGTAGAATTTATCTGTATGTTAATATCATCATCGTCATCTGCAGTAACTATTATTTTCTCATCTCTAACAGGAGACATTCTAGCTCTTACCCATTCAACAACCGCTCCTACGCCAAGAGAATTTGCACTAAGCTCCTCGATAAACTCATACCCATTCCATAATCTGTATTTAACAACTGGATTAGTTCCTTCCCCATATGCAAAGATTCCGGGCACTAAGCTTGCAGTAGCAACTGACATATTTACTGAATTTTCCGAGGTCTGTCCTACTGTATCATTTACATATATACTAAATTCATAATCCCCATCATCAATAGTTATATATCCATCCAGGCAATTAGAAATGCTTACATTGTTCTCCCCGTTGTTTATAGTATACCAGCAAGAATCAAGATTTGTATCATATGCAGTAATATTTAAAAATATTTTTTTAGAGTAATAAGTCCTGTTGTAAGGGGTTACTAAGGTTGAAGTAGGTGGAGTGATATCCGTAAGTTTTATATTTCTAGTCTCAGTTGTATTTTCATTTCCAGCTTTGTCTATTACTGTGACATTATAATAGTAAGTTACATTCGAGTTATCTAAATCAGTCCAGTTTATCTCGTAGATTTCAGTGTCATAATTTGTTATATTTACAGAGCCTGTTGTATTATGCAAAGTAAAAGTTACATTTGCAAAGTTAGTGTCATTAAATGTTACGTTAGCATAAATCCACTGTCTTTCAAAATAAGTTCCAGTAGCTTCTGTGGGATAAGTAAAGTTAATTGCAGGGTTTACAGTGTCAATTGTTATCGTGTTGTTTTCAGTCAAAACAGAGTTTCCTGCTAAGTCAAATGCATTGTAAAACCATCTAAAAATCCCATCATAAAGGAATTCATAGATAATTCCAAGTGTTATTTGTGTTCCAGATAAGTCTCTGGTAGTTTCGTTTACTAAATTATTTGTTGAATTAAAAACAAATAAAGTGGTATTTTTAATCCCGAATTCATCACTTAAATTAACAGATAGATTTTGAGTTGTGTTTTTAGAGTAAGTTCCGTTTGAAGGAAGAGTTAAATTGGCAAAAGGCTCTCCAGTGTCCAGGAGAATAAGCCTTGTTTCAGTAGAATTATAATTTCCTGCTCTATCATAAATACTAACGTTATAATAATAATATCCATTTTCAAGATTAGTCCAATTAATTACTCTTGTAGAATCATTATACTGAGTCTCATTTACTAATTCTTCATTAGAGTTAAATAAAGTGAAGTTAATATAATTCTCATTTGTTTCATTGACAGTTATATTAACATAAATCCAGTTTCTGCTTTTATTTGCATAATTTAGCTCAGTTCCCCCTCCATAGCCAATTAAAGGAAAAGTAGTATCTATTCCAAAACTATAATTTAGTGCAGAAAAGGCTTCTGCGCCAGTAGTATCATTGCACCAAATGTTCCAGCCATAAACTCCTTCAGGCAAAAGACTTAAATTAAAACTATTTAAAGTATAATTATTAATACCATTATCTGTCTGGTTTTTATGCCATGTACCTGTCCAGTTTCCCCACAACTCGCAAGTATCTATCCCTTGTTTGTCTCTTGGAGTATAATTAAATTCAATAAGATTTGTTCTGTTATAAAAATATCCTTCATTTATCTCTAAGGTTATTGCAGGAGCATCAACAGAAACAAAAAATGTTCTGCTGGAGCTTCCAATATTATTCAAGCTATCATTAGAAAAAAAGTACAAAGTATAGCTCCCATCAGAAGAGGCATTAAATGTATCATTTTGATCGCAGGCAATGCTTTTGTTTTCTCCATTATCCAGATTCCACCAACAGCTGTCCAAACCAATCAAATTATCCGAAACAGTATAATTTAAAGGAAGGCTCTCGTTAAATGTATAAGTCCTGGCTTCGGGATGTTCTATAGAGATTGCAGGCACAGTGTCATCAATGGTTATCTGCCTTGTCTCTGTATTATTGCACTTGTTTCCAATATCGCAAACAGTTACGTTGTAATAATAAGATTCATCAAGTAAATTAGTGAAATTCCAGGAGTGTGTTGCATCTATAAAGGTTATCTCATCCACAAATCCTGCAGAGTTATGCAAAGTAAAAGTAGTATTTGCCTCGTTTGTCTCATTTACAGTTACATTTAAATAAATCCAGTTTCTTGAGAAATTAGTATCATTATTTTCTGTAGGGGGTGTAAAATTAACAAAAGGATAAACATAATCCACAATAAACTCAGAAAAAACGCTATTATTCTTGTTTCCTGCAAAATCTTCGCAATAAGCATAAACAGTATAAGTTAGCTCCAAAAGAGCAGAACTTGTAGCATTAAATCTAGTAGAATTAAAATTAGCAGTCATTGTAATATTTGTTTGCCCAGAATCAAGGCTGTAATTGCAAGTTCCGGGCTCATTCAATGTGAAATTAATTGCAACAGAAGAAGTTTCTATCAAAGAGCCGTTTAATGGTGAAATTACTGTAACCCCTGGAGGTATAGAGTCAAATCTTGTGTAGTCAAAAGTCTCGGATGTAAAAGCAATATTAGGGGAAGAAGATTCTAAAAGAACCTTGTTTGCACAGCTTTGGTTGTTAAAAGAATTTCCATCCCACACAAAACAGTAAATGTCAGTAAGAATATTCTGCCCCACCGCCATCATTTCATCACTCTCGTGATTGGGAATAATTTTTAAGTCATCAACATCCTCAGCAAAGTTAATTGCCCCTTCCTGTTTTCCAGAAGCAAAACTCTCAATATCCCATCCAGAACCAATAGTATAAGAAGCCCATGAAGGGATTAATTCGTCCAAGCCCGCCCATAAAAATACCGCCTGCTCTCCAGATTTTTCCCATTCGCACTCGATATTTTCTGTAGCTGTTAATGTTTCAGTTGTTAAGTCCTCTGTTGGCGGAGAAGCTTCTACACTGGATCCATTCCACATGTACCCATACAAGTATGCCTGAACCCCATCCCAGGACTGCAGCATTATTCCCACATAATCATGGCTGTTCCCATTTGACAAAGGTTCAGAACCGCATAACACAATGTTATAGGGGTATCCTGATTGCGCAGAAACATTTATAGCCCCTATATTGCTCCAAGCAAGATTAGTATAATTAAAATAATAAGCATTTAAAGAGCCGTTACCAAGAATAGCATTAGCTATTAAACCGTTCCCGCTCTCTCCTTCCCATGCAAAATCAAACATTTTCCTATCTGCAACATTCGGTACATTATTCGTAATTAGCTGATTAGTTGAGCTTATAAAAGAATTGCTCGTCCCATTCCACAATATAGCATTAATATCTCGCGCAGTATCCTGCACAACCATCATAATATCATCGCTTCCTTCTTTTGGATAAAGTTTTATCCAATCCTGCAGGGAGTTTGCAGAAATAGCGTCAATAGTTTGCTCCTCTCCAAGCCCCCCATCATAAATCCTATAAGCAACCAGCTGGTCGTTTCCTCCAAGATGGTCGTAGACTATTAAGCACTCTCCAGATAAATCCTCGCATTCTATATCAAAATTTAAAGAATCATCATTATTAGGGGAAAAAGTAAGTTCAAGATAATCGCTCCATAAGCCCGTGTCTGTATGAAAAACTTCAAAATGGATGTCATTTGCAGCGTCGTTCCATAATAATATGCATTCTTTTCTTTTTTCCAGGCACCTTATTTTTTGCCAGGACCTGTCTGCCTCCACATTTGTGCCTCTTGGAGCGTATTTCCTGGATATTGTTCCATTTTCATCTAAATACCTTACAACGCTTCGGTTATCATAAGAAGGATAACTGCTTGCCATGACAAAAATCCCCTCTTTATTTATTTCAGTTTCCTCTAAATCATAATAATCAGCAACCACCCTATAAAGACCACCAACTTGCCTGGTTGTATAAAGGTAATCAAGCCTGCCTGTTATCTCATTGGATTCAGGATATTTTCCCCCCCTTAAATTAGGATATCTTGCAGAATATCCATTCTGATTCCAGAGATAATCGTTGTATTGTATAAGCTCGTGGCTCCATGATAATCCTTCATCAGTGCTATTTGAAACAAAAACAGCATACTCTCCTGAAACAAGGTCCTGCTCATAAATAACGTAAATTTCACCTGTATTTGCATTGACTTTCACAACCGGATAAGAAGTATCTCCAACAAGTGTTAAATCAGTTGTAACATTCTGGTAGCTCCATTCATAACCATTGGTGCTGTTTGCAAACATGAACCTATTATCGCTATCTCCCTGTGTTGTTGTAAGATTATAATTAGCCCAAGCAACATAGACTTCATTGTTATTGCCTATTGCAACAGAAGGGTATCTGAATGCATCTCCTGTACCCATGTTACCGTTTGCAATAAGATAATTATCATAAATAACAAATCCATCGCTGGAATTGGCTATTTCAATATCATTTCCAGCTACAGTTGCATCAGACCTTACTATCCAGACCATGTTATTGCTGTCTACAGCAATATCGCACTCATCATTACGCGTTGAATCAAACTCCAAAGCAGAATTCCAAGTTGCTCCATCGCTAGAATTTGCATATCTTACCTCATTATCATTTTCTATTGCGCAGACATGAAATCTTCCATCAGGCCCAACAGCAATTGCTGGAACATCCATATTTCCAGCACCCCCGACATCCCCCATATTAGGTATGTCTGCAAAGCTAAAATCTCCTGCGCATCCGCTATCTGAATATGCGCGCATAATGTCATTGCCATTTGTCTCTTCTGCAACAATAACTATTCTGCTTCCATTTGTTGCTAAAGAAGGTGTTGTAAAATTTAAGTCTGCATAAGTAATATTAACGCTGCTCCAAAACTCTCCATCGCTGGAATTGCTGCACCAGATATCTGCCAGATTATTTATCCATACGGCAATCAATTCACCGCTATCCAGCCGGACAATAGAATCCTCATAACCATAAAGAGTTGCAGTAGCAGTTGTTGAAGCATTATCCAGATAAGGGTCAATTATATGGTCAAATTCAACTGTTCCATTAATTACTCTTAAATCAAAAGTATCTTGAGTGCCTGAAAGGTTAGTTAAAAAAATCTTATTGTACTGGTAATCAGCTATAGAAGAAAATTCTGCAAGCTCCAAAGTTCCGTTGAATTCATATACTTTAACAACCGGGTTTCCAGAAACAGTTCTTGGAAATATAGTTATATCATTCTGGCTGGTAAGATTTTCCTCAAAAGTGACTCTTACGTACTCTCCATCTCCAATATCCCCGCTCCAAATCTCATCTAACTCACTTACCTCTAAGTAGACATCCCTCAAAAACTGCCTTTGGGAGTCAAGGTGCTCTGCCCTAGTTACAATGATTATCTCAAAGTTTTGTTCAGATAAATGGGGGATAATCCATTCAATTCTATCAATAAAGCCGTCCAGATCATCATCCTTTGCTTCAAAACCAAGATACTTGTTTTCTTCTTTCCAATAGACTCTTATCAGCTGTTTTTTTTCAAAGGGTATTTTCTTTTCTATCCTTGTAGATACGCTGACATTCTTATAATGAGTTCCAGAATCAGTGTAGACTTTGACCTCTTTTTTCCTTTCATTCAGGTCAGTTTCAATCTTTTTAGGGGATTCAGTCTCATAAACCAGTTCAATTTTGCCATTTACATCTAATACTATCTCTTTTTCATTCAGCTTGTCTTGCACAACAATTTCTTTTTTTTGCTTTTGATTTCCAACTAGATTGTATACTGTAACATTCTCTGCTGCAAGAGGCAAATTTATCTTTGTCCTTCCAGCTAATTCCATCTCTCTTTTCCATTTGACTTCTTCTCCTACAACAATTGGCTTTTCAGGCAGGTCCTGATTAAAAAGCACTTCTTCAATAGCCTCTCCTTCGTTTTGTTCTACAACCAGAAAATCAAAATACTCTGACTTTTTACCATAGTTTAATTCTATTCTATACTTTCCAGTCTGTTTTGGAGTAAAAAGGACAATATTTGAATTTCCAGGATAAATATAGGAAGTGCTTGGAGTGGTTATCTTCATCTTGTAATAACCATATGACCTTAAGTTGATTTTTATCTGCTCGCCTAAGAAATATTCCTTGTCAACTAATGCAGATCCAAATAAAGGAAAGATTAAGATAAAAAGTAGGGTAAACACTACAATTATTAAACCGACCGCACCAATTTTTGCCATAGATTTCTTATTCATTATTTACCCTTTTTTTGCTTAAAGAAAAGCCTCTTCTCCCGGGATTAATACCCGAATGCCCATTTAAATAATTTTATATACTATAAAGATTAGGACGCGAAATACTGCCACCCCAATCTAGACTTAATCAACATTAAAATACCTGCTATCAAGCATAAAATCCCTGCAATCAAAGCGGCCATAACAATATTTCCTGAAAGCCCGATCTCAAAAAAATCGCCATTAGAGGCAATTAAATCAAACCCTGCTATCAGTAAGGCAATATCTCTAATAAACCTGCCACCGACAATGAATAAAAAAACTGCGATTATAATAGGCAATAAAACTCCCCCCAAAATAACCAAGTATTTATTCGGAATCTCGCTGCATAAAATCTCTGTATGCGGAAAACCTTTTTCATAAACTATCCTGCCATACTCACAATCATAAAAATAAGAGGTACCCAAATGGCCAAACTCGTGTATAGCAATAGTAGCTATGAAGATAAAGTTGGTCATAACAAGAATAAAAACAAGATGCCTTAAAAAAACAAGAAAAAACGGGCTTTTTTTTCTTTTTTTCTCATTTTTTTCACAAGTATACGGAAAATTATCCAGTTCCCTTAAAAAATTAACAATAAGCACCAAAAAAATAAAGTTAGAGATTAAGCTGAATACGAAAATGTTCCCAACTTTAAACAAAAGCAGCATACAAAACAATAAGGAAAGAGAAGAATAAAATATGCCAAAATAACCTGTCTTTCTGCAATGGAAGCTCTTTACTGACAAATCAACAAAAAATGAAAGTGTCAAAAGAAAAGAAGTTATAATAAAAAGATAAAAAAAATCAAAAATAGAGAGGAAAAAAGACAAGAGGGTAATTAAATAAAAAAACAAGAAATAAAAAATTTTCTTATTGTTTGAAATGGAATAAACTGCCATTAACAAAAATAGGCTTTGAATTAAAATTACTAAAGCGTATAAATATAAAAAATCTTCACTGCCATATTTTAAGATACCTAAAAACCACAAAAAAGAAAAGACAGCCACGAAAAAATACAGAAGGCCTATATAAGAAAAGTAATTAACTACTTCACGTATTTTCCTGTTTTTGTGATACCTAAAAAAATTAAACCCTAGAAGTAAAGCAATGGCTAAGGCAATTGCAAAGTTAATTAAAAATATCCATTTCATTTTTTTACTTTCTGTTCTTATTTTAACAGGCTAGCTCCCAGCCCCTTGGAAAGCTCCAAAAATTATATTCCCATTACATTCTCCAGAGGGCTCTTTAGGAATGTAAATCCTCCAGTAGGTAGAATTTGAAGCATCGTTAATATCATCGTCAGTCCTATAGTCTAAATTAAATTCATTAACTATCGAGCTAGAAGAAAGATTTTTATATACATAATCTGCCTGGTCCAAGTCAAGATCGCCAGGATTAGATTCAGTTAAATTGTATTTTTCATGCTCGACTGAAATATTTCCAGAATCGCATTTCATAGCCAATCCATCCCCAATATTTTCTCCGTACCCTATTAAACTCAAATTTACCATAATATTGCCATAATTAGTGATATTAACCTCTGCTTCATCAGAAACCTTTTCGGCAGCAACTGTGCTATAGTTTATAATATTTTGCACACCAACTGAAAGAAGAGTATTGACAGAAGTAGAATCAGAACCGTTTCCAGAAACTGACAAGTTATCCTCTACTTCAAAAAAACAAGTCCAGGTTCCTGGATTTGCATAATACAAAACATCAAATCCACATAAAAACTCAGTTTCGTACTCTGTGCCATAACTCTCATTTTCAAAGCAGCTATTATTAGTATAGTGGATGTTGTTGTCATCCGATTCTCCTATACCAGAACCAGAGTGATAAAACTCTGCAGCTGCATTCTGCAAAGCATCTTTATCGTACTCTTCCACTACTATGTTGCATACAACATTTCTTGTTGAAGCTGCAATTAGGTCAATTTCATTTGCCGGGCTTGCTATAGCATCATCAACCGAAATAGAAGTTATATTTGGCTTGCTGTTAAGAGTCATATTTGGTGCTACGTCATATCCTGCCCCAGTAACGCTTAAATTAACTTCATAAGCAGTATAACTCATAACTTTTACCCTTATTTCGTCTCCAACATCACAAGGAGTCGATAACATCTCGCAATCAATCATGTAAAGGTTGTTTGCTCCCGAATCGCCCGCAGGCCCTATTATGTCTGTAAGGTTATCATCAACGCCATTGGAAGGATTCCATAACACAACTTCCTTACCGTTTGCAGCTTCCCCACCCCAAGAATTTCCTACATAACCAACAATGAAATGTGCTGCATAAGCTAGTTGAATATTACAGATCAAAAAAAATAAAAAAATTATTTCTTTCATTTTCACTCCTAAGACGGCAAAATCAAATCCATGTTCTTGCCGGCAATTATTTCATACTCCCTGTCTGTTACAGCAAAATTCTTTCCTACCCCTTGAAAAACATTGACATACCCTATTGTTCTGTTTTCCTCGGTATAGGAAATTGCCTCTATATCGGGATTCATTTTTATGAGAGTTTCAACATAAATCGGCTCGCTTAAATTAATCCTAACTCGGTTCTTGCCCTCTGCCAAGCTGACAGAGAAAGCATCTTTAGAAGAGATCACTATAAAAGAGAAAACAAAGACAAACAAAAACGCAAAAATAATAAATGCAAATTTATACTTCATTTTTGCCCCCAAATTTCTTATGAAGCTTTTTTATTTTCCTATAAGCTTTCTTTTTCTCTTTTTTATTCAGACCAGCATACAAATTTTTTATAGAAGCATAATTCCATCTCGCCTTTTCTGTTTCTCCCATTTTTAAAAATCCCCTGGACTCGTTAATTTTATGGTTTATCTGTAAAAACTGCTCTGATCCTCTATTTTTCCTGAGGTAGAGAAAATAAACAAATAGAGCTGCAATAACAATAATTCCTGCAAAGATGCCTGCATACCTTCCTATCCCCGAATCCAAAAGAAAATAACCTGTTATATTTGGCTCTGCAGTTTCATCAACCATCGAGATAAAAACAAAGCCTATCTTCTTCAAGGAGCTCAGGCTGATTTCTTTGTCAAAAGAATAGAATATCTTTTTTGTGTCTGCGCCAAAAGAAAAGATAGGGTCTTCTTTAATAATCTCACGGTTGAGATTGTTGACCTTGATTTCAGAGGCGCTTTCTGCAACATCTTTCGGTACAATCTCTATAAAATCGCCTTCCCCGTTCCATTCTATCTCTTCTAATTTGGAAGAGAGTTCTCTCTTAACGACCGAGACAGTATTCTTTGTGCCCTCTATGTAAACTATTTCTACGATGTAGAAAGAGCTCTCTACCTTTAAACCAGAATCGCCGATAAGCCTTAAACTCTCCTTAACGCTTTTGTCCCTGGTTTTATCAGTTACGTCTGGACTGATTTCAAGAATCGCCTCTCCTATCTCCTGGCTCTCAATTTTCTCTTCAGCGCTGTCCTCCTCTAAGATCACTAGGCTTTCAGGAACTTTCTTTTCTATAATATTCAGTTTAACTTCAGAAGCGCTTATTTTTTTATCAAGCTCTTCTTCGCTTAAATCCTGAAGTTTATACTTTTCAACATCTTTTCTAAGCGCATTTAATTCTGAAACAGCCCCATCAATCTCTTTGGTTAATCCCAATTCTTCAAAAAGCTCTTTCTCTGTTCCCTGCTTTAAGGAAACAGAACTTCTTATGCTCTCTATTTCTGAGGTGGACAAGTCCAGTTCCTTCAGGAAATTGTCTACTCTGCCAACCCATTGGGGGTCTAACCCGCTTGAGGAAGTCCCATTATTTAGTAAGGCTGTGGCATAAACTTCCAAGGAAAGGTCTGCTTCATTGCCTGCCTTATCTACCCCTACAACCCGATAGTAATAGGTTTCTCCATCTTCCACAGCAGTATCATGAAAAGGACTTTTCGGGACAGTCATGTAAAAATCAGTTGCTCCTAAGTTCTGAGAAGTTGATCTATAGACTTTATATTCTTCAATATCCCCTTCATCTAAATACCATTCCAGTTTTATTTCTCCCTTGTAACCCGTGGCGCTTATAGAAGATATTGTCCTTGGTTTTGTCGTATCCACTAAATAAGCCCCACCGCTAATAATCTCGTTTCCTTCTCTTCCTTCTAAATCATTAGCCTTGAATTTAAAAGATACTACTCCCTCCCCAATAGTCTTAGGAATAATTAGATGCCCTTTCCAATTTGTAGCAGAGCCTATTAAAGGAAGGGGTTCGTAAACCACGCCATCAAAAGAAGAAGTCAATGAAGGCGCCTGCGAAACAATCTTGGAAGTAATAAGAGTAAGCTCGTATCTTCCGTCTTTTAGAGGCTCGTCCTCTTCTAAAACTAGATGGGCATTAACTAGGGAATCTACTCTGATTACTGCCTCGGTCTCTGCGCCCTCGCTAGTATTATCCTTGCATCGGACATAGTATTTATAGATACCATCCCCTAAATCTGTAAAAGTTTTCTCATGCAGCTTGCCTGAAGTGAGGTCGAATCTTCCATCCATATTTTCGTAAGAAACTCCTCTTTCAGTATCGTATCTGCACGTAGCTTCCCGGTCTGTGGCAACTTTAAATAACATGGAAGAGAAATCGATTGTTTTCTCAGCGTAAGTATTGTTATCAAAAGAGTATGTGAATAAAACCGATTGGTCCTTAGCGCCAGCTAAAAAAATAACTAGTAAAAATGCCGCCGCCAGTATAGTTAATTTTCCATTCATGCGCCTATCCGCCTCAGTTTATCTACGTAAAGTTTTTTCTCTTTTCTTATCTTAAAAAATAAAAAGCCTATCAAAAGTATCAGGATAATATACAGAAAAGGCCAAAGCAAGCTCTTAAACGAAAATAATCCTACAGACACGACCTCTAAAACAGTGCTTGACTCAAAGGTCTTTTTTCCGCTGTAAAAAACTCTCCCGCTTATAACGTACCTTCCGGGTTCAGTTGGAGTAAAAAATAAATTGAAAACCTCAATAGATGAAATAGGAACATTCATCTTGTCAGTTTCTAGCACTTGAATAATTTTATCTCCTAAAGTAACTTTCCCCTTGAAATAAGCCTCAACATCTTTTTCCCCAGTGTTCTTAAAGCTGACTTCGATAGGGACATTAGTATTTACTTCAGCAGTTTTGTTTGTAAGTATCCCTAACAAGACTCCTTCTGCTTTTAATGCCCCTGGCTCTAATATGTCAAAAGTTAAAGTTTGGGAATTATAGCAGTCTATAACAGATATATCTGCCCAATACTGGCCCAACTCCAAGCGGCTAGAATCCATTCTAAGGCTGAAATTGCCTCTTGTTGTAGGCAGTATTTCCTTATCTGAAAATTCCTGGCTTTTTAGTATTTCCAGCTGGTCCTGGTCCCAGATATTGATGACTGTTCTTGGCCTTAGCCTTATATTACCTCTGTTTAAAACCTCGAAGTTGAATATTATATTATCTCCTTTCTCAACTGAATTAACTCCAAAGCTATAAGCACTGCACTCTTTGACTTCTATGTCTGTAATCTCCACTGTTATCGCCAAATCTAAAGAAGTTCTTACTACACTCACTGCATGCCCTTCTACACCTTCTCCAAGCTGGGCAGTCATGAACCTTAAAAATCCAGTGTAATTCCCATTTGGAACATCCTCAGGAGGATTTGCAGTTATCTTTAAAGAGTATGGCTTGTCCCTTGAAACTGTAAAGTTATCAAAAGAATAATTAATCCATTCTGCAATCTCGCCTCGGGGCTCTACCCCTATAAGCACTGGAGATTCTGAATCAACCGAGACAACAACACTTTTCTCTGAATATCCCCCTCTCAAAACCCCCTCAAATGTCATTGTTGCAGGGCTGATGCCAACATTTACAGCAGACACCAGTCCTGCAACAGAGAGGTATATGAATACAGAAAATGATACAACTGAGATTGATTTCCTTCTTTTTTTGTAGATTATATTGTTTTTCATTTTTGGTTAATTTTATTTATTTGAATCTCCAATGAAACAAACCCCTCTGGGCATTTTATTGGATTATGAACAAAAGAAACATCCAGCTTCCTGTCAAATTTTCTCAGGTAATTTTCAATGTCCTGCTTCAATTTTTTTGACTTGCTGGCAATAATTATCTTATAGGGGGAAGCGACCTGAATAAAAATTCCCTCTGCTTCTTCAGAATCACAAAGCCTCCAGTAAAGCCTTTCAATATAAAAGTGAAGAGAAACATCTTCTACGCTCCATATTCGCAGTATATTTTTGTGAGACTCTTGTGTTTTTATGAGTTTTTTAGAAGAGAATCCTTTAGCGAGCAAAACAAAATAGGCCAGTTCATCAGCAACTGAAAAAAGAGTTCTTGGCTTTCCTTTTTCAACTGCACCAGTCCTTTCTCTTTTGATTAATCCAGCCACTTCCAGCAGCCTCATTTGCTGGCTTATATAAGAAACCGTAGTACCAATCTTTTCAGCCAATTCTACAGGAGAGGCAGGTTTTTCTGCGATTATCTGCAGGATTTCCCACCTAGGAGAGGCTAGAAGCATGTCAAAGTCCATGTTTTTCCTCCCTTCCTAAAACTAGAACATTCGCTTCCTCTTTTTTACTCATGTTCTTACTTAAATTCAAGTACTATTTAAATGTTTTGTTCACTTAATTAACTTAAAATATTTAATTATAGAGAATATTTTATCTATTTAACTAATTACTAAAATAATAATATAAAAAAGGAAAAATGAAAAGAAAAATCAAAAATTACTGAAAAATATTTTTTATTCGCATATCTGCTTGGATTCAAGAATAGCTTTCCTTAATTCTGATTCTGAAATGTTAATTTTTTTCCTTATTTCACCAATATCCTTCCCAATCAAAGTATCCATCATAGTTATTCCAGCATCCAACAGCCTTTGTTTTGCGAATTTGTTAACTGTTTTCAGCATCGTCACAGGATAGAGCTTTTTTGCTTCAACCATCTTCTGCAAACTTTCTTTTGCAGGATATCTCCAGCTAGTTATTTTTAATCCAACTCCCTTGGAATACTCTATAGCACTCCACGAGCATTTGGTGTTTGTTGCTAGCCACGGAAAATCAAAATTATGCATCCGGGAATTAGTGTCCAGAAACCTTGCATAGGTGTACATTGCCTCTTTTGTAGAAGCGTAATTTCCAGGGTAATTATAATATTTGCACTCTACCATATATACAGAATCTTTCTTTGCAACAACATCTACTTCCTGCATTATTCTCTTCCCTTTTATCAGTTGGTTTATCTTAACCTCATATCCATAGTGTCTCAATACCTCTGCAAAATATTTTTCAAAAGTATATCCCCCCGGACCGAGAGCCATTAACGCCCTCTTCAAATCGTATTTTGCAGCTATTCCTGGAGTTTCCCTGAGCCCAGAAAAAACAATATCCAGTATCTCTTTGGTTGTTATACCCTCTCTTAAGCTGCTTTGAACCTGTTGAAGTATTCTTTTCGATTGCTCTTTAGATGCCCCCGCTCTCTTCAAAGTCCCCAGAATCTTATTAGGATCGAATTTCTCCTTCTCACCTGAAAATTTAACAACTTCTACCATCTTTTATAAAAATAATAAGAAAAAAAGAGTTTATAATCTTTTATAAGTTTGTCTTTTGCCGCTTCTTATAACTTCCCCTCTGCCCCATATAGAATTGTTCGTCAGATTCCAGTTAAAAAGAAAAAATTAGGTTGGCGAATGCTCCTAATTTTTTAAGTATCAATCCTGATTCCCTATTGTAATATTTTATATATCCTATCTTTTATCCCCTTCAATGACAATCCAACTAGTTTGCTGGGATGTGCATGGAACACTTATTGCTCCGCACAACGATGAAGTAAGAGATGATGTAGACAGCGAGCCTTTAAGGCTAAGAGACGGAGCCTTGGAATGCCTTGCTTACCTCCGGTCAAAAGATATAACACAAGTTACTTGTTCTGATTCAGATTTAGGAAATTTAAAAAGAGACCTTAAAAAAGTAGGTATAGAAACCGGGTTTTTTAATGATTTGTTCCAGATGCCTCCGCATCAACCAAAAGATTTTACCTACATTAAAGAAGAATATGGAAAAGAGTTTGGAGATATTTTAGTCATTGGGGATAATTATGGCATAGACCTTAAGCTTGCAGCACAGCAAGGCTGCAGAACTCTTCATGTACCAGAATCTTCAGGAAGAATAAAACTAGAAGGTTTAATGAGAATTATTGAATAGAAACTCTTAAAAATGCATAATCTCTTTAGTTTAAGTCAAAAATAAGAGTTCTGATATTTTAAAATGAGACAATTATATCTTCCAATGACCATAGAATCCCAAGCATTCAGGGCAGTTTTAAATTACCATCCTTATGACAAGCCAGTTGTGGGTGTAGAAGGAAGTTCTCCAAATGAAGCTGTTGAAAAGGCAACTGCTAGAATAACCCATCAAAGAAAAAGTGGACTTGCCCTTACAATCTCAAGAGTTGAACAGCTAGTTTTGGTAAATGGAAAAGAAACTTACAGGACAGTAAATATGAACTAGGTTTTCTATTCGTACAGCAGATTCTTCAGCTCAGGAAACTTATAATTTTTTAATCTTGGCTCTTCCTCAATAAACTTATAGGCACTAGGATTAAAATGCTCTTTGTCAATTGTTACAAAAAAGAAAGGCTCTCTTTTTTGCTGCGCCAAAAGCGCGCTTGCAAGAACCTGACAGTCATCGTAATTATCTAACAATTCCCTTATGACAGAAACAAGCTGCCGGTCTATCTCTTCTATAGGAACAACTTTTTCATCTGCAATGGATTTCAAGAATCTTTCAATGTTTATTTCCAAGTTTCTTGACTCTAGGATAAGTTTTTCTGTAATTTTTCCAGGCGAATTATTTTTTAATTTTTCATACAATTGCTTTGCTTTATTTATCTCGTTTCTGCTTAGCTGTTGGGAAATTTTTGAAGTTCCAATAGCATAAGAAGGGTTTTTTATTTTGCACAGGATTTCAAAATGCATTATCTTTCTCTTCTCGACAAATCTCTCCAACTCTTTTATAACAAAATAGCAGATTAGATACTTGGAAGGCTTGCTTTTAACAAAGTTGTAGCATTTTAAATTCACCTGGTTACTTATTTTTTTAGAATAAAGAGCATAAGAAATAATAACGCACGAGTCAAGGAAATTCTCTTTTGCCATGTTAAAATTTTTTAATTTTATCCGTACATGTCAGATAAAACCTCCCTCACGTCTACTGCTTCATCTTCTAATTCGTAATCTTTATCTTTAAGCTCGCTGAGATATACTGATTCTAAATTAGAGATATCTTCTTCTGCCTGAACTTTTTTTATTTCTAAGGGCTTCTCAAGATAAAATTTCATCACTTCTTCAACATCGCTGTACTGCGAATTTCTAGTCAAGGACTCAAATAGCATGAAAGTTGCGATGTACTTCCACAAAGACTGGAAAGTCAAAAGAATCTGGATTCTATATTTATCCAAGTCTGATACAGCAGCCAGCTTGTTTATTGTAACTACCAACCTCTCAGTCAAGATAAACAGCTCTGGAAAGTTATTAGTGGGGCAGTTAATCAAAAATTCATTAAGGCATCCTAAAAAATTTCGGTCTAATTTATAGGAATTCGTTATTTTATCCTTCAGCTTGTAAAGCGCCATGTCATATTTCTCATACTGCCCTTTTTTCAGCTCTCTCGCATTCATACTCATGTGGTATAAAACTATCTTAGAAACAACCCTCTTTATTTTATCTGCATTTTCCCCGTTATAATCCAAGGGGTATTCTTTAGCAGGATCGCATACCATCAAAGGAATTTTTCCATAAAGATACCAGACAGTGGGAAGGTTAAGCATAAGCTCTTCATTTTCAATAGCTGCAACAGCTGTCTTAGCCAGCTCTGTCCTGTTGGGAAATCTATGTTTCTGTTTTTTATATTCCTCAACTATAAGCGAAAAAAGATAGATGAATTCCTGCCTTTGTTTTTCAGAGATAGGAATATTATAATAAGTGTCTATGATTTTCTGGTAAAATTTAACTTTTTCAGTAGAAACAGTTTCTCTTACTTTTCCCTCTTCTTTAAGCTCATAGAGCAGCTCGTTCACAGTTCCCCAGTTAGAGCCTATTTCCCTGCTTAATTGCTGTATAGAAAGTGGCTTTTTATTTAATGCCAAAAGAATCTCCTCTCTAATCTTCTCGCGACTTTTCTTGACCCTTTCCATAAAGCCCCTAATAAAATAAGGTTTATAAAGTTTTCTGTTCTATATAAGATGTATAGACGTTCTATATATTTTCTTTCTCTTCTTCAATCATCTCTTCATTTCTTTCCTCATTTTTCTCTTCCTTCATCACAATCTCTACTTTTAACTCGGCTTCTCCCAGTTCCTTATAACACTCTTTTATCAATTCAGCGCCTTCCTTAAATTTATCAATAGACTCTTTCAATGGAATTTCTCCAGATTCCAATCCTTCCACAATTGTTTTCAGTTTTTCAAGTTTTTCTTCAAATGAAATTTCGCTCATTTTATTTTTCATTTATTTTAATTTTTTATTTTATTTACCCTAGCTTCTAACTCTCCTCTATGGAGCATTATATTTATATTGTTATCTATCTGAACATCAGAAGAATTTTTTACTGTCTTCCCGTCTTTAAGAACGATACTATATCCTCGAGAGAGTATAGCAGAAGGGTTAAGAGCATTTATCTTTGAATCCAAAATTTCCAAGATTTTTCTTTTAAGCACCATTTTCTGGGAAGTTCCTGCTTTAAGCATATATTCCAAATATTCTATTTTTTGGTAGTAGGCGTGTATGGCTTCCAAAGGCCTTTTAAAAACCGTCCTGTTTGCTAATTGGTCAACAAGTGCCCTGTCAATCTTCACCAAATCAAGAATAGAATTAGCCATTCTTTCTCCAAGACCCTCTGTTAATTCCCTAAGCTCTATTATATCTGGAACAGCTTTCTCTGCAGCAGCAGAAGGTGTTGGAGCTCTGTAATCTGCAACAAAATCAGCTATTGTGAAGTCAGTTTCATGCCCTACTCCCGAAATTATTGGTATTTTAGAATTAAAAATTGCCCTTGCCACGCTTTCTTCATTAAACCCCCACAAATCCTCCAAAGATCCCCCTCCTCTTCCAAGGATAATAACATCCACTTCCTCTCTCTTATTCATTAGCTCTATTGCCTCTACAATGGGGCCCGCTGCCTCTTTTCCCTGAACAATTGTTGGCGCTATAACCAATTTAACAAGAGGGTATCTCCTCCCCAAAACATTTAAAACATCGTGCATAACTGCCCCATCTAAAGAAGTAATTAATCCAATTATCTTGGGAAATCTCGGAATTTCTTTCTTATGCTCCAAAGAAAAAAGTCCTTCTTTTTCCAGCTTTTCTTTCAGCTGCATAAATGCCATATTCAGAGCACCAAGCCCGTCTGGCTGTATTTCCTCCACAACTACTTTATACTCCCCTCTTGGCCCATAAACCTCTATGCTCCCCTTAAGAATAACTTTCATGCCATGCTCAATATTGAAAGCAACGTTCTCATAAACTCTCCCAAACATTATGCACCTTATCTGGTTTTCTTCGTCCTTTAAAGTGAAATAAGTATTTCCAGAAGAATATGTCTGCGGAGATGACACCTCTCCTCGAAGATAAAGTCCATTAAGTATCTCATCATCCTCCAGCGTCATCTTTATATAGAAAGTAATTTCACTTACAGAAAAAATCCTTTTTTCAATTTCCATAAAAGCCAAAAGGCTTTTTCTTTTTTATAATTATGTGGGGTGGAAAATATAAAAGCCAAAACTTAAAAACCCCCAATCTGTATAGTTTAATCCAAAAATAAAGAGTTCTGATACTATTAAAATGGAAGACTATAGAGATTTGAGCAATGCAGGGTATGACGGAAGAATTGACCTTCCAACCCATTTAACAAGAAGGGTAAATGAAAGAATAAGCGAAAAAGGGACTAACCCTAAAGACCTGGCAGCTAAAATATACGAGCCACTAGACCTAGCTCCTGTAAGCGCTAAAGATTTTATAGACCAAATAAAATTTGGGCATGCTGCCAGATTAATACCTTCTCCCTTCAGGAAAACTAGGCCGCCAAAGAGAGAAAGGCGGCTTTACAAGATATCAGTCTTGCTGCATGCTCTAGAAATAGAAGAAACTGATCCCATAATTCAAAGATTCAGGAGGAACTACGAAGATTTTGTATATCCTCCAGAATATGAAAATCAAGCTTAAATAAAAGGATAAAACAAATTTTATTTTTTTCCTAGTCTTTCTTCACTACAATGCCCATTTCTTTGTGGCAGATAAAAAATGGGTTAGACTGCAATAATCTTTATAACTATAAAAAGTTTATATACTCTATAAAAATTCAGAATTTGAATAATCTCTCATAATCTTTGTGATTCATCCAGTCTAAGATTACAGAAATAATTCCGATTTCAGGTATTAGGCCTATTTTTTATCTTCTCATAAAATTTTGGATTCCAAATGTAAGTCACTACGCCATCTTTTTCTATAACTATCTTATAGCTCCTTTCTAAATACTCCATTATTACTTGAAAAGTTTGCCACATAACTTTTCTAGGAAGGTTTTTAAATAAATCTGTTTTTTTGTATTCGCTAGAATGCTCTTCAATAAATCTTTCTACCATTAAAACTGTTTGGAGTGTTGGGCTTCTGGCTATATCATTAGTTTCCATATAGCTTTTTCTGGCGACCGTTTTTGTTTCCATAGTAATAATATCAATTGATATTACTATTTAAATGTTCCTATTTCCTGGCGGAGCGGATCAGAGAACAGAAACTAATAGAAAAACATAAATAAAACAAAATATTGTTTCTACCATGAAAATCAAGGATCTTCCAGATTCTTCCAGGCCAAGAGAAAGATTTCTTAAATTTGGGCCAGAGGCCTTGAGCGATGCTGAACTCTTTGCAATAATACTAAGAACAGGAAATAAAGGAGAGAATGTAATGGAAGTATCCAATCATCTTATAAGTAACTTCGGCAAATTAAGCAGTTTATTTGATTCTTCCTTAAAAGAACTTCAGAAGATTAAAGGGATAGGTGAAAGCAAAGCAATGGAAATTTTAGCTATAGCCGAACTAACTAAAAGATTAGACCAAGAAAAAAATTCAACAAAGAAAATATCCTGCGCTAACGATGTTTTCAGGCATTTTCATAAAAAACTTAAAGACAAAAAGAAAGAGCACTTTTACAGCTTAATGCTAGACACTAAAAATAATATAATAAAAGAAGAGGAAATTTCAAAAGGCATTTTAGATGCCTCAATTGTCCACCCAAGAGAGATTTTTAATCCCGCAATTAAAAACAGCGCATCAAAGATAATCCTTATACACAATCATCCAAGTGGAGACCCAAATCCAAGCCAGGAAGACCTAGAGATAATAGAAAAACTGCAAAAAGCAGGGGATGAATTGGGAATCTCTATCTTAGACAGTCTAATAATCGGAAAAGAAGGGTTTTGGAGCTGGGTGGAAAAAAAATAAAAGCATGGAGGGGGGCAATCAAGCCCCCTAATCTATAAAATTTTAACCCTTGCGGGATGCAGCAACAGGGCATTGCATATTTTCTTTCATTAACAAGCCCAGGCACATGACCTTTTTTGTTTTCTTGGGAGCATAATAAAGACCTTCTCTGGTATTTGTATTGATGAAGCAGATAAGATTAGGGTTGTTGAGTTGAAGAGGTTTTGCTAATTTCTTCTATTCTTTCCAATGCTTTTTCAACTGCAGCTATTTTTTCTTTTAAAGAATTTTCTTTTGCTGTTTTTCTTTGTTTTGCATTTTCACTTGAACTCTCAGCCTTTTCTATATCCCGCTGCTTTAGCCTTTTTTCCCGTTCAACAACTGTGTTTATATCCCCTTTCCAGTCAGCAAAATCCTTTTTTAGCTGCTCTAATTTCAGCTCCTTTGTCCTCACCTCTTCATCAAGTTCAAGTACTTCAGAGATAATATCCAACTTCTTCTGAGTTAATCTTTCAACAATGCTGTATCTTGATTGGCTCTCGCTCATTTTTACCTTAATAGTTAAAATTTAATGAATCTTAAAGAAACCATTAACTTAAATAACTATAACGTAAGTTTTTGAGTACTCAAAAACTTCCCTTTTCAGGGCAAAATCAATAAGCCTCTGCTAATTCTATCATTTTTTTCCTTTTTTTCCTTAGCTTCTCAGATTCATCTAAAAAATTATCCTCAGAAACAACACTCTCTCCTGTTTTTGATTCCAGCTCTTTTCTGGCGTGACCTGCAACTTCTCCCCCCTGTTTTGCCGCTATCTTATTCTGTTCAAACCCTTCAGCATCTTTTGCCTTAGCAATCCTTGTCGTTGAAGCTTCTCCAAGCATATTAAATATCAATTCAAGGTCATCCATATGGTCTCTTAAGTTCTCTCTTTTCAACTTTTTAAACTTTCTATATTCTTCAGTTGTTTTTCCAAAAGCAGCCTTGCTTATTTCATCAGTTAAAATTGCAAATTCAACCTGCTGTTTTACACCTCTATTTTTCCATTCATCAGTCAATTCCTGCCTTATTGCAATCCCCCTTAGCCTTTTTTCAATCCAATCTTTTGAATATCCTTTTAATTCATAAAGTTTCTTCATCCTTTCCTGGGCTAATTCTGGGTTTTCTATCTCCTGTATCCTTTCATATCCAACTTTTGCCAGCCATCTTTTAAAAGGCTCTGCCTTTTTAGAAGGAATTGACTGTATTATTCTGAAAATTCCTTCTGTATCTGCGCAGTCTGTTAAGTATTCTTTTCCATCCGAAGACATAAATTTCAGCTGTCCGATTTTTGCGGACAACTCAGAACCTTCTTCAATTAATTTTGCTTTTAAATCTGACCAATATTTTCTTGGGCGGGGGCTATCAGTTAATGCACCAACAATATCTACAACAGAAAAATACCATTTAGCTCCAACTAATTTTCTTCTTATCTCTTTTCCATTAAAAATAGCAATGTGAGTTTCAATTTCGCTTTCTTCTTCGTTTCTTTCTTTATTTTCCTTTTCTTCTTCCATCTTATATTCAACTCCTAGTAGTTTAAAGTTTTATGCTTATTAGCTTCTTTTACAATCTTCTTTCCATCCAGATAGGTAACAATAATTTTTCTTTCGCCCCCATCTTCTGCCAAATAAGAATGAAGTTTTACCCCTTTTTCCAGGCAGCAGCCTTCTGCTACAAGCTTGCTTATTGAAATATAATAAGTGGCTCTTTTAAGCAAAACTTTAGTCTCCCACCCTATCCCAGAAAATTTAATATGCTCCTTGTTTTTCATGATTTTTTTAGGCGCCTCAGGTATTTAAACTTTGTGGCGCCTAAAGATTTATATACAAAAGGCTCTTGTTAGCTCCATGAAAGTACAGAAAAGATTTTTAAGAAAATACAAAAATAAGGACTATTACAAGTACATGGTCAACATTCCTCCGCTTATTCTGAAAGAAGCAGGTTGGGATTATGGAGAAGAGCTGGAAATAGCAGCAGAAAAAGGAAAGATAGTATTAAGGAAGAAGATAAAAAAAGCTTGAATAATCTTAGATAGCATTATAATAGGTAAAGATAATTTTTGGAGCTGGGTGGAGAAACATTAGTTTTTTAATAATAATTTTCTCTAAATTTTCTTGCACCATATTTAGCTAGCTTTCTTTTATCACCAGAATGGAGAGTCTTGCATGTTTTTTCAGCTTTAAACCTATTGCCAGAAAAGATGCTTCCTAAAAGCTTAAATTTAACTCCTCTTCCAGTATAGGTCTTAGTATTATGTTCATATTGATTCTCTTTATGCTCCCCTACCCTTTGATATACAGATCTTTTAGTTTGCCCCGTGTAGATTTTCTTCTTGCCATCAGAAAAAGTCACCTCACCAAAATAAACCTTTCCAGCTTTGGATTTTTTGCCATAATAACAATTCCTGCATAATCCATTCTCATATCTTGTGTATGCCCCACATTTTGTACAACTTGGCATAATAAAACAAGAAGAATAAGTATTTAGTTTTTTTGGTTTTTTCTCAAACCAAAAATCTTATAAAACCCCAAAAATAATAAAGACAATAAATGGAAACAGAAAATAAGAAAGAGGAAGTAAAAGAAAAGGTGAAGTTAGTAAAATGTGAGGGCTGTGGAAGAGAAGTCGATGAAGATAACTTACGGTTTACTTCGTAGCCTTGCTTCTAAAATACTCTTCCGTATCTTTATCCATAAAATAAACATAAACTCCCTTATGCGCCCGGGATAGTAAAACTCTATAAACATTCTTTAAATGTTTAATAACATCATAGCCTCCATTTTTTATTGTAGGGTCATGAGAGTTTTCTGGTTTAGCTTCCCACCAGTTTTTCTCTTTGTTCCAAATGAGGTCCTTTCCAAAAATTATTCCAATATAATCAAACTCAAATCCTTGAGAAGTATAAACTGTTCCAACCTGTTCCATTCCGCTGTCATCTGTAGCCCATTTCCAAAAATCATTCTTGTTTTCCCAGGGCATTTCAAAATTGCCGATTTTTACATCATTTACCAGACTTCCATCATGTTTTGGGCGGCTCCAATGCCAACAATATCCTGCAACCAGACGCGCTGAATTCTTTTTTTCCTTGTTTTTTTGGTCAATCATTTCCTTTAGCTGCTCAGGAGAATCGACTACTTTAAACTCCATCTTTTCATCAAGGTCACTTTCGATTTCTTCTCCTTCTTCTTTAATCTGAAGCATTTTCTCTACCCATCCAAGATACTTTCCAGAGCCACCGCACCTGAATTGAGTTTTTAATTCTGGCGGCTCGTAGACCTTTGCTTCAAATTTTTCTGCAGACTCTCTTATTAGCTTAACACTTCCTATCTCATCAGGTCTTACTATTTGGTGCTCGTCTATGAAAAAAATAGATAATTTTGCGACCTTGATTAATTCATCAATTTGTGGTTTTCCAGTTCTAAACTGGCTGGGGGTGTATCTGCCTTCACTGGATTTCCTGATTCGATGCGCCTCATCGCAGATTAAAACCTCGATATCATCCTCCTTATTTTTTAAAAATCCATTAAAATATCTAAATTGTTTTGCTGCTCTTACCCCAACAATTTTTCTTAAGGTGCTCGTAAATGTCTTAGAACCTGTGGCATGCACAACGTTTTTGCCTTGCTTCAATAACTCCCCCATGATTTCTAATGCTATAACTGACTTTCCTGTTCCAGGACCGCCCTTTATGATAATCACAGATTTTTCTTGGGTTTTTGAAAGCGATTTAACTTTAGAGACGATTGTGTTGTAAGCAGTCCTTTGCTCATCTATTAAGTTAAAAACTTGCTGCTTGTTAATCATTTCTTTTGTATGTTCTAAAAGTTTTTTCGATGGCCGAAATATGCTTTTATTGAACTTGCCAAAAACACCAAATCCATCCCCCTTGCTTAGTTTTTCATGGAGGTATCTGCCTAATTCTTTCATGTCCTCCTTTGAAAATAAAGGGTATTTTTTAATCTCCTCATTAAATTTTGGAAGGTAAAGAATTTCATTATCTCCTTTGCTATAATTATGGCAGTATACGCATGCGCTTAATATTATTCCTGGCTGTTCTTCAAAAACAGTCATAAAATCCTTGAGATACCAATAATATCCCTCAGTTTGCAGGGAAGGATGAGGCATCTCTTTCTTAAACTTTCCAAAATCAACAATAATATTGCCTTCACTTTCAGAATCCTCCACATGCTCATTTGACCACTGCTTTAATTCTATGATTATAATATTTTCATCTCCGCTTTCCCCTTCCCCAAACAAGATAACGTCTATCCTTTTCTCTGAATAAGGCAGTTCGTACTCGATAATTATGCGGTTTTTGCTTAAAGAGGCTGTTTCTAATGCCTCCTTAAGAAAGGAAAGGGATTTTACCCAAGAATTTATTTCCGAAGGGCTCGCTCTGTGATTATAATAGTCCTCATAAACATTAGAAATTTTATCTGCGATTTTTCCATAATCCACATCTTTCTTAAAATTTTCAATTATTTCTTCATAGAGCTTCATTTTTCCATTCACACCTCATTATACTTCTTATTGCTTCCTTTAAACTTATCAACAGGATACTTCTTCTCATTCTTATCCATTTTCCTGTCCAATGCTTCTGTCAGGTCTATATTATACAACTGAGCAATTCTTACAAGAAAATATAATATATCTGCCATTTCATCTTCAATATCTTCTTTTTTATTTTTGTCATTAAATAACTCACTTACTTCTTGTGGATTCTTCCATCTGAATATCTCCAAAAGCTCAGATGCTTCTATGGACAAGGCGACTGCTAGCTCTTTTGCATTATGAAACTGGTCCCAATCTCTTCTGTCGCAGAAATCTTTAATTTTTTCCTTTAATTCATGTATCCTTATTTCTTGGTCTTTGACCATGAAATAGATATAGAAGCGGGCTATTTAGAATTATTGGTTTATTTTTTTATCGCTTTAACATGCGCGAATCCGAAAAATCCATCTGGAAATAAAACCTCCCCGCAAAAAGTTCCATGATAGCTCTCAGTCTGAACATCTAAGCCTTTCCTAGAAAGATAATCTGCAATTTGTGCTGGCTTGTTATAATCTGGGTCGAATTTTTCAATATTAGGAGTATCAAAAGGCATTGCTTGGCTGGTTCTCTCAACAATAGACATTCTCCCTCCAACAGGCAAAATTCTTACGCATTCTTCCAGCTCCAGCTCCCAGTTTTTGATGCGGTGCATTGAATTGAGTGCAACAATAAAATCTCTTGAGCAATCTTCCAAAGTAAAAGGCTTTCCATCTTCTGTTATCTTAAGAGTTTTGCCCTTGCAGCTTGCTTCTTGCCTTGCTTTCCAAATAGCATAATAAGAAGTTTCTAATCCAACATAATCCCACCCGTCAAAAAATGGAAAATACTCTCCCTCTCCAAAGCCAATCTCTAAAACTCTTTTTCCAGGCACCTGATTCGCAAAAGGGATTATCTTGTCAGAAAAAAGCTCGCTGTATCCATGTGGAAGATTGGATCCTTGTTTAGAAACCCTTGCAACAAATGCTCTCTCTGCAGTGTTATAAGTGCCTGCTGCATTTATTAGCCGGGTCAAATCAGCCGCTATCTTTTGCCTTAGGACAGGATCTATCTTCAACCCGCCTATGATTACCCTCTCTCTTTTTCTCTCTTCTAATACATATCTAAAAACCGCCTCTGCTTCCACAGGACTCATACTGGGAAATCCATTTTCCAAAATTAAGCTTCTTATTTCCAGTGTATTAAACATCTTAATTTTATCAGAACTCTCTTTCCTTTAAGGGCTTATTTAATCAAGGATTAAGGCTTTTTATCTTTTTCTATTTTTCTCCATCTTCTTGTCCAATGCCTCTGATTTTGGGAGTATAATCCGCAGGTCTTATCCTGCTTTTATCATTATTTATATAATTTTCAGGATGGACATGACAATCATTTAAAAAAAGTATTTCAAATGCTCTGACTTCAATATCTCTTTCAGGGATATTGCTGTCTTTAATTGCTGCTCTTGCCGCTTCTTCACTTCCATAATCATGTCCGCCAATTAAGCCGAAATTCTTATTTATTAAAAAATATTTTGTCATTTTAATGTCAGGGGATAAGGCTTGCCTGTTTCTGCTGCTGCACATCGCTATCTACATAATAAACCAACATGTCTCATCTTTTTAGTCTTTTCTCTTTTACTAAATGCTGTAATTATCTAATAGTAAGGCTTTTATACCCCTTGGGTTTAAGCCTTATAGGCTTTAAGTATAATCTTGCTGAATCCTAACATGGCACTTACAACATTTTACTTCCAATTGCACCAGCCATTTAGGCTGCATATAGACAGAGGCAAGTTTCTTTGGGATGAAAAGAACAGAGAGGCTTTCAATGACCGTGCAAACCAGCGCTATATCCCCGCTACTTTGATGTTTACAGAGCTTCTTCGGGCTTATCCGGATTTTAAAATGACTTTGGGTATGTCAGGGACTTTTTTAAAGCAGGCAGAAGAATACAGACCCGAAGTAATAAGGCATCTGCAGGCGCTGTACGATGCCGGGAAAAACAGGCACCAGGTTGAGATTCTTGATGAGACCTATTATCACTCCTTGACAAGCTTATTTTCAGACCCAGAAAAAAAAGAATTCAGGCAGCAGGTATCAATGCACCGCCAGGCAGTACAGGATATTTTTGGCGCCTCTCCAACCGCTTTTAGAAACACCGATTTAATATACGATAACGAGATTGCCGCGATTGTAGCAGACATGGGATATAGAGCCATACTGTGCGATGAAGTGCAAGATAAGAATGCTGTTTTCAGAGCCAGAGGAAAAGAGAAAGGTCTTGGATTGCTGGTGCTGTCAAGAAACAAAGGGTTAAGTGAAGATATACATTCGAGATTCCAGGATAATCCAATCAGCGCAGAAGAATATGCAAATAGGCTATCCAGGGAAAATGGAGAGGTGGTGTTGCTCGGATGTGATTATGAGCATATTGGAAGAGCGGGATTTGCAGAGAAGGGTATTTTTGATTTTTGGATAAATCTTCCAGGAGAGCTTGCAAAACATGAAAATATAATTGTAGCAAACCCAAGTGAAATTGTTGAAAGGCTTGGGAAACGTGAATTTCCTGTTTTGGATGTCCCCAAATCCTCTGTTTCTTGGTCAGAAGTGCAAGAGGCATTGTTCAGAGACCTAGAACAGCTGGAAGAAGAAGCAAGGAAAAGCGGTGTAACTGATGAAAGATGGAGGTACTTAACAATATCCGACCAGATTTCCAACGTTGGAGAAAATCCCATGTCCGCTTACCTGTTGACAAGAAAAATATATGAGCTAAGAGAAGAAATAAAAGCATTTTCTATCCATAAAAAGACCCAGAAGACTCCTGTGGTAATAGTAAGCCCTGAAATCGCTAAACTGCCCTCCGAAGGCATGGGGGAATTTGCAAAATATGTGTCTGGAAAAAGCGGAGGCATGGGAGAAATGGTCTCTGCTTTATGCGGCGGGCTGATTGAAAGAGGCATACCTGTCCATCTGATAACCTTGAATCTAAGAGGAAGGTTCATGGAAGAGGCTGGAATGGGTGAAGAAGAATGGATAAAGACAAGGCATGAAATGCATCCTGAAAACATACATCTTGTCTCCTCCTCTTTGTTCGATGATAACCGCAGCGCATACGACAACAAGCCTTTAGAGACTGCTGCAGAGTTCCAAAGGCAGATAATCAATACTTATATCAAGGAAATAAGAAGCAAATATGGAAGAAGAGCTATCTTGCACACCCATGATTGGATGGCTGGGGGAGCTGTTGTGGCTTATGCTAAATTGCGGGGGATGCCTGTGCTTCATACTGTCCATAACACGCATACAGGATATATCCCTGTTGATTTCTTGGATGGTGCTGGACTCAGAAGATTTGAGGAAAACCTGTATTTTTGCTGGGATAACGGAAGGTACTGCATAGATTCCCATGCAACTGCAATAAAAAGCGCCTCTAAAGTAAGTTATGTAGGAAAAAGATTTTTAGAAGAAGTCATAAGAGATTATTTTAGCGATAGACCAGTAATACCTCCAAATGTAAGAGAAGAGACAAAAATAAAATATAGGTTTGGTTCTGCATTGGCTATCCCTAATGGGATACCTAGGTTAGCTTATCCTGAAAACCAGGAAGAGAATCCAGAAGTTGATAAGCCAGGATTAGCAAAAAAGTATTCTGCCGGAGATAATGTGGTTAAGGCAAAGAGACTCAATCTTGCGAAATTCCAGAAAAGAACAGGATTGGCTCAAAATCCTGATGCAATTCTTCTATACTGGCCTTCAAGATTAGATTCTTTCCAAAAAGGGATACACCTTCTGGAAAACCTAGCGCAAAGATTTGTTGATGCCCATCCAGATGTCCAGATAGCTGTTGTTGGAGATGGAGTCGGAGGAGATAAAACTCATGAGGAGATAATGGGAAGAATAGCCTGCGCCTCAAAAGGAAAAATAGTTTATTATCCCTTTGACGAAGACCTGAGCCTATTAGGTTACGCAGCTGCAAGTGATGTTTTTGGGGCTTCCTTGTATGAGCCTTTTGGGCAGATAGACGTTGTAGGAAACTTGTATGGGGCCACAGCAACAAACAGGGATACTGGAGGATACAGGGACAAGATAACTCCTCTTCAATTAAGAGCCTGGGGAGCGCCAAATGATATCGGAAACGGAGTCCTTTTCAAGGAATATAATGAACAAGGACTCTGGTGGGGGTTAAGCGAGAGTGTAAAGAACCATAGATTCTTTCGAAGGAATCCTGCCAAATGGGAAAAACAAATGAAAAGAATCATGAGAGAGGCAAGTGAAAAACACAGCCTTGATAACATGATAGCCGGCTGTATCCAAGTCTATGAAGAATTAAATGAAGGAAGGCCGCTTGCATAACAATTTATCTATTCTTCCTTCATTATTTCGCACCAAGGGCTGATTGTTTTATCTGAAAGCAATATTTTTAATAAGCTTATTGTTTATTCTATCAATGGATTATGACTGGAAAACCATAAAATTTGCAGAAAAGTTTATTGAAGAATCTCAAAAAGAGAAATTTCCCTATTTTATGAATCCTAGAGAAGTTTTTGGACTGAAAATACAGGTGAGCAAGCATGTTTTCTCGCCTAAATATGGAGAAGGCTACAAACATTTTATGCCTTTTCTGCCAGATGTTAAAGGCATGAGAATTTTAGAGATTGGCTGCGGCCATGGAATTGTCTCTTGCTATCTCGCCAAATCTGCAAAATATGTCTTAGCTGTTGACATAAATCCTTATGCAGTAGAAAACACCAGGATTAATGCAGAACATAATTTTTTAAAAAATCTCGAAGTAAGAAAAAGCGATGTTTTTTCCAATATAAAGAAAAATGAAAAATTTGACTTAATATTTTGGAATATCCCCTGGGCAAAGATACCCGAAGGTTATAAAGAGTTAAAACCAGAAGATTTTTCTGTTTTTGATGTAGAACACAAAGCTCTTTCAAAATTTATTCTCGAATCTGGAAATTATCTGAACGAAAAAGGTTCAGTTTATCTTTTTTATGGGGTAGAAGGAGCAGACATTAATCTCATCGGGGATTTGATTAAAAAATCCGGTGCAAAAAAAGAACTAATCAAGAAGTTCATTTTTGAAGAAAAAGCAAAAGATAAAAAAATAGAATATCATGCAGAACTAATTAAGTTAAGCTACTAACTATTTTCTATTGTGTGCTTTTTATCACAGATGTTTTTTTAAATTCTATATGGCTGACAATGTGGGAAAATGAGGAGCAATATTCAAAATAAAATCTTTAGAAATTTTTGTATAATTACATTTTTATTTTTAATGTTTAATATATCTGCTATCGAAGCCAAGGAAAGGGCAATTGTTTCTTTAAACAATTACTCTTTAGGCGCTGGCTGCATGGTTAATGAAACCAACAAATTTCTTGATATTTCCATGCAGGAAAAAGCATGGATTGCTTTTTCTTTTGAGATACCTAAAAGTGGCGTTTATCTTCTGACTCTTCAGATAAATGGCACTTTCTATGGAGATATCTTAATAGACGGAGAAGTCTATAATCAAACTGAAAATCTGAAGCTTAGTAACTCGTATAATGTAAGCCTCTTCCTTGAGAAAGGCAGCCATTCCTTAATTCTGCACAATAACAAAAATGAATCTTTTATTCAGTTAGAAAGTATCTCATTTATTCGTAAAACAAGCGATAAATACATTGATACAAAAAAGGGAATAATTTCTGTTAATTCTTTTTCTAGATATTTTGAAATCGGAGACATGTTTTCAGGAAGTTATATAAATGTAAATATTGCAAGAGATATGGCTTTAGTAAGTAACAATGGATATCAGTATATTTCCTATTATAACTCTGAAGGTTATTTAGTTGTTGCCAGGAGAAAGCTAGATCAAACTTATTTTGAAAAATATTGGGTTCCAGAAGACTCTAATTTTTTTCTGGCAGACCCTCACAACTATATATCCATGCAGATAGACGGAAAAGGCTATATTCATCTTGCCTTTGGCAATCATAACAGCCCTCTTAAATATGCAAGGTCCAAATATCCTTATGATATCTCTAAATGGGAAATATTAAGCGAATTTTCCGGAGATAAAGAAGAGTCCTATGTAACTTACGTTAGTTTTCTAAAAATAAATAATGGAGATTTATTAGCCTTTTTTAGAAACGGCCCCCATGGCATTGGAAATTACACTCTTTATTATTACAACACTCGCGGGAAAAGTTGGCAAAAGCTTTATTCTCCATTTATAACTGATTATGGAAATTCTAGCCCTTATTTATGGAGACCGATTTTTTCTCCTCAAGGCACTATTCACCTTGCCTGGACTGCTAGGCTCTCTAATTTTAAAGATTTAAGCGATAGCCCATTTAAAAAAGCAGGATTTAGCGGATTTACAAATAAAAACATATACTACGCTAAGTCCGATGATAGGGGCATTAGCTGGGAAAACAGCAGCAACTCCAGCTATAATGTTCCTCTATGCATAAGTTGTGTTCTTCCTTCAGAAATAATTCAAGAGATTCCTATGGGAGAAGATTTTTTTAATCATTATGGTTCAGATTACGACTCTAAAGGAAATCCTCATTTTGTTTATACTAAAAGGGATAATAAAAGCTATGTTCAACAATGGCATCTTTATTTTAATGGAGAAAGATGGGTAAACAACCAGGTAACTGATTATAAACAAAAAATAGAGTGGACCAATCCCCAACAAAGCGGAAGAGCTTCTACAGATATAACAAGGCCAAGCCTTTTGGTATCTAAGGATAATCATGCTATTGTTATCTCCAGAAGTAAAGAATACAACAATATAATCGAATTTTACCTGTCTGACAAAAGTTATGATAACTGGACAAGAATAGTTGTTTACAATGGCTCTGTTGGAGGGTGGGAGCCGCAGGCAGACATGGACCTCTGGCATTCTTCTGAAAAAATAAACCTTTTGCTAATAGGAATAACAGATGAAGCAATTAAAAATGACTGGGAAAATACATCCATAGCATCTAATGTTAAAAATAACAAATTCTCCTCCCTGCTTTCTTTTTTTAAAAAAATCTTCCTTGGTTTATTTAGAAATATTATAGAGAAAAAATCTGATGATTATTACAGCAAAATAACCAAAGTAAACATACTCGACATAGATTCAAACCTAAAAAAGAACACAGGTTATATTTTGGAGATAGATTACAATAAACTTGCAGAAAACTATCCCCAAATTCAAAATTAAAATGGAAAGAGATTTAAAATTAGATATTCTCAAAGCAATAGGAATAATCCTAGTTATCTTAGCACATACAGCCAAAGAAAAAAACATTATTTTTCATATCAGGAATTTTGATGTTGTTTTATTGGTTTTAGTGTCTTCTCTTCTTTTCTCCAGGTTAAATGAAACCAAAAAAGATTACTCCAAAAATTATTTTTTAAAAAGAATAAAAAGAATTGCCTTTCCAGCTTGGATTTTTTTAGTTTTCTTTTTTATTGTTTATTTCTTCATATATAAGTATATGGGATTGGAATATTTTAACAGCGGAACTATTCTTCTATCTTTCTTTTTTGCAGAAGGCCTTCCCTGTGTATGGATATTAAGAGTATTTATACTCATAAGCCTATCTGCAGTATTTCTTTTAAAGATTCAAAAAAAATTAAAATCTAAATGGAGTTTTCTTGTTTTCCTTGCTGTAGCTTATTTAGTCTATGAGTTTTTAATTTTTTTGTATATCAATTCTAATTTAAGCCCAATTATAAATAGTTTACATGCTTACCATATTATCGATTCTTTATTTTTTTGTTTTATCCCTTATTCTTTATTGTTTGGTTTTGGAATGATTTTAAATAAGCTCACAAAAAAAGAAATAATCTTCTTTATACTGGTTTTCTTGTCTATATTCTTATTTTCAGGCTATTATCTGAATTACAACTCAGATACTTTTGTTACCCCCCAGGATTATAAGCTCCCTCCTAGAATATACTTCTTTTCCTACGGGCTGCTTGCCTCACTGATACTTTATTTGCTAATTACCCCAGGTTTAATAAAAATTGTAGACTCTCGCCCTGTTATTAAAAAGACAATAGTTTTCATAAGTACTGCTTCACTTTGGATATATTTATGGCATATCTTTTATTTTTATCTTTTAGATCTCCCTATTTATATCTTTGAATCCCTATCCTCAGAGCCCTATCTGCTTTTTTTTGTTGTACTAATTTTATCCATGTTTTCTTTTTATATACAAAAAAGGCTTGTCCTCAGGATAATAGAGCATCTAAAATTAAACAAGAAGAATTCGGAGAGGATTTTTGAGCTATTTATTAAATAATAAATATAAATCTCGTTTTTTTACTTAAAATCTTCTGGAAATAATTTCCAGGTTTTTGCAGCTATGTCATAGACATATCCCTGGCAGCACTTTCTTCGCCCAGTGCGCTCTCCTTCCCAGCCCTCCCCAACACGGTCTTTTAAAAAATCTGGAAACTCCTCAACTATTGTCCTGTGCCCTATGGCGACTATGCAATCTTCTGGCCTTGCCACTGCCTCTGTGTAAAATTGGCGATAAAGACGCCAATCATTTGAATAAAGCGAATGCCTTGTACGCAGCACAATCCTTTTGCCTAAGCTGTCTGCAATAGCCAGCGCAGTATCAATAGTCTGCCTGTTGAGCGATGAAAAAAATGTAAAATAATCCTCTCCTACTACCCTTTTTAAAGGCGCAAGAATAGACCTTACTCTTCCTGCCCCTTCATCATTTATTTTATCCAAACCACCTGTAAAATCTGCATAAACCATAAAAACTAATTTCTTTGTCATATAATATATAGTGGGAAAATTATTTTAAGTATTTATATATACAAAAATATATCTTATTCTAGATATTTTAGAGAAGATATTCTATAGAACAACTATCCTTATAAGCCTTAATTGTCACCTAAAAAAGGAGGTAAAAATGAAAAAGTCAATTTTAGTAACTTTAGCAATGCTTGGAATTTTAGCAGTAAGCATTTTTCTTGTAGAAGGCTATTCTCTCAGTTATCCTTTTAAATCCTTTAATTTCAGTTATAGCTACAACTTTCCTTCCTTTCCTTCTACAACGAGGTATTGTACCTCAAATAGCAACTGTTTAAGTAACCAATTCTGCAAGTTCAAAACAGGACAGTGCAGTGGATTCGGAACTTGTGCTGCAAAGCCAGAAGCCTGCACAATGCTTTATGCTCCTGTCTGCGGATGCGATGGCAAAACCTACGGCAATGAATGTGTTGCAAATTCCAACAGAGTTAATGTCAAAAGAACAGGGGAATGCTGAATAATTTTTATTCTTTAATTTAAATTCTTCTAATTTTTTATTTCTGTCTACTCAGCTCTTTTCTAGCAGTTTCCCTAGCAGAGTAATCAGGCGCGCATCTTGCCATTAGATGGAGCCCGACCCTTCCGACTACTCTCCTCAAATAATATGCTATTCCATGATACTCTGTGCCCAACACTCTGACCTCCTCCGGGCCGTCATGCGCCGCTTTCCCATAATGCATATCTCCCGCAATACCCTGATGAACGAAATGAAAAGAATCCTCTTGAAGCATCTCCGCCAATCCAGAAACAATTGATTTTGACAAGCCCATTCAAACTAAAGAATTACGACTTTTTATTGTTTTTCACTATTGAATTCCCAAAACCCTAAAGCCCCTTTTACATTTTTTATCTCTTTTATCCTTTCTACTTTCCCTAATACAAAACCATAACTTCCCCACTGCCATGTTGCTAAATGCCTGTTTTTATCTTTATTAAACTCTTCCTCATTTTTATACTGCTTAACATCAATTAATTCGGTTTTTCCAACAATTGCCTGCCTTGGCAAGTCCTCTTCTTTATAACCATATTTTTTCATTCCCTCTTCATCAATATTTCCAGAAGCATGTATAAGAAAGGGGCCCCTAAAAGTAGAGTTCCACTTTCTAATCTCAATGTTTTTCCTTCCCTGCAAAATTAATTCAGCCCATGGCTGTTTTAATGTTAAAACTTTCATGGCAAAAGGAAATAAAACAATGTTTTTAGAATTAACTATTTTTTAGGCGGCGCTATAATCATTACTCTTACTTCTGGAAACCTCTCCTTGAATTCTCCTATTACCTCTGGAGTAATTGCGCCACAGGCAAGATATACCGAAGCCATCCTCAAATTTCCCTCTGTTTCAAAACACACTGGATATTCTACACACGAAAAGGGCCTTCTCGTGTCTTCATGAACGCTGCATCCAACATCTTCAAAGTAGAATGGGCATCTATCAGCATACAGAGCATGGTCTGTTTCTTTTAAAAACGCTCTGCTAAATGGGTCTCTGAGTGGGACCTCTATTATGCAGGGTTTCTTCAATTGTCTTTTATCCTGGGTCATGACCTGGACGCTTCTGTTGCTTACCCATCCTTTTACGCTTTGAAGGTCTAATTCCTTAAGTGTATGCACTTCAAGCCCAGCACTCTTGAAAAGACTTAATGCCTGCGGCTCATCTTTAGCAATATTTACAATAACTTTCCCATAGCAGCAGCTAGCCTTGCAAGCAGGACAATACGGCTCTACATTGGCGCTTACCCATCTTCTAACTGAAAGCCTTAACATTTCATTTTCTAAGCTCATATTAATTCAGAACTCATTTTCTCTTGAAATATTCCAATGACTGCCTTATATGTTCCTTGAAAAAAACAAAAAATTCTTCCTCATCTTTAAAGATTTTATGAGCAATATCCATAAAAGGGCTTAAATGAGCTTTTGGAATAATCACAAAAACATACTTTCCAGTCTCTCTTGCCCTCGTACATTCATCTGAAACGCCCTTAGAAAGACTTACTTCTGAAGAGGGATAGTATGCAACAACATGAGTTGCCTGCCCTATATCCCAATTCAAATCCCTATGGACTGTCTGCCTGTCAATTGCATCTTTCTCTGCTTTACTTATCCCCTCTTCAGGCTCGACATCAATATCCGCAGGATCTATAATAGGAGTCTCCTGTCCATCAATCTCTTTTCTCAAGTTCTTCAGCTTTTCCTTGAAATTAATTATTTTTTGTTTATCTTCTCCGGAGACTTCTGTCATTGGGAAGCTGGAATAAACTAAAAATAAATTGCCTAAAAGCGCATCAATTATGATAGGATTTTGTTTTGCTGAAAAAACATACATTGGTTTTTGATAATTAGATGCCCATCCTTTTGTAACATTCACTTCTACGTTCTGCCATAAAAGCAAATCCCTTAAATCGTGGGTTTGCGCCCTTCCCATAACTTTCTTCAACTGGTTCTCTTTTATGACAGAAGGCTTGTTTACAATAGTTATAAACATATCAACCGGTGTTTTTTTCAGGTGTTCCCAGTTGTAGGCATTTTCAAATACATTGTTCCAGAAAAACTGCGCATGTGTATCTATAAATATAATATCATAATTTTCCCTGTCGCTTGCTAAGTTATCTGTTATCTTCTTGAAAACCTTGTCTCTTAAATTAGCAAGTATTTCTGGCTGCAGGTTGAGGAGATTTTCTCTCGGTATGGGTATAGGAGAATATTCCTGGGCAAATTCGTAAAGCATGTCCCCTGTCCTGTATATTTTCACTTTTTTCTGGTCTGCAGGATATCTGGCACAGAAAGCTCCGCTCCCGCTTCCAGATATTCCAGTTACAATTATTATTTTTGCGGCCATTTTATTTATTATGCCCTATTTATTTTTATATTCTCTCTAAAATCGCGATATTTTCTGGCAAAATGGGGGTTTTGTAAATTGAAAGTTGCAGAAACTTCAGTTGGAGAAGGAGAGAGTTCATCTGCTTTGCAAATATCTGCTAATCTGCCGAATGGAGACAGCGCATCAATAGCCCTATAAGTTTCCATTCCCCCTCTGGACTGCCACGCAACCCCTATTTTTTCCCCAACAACATACAGATTCCACCCCCTCCTGGCTGCTGCCTGCTCTTTTGCAAACTGCACAGCAGAATCATATAAAAAATATGCAGCAGATTGTCCCTCTGGCCCAATCTTCTTTATTGTTTTTAAATAATCTTCTCCCCACTCCCCCCTTACCTGCCTAAGCAAAGCACAGGCAAGCTGACCGAATAGAGCCTCTTCAAGAAATGCCTTGTCCCACTCGTGTTCAGAAGTATAAAAATCCGCAGACTCTACGCTTGTTGCGTATTGCGTTCGTGGCTCTCTTACAATAAATTTTCTGGGCATAACTATATCTTTAAAAAAGGGAAAGGAACCCATTGTTGGAGGCGACTGTATAACCCCTCCATAACCAAATGCCTTATTAAGTTCTCGGTCTAATTCTTGAAGCCTTGGCAAATAATCTGGCAATTCACAAATTTCCATAATAGGCATTTCAGGAATTTCACAACCACAAATGGATGTTAAATCATCTTTCAAACTGCCCAAAACCGCTTCTAGAGAGCCCTTCGTTAAAACAAAAGGTTCTTGGGGAGCTTTCCACCTATTTTGTCTTGCAATAAATATCTTCATAGCCCCTTCAGATGTGGGCATATCTCCATCTAACTGCATTATTGGGCTAAGAAGTTCTTTATCTCTCCGCCATACTTCTTGATAGGTTTTTACTTTTGTTTTAAAAACTAAAGTTGTCATATTTATATCAGAACTCTCTTTCCCTTAGGGCATTTTTCTTAAGAATTATGAGTTTTTATTCTTATCTATCCCGCGCTTTCACATAAGGTGAAAAATCCACCTGATAATCTGGAATCCCTATTGAAATTCCGTATCGGGTAGCTTCTTCATATTGCTCTTTGCTTGTTCTCTCTATCTTAAAAACCTTGTTTCTGAATATTATGAAGTGCATTTTATCATCTTTAAAGTCAGCATACCAGTTATGCTTAGAATCCAAAGCTCTGCTTAATTCTCTAGCAATCTCATCAGCTTTATTTTCAGGGATTTCGACAGTGTGTAAAGTCCATCGTTTAATCCAGGGAGTTTTGTGTTCAGGAGTAACAGGTTCAATTTTAGTTTGAACAATCTTTATTTCTTTAAGAATTCTCTTATCTCCAAGGCTCTCTTCAATTATGACCCCGATAAAAGATCCCATTTCTATTGTTTTTCCAGAACAGCAACCCTGCTTAACCAAAATCTTGGCCTTTTTATTATCTTAAATCCCTGTTTTTCAGCTGCTTCCAGTTCCTCTTCAAACTCGTTTCTTGAAATATGGAATTTAGGCTCTGCAATAAACATTTTTTCCTTGTCCTTTAATATTTTATTCAGCTGCCCGAACATTTTTTCCTTGTCTTTTACCTGATTGATAACATAAAAAGCAAATATAAAGTCCACTGGCCCTTTTACATTAATTTCATCTTCCTTGCATTTAATAGGATGTATGCTTTTCTCATACTTAGTATCAGAAATGTTTTCTTTCAGCAAATCTAACATTCCCTGCTGCAGGTCAGCTGCAATCACATCTGCTTTCAGCTCAGCCATCGCTATTGCAAACACTCCAGGCCCGCACCCGAAATCCAACACTCTCATACCGGGCTTTACATAATTTCTCAGGGTTTTCTTAGGATTCTGCACCAGCTTTCTTAGCTTGCTATTTAAATGGCCGGCTTTTTTAACAGAAATAACCTCGTGCTCCTTTCCCATAAATAATCTTAAGAAACAGGCTTTTTAGAGTTTTCTATTAGTCATTTCCAGCAGCTTCCGCACTCTGCTTTTTCTTTTACCAGCTTTAAAAGTCTTGCAATTTTTTCTTCATCAACTTCCTCTAGACTTTTGAATTTGAGATGTCTCATATATTCTCCGCTTCCATTAAAATTGCTCGCATCTTTTTTGTTAAGTCCTTTTACAGAAAATCCAATATTAACGCTGTCTTTTAGCCCCACCAGATAATATCTTCCTTCATACCAAGGAACCCCCATCCTAATCTCTTCTTTTATCCCCTTAAAATTCTTTTTTATAATTTCCCTTAATCTCTCAAGAATTTCTTTTTGCGGGTTTTTCTGCTTTTTAATATAAGAATCAACATCCATGAATATAAGAACAAGAATATGTTTTTATTTGTTTGCCTTGAATTTCTATTCTTTCAAAATTCCCATGTCTTTAAGGATTTTCATCCTTTTTTCATGCTCTTCCTGGCTTACTTCCTCTTCTTTTTCTTCTTCTTTCTTAGGAACTGGAGGGACATATTTTTGCCTTGCTGGGAACTTTAATCTTTTGCCGCCCATATTTATCTAATTTAGAAAGGGGTATTTAAATCTTTTGAAAGCTGCAATTAACTGCTGATTTCTTTTCCTATTATCTCTTCATGCCCTTGCTCAGCATGAATTAATGCAATAAATAGGATTTTAACCTTGCTGTTTTGCGCTCTTTTCATGAATCCAGTGTAAAGTTCAACTGCATGGCTCTCCAGCTCTTTTGTCCTGGCTAAATCCTTTTCAATGCTTCCTTTGCTTTTCTCCCCTTTCAGTTCAGGCACTTCTTTACCTAAAAACTTACAGGCTAAGTCCACATGCTCCTGTTCTACTCTTGCCAGCTGCTTGTATAATCTTTCGTATTTTGAGTATTTCTCCTGTGTTTTCATGACTTCTTTATAGTAAGCAGTTGCATTTACCTCTAACTTTAATGTCTCTTCAATATTTTTCTTTTCCTCTTCTGTCATCTCAGTTTTCCACAATGCAGAAAACTCTTCAACAGGCCTTATATAAGCTTTAGGCGCCCCACAAAACGGGCAGTCATCTGGCTCTGCCCCTCCAATATAAGGCTCTCCGCATATCTTGCAAACATAAAGCTTTGCCATAAATCCCAGTAGAAAAAGAGGTTTTTAAGATTATCTGTTTATTCCACCATAAACTCGATTTCTTCTTCCTCGCTATTCCCTGCTTTATCGAGGATTTCTATTGTTAATTCGTAATCTCCAGGAAGAAAGCTTTTTCTCTTGGTACAGAAACCCCCTCTAAGGCTGCTGCAAAGCAATCCATGTTTTTCTCTGCCCTTGCTGTCTTCATAGGAGTAAGTTATCTTATCAAAATTCTCTTCAGTTATATTAAAATTAAAATAAACAAATCTTCTATCTCTGCCGCTTCCCTGCTCCCAAAAAGATAATGGATTGTTCAAGACAGGGGCGGTTGTGTCTACTCTTACTTTTACAGGCCTTGAAACATCTATGTTGCCGCCAAGGTCTCTGACTGCGAAAAAGTATTCTACCTCTTCCCCATCATATTCAGACAAATCTGCATAAAAAGAGCACTCCTGGTTTTTTCCAGATGTGCACTGTTTCTGAACCCAGTCTCCCAAGGCTTCTGCACTCTCGCACTCAAAAGCATCGTACTCCCCGAATCCAGGAAAGGGATTCTGGCTTGAAAGACAATGAAAACACTCTTCTGGAACTTTATTAAGCTGAGAACAGATCAGCCTCATGCTGTTTGCAGAACTTCTATCACTAAATTCTGTTTTAACTCCATTAATTATTAGAGTTGGAGTCCCCTCTATTCCATAGGCCTCGCTTAGATTAGCATCTTCTGCATAATATCCCTCTGCCCTGTTGAAGAAACACTCATCAAGCTCGCGCGTATTAACCTCTGCTTCACCCAAGCAAGTTGCATAATCTCCTTCCTTAACAAAACATTTCAGATAGTCTAGGTATTTTTCAGGCTGTTCTTCTCTTATGCAAACCTGCCTGTAAGTTTCTTTTTTCTCTTCTTCTCCATGAAGCATAAAATGAGCGAGTCTAATCTTAAAATCAATCTTGCCTTTTAATAAGTCTATAACCGGCAAAAGCCCATTTTCAGCCTGCTGGCAAAAAGGGCAGCGCGCCATAACAAAAAGCTCAACTTTTGGTTTGTCCGTGCCTGCAGCTTTTCTCACCCAAAATAAAACTGATTTGACATTATTTTCAGTGTACTTTACTCTGAAATCCGCTCCATTTGTAAAACCAGAAGAAGGTTTAAGCCGGGATATCCTGGGATTAGTGTAATCATTAAAAAACTCCACTTCCGACATATCCTCTCTGCCACTAGAGTCTCTGCATTTTATTATCAATCGATGAAAGCCCTCTTCAAACATCTTCTCTTTGTTGTAACCCTTGCAATGAGTGCACAAAGTTTTCCATTCAGAATTATTTTCCTTATAATCCCTGTATTTTATGCTTTCCAGGGTTTTATTTGCCAGGATTTCCAAAAGTATACTGTTTTCGCTATAGAACTGCCCGCCATCTGGAAAGGCAATACTACACAGGTAATCTGTAATTTCTTCTTCAAGTTCAATAGAAGGAGTTTCTGTTTCTTCTGCAGTCTCGCGAGTTCCAGTCTCAACTGTAATTGCTCCTACCACAAAAATCGCCAATAAAAGTGCGAAAATGCACACAGCTTCTTTTCCCATGAATCTCTGCATCACTCTTGATATTTAAGAATTGCTATATAGAAAAATAGTGTTTGTAATTATCTGTTTTTCAGTTAAACTTTTCCCACAAATAGCAGTCCATATATTTATTATCTATAAACTGGTCTTCTTTAGCAGTTGCAATTTTCCTAAATCCCAGCTTTCTAAGCAGTTTGTTAGAAGCAAAATTGTCTATAAGCGCTTTTGCAGATATCTTGTGCATCTTAAGCTTCTTAAATGCAAAATTAATAACTGCCCTGCATGCCTCTTCTGAATACCCTTTTCTTCTGTTCTTTTCTCCAATCCAGTATCCTATCTTGCACTTCTTACATTTATAATCCGTATCATAAAGATTAATCATCCCAATAACTTTTTTCTCTCCATTAATGGTAATTGCCAACTCATAATGCCTTCTTCTCTTGCTTTTGCTCTGCTCAATCATCCTTTTAATCATTTTCTCAGCTTTTTTAACTGTCAATGGATAAGGTACATACCATACAAAATAATTTATCTCCTTGGAATTTCCCGCTTTAACAAAATCTTTAACATCTTTCATTTCCAAATCTCTTAAAATTAATCTTTTTGTTTTAATTTCCATAAAGAAATAAAGTTTGTAGGCTTTTAGAATTATCTCTTTTTATTCAGTTCTTTCTGGTTCAAATAGATGCAAATAACTGTTCCAATCATAAACATCCAATCGACCATAAAAGCAAGTGCAATGCATCCCAACCCGATTATAGAATAAATCACAATTTTCCAGTTTATCTCGCGTTGCCTCATGCTTGCTTTATTTTTATTCATTTTAATCTCATCTATTTTCTCCAGAAGCCAGTCTATAAGCCTCTACTGCTAGCTCAAGAACTGTTCTCTCTGTATAGTCTCCTGCAGCAGGGCCTCTATATAAAACTCTAAGTGCTACTGCTCCTCTATCCCTTGGAAAGCTAATACCCAGCGCGCTCTCTAAGCTCTCCGCGATAGCCAAACCATCTGCATCCTCTGCAAATAAATCTGAAGCAAGTGTAACGCCCGGGCGAATCTCGCTATTATGCAAATCTCTGCCTCTTGCATTAACGATTGCAGAATGAACTGCACTAGCAACTTTCAGGCCAGTTCCCTCGTTAAAAGCTCTTCCAATCTTTATGCGCAAGGCCTTGCGCAGACTTTGATTAAGATAAATCCTTACAGTACCCATCCTGTCTAAGGAAAAATAAGGCTTATAAACATTTGTTCCCCTTATCACAATAATTATTAAAAACAAAGGGGGCTTATTGATATATGAATAAGTTGTCAAAGAATAGCCAGGTCACTCTTGTTGAGCTGCCTCCGACCCTTTTTGGCGTTTTAAATGGAGACACCAGTTTTGATATCTACTCTCAGGCAAGAATGCCTGCAAGGGCAATCCATGTCCTAGAAGGGGTCTTAAGGCATGCTGGATGGAAAAACACAATTTCATTAAATCCTATTTATAATAAAAAAAAGGGAAAACTGACTTCTGGAGATTTCAAAAGAATATTTAATTCTGATTTTTTATTAATCTCCTCAATTACCCGAACTTCTCCACAATCCCAGGAACTTGCAAGGATTTACAGACTAAAAAACCCAGAAGGAATAATAATTGCAGGAGGACCTGACCCAACCTTTAGGATAGAAGACTGGCTAAACTATGTAGACATTGTTGTAAGAGGGGAAGGAGAAAAAACAATCGTAGAATTAATGAATCAATTGATTAAAAATCCAAATAACCTAAAGAATATAAAAGGAATCGCCTACAAAAAAGACAAGGAAATTATAATTACGGCTCCCCAGGATCTTTTAACTTCTGAAGAATTAAGCAAGCTTCCCCATCCGTATTATAATGACTTCATAACAGACAAAATAAGCGCAGGAGTAATAGAAACTTCCAGAGGATGCCCCAATAATTGTGACTTTTGCACTGTAACTAAAATCTATGGAAGGCAATACCGCTCAAAATCCATTGATTACATTCTTCAAGAGCTAAAAAGAACAAAAAAAATGGGTGCTGCTCTGTTTTTTTCAGATGATAACTTCATCGCAATTCCAAGCAAGTCCCTTGCGCTTCTTGACGAGATGGCTAAAGGAAAACTGAATAAAAAGTATAGTGGGGCGCAGACAACCATAAGAATAGCAGACAATCCCAAACTTATGAAAGCCCTAAAAAAAGCGAACATTAAGGCTTTATGCATTGGAATAGAATCCATTAATGATGAAACCTTAAAATCTCTAGGAAAGCCCTACACAGCAGACCAGAATAAAAAAGCAATAAAAATAATAAAAGAAGCTGGTTTTTGGGTTCATGGGATGATGATGCTCGGAGGAGACGGCGACACTCCCGAAACACTGAAGGAAACCTTAAAATGGGCCAAGGAAAACCTAGACAGCGTGCAGTTCTTCTCTCCAATCCCAATACCCGGCACTCCTTTTGCTGAGAGAATGGAAGAAGAAAAAAGAATCCTGACTAAAGCCTGGTATTTATACGACGGCAACCATGTGATTATAAGGCCCAAACATTTTACACCCTATCAGCTCCAAAAAACTCTCTATGAAATGTATGCAGATTTTTATTCTATGAAAAATTCTCTGAAAAGGCTGGTTTCCTCCAAAAGCAAAAAATTAGCGTTCAGTATTATGCTATACGCTCACTTGAAAGGAAGGAAAATGATTTTTAATCCCCAGTCTGCAAAGCATCTAGAGTTTCTCAAGTCAGTAAGCTAGTTTTTTATTCAGTATTTTTTTCTTTCCACACAAAACTCCTCATTGTCCTTATGCTGCTTCTTCTTGAAATATAATTTTTAGGTTTTAGATATCTTCCTTTTATCCCGGTTCTTGGTTTTCCTCTCTCAGCAAATACTTCTTTTTCTACTTGTTTCACCTCTTTCTTTTCCCTTTCATTCCAGAAATCAGAATAATTAAACTTATTTTCTTCCATTTTAAGTCAAGAACTATTTAGGACACTCTCCAGCAGTCCAATAAGCAACTTTTGCTTCAGAACAAGCTGCGCATGGATTGCTATAAGTCTGGGCACATGGATATTTTACACACTGGATGCTTTCATCAAACCACCCGCAGACAGGCATATATTCCATTGTGCATATTTGGCTGCCTCTTTGCCCTGCAGTACAATAAGTTTTCTTTCCTTCAACATTCCCGCCATCACTACTGCCATTTGTATCGCTACTTATCACCCAATTTTTCAAATTCACTTCGGTCATTTGTCTATTGTCATTTCTCTGCAATTTTACAGCATAACACCCTTCACAATCCTGCTTGTTAACTTCAGTTATAGTAACATAATAGCTCAAAGGAGCAACTGCAATTTCAGCTGCTCTTCTTGCATCAGAATTGAGTTCCCATTCTCTTACACACGCTCCAATACTTTCATTCCAAGAATATCCCGCCCCTACCAAACAGCCATGCGAATCTTCCTGCCCACCAATACTACCGCCATCTCCGTCACTTCCATTCTCCACCCCATTATTTTCATTTCCTCCATTTTCTTTTGGATAGTACAAAATTATCGCAGCAGCTATAACAGCAATAATCAAGATTACAACCACTATTAATAGACCCTTATTTTTCATATTTCTAATAGTAAAAACAAGTATTTAAATCTCACGAAAACTTCAAATTAAATTGAAGTTTTAAACTCGCTCTTACTTCCAATAAAGCCTTCTCTGAACATAACGAAGCACCTTCTCATCTTTACTTCTTAAATACTTAAACATGAAATCTACTGCAATTTGGCACTCTCTTGTTATCTTCTCCTTTTGGTCATACATTTTTCTTCTGAATTCTGGATTTAAGTTTTTATTATACTCTCCATAAAGCAATTTAACGCCTTTGGGAACTTTTATCTTTTTCCCTTCTACAAAATTCTGGTGATATGCGCATATCAATACTAACTTTTTTCCAACAAAAACGATCTCATAATAAGGTTTCTTGTATTTTTTGGAATAATATTCAAAATCTATATCAGAAAAAGCCCTTAAAGGTTTATAGGCCGTCGAACCTCGGATGCAGATACACTTTGCATCTTTTTTAAACATCCTAATAACATAATTACTAACTTCTTCTTTTGAGTTAAACTTCTTTATTTTTCTCAGCTCTTTTATCATAGAGCTATAAACCCAAAGGTATTTTAAAGATTATCGGTTTTTAAGTGTTTTTATTGTAATTCCACATAAAAGTAATAAGGCGTTGTTTCTGTATTAGTTCCATGCCCGTTCTCTAATACTAGCATTTCAAAATCATAGTATTCCCCGTCAAATCCGGCTATATCTTCCTCTTCCAAAAGCGAAGCGAATATTACCTGTGTTGCCGAGCTTGCATCAGTCAATAAAACTTCTTCAAAATTATTGTCATTTCCCTGCCCACTTGAATCAAATATCTGTGTGCTTGCACAAGTTCCTGTATCAAAGAAAGTTCCTGCAGTATAGAAAGGATCATGACCGTTTACAGCCTTAAAAGTCTCATTAACTCCATCCACATCATCTGTAGAAATGTTATACCGGGTTTCTAATGCTTCATGGTTCCCTTCTAAATCAAAGCAAGCGATGTTCCCCCAGTCTATTTCCCCGCTTCCGTTTACAGAAGCATACACTTCCCCTTCCGGAGCTGCGAGACTCCAGTTGTAAAGAGCCTTATCGTTGCTGTCAGCCAAAATGATAGTTCCTGTAACATTTCCATAATAACCTTGCCAAGATTGGGTTGTTGTGTATCCAAAAATATTAAGCTGAGTTACATTTCCCGCCTGGGCTGGCACTTCCTGCGGAGCATCAGGTGGAGCTGTTGTAGTTTTCTCTCCTGTATAGTTTGCACCAAAAGGCTCAACAGCCATAACTGCCCCAAAATAAAACAATAATGCCAATGCTACTAAAAAGTAAATTAATATTTTATATCCAAGTCCCATATTATCCTCCTTGGGCATTTCACCATCTCCATTTGCCCGTTTATTTCCCTTTGAAAATGCCTCATTCCCTCAACTTTTACCTTTTTTATAATGCCAACAGACAAAAGATTGCATAGCCTGGGAGCTACAGCTGAAGCTGTTATTCCAACTCTTCTGGCAATCTGTCTCCCAGCGAGCGGCCTTTTCTCATACAAGGCTCTTAAAATTTCCCTGTCAGTGCCATCAATAACTCTGGTTTTCCTACTTTGCATTTTTAATTATTTCCAGTTTAACTTCCCCGCTTTTAACCAGCCACCTTAACCTATCTCCTTTTTTCAGCCCAAGTTTTCCCCTTATTTTTACTGGAATTCTAGTAAGAAGATTTCTTCCATCGCTGCTTACAGTAGAGACCTTTTCAGTATCGGCCTCTACCGTAAGCATTTCCCTTAGTTCTCTTTCAGTTATAGACATAATTATATAAGAAAAGTGTACTTTTTAAATATATCGTTTTTCCTGTATTAATATAAATAATATGTACACAATAAATATATAATAAAAACCTAAACAACAAAAGACTTAAAAAATGTATCTCCCTTTCCTTAAAATAATGGAAAAAATCAAATTGTCTAGTTTAGAAAAGAAAAAATATGTTTTGCCTACAGAACGAGACATAGAAATTTTAAGAAAATGCAAACAACTCGAAAAACTAGAATTAGATAAAAGCGATAGGTTTTTAGTCAAGTTTATTAAAACCCAATTAGAAGCTGACTGGAGAAAGTACCTATTAGAAGAATTAAATAAACTTATAAAAAAATATGAAGAATAAAATAACTCGTAAAGTATCTTTTGGTAAGTGGCTGAAAATAGCCGAAGAATTAACAAAGAAGCACGTGAAATGGCATGAGCATTATTTATTTCCAAATTGTATTTTCAATAAAAAGAAAAAGTATGTTGCAATCTTAGAAAATGAAGAAACAAAAGAAGTATTTATATCCGAGGGTAAAAAGCATAAATCAGAGGATCTTAAAAAATTAGAAAAGTTAGTTTTTAAAAATGCTCATTTTTTCAAATCCTAAACTTTATACATCCTATAAACTTCCCCGTTTTCTTTAAACAACAGGGATTTCTCAGCTCTTATCTTGTTTTTCTTATAAATATCTTCAGAAACTAAAATGCCTCCTTGGGCATGGTCCACTATTTTTCTTGTAAGAAGCGAAAATTCTTTCAAAAATTTCTCTTTGTTTTTAAAAGTGCCAGAATTTATAGCGATAGAAACCATGTGCCCCTTCGCCATTGTTTTGTTTCTAATCTTCCTAGCAAGGCTATAAGAAAAAATCTCTGGATTTCTATTGGAATCAGAATAAAACAAGACGTAATAAAGGTTATCTGAAAGCTTGGTTAAAGATAAATTTTCTTTTTCAACAATCTCTTTTACTTCTTCAACATATTTGTCAAATCTAAAAAAGAGCATGAAAGCTATGTTTTCTCCCTCTTGCGGCTCAGGCTCTGCTTTTCCTTCTTTTTCTTTCCATTTTTCTCCTCTCTTGCCTGCGTTTCTTATTTTTCTTACTTTCTTTATCAAAAAATAAATAGCAATTAATATTATTAATATAATGAAGAAATAGAGATAACTCATCGGGCTTATTCTTATTTCGGGTAATATGGCTGCGCCGGTGATTCTGGCTGGGAAGAGTTCAACATCAGTAAAATTTCTTCCTCCGGCACTCACGTTATACTTTCCGCTCAAGTTCAATGGTTGCTGCATCTCACCACCCATCTCCAAGCCAACGGGTATATGTAAGCTCTGCTCTCCTAAGTCTGAACTCGCTGAAAAGAGAACAGTCCCATTATACTCCATATTTCCAATGTTCTTAATTATAAGGTAACTTCCGGTTTCATTATTGAAGATGTCTACTATTATTTTCTTGTTGTCTTCTATAAGTATCGGCTTCTCAGAAAAAATACTGCCATAGTAGGTACGAATTCTCCAAAAACCCCTTGAAGAATTATCCAAAAAATAATAAGAGAAGTTTCTCCCACTCTTAACCTCTCCTTCATAGACCATATTCTCCGCGTCAGCTAACTTAACTATTATGCTCTCATTATCAATAAATCCCCCTGCTTGGTCTAAAAGGGAAATCTTAGCTGAAAAATCCAAGGGAGGCTTTACTGACTCCGGGCCATCTATTTTTATGGAAGTCGGCTTTCCTTTTATTTCAATTTCTTCTGTTTTCTTGCCGTAATTAATAATTTCCTCCTGCGCATTTTTCTCAAATGCTTCCACTGCAAGTGTATATTTGCCAGGTGCAACATCTTTTTTTATCTCAAACTCAAAAGAAAAATTGCCATTGTTAACATCTATAGTTTTATTCTCTGTGCCAAAGGAGATTCTTACAAAACCCTTTAATTTTTCTCCATTTTTCTTTTTTGCACTGCCGTTTATAGAAAGTTTTTCAGCCGGAAAGAAAATTTTGTTATTCAATGTATAGTCAAGCTCTATGACCTCGCTGATTTCAAATTCCTGACTGTCTTTGCTTTCTCCGTCAAAAATAGCCTCGATGCTGCAGTTGCCCTTTAAAGAAGCGGGGAACTCTATTGTTACATCCTTTTTTTTGTTCTCCTCTATAGGATAATATTTCTTATGCACCAGAAGTCTATCTCCGCAATCCAAATAAGTCTCTAAATAATCTGCTGTGTTTTTCTGCTTCTGAATAGAAACATTCACATTGACGTTATCTCCTATATTATAAACTCCTTCTAATCCGCTGATGATAAGTTCTGCGCTGACACTTTCCAAAATAACGAAAAGCATTAAAGGCAAGAACACAAAAATAAAAGTTTCTTTTTTCATTTTAATCCTCTTTAATTTATTTCAATCCGTCAACAATGGTTTTTATCTCCTCTAGGTCTTTAGTCAAAGAAGATTTTTTCTGGAGCTCTTTCAAAGCATCAATATACCTCTGGACCTTAGCTACCAGTCTTTCCAGCTCATCTTTTGAAGCTAATCCTCCGATTCTATCTTTTAAGAATCCAGCATCTTTAGTGTTTTGGTCTATGCTCACCTTCATCTCATTCAACTTAGATTCTACCTCATCAATAAACTGGTATTTCTTCCTTATTTCAGCATAAATAGTCTCCACTTTATCTGTGTTTATCGAAATCTTCGATTCTACTTTTTTTATTTCAATAAGTTCTTGCTTTACTTCCTCGCTTAATTTGATAATCTCTTCCACTCCCCTAAAGAACTCTATTTTTCTCTTGACAGTTTTTAATTCTTCCATTAGCCTCTCCATAATAGATTCGTTACCCTCTAAATTTGCTTTTAGTGCTTCTGCCTTCGCTTCCTGTTTCTGCACCATTGTCATTATTTTCTCTGGCTTTACCGAGTCTACTAAATCGTAGGCTTTTATCGCCTTAAGTTCAATTTCCTGTATGCTTTTGTCCCTCTCAAGAATCATGCTTCTTAATTCTCCAATCTGCTCACTCACTCTAGAAAACCTTTCTGTGAAGCTCTGCCTTACCTCTGTAAATCCTTCTATGCTCGCCTTCATCCTATCCACTTCAGTCTGCAGCTTGGTTAAAGCTACAACGTCTGCAGGATTAGATGCCTGTACGAGGGGTTTTTCTTCTGTTTTTTCTTCTGGCTTCTCTTCCCCCTCTTTCTTTTTTCTCTTGAAAGGATTAAACATCTTCTGCCTCCTTTTGTATCTGCTTGAACAAGTTTGCCATGTTTATAAAGTCGCTCTTATGGAGAGCAGCGTTAAAGAGCTTTATCTTTGAATTAAGCAGGTCCAATTTTGTTTCAAGAAAAAAAACCTCTTTTCCAGCTTTTTCCATTTTTTTAACATCCTTTTTTAAATAGTCGTGCTCCCTTTCCAGCCTAGCTTTCATAGCATACTTTATTGCACTGATTCTGTCCTCTCCCTCTATTTTTTTCAGTTTTTTTAAGCTGCTATTATCCAGTATTCTTCTGGCAAATTTCATCAATCTCCTTGCCTCTTTTTTATCTTCCATGAATAATGAAATTCTTTATTATTTATAATGTTTTTCATTCCTCATTTTTTCTTATCTTCTTTCTTAGTTTCTTTTGGCGCCTCTTTTTTCTCTTCTGCTTTAGTTTCCTTTTTCTCTTCTTTGCCATCTTTCTTATCTTTTTTCTCATTTGGAGTTTCTTTTTT